>JAABUM010007089.1_pt1 | contig 10552 bp, 10 predicted proteins | sample 5559161 | NCBI WGS metagenome assembly JAABUM01 (sample SAMN10711868, study PRJNA513369) | rock metagenome | isolation source: Antarctica rocks | place: Antarctica: Victoria Land, Siegfried Peak nord | reverse complement strand
CCCCACGGCCTGTCGGACCGGTGGCGCGGGCTGAGGCGAGGCTCGCGCAGGACCGGGTTCGGCCGCCGCAACCGGGCGCGACGGGAGTCGGGCGGTGACCGCCGGGCCGGCCGCGTACCCGGGTGGCCGGGATGAGACCTCCCAGCGGCTGCACGTCCTCTACGAACGCAAGCGGTACCAGCAGATGCGCGCCGGCAACTGGGCAGCATTCACCGCCACCGCACCAGTCCGGGAGCACCTGGAGGTCCTGCGCGAGGCCGGGATGACACAAGGGGACATCTCCCGACAGTCCGGGGTCAGCATCACCGCCATGAGCAGGGCCGCCAAGAACCCGCGCATGACCACCGCCACCGCGAACGCCCTCCTCGCAGTGCAACCCGTCACCAGAGACGACGGGCAACAAGCCGCCCAGGCGTTGAGGTCCCTCGTCGCGGACGGATGGACCCTGCAGCAGCTCGCCAACACCACCGGCCTCACCGTCCGCACCATCGGCCGGACAGTCCACGGCCACACCACCCCCGCGGCCGGCAGCACCACCGCCATCATCGACGCGCTCGAGCAGCTTCTCTTCGAGGACCCCGGCGACAGTGCCTCTTCCATGCGAGCCCGCCGCCGGGGCGGACAAGCCGGGTGGGAACCGGTGACGCCGGCCACGGCCCGGGCCGACCTCGACGACGTCGCCGTCGATCGCGTCGTCACCGAGGGCACAGTCGTCCCACTCCGGCCGGCCGAGCAGCATGCCGCGCTGCGGCGCCTTGCTGGGCAGTACCCCGACAACGAGATCGGCCGCCGACTAGGCTTGTCAGCCCGCACCGTCTTGCGTCACCGCGCCAGCCAAGGGCTGCCTCCGTACCAGCCGGCCGGTCCCAGCGAAAGTCCTCCCGATGACTGTCGCCTTCGGCCTCCACCGCCACCGCCGCCTCCCGAGTCAGGAGGAAACGACCGACCGCCGGCAAAGTCGACGTTAGATCGGCGGCAGATCCGGGCGCCAGTTCGTCGTTGGGGAGACGTGTTGGCTAACGAATCCGCCCCGTTCCCCTCCCTGTCAGGCTCGACCGACTCGTTGGTCTAGCTCCCTGTGAAGCCGTCGGGATAGGCGTCAAATTCGTGGGGGTCATCGCCGCCTGTCCTGCGCCCCAATTTGCGCACGTAATCGCAAGGGAGTCCATGAGGCAAGCCCCGCTGTTGGCGCTCTTCTTGTGTCCGCTCCCAACGTAGAAGGGCTCTGTAACCCTCCAAGATGCCTACTACGTCGCACTCGGCGATAGACCGGCCACAGCTGCAGCGTTCGCCGCGTAGCTCGTGGTGGTTCATGTGGACAAGGCAGAGCTGCCGGAAGGCATGCTCGCGGGTGGCGTAGGCACGCCTAGCGAACTCCTTGGCCTCTTCCACCTCATCCGCGTCCACCCACTTCTCGATCACCTGCACGGGCCGCTCGTCGAGGTCATGTCGCAGTTTCTCGACTTCGGCGTCCCGCTCGCGGAGCTTGGCTTCCCAAGCGTCGATCAGACTCTCTACCCGCTCTCGCTCGTGCTCCTGCCAGATCTTGTGATGCATGTCGGCGGCCTTCTTGAGGTCGTGGGCGTCGGACCCCTGATGCCTGATACAGAGGTCGCAAACGATGGTCGCCATAGGCAGGCCATTGACCTGCTTGGGTGGCGAAAAGATGGCGTTGTCCACCCGGCAGCACCGGCAGTAGCTCACGCCGACACGGTACGCCTGCCAACCGACAGACTTGGTGAGCTCCTCGGTGTCTTCCGAAGGGGTGTCTGCTCGGGATTCGGCCGGTGTCCACATCCTGTCGGGCACGAGCGCGCACTGGCTCCGGCTGTTTGCGAGCACTCGATGCGCGGCATGTCAGTGCGATCGGCGCTCGTCTTCCTCAGCGGCTCGACGGGCGGCACGGGTTTGCGCAAGTCCGTTACGACGAAAGGCCGAGTGTGGTCCTAGAGGTCGCCACCACCGGCGCCGCGCGCCCCTGGTGATCTGATTCAACAACGCTTGTCTCTCGGTCGCCTTCCCCGCGAGCCGCAGTCGCGCTAGCTCGACATGTTCCACGCCGATGTAAGGGTGTTCGAGAAGGTCCGCCTCCCGTTCCGCCATCGCGAGCAGTTCGTTCGGGAGGAGTCCAGCGTCGACCATTCGACGGACGCGTCGCGAAGGGCCTCTGCTCACAGTCCGAATTATCGTAGATGGACGTTGAGGACAGCGCACGAGACGAGAGGACGTCCCGCCAAACGGCCCGCACCAGCCGGTCTACGGGACTGACGCCGGCGCGAGCGGACGACCCACATCCGGCAAGAGCGCGCGTTCGCCAGGTCGGCTTGGGTGGCCGCTCGCAGTCGTGAGCGGACATCGGAAGGGGGCACCGGACTCCTCTGACGTTCTGCGGCCTTCGCGGCGAAGTGACGCACCCCAATCCGCTCGCTCATGCCGAGAGTCGCGTGTCGCCGGAGCGGCTCGTCCAACGCCCTCAATTGTCGATGAGCGGTGCTTTGGTTCGCTCCTTTCGCCCAGGGTTTCTCAGCCGCCGGCCCGGACAGGTAATGACACGACTTCCTCCGAACTCTGGGCATGGCCGATCATCGCGAGCAATGGCCCAGCCGAGTGAGTCGTCCCCCGTCTGTCAGACTAGACATCGACCGAGCGGGAGGCCTGGCGAGTGTTGGCTCGCCGGCCCGCAGACGACGGGAAGGGCAGGCCGATGGCTGCTTACGCGGTTGCGCATCTGGACGAGATCGAGGAATTTGCCGACGCAGGCTGTCACTATCGGCCGATCCGACACCACCTGGGCATCACGGCGTTCGGAGTGACTGCTTGGACTGCCCGTGCAGTGGGAGACCTCGTCATCAACGAGCACGACGAGGGCGACCCCACCGCGGACCAGGAGCTCTTTCTCGTGCTGCGCGGCCACGCGATGTTCGAGCATGACGGTGACCGGGTCGACGCGCCGGCCGGAACTCTCGTTTTCGCCCCTCCCCGCACGAAGCGGATGGCCACCGCCAAAGAGGAAGGGACGACCATCGTCGCGCTGGAAGGCTCGCCGGGACAGGCGTACACGCCCCGCGGCTGGGAACTCTGGGCTCCGCTTGCCCCCCTCTATGCGGCGGGCGAGTACGCCGAGGTCGCCGACCGTCTTGGCGCCCTGGTCGCAGCCGCTCCGCAGTACCCCATGTTGTTCTTCAACCTCGCATGCTGCGAGAGCCTCTCCGGGCGGACAAGTGACGCGCTCGATCACCTCCGGCACGCCGTCGCGATGTCGGAGGAGTTTCGCCATTCCGCGAAGGCCGAAGCCGACCTGGATCCGATCCGCGACGAACCCGCGTTCAACCAACTGATCGGCGACTAGCTAGAAGCCTCACTTGCCACCGGGGTATTGCCTGGTACTGCGGTGGGTGGGACTCGAATATGGAATGGCTCCTGGGTTGTGGAGCACCGTACGAGCAACGGGGCACGTCCGCTCATCAGCGGTGTGGTGCTGTCCACGACGCCGACAGCCCGAGGCGACGCACGCACATGCCGGGGTGGGCTCGACTGGCGGTCCGCAATTCGTACGGTGGTTGGGCCTCTACAAGGACGCCTGCGCCCGAGCGAAGAGCTGGCTCCGTGCACTCCTGGTTCGGGAAAGAGCTCGAGCCGGAACAGGAGTCCCGTCGGGGTCGATCGCTTTGGTTCGGCAAGGTTCAGCGAGAGCAACACCAGACAGGGTCTGTGATGGAAGAATGTATAGGAAGGCCGGCGGCTGGCACACTGGCCGTCAGGGGTCCGGCTGAGCACGCGCTGAGTCCCGTTAGTAGTGGGATTCGCCCCTACCGGGGTGGAGACCCACCCAGGAGGTGCCGGTGGTTGTGGAACGCACGGTGGTGCTGCTGCCCGGCGGGATGTTCGGGCCATATGCCCCGCTGCTGTTCTTCCCCATGTTCGCCGCCCAAAGGCGCGGAGCGCAGACAAGAGCCGTGGACTGGTCCGACATTGACGCGATCCGCACGCTCGATGCCGAGGCGGCCGTCGACGAGGTGATCGCGCAGGCCAAGCCCGCGCTGGACGGGCTCACGCCGGAGGCAACCCTGGTTGTCGGTAAGTCGCTGGGGTCCATGGCCGCGCCCCTGGTCGCCGCCCGCGCCGCTCCGGCCATCTGGCTGACACCGTTGTTGCACGATCCACGCGTCGTTGAGGGACTACGCGGGGCGCCCGCACCGTTCCTGCTCGTTGGCGGATCCAGCGATCCGATGTGGCACTCCGACCTCGCCCGGGACCTGAGTCCGCACGTGCTGGAGGTCCCGGACGCCGACCACGGGCTCTTCGTCCCCGGGCCACTGACGGCCTCGGTGGCCAACCTCGCCGTGGTCATCGAGGCCGTCGAAGACTTCATCGACGACGTCGTCTGGCCGACGGGTCACTGATCCACGCCGTGGTAAGCCAGCGCGTTGCCCCTTTCCGTGAGCGACGCGGACTCTCGCATGAGTCCGTCCATCAATACCCTCAGGCCAACGCACGCCCGTGCCGGTGGTCATGGCGGCATACCGGTGGCACGGTCTTGCCGACTGGAGGATCGCGGTGGCCTCCGGGTTGTTGTCAGACGGTGAGTTGGGTTCCGCGGCTGGCTGCGGCCGCGATCGCGTCAGCTAGCTCGCCGTATGGTGTGGCTTCTCCGGTGATGGTCCGGAGGGTGGACAGGCCGAGCGACTTGTACCCGAGTCGTTCGATTGTTTCGCGAGGGAGGACGTAGAACTCCCACTGGCGCACATCGAGCGCGTCGTACTGGTCATGCCGCAGGGCGGTGTGGACGGCGAATACGTACACGTCGGCGTTGTAAGTCGCCTCCGAAGCCTCACCTTGCTGCGGACTCCAGGTCTTGCCTCGTAGACCCGAGAACACAATGCGCGATGGTGCACGCTGATCCCAGACCTGCAGGTACGCGGACGACTTGACTTCGACCTTCACACCGTCGGGAGTGAGCACATCGAAGGCATCCCATTCGATCCTCTGCCCGACGGCCTGCACGGCGCGCGCGACGAGGGACTCCGCGAGATAGCCACGCACGTTGTTCATCCGAAGATCCGACATCGCGAAACGCCAGAAGTCGTAGACCGTTGCCGCGCAGCCGATAAATGGCTCGTCGCCGGTTAGCACTCGCGCTGGAGGCGCGCTGAACCACTGATCGTTCACAAGGTCACTTTGGCATAGCACTAGCGTGTCGCTGGCTGCACCCGCCACCTGAAGGGTCCGACGACCGTCACCCAAATGCCTGGGGTCCATGTGCGCTCTTCAGCGTGACACGAGACGCGCGCAACGTCCGCTCCTGCCGGGTCAGTAAGGTACGTCCAGCTCCGAAACGACGATTCGCGCTCCGGGTCCCTCATCCGTCCGTGCGCGACGCTTGCTCGCGACGATCTTGTCAACGCGAACGTCGTCCGCCTCGACGCGCTCGCCGGTTCCCGGTCGGATTCCGAGGACTCCATCACTACGTCGACGCAATCACCCTGGGCGACGACCAGCACCTGGTACTGCCGCCTGGCACACCGAACGGTAAAGGGAACCACTCCTGTGATCCGAACCTGTGGTGGTCCGGTCCCGTCGAGTTGATGGCGCGGCGGGACATCTTGTCCGGCGAGGAACTGACGAACGACTACTCCGCGTCGACCTGTGAGCCCCAATTCGTCATGTCGTGCCGGTGTCGGGCAACGTCGTGCCGCGGAACGATCCGAGGTACCGACGCAGCGGAATACCACCTCGCAGAGCGCTACGAGGGGCACGTCGTACCAGCCCTGAGCCGCCACAGTCCGTGAATGATCAGTTCTGGTCCGTCTCGAGCAAAGCAATCGCTACATCGCCGGATCCGTCGACGGGTCATACCTACCGCAAATCCTCTTGCCGCCCGGCGCCGCCGTCCAAGGCAGTGTCTTCACCTGCCCCGACCTTTGGCGGCATCGTGTTGTGGCTGGTGCTCGCTCATGCCGGGGTGAGATCGTCCGCTCTTGCCGCGCATCGCGCGGTTGCGAGGTCTCAGACTAGCCTCGATCTGTGTCCGCGAAGTCCGACCGAGAAGCAGCGCGCGAGGCCGTGGCGGCGTATCACGAGACCCAGCTGGCTGCGTTGGTGGAGCGCGTGGGCTCCGCGATCGACCGCTTCCGTGGTGGCCAGCTGAATGCGTTCGACGTCGACCAGGTCCTCTTCCACTACTCGCGGGCGGCGAAAGAGCTCTGGAAGTTCTGCAACCTGGCGATACGGAGCTCGCCGCGAACATCGTGCGCGAGCGGCCGGCGGTCGATTGGTGGGAGCGGGGCCCCAAGGAAACGCTGACGCCGAGCGAGTGCTCTATCCATGGGCGCGCTCATGCCGCCGTCATTAGGGCCGACTGGCGGCGAAATGACGCACGGGTCGCGGCAATTCTGGAAGTTTCGAACTGTTGGGCCGTCTGCACAACTATGCCGGCTCCGCCGGCCGGCGAGGAGGGTCGTCCACCGCCGACTTGTCGACCCAGTCCCGCCTGCTCGCGTTGGCGATCGCCCCTTGGGCGGCCCGTAAGGGGATCCCCTGCGGGCCCCGCAGGGAATCCGAGTCGACGCTACGCGAGCTGCCGGCGACAGAACGGGCCAGACGGCTTTCCGGTCGGAAGTGACCCGCTACGGCGCCGCCACGTCAACACGTCGACAACGTCGCACCGAACTCGGTAGTGGGCTGGGAGGATGTCGCCAATGCCCCTCACCCCCGAGGGCCCCGGGAAGGGAACTGCGATGGTCGACAAGAAGAACGTTCACACGGTGCCAACTGACGATGGGTGGGCGAATCGTCGCGAGGGTGCCAAGCGCGCCTCGAGCACTCATGCCACCAAGGCCGAGGCACAAGCCGCCGGCCGCGCGGCGGCGATGAAGGATGGTGTCGAGCACCTGATTCACAAGAAGGACGGCACGATCGGAAACCGCAACTCCTACGGCAACGACCCTCACCCGCCGAAGGGTTGAGCACTACGTCGTCGATGCCCACGACGGTCGGTCGAGGTGACCGATGAACTTCGATAGCGGCATTGCGCGCGTCGTTCAGGTCATCGACGCCGCCGGCGTCGCCGCGATGGTGCTCGCCATCGGCGTAGCATGCGTGTTGACCGCCACCCAATCTGCACACCACGGCGTCACTGACGGTGCGGCACCGGTTGGGACGGATGCGACGTTATCGCCGTGGCGGGCGCGACGAATGGTGATGGGGAAGACGGGTCAGATGGTCTGCGACGGGGTTCGCATTGCTCATGACCCGGCTGCCCTCCCGTAGCAGGAACCCCTACCGGCGCAGCTCGGCGACATGGACCGGTGTGCCGAGAGACGATGGTCTCCGATGGCAGCCCGGTCTACGCGTCGGCTCCTGTCAGCCGGTGCTGCGGTCTGGGGCGCCGAGTCGGAGGTGCTCGGCGTGGTAGACGGCTTGGTCGAGCAGCTCGGCGACGTGGTCGTCGTAGAGGGCGTAGATAACGCTGCGGCCGTGACGTTGTCCGTCGACGAGGCCGAGGTGGCGCAGCATCCGCAGCTGGTGAGAGACCGCTGACTGCTCCATCTCCACGGCCGTGGCGAGCTCGTTGACCGTGGCCGGGCCCTCCCGCAGCCGGCCGAGGATGAGCAACCGGCTGGGCGTGGCCAAGGCCTGCATCGTCTCGGCCACCGACTTGGCCGCGGCCAAGTCCAGGCACGCCGCGCGCGTGCGTGCCGCCACCCCATGAGCCATATCCGAAGCATACCGCGGATTGGGTCAACATCTCTTCATGTGAGTAAGGTGTCCGCATGCTGATCTCGTCGGTGACCTGGAGCGACTCGTGACCTCGACCCTGACCACGCCGCCGCGCGACGCCGTCCCGACCGCCGCTGCCGGGCGCGGCGCGCGGTCGCGCTGGTGGGGCGTGCTGTCGATGGCGGAAGTGCGCTGGGCGGGCGCCGCCGCCGTGCTGTTCGCGGTCGGCGGGGCTGTCCAGCTCGCCGGCGCGCCGCCGCCGGTGTGGTGGGGCCTGTACCTGGCGTGCTACATCACCGGTGGGTGGGAGCCGGCCCTGGCCGGGCTGCGGGCGCTGCGGGAGAAGACTCTCGACGTCGACCTGCTGATGATCGTCGCGGCCCTGGTCGCCGCGTCGATCGGGCAGATCTTCGACGGGGCCCTGCTGATCGTCATCTTCGCCACCTCCGGTGCGCTGGAGGCATTCGTCACCCGCCGCACCGCCGACTCGGTGCGGGCCCTACTCGACCTCGCCCCCGAGCAGGCCAGCCGCCTGCTCGACGACGACACCGAGGACGTGGTTGACACCGCCGATCTGGTGGTCGGGGACGTGGTCCTGGTCCGGCCCGGGGAGCGGGTCGGCGCAGGTCCTGGAGGGGGCCAGCGAGGTCGACCAGGCCTCCATCACCGGTGAGCCTCTCCCGGTGCTCAAGGAGGCCGGGGACGAGGTGTTCGCCGGCACCCTGAACGGCACCGGGGCCCTGCGGGTCCGCGTCGACCGGGCCGCGGCCGACTCCGTGGTCGCCCGGATCGTCGCCATGGTTGAGGACGCCTCGGCCACCAAGGCCACGACGCAGCTGTTCATCGAGAAGGTCGAGCAGCGCTACTCCGTCGGTGTCGTCGCCGCCACGCTGGCGCTGTTCTTCGTCCCGCTCGGCCTCGGTCAGGAGCTACGACCGACGCTGCTACGGGCGATGACCTTCATGATCGTCGCGTCGCCGTGCGCGGTGGTCCTGGCTACCATGCCGCCGTTGCTGTCCGCGATCGCCAACGCCGGCCGGAACGGCCTGCTGGTGAAGTCCGCAGTGGTCATGGAGAAGTTCCGCGACGTCAGCGTCGTCGCGTTCGACAAGACCGGCACCCTGACCGAGGGCACCCCTCGGGTCAGCGAGGTGACACCGCTGCCCGCCGCCAGGCTCGACCCGGTTGCGCTGCTGCGCCTCGCGGCCGTCGCCGAACGACCCAGCGAGCACCCGCTGGCCCGCGCGGTCGTGGCCACTGCCCACGACCGCGGCCTGGACCTGCCCCACGCCGAGGACTTCTCCTCGACACCTGGTCGAGGGGTCACCGCCATCGTGGAGGGCCGCGTCGTGCGGGTCGGCTCACCCGCCCTGCTCACCGACCCCGCCGTCCCCGCCACAGGCCCGGGCCACCACCTCCTCGGCCAGGCACGGGCGGCGGTCGCGCAACTCGAAGCCGCCGGACGCACCGCTGCCGTCGTGCTCCTCGACGAGACACCCGTCGGGGTCCTCGGCCTGGCCGACCGGCTGCGGTCTGACGCGCGCGCCACCGTGGCTGCGCTGAGCGCGCTGACCGGCGCCAGACCGGTGCTGCTCACCGGTGACAACCCGGGCGCCGCCGGCCGCCTCGCAGAGGAGGTCGGAATCACCGACGTCCGCGCCGGCTTGCTGCCCGCCGACAAGGTCGCCGAGGTCAAGACGCTTCAGGCGGCCGGACACCAGATCCTCCTGGTCGGCGACGGCGTCAACGACGCCCCCGCCATGGCCGCCGCCGACCTCGGCGTGGCCATGGGCCGGCACGGGTCAGACCTCGCGCTGGAGACCTCCGACGCCGTCATCGTCCGCGACGAGCTGGCGATCCTGCCCAAGATCATCGACCTGTCCGGGCGCGCCCACCGGGTCGTGAAGGCCAACCTCGCGATCGCCGCAACGGTCATCACCCTGCTCGTCATCTGGGACCTCATCGCGATCCTGCCCCTTCCCCTCGGCGTCGCCGGCCACGAGGGGTCCACCATCGTCGTTGGCCTAAACGGCCTGCGCCTCCTGCGCGCCGGAGCCTGGCGCCAGGCCGGCGCCGGGCAGCTCGGGCGTGGCGATGCGGGGCCGAGAACCAACCGACAGGACGCACCGGCCACGAGGATCTGATGGCCCACCGCAACCGCACCAAGTGCTGCCGTTCCACCCCCCGCTGCCAGAACTGCCCCCTCCTGCCACCCCGTCAAGACCAGCAACGTCGAGGCAAGAAAGCCGACGGCGAAAGCGGAACGGCGCGTCGCGGCTGACGTCCCAGACCGGGCAGGCAGACGTGGCCGGACAGCGGCCGCAAGTGGAACCACTTGTGGGAACGGTCCAGGTCAGTTTGCGTACGCCTGTCCGGGTGTCCCGGTGTCCCTCAAGACCCGCCCGGTGAAGATGCCCGGTAAGGCACCTCAACTGGGACGGGGAGGAACCCGAGCGATAGGAGCTTCGACCGGTTCGCACGTGCGCCGGTCCACGGTTTCTCTCACGAGTGGTACCTCGCGCACACGCGGACAACGGCCGCGCAGAGCATGCATAGTGGCCGCTGGCGTGCATAGTCGTGCAGTTTGCCGAAGCACTCACATCGACAGATCCGGTAACACCGGTGAGCCGACAGGCGGCGGTGTGACGCGCGGCTCGGCGACCGCCGCGTGCGGTGATGACCGCTGAACCTGAGTCTCGCCGCAAAGGTGTCTGGGATCGCGTCCTCGCCTTCCATGGTCGAAAGCCAGTATCGCGACCTTCGGCGTAGGCCTCTTGGTCGTCCTCGCCGGGAACAGGCCGTGGGCGATCGCTGCAGCGGCAGTGTGCGTCGC
>JAABUM010007088.1_pt1 | contig 10552 bp, 1 predicted proteins | sample 5559161 | NCBI WGS metagenome assembly JAABUM01 (sample SAMN10711868, study PRJNA513369) | rock metagenome | isolation source: Antarctica rocks | place: Antarctica: Victoria Land, Siegfried Peak nord | reverse complement strand
ATTCCCGCCATCTGCTTCCCGCCAAAAAAGCCCGCCATCCGCCCCTGCCAGTCTTTCCCGCCATCTGCCTCCCGCCATCTGCTCCCCACCCCGTTGCTCCCCACCCCGTTGCTCCCCACCCCGTTGCCCCGTTGTCGTCAGCTGCGTACCTGTTGCCGTCAGCCGCGCGGCCCTTGCGTCAACCACCATTTCCCCGCTGTCGGTCGTCGTCCCCGGTGTGTTGCAGGCACCCTCTCAAGCCAGCACGCCCTCTCCCACCTCGCCGCCGCCCCCCACCGCCCCTCACCGCCTCCATCGCCGTCGATTACATCATCTGGCACCTTACGCCTACACCACGGAAGACTCGCCACCTCCGGCGTCTCCGTCATTCCCGCCGTCACCGTATTCCACCGCCACTACGTCAGCGATTACGTCATCGCCCGCGTGACCCACACCCCCCCTCTTTCGTCTCCCCCCTGCCACACGTGCCGACACGTGCGGCCCGCCACGTCAGCTGCCACGTCAGCTGCCACGTCAGCCGCCACGTCAGCACACGTCAGCATGATGACCTCATCCTCCCTGTTCCGCTCAGCCACCGACCTCAGCCCACGTCAGCTCCACAGGACCCCACCCCCCTGCCCCCGCACCTGCCAGCGCACCTCCCAGCCCGGCCCCCACCCCACACGTCCACTCGACCCCCACCGGACTTTCCAGCCCCCACTCGGCTCCCGGTTCGGCTCCCGGTTCGGGCACGCGGCCGGCTCCCAGTCCAGCTCCCAGCCGAGCTACGTCCACCCACCCGTCTACCAGCCCAACCCTCACCACCCCACACATCAGACCTCATCCCATACGCCACCCTACGGCCCACGTGCACCCCCGGGTCCCACTACCCGCCTCACGGCTGCCCTTCGCGACCTGCGCTCCCGCCAGGCTCCCAGACTCCGACCGCGGCATGCCGCCGACCACCCAGGCAGCCTCGAGTATCTGCCCCTCACCCTGCGGACCTCCCTCCCGCCGTCATACGGTAGCGCCAACACCGCCGACAAGGAGCGGGCTGCCCGCGCCGTCCGCAACGACCTGCTGCAGCACCTTCGCGGCCAGCTGGGTGACGTCGACATCGACGGCGAGCACATCACCGACGGTGCCATCACCATTGGCGTCTTCATCGGCGCGTGCGACATGGGCATCGCGGCTGCCTCGGCCAACGCCACCAAGATGCTCCACGACGGCGGCTTCGCGCTAGCGTCGCGGGCTGCGGGCGCCGTCCTCAGCGTCTCCGCACACCAGCCGCGGCCCAAGCACACACACCTCACCATGGGCACCACCCTGTTGGTGTTCCACGGCGTTGCCCACCTCGACTGCTACGTCGGCTTCACCGCCGCGGCGCTGCGGGCCAGCGGCTACGGCGACGACGACTTCACCGTCCTAGCCGAGATGCTCGGCAACGCCCGAGTCGACGCCGACCTCCAGTCTGTGCACGGCAACGCCTCCGTCATCAAGGCCATGGTCGACATGCGGGAGGTCGAGCACGGGGCGTGCCCGCTGCTCACCGGCTTCACGCGGGGCAGAGGCGTCAAGGGCATCACCGTCCAGGCCCACTTCGCCGGGGAGGACGGCATCCTCATCCGCCCCCCACCGCCACCACCACCACCCCCACCGCCGTTCCCACCCCCACCCCCCACTGCACCCCGGCCCCCTGCCCGGGACCGCCCCGACACGGCGACCCGCGACCGCCACAGCGGCACGGCGACCGACACCACTGCCGCCACTGCGACCGACCGCACGGCCGGTGACACCGCACGTCAGGCCGGCACCGGCGACACAGCCATGGAGGACGCACCTTCACCCACCGGCAGGCCAGCAGCCCGCGCCTCCCCCGGCACCGCTCCCATGGAAGGCGTCACAACCGCGCCCGTCACCCGCGGGTCGATGGACACCATCATGCACGGCGACGACGCCGGCGAACGCGCTGGCAATGGTGCCAGCGGGGACGCCGACGCCCCACCTGCCCAGCGCCGCCGCGTCTTCAACGCCCCGGCAGCCGACACCGATGGCCCCACACCCATGGTCGCCGGGGACCTGGCATCGGCAGCGCAGTGCCAAGCAGCGGCCTACAGCCTGCAGCATGGCGACATGACGGCCCCCACCGCGGACAGCACCGGTGGCCGCATCGGAGGCCGCGCGTGGGCCGGCCTGGGCTATGACCCCCCCTCGCTGCCTCGCACCACGCCGCCACCAGGCTTCCCGGTTCCGATGTACGCCGACGTCCCCGCTGAGCTCGTCGACTGGCTGACCGAGGCCCTAGGGGCGCCCGACTCGACCCTCGCCACCGCCGCCCTCCGCCAAGTCCGACACGGGCAGTGCGACCTATGGCGCTCGCAGCTCGCCGGCGCCGGAGGTCGGGAGGGTGTAGCCAGCCTGCCGCCGGGCCTGCGACCGGCCGTCTCAGCCGCGGTGCGCCTCCTCGACCCCAGCGGCGGCCTCTCGCTCTCCTATGGCCCATGGGACGAGGCGGCGGCTGCGACGCCCGGCAGCCAGCTCGCGACAGCCGCCATCGACTTCATCCTCGCCGAGACCACCCTGGACGACAACCTCCACGCCCACATCGCCAACATCATCATCCCCTGGACACAAACCCACTCGGCTGACTGGCAGCGGTACCACACGCCCGGGCAACCCCTGGAGGACCACCTCAGGCGCTCCCTCACCGCCGCCATCGCCAACCTCGCCGCCGGCGCCGGCGACGGCGACAGCGACACGGCACAGCCAGCACCCACCAGCCTTCCCCCAGCACCCACTCCTAGCAGTACTGCCGCACACTTCAGCCCACCGCCCGCCGACGCCAGCGGCCTGCCAGCCCCGCTTGTCGCTTGGCTCCATGGCCTTGGGGTCCCCAGCCCAACTGCGGAGAATGCTCTCGCCCACGTCCGCACCTGCCTCCCGGAAGTGTGGCGAACACAAATCGACGGAGCCGGCAACATGGCCTCGGGCGAACCCGTCATGCCCCTGGGCCTACGACCCACCGTCGACGCCGCCCTCTGCCACCTCAGCGGCGGCACCTTCCGGGTGCCCTTCAACGGGTGGGCGGCAGCGGCGGCATCGACACCGGGCAGCCACCTTGCCGCGGCCGCACTCCGCTTCATCGTCACCAACGCCGACTGGGCGAGGGACAAGGACCTGCCCGGCCACATCGACGCCATCCTTGTGACATGGGCAAACGACAACACCGCCCACTGGGACACCTACTCGTCACCCATGGTGCAGCTCGAGCCGGGCCTCCAGCAGTCGCTGACGGCCGCCCTCACCCACTGGCGGGAGCGGTTCACAGCCGCGCAGCCCTCTTCCTATGTCGCCGTTGCCGCGGCTCCCGCCCGCCGGCCCTCCTCAACGCCTTCACCACCTCCCCCACAGCCCGCTGACCGCCCACCGCCCGCCGGCCTCCAGCCCACACTCCCCCCACCGTCAGCCCGCCGGACCGCCCAGCTGCCAGCCCGCCCTTCACCACCAACCCACCCCCGCCGGTCCCCGCGCACCCCTGAGATCCGGAAGGAGTGGTGGATCGTGCACACCCCCCAGGCGTTCGACGCCTCGGCACGGGCCCTGCGCGGCCTCAACGCCCCTCCCCCCACCCCGACCATTGTCACTCGCCGCGGCGCCGCCGAGCGCCGCGGCGGGCAACGATGAGTCACCACGCCAGCCGCCCCCGCCTACGCTTGCTCTCACTCAACGTCAATGGACTCGCCGACGCCAAGAAGCGGCGAGAGCTCTTTGCCGGCCTCATCAACGGGCCCTACGACGTCGTGTGCCTGCAAGAGACGCACCAACGCGTCTCCGACAGAGGCAAGCAGTGGGCAGACACGGGGGCGGCGCCGGGCCAGCCTTGGCCAGGCTGGTCCTTCTGGCAGCGTGGCCCCACTCCCGACAGATTCGCCACTGCCGGAGTGGCCATCCTCGTCAAGAAGGCGTGCGGCTGCAGCGAGCCGGAGAGGGTCGGCCCCCACGACCCAGCCGGCCGCCGACTCCGCGTCGACTTCACACTCCACGACCAGCCATACTGCATCATCACCGCCTACGCACCCTGTGAACGCCAACACCGACCCGACTTCTTCCCCACCCTTATGAGAGACATGCCCACCGACGACCGCACTATCCTCCTCTGCGGCGACTTCAACTGCATCGACACCGCTCACGACGCCGTCCCCACACCCCGTCCCACCTCCGGCCGCTGGGTCGGAGCTCCGGCGCTGCAGAGGGTGGCGCGAGCGGCAGATCTCACGGACGCCTGGCGCCACCTGCACCCGGCCCCAAGCAACGACTTCACATTTGCCGGAGCCAACAGCACCGCCCGCCTCGACCGCTGGCTCGTAGCCACCCGCCTCCTGCAGCATGCCCCCACCACCGGCATCGTCGACGGCCTGCCGGGCGACCACCGAGGAGTCACCTTTGCATTCGCGATCCCAGGGGCTGCGATGCGGACGCGTCCGCCGTGGAGCTTCCCACTCCCACTGCTCGCCGACAAGGACTTCATCGACGACCTGAAGGCCGCGGTGAATCGCCTCAAGGCCAACAGACTCCACCACCAAAATGCACGACAAAACGCGGCCGCCTTCCTCCGCCAACTCCAGTCACCCTCCTCCCCACACGGCTCTGGCCTCCAAGCAGAGGACGAAGACGCCGACCCCCCAGGCCTCCTTGAGGACATCATCGCCTGCATCCGCATCCTCGCCCACAACCGCCATAGAGCCGACCGCCAGCGCATCCGCGCCGACAGCGACAGGCTGCAACGCGCCGTCAGCTTTGCCGCTGCACAACTGTCGGAGGCACGCACAGACGCCGCCCGCACCGCCGCCATGGCAACCTACCGTGCCGCCACAGCCGCACTGGCAGCCCACTGCAGCCGCCTCAGCCAACGGGATCTGGAGCGGGCGGAGGCGCTCGAACTCATGTTCTTCGAGAAGCCCACTCACTACTTCCACGCCCGCTGCGACCCGCGCCATTACAGCGACACCAGCTTCACCTCGGTCCTCGACCCCGACTCCACCACCGCCATCGACGTCGACAGCGACGAAGGCCTCCGCCGCGCACAGCAAGTCATAGCCGCCCACTTCGCCCAACACTTCGCGGAACGCCCAACGTCACGCGTCGCACAAGATCAGCTCCTCGCCTCCCTCGACACCTCCATCACCGCTACCGCCGCCGCAAACTGCGACGCCCCCCTCTCCGCCGACGAGCTCCACGTTGCCGCCAGAGCACTCAAGCGCGGCAAGAGCCCGGGCCCTGATGGCTTCCCCTCCGAAGTGTACCTTCAGTTGTGGGACGTCTTCGGTGCCACCCTCGCCCTCGCCTTCAATGCCAACCAGGCTCTCCAACCCCATCCCCACATGTCACAGCGACAATGCACCTCCGACTACACCCTCGTCCCCAAGAGAGGCGACTCCCGTGACCCCGGCAACCGCCGCCCCATCGCCGGCATCAACGCCGACGTCAAGATCGCCGCCCGGGCCATCGCCACTCGCGTCGCCACCGCCATCTCCCCAGCCATCGACACGGCTCAGACGGGCTTCCTGCCCGGACGCTGGATCGGCGACAACATCCTCAACCACAGCGACCTCATCGACCTCCTAACCGCCACCAACACAGACGGCACCATGTTGTTCCTCGACTTCGCCAAAGCCTTCGACTTCATGGACCGCGCCTGGACTCTCCGCGTGATGGAGGCCATGCGCTTTGGCGTCGGCGCGCGCCGCTGGGCCCAGCTCTTCCTGAACGGTACCGTCGGCCGCGTCCGCGTCAACGGTGCCCCCACAGACCCCTTCCCCATCGACAGCGGCGGGCCACAGGGCAACCCCCTCTCGTCGCTCCTCTTCATCATCCAGCAGCAGCCCATGCTCTCCCACGCCCGCCACATGCGCCAAGTGGGCGCTGTCCAACCCATCATGTTACCCTTCGCCACCCCCACTGCCGCCCCCATCTGCTACCAACACGCCGACGATACCACCATTCACGCCCGCACGCCTGCCGACTGCGACACCGCCGTTGCCACTACCGTCCAGCTGTATTGCGATGCCTCCGGCGCCCAGCTGAACACCGCCAAGACCGTCACGCTACTGTACGGCACCGCCACCCGCCAACCACGCTTCACAAGCCCCACCACTGGAATAACCTACGACCCCGACACGACACACACCACCTACTTGGGCATCATCCTGGGCTTGGGCCCGGAGGCGGACGGCGCTCGCGCCCAACAGCTCCGCGCCCTCTCCACACGCTACGGCCATGTCATCAGGGGATGGTCACCCCACGACCTATCCCTCTTCGGCCGAGCCTACATCGCGAAGCAGAACCTGCAATCCATGCTCATCCACCTCATGACCTTCGACTCCCTCGACGAACCCACGATGAAGGAGCTGGAGACCCTCACCTACGCCTTCACCAATCGCAACTGCTGGTCCACCGACGCCCGCCTTGCCACCGGCAACCCCGGACGCCTGGTGTCCGCACACCCACCCCGTGCTGGTGGAGCCGGAGCCCCCGCCCTTCGCCAATTCGCCATCGCGATGGCGGCCAAGCCCGCCTTCCGCATGCTGGAGCCACCGCCAATGATGTGGAAGGCGATCCGGCGCTTCTTCTTGCTGCGAGGCCCCGACTACTACACTGCCCACCCCAGCGAGCCGACACGCACCATCGACCTCTGGGGTCAGGGCACTGCGGCACTCGTCTCCACCCTGGACGCCAACACAGCCCGCACCGACCTCCCCCAACGCCTGCGCACCTCCATCTCCGCTGCCCAGCAGCTGCGCGCCCACCGCATCACCAACATTCGACCGGACGACGCACCCCACCTCATTATGTGCGAGCGCCTCTTCTACAGCCCACGAGCCGTTGCCAACCCCGCCACCCACCCCGGCGGCTACGCCGATGCGACTGCAACCAGGCTGTGGTCACTCGGCGACCTGCGCGATGCCATCACGGGAGCGCCCCGCTTCAGCACGGTCCCCCGAATCGACCTGGCAACCGTTTTGGCTTGCCTCGACGACCCCATGACCCGGGCATTCACCGCCGCCACCCCAGCATCCGCCATCGCCGCCCTCCCACAAGTCCGCCGCCCCCGCCGCCCGGCTGCCACTGCACCCCTCCACCGCCCAACGTCCACCGCCGCCTACACCCCGGGCACCCAGCACCCGGGCCATCCGGGGCACGTCTCCGCAGTCGGACGGCCGCCATCGTCCGCCCCGCCAGGCCCACCAACGACGCCTCTTCGCGCCACGTTCGGGCCCGTTACGCGCTCACAGGCTGCAGCCATGACACTGTCCACCGCCCCGACAACCACAAACGCTACGACAACGCCCGCCTCCCGCCACACAGGCCCCACGACCACACCCGTTACCACGACGCAGCCAGCCGCTCACCCCACATCGCGCACCCGCCGAGCAGAGCACCCCCCACAATCACAGCCCCGCCCTCATCGACGCCGCCTCGATACGCCGGCCCGGCCACCGACGCTACAGCTCACCACCGGCTCATCGGCAGGCCATCGTGCGGGCCGCACACGCCCGGCTGACGGCCCCCCTCAGGCGGAGCCCCCTGCCCAAAGAAGGCACCACGCCATGCCCACACTCCCCCCACACGCCGTCGTCATGGCTCACATCAACCTGCCACAGCGGGACCGCCCGACGAACTCGTGGCTGTACATGCCCCTCATTCTTGACGCTGTCGGAATGCCCCAGGCGACCAGGCCCCACGCCCACTCATTCCCCCGCACACCAACCTACACTCAGCACGCAACACGCCTGGCGGCCATCTTCACTCGGCACGGCATCACGCTGCAGGTGATTCGCAACCGCTATCACCTTGACGCTCACGCACACATTGACGCCCAGGACCAAGAACACCTTCTCGGTTTGGACGCCGTCGTTGGGCAGGACATCGCCTTGTACGGCCTGCAGATCGTCCGGGAGGCGACGGCGGCCTACAGGGCGGCGCGTGCCAGACGGCAAGCACCCGTGCTGCCCACCACTGTTCAGCCGACACTGACGCCTGCCAGCAGCAGGCATCCACCTTCACTGGCACCGCCAGCACCACTCCGACCACCACCACCCGCCCTCCCCCCACCACCACCAACGGTTCCCCCACCACCAGCCCGCGACCCCGCACCCACCACCACGAGTGCCACACGGCCGACAGCTTCACTCCCACCGCCACCCGCCCTCCCACATCCCCCAGCCCTCCCCCCACCGCCAGCCTCCGACCACCCACCCGCCGCCACGGGTGCCACACGGCCAGCACCCTCACTCCCACCACCACCCACCCGCCCACCACCCCCAGCCCTCCCTCCACCGCCAGCCCTCGGCCCCACACCAGCCACCACCCGTGCCACACGGCCGACCTGGGGAGCTGCTCTTCGAGCCGCCGGCGGTTGGCTCGGCCCCTACATACCACCACACCCACACCTGCCGCCCACAGCCCTCGAGCGAGCCCCACCCGGCCTGGACCCCAGAGCCCAGTGGGAGGTGGACGCGGCCGAAGCCTTCGTGCGCCCGCTAGGGGGAGGTCCCCTACATGTGGTCAACCCCGACTATGGCCTCACCCCAGCCGGGGCCTCCCCGACCACCGGGCCGCAGCTGCCATGGGAGCCCTGCCACATTGTCATGTGGGCGCCCGCAAAGCGACGCACCGCCGCACGGGCCGCTGGTGACGACAACGACGATGATGACGGCCCCCCACCCCCCACCAGTCGGCCATTCTACTACGGCAAGCTCGCCAATCTCACCTTCGCCCCCGACATGTTCACCTTCGACCGAGAGGACCACAACCTCCTGCAGTACCGGGTCCACCTCGGCACCGAGAAGCTCATCACCACCGCCCTCATTGCCAGCGGAGAACTCACCCTCGCCGGCGGCAAGCCCACCGTCATCCCGCGCTGGTTCTCGCTGGGATATGCCCGCGAGGAGGCCAAGGAGGCCGCCGTCATCAGGCAGGCGCAGACCCTCTTCCACGGCCTCTCACGCGAGCGTGATCACATCGACCACGCGCAGACCCACCTCTGGGTTGTGCAACCAGGCCACCGCACGACCCGCCAGCCGCCATTCTCCCAGCGCCGGGCCGCGTCATCCAGCACCACTGCCCCCCAGCCATCACCCGCCCGTCCTCACCCCACTGCCGGCCCATCACAGCCCCGCAACGCCCGACGTCTCCCAGTCTTCCACCGCCTGACCGCAGACTCCACACAGCCACTGGACTCCACCACTACCACGCCCGCTGCCGCTGACCCACAACCAGGGCAAGTACGGATCACCTGCCAACCTCACACCGGCCGCGCCCCAGACCCGGACCCGGGTCCAGACCCGGATCCAGACCCGGACCCGGCGGCCGAGGCTGCCGCCAGCCAGCCACCACCCAATGGACCTGGCCACAACGTCAGCCCCGCAGACGCGGCTCGCTACCGCGCTTGCTGGGAGCAGTTGTGCCACGCCGGCATCCGTCGGGCCGACATCGCAGTGACCTGGCGAGCCCTTCACTGCCAGCTCCACACGCCCTCCTTCCTCACTTACTGCCGCTACAAGCCCCCACGACAGGTCCGGGCCTCGGATGGCAGCCCACTGCGACAGGCCTGCTGCCAGTGGCCCGCATGCGTCAACACCATCGCCACCACCACTCACGTCCTGCTCGACTGCCCACTCGCCCGCCCAGCTGCGGACTGGCTCTGCACACTCTGGGCCGCCATTGATGACGGCAACTTCCCGCCCGCCACCCCCGACGTCATCATCGCTGGCGACCCTGCGGCTTGGAACCCGGCACGCCGACACCTCGACTTGTGGACCCGCCTCCGCATCCTCTTCCTAAAGCATGCCTGGGCTGCCCATCGCGCCGTCCACCAAGACGGCCCATCACAGTCCCCCACGTCCATCGCCGCCGCCACCTTCCAGTCCGCCGCCCGGGCAATGCGCACCGAGTTCATCGCCGCATACACCGCGCCGACCGAGCTCGCGCAACAGTGCGACGCCCACATGACCGGGTCACGGCAGCGTCAGAGCCGGGACGACTCAGGCGACACGCCCGCCGGAGCCTTTGGCAGGATCTGGACCGATAGTGGACTCTGCTCCGTCCGGGACGGTCGGCTCGTTGTGCACTGGACCACCACCCATCCCACCCCACTGCCCCACCCGTCGCAGCCTCCACCAGCCGCGCCCAACCCGGCGCAGCCTCCACCGACCGCGCCCGCCCCACCGCCTGTGCCTCCCGCCCAACCGCCAAACCACGCCCCGCTCCCACGACTGCACCTCATTCCTGCGACACCATCACAGTGATGCCACCGCCATCATCCCCTCGCTGCCATCACCGACCGGGAGATAGATAGTCCGAGGCCAAGACCTAGACCGAATCGAGACCTACACCGAGACCAAGACCGAGACCGACATAGATCAAGACATAGCTGATGGCCCGCGACCGACGACGATAGCACCGGCCTCCACAGCACCCGCGGATCCCCGCCAGCGAAGCGGCTATCTCAGATGCCGGAGCGAGTAGACCGCGCACAGCCTTCAGCCTGCAGCCATGGCAGCAGGGGGTTAGG
>JAABUM010007087.1_pt1 | contig 10554 bp, 13 predicted proteins | sample 5559161 | NCBI WGS metagenome assembly JAABUM01 (sample SAMN10711868, study PRJNA513369) | rock metagenome | isolation source: Antarctica rocks | place: Antarctica: Victoria Land, Siegfried Peak nord | reverse complement strand
GACACGATCACCGCAGCGCGTCTCCGAGTTCGTAGAACGCTGAGGGTGGTGCGGGCCGCTCAACATCGCGACCGCCTTGCCGCGGACAGCAGACTCTGCGGTATGACCGACGACGACACGGGCCGGCCCGAGCCTGCCTCAGCCAAAACGATCACCGCGCTGCTGCGTGAGGCCCGCTCACTGTCGCGGCGCGCCGACAAGCTCAGCGGCACCGCCAGAACCGTGGACGACCCCACGACCCAACAGCTCACAGCGCAGGCGTGCACCACCACGGACCAGCTGGTGCACCACCTCATGACGCTCGAACGTCACGCGCAGCAACGCGAGAAGTCAGCGGCCCGACGCCGGTAGCGCTGCTACGCGCGTCGAGCGGCAGCGCGCCGTCGCCTGCTCCTGCAGCGCGGCGTCACCTCGAACAGTCCCGCCGGGCAGTGTCGACCCCGCTCCCCGCCCCGCGCCCAGCACCACGCCACCGCATCGGGCACGGCCAGCAGCTGCTCGGCCGAAGCGCGGAGGTGGTCGTAGCGCGCCCTGTCCCGACACCCGGCGGCGCGGGCGAGCTCGATGAGCCGCTGTCCGTCCCACTGCACCAGTGAGTCGTCCTGCTCGAGCACCAGACGGGTCTCCCCCACCGCGGTGGCCGCGTCGGCCACCACTGCACGCAGGCACTCCCCCGCGCCTCTCGATCCGTCGGGTACCGCTTGCTCGCGTCGTAGATGACCACCTCGACACCGGAGCCCACGAACGCCGCCACGATCTCCCGGCGCCGGTTGTCGCGTTCGGTCTCATGTGCAGCCGCCGCTGCCCCGACAGCACCAGCTCTCGCACTACCCGCCGCAACGGTTCCAAGTCCCCTGCTACCACCGCGGCCGCCGCCACCACGTAACCACGTTGCTTGGTCTCGTCGAGGAAGACGTGACGCGTCACGACCCGGGCGCCGGCATCGGCCGCAGCTGCCGGTACAGCGTGGACCGGGAAACACCGAGCGCCTGGGCGACCTCGACGATCGGTGTCCCCTCGGTGATCATGCGGGCGGCTTGCTTGCGCTTGACCGGGCTCAGCACCGTGGGCCGGCCGCCCCGCCGGCCCCGGGCCCGGGCCGCGGCGAGCCCAGCCTGAGTGCGCTCCCTGATTAGGTCACGCTCAAACTCGGCGAGGCTGGCGAACACGTGGAAGACCAGCCGGCCGCCGGGGGTGGTGGTGTCGATCGACTCCTGTAGTGATCGGAACCCGACACCGCGCTCCTCGAGCCCGCGGACAGTGTCGATCAGGTGCGGCAACGACCGGCCCAGCCGGTCGAGCCGCCACACACACAAGGTGTCGCCCTCCTCCAGGGTGGCCATCACCTCGGCCAGCTGGGGGCGGTCCGTCTTCGACCCCGATGCGGTGTCTGTCCACAACCAGCGGCATCCCGCGGCCTTGAGAGCGTCGTGCTGCAACGCCGGGTCCTGCACCGTGGTCGACACCCTCGCGTACCCCAACAACTCGCCCATGACGGTCGACTGTGCCAGAACCCACCGACAGGACTCGGTGTGACACGTAGAAAGTGCAGCTGGGTTCCGCGACAGACCGAGGCCGGGTGCGCGGCCTCCCGACCAGCACCGTCACCTCGGGCCCCGGACCACTCCCCCCGTGTCGCAAATACGATCGAATTTGAGGCACCTGCCGAGGCCACACCGCAGGTGGCCGGCCGTGCCACAAGTCAGCTCTACAGGTGGCCAAGCGGTACAGACTTCTGGAACCGACCTGTGGGACAGCGCGTACTGCGCGGAGCATCCCCAACCACTCGATCCCTGCGTCGCGTCTCACCGTGAAAAAATCAAGACGCCGCCCGCTGAGGAAACGCCGAGCAGGATCAGCCCAGTTCAGGTCGTCAGGGGCTGTGTCGCGTTGAACCGACGCGGCGGTGGGGGCGAACACCGGGCCAGAGTTGGGGTCTGTCGACGGCCCCCAGCGGTGAGGGGTGACTTGATGTGACGACTGTAGACGGCTCACGCTTGGCCGCTGGGGTGGGTCCGGGTTGGGGGCATTGGTATCGGGCCATGTTTGAGATCAGCCCGGTCGGCCTGGCCCTGTGACAATCCCCGTGTGTCAATCAACGGGTTCGCTCGATACAGGAACGACGAGCCCGTCAAGGAACGTGCGGGCAACAAGTCGGACGTGGGCTGCGGGATCATCATTGCGGCGCGTAAAAAATCTCAGAAGCAATGCGTTGGTCACAAGGGCCGCCAGATCGTACGCCGACGCCGACCGGGCGAAAACGCCCCGCTCCTGTCCAGCCTCAATTGTAGGGACGAGCATGGCTGGCAAGTCTAGCTCTTCTTTGACAAGTACCGCCGATTCCGCCGAAGCCCACGTGTCGTGGGCAACGACGAACAACAACGCCTCAACGTACTCGACATGCCGGGCGGCGAACGATACAAGTCTACTGAGGTGCCGAATAATTAAGTCGCGCTCGTTCAGGCCAAGCTGGGCGTCGTCTCGCACCTGCCGCGCCATTTCCCTGACGCCACCCGCGAGCGCGCCGACCACAATCGACTCCTTGTTAGGAAACAGGTTCTTAAGCAACGCTAACGGCACGCCCGCGGTCGCGGCAATTCGCTCAAGTGTACTTAGATAAAATCCTCGTTCCCCCCAACTCAAGGCGAGCAGCGTCGATAATGTCTTTGCGCGGATCGTCAGGTAAACAGTCCACCTGAGATGCTTTGTACACTCGCATCACCTCGGCTGCCAATGGCGCGGCTTCATCGTCGATGTGCTCGTGACCATGATTCGCATCGATAACAGAACTGAGCAGCGCAATGACGACATTTCCAAACAGGTCATCAGGAACGGCATCAGGATCAGCAAGAGATCGGAGTACCAGTCCTTGGACTATCGCGGTGAGAGTCACCGCAACGAGTTGCGCCGAGAAAGGAGCTCGCAGGCTAGCACCCCACCTCGCGATCACCGCGTCATAGGCCCTGGTGCCGATACTGTCGTAGACGCCGTACGCATGCTTGAGGCTACCCATCGCCTCCTTGTGCCCAGAGGCCAAAGCCAGAACCGCGATTCCCGCCCGAGTCGCCGCAGCGTGGCCGACCTCCTGAAAGCACGAGTCACAGACAGCCCGCACGGTTCGCCGAATGTCACCTCGAGAGCTGACCAAAGCGTCTTCAATCAGATGGTCCACGTTCTGAACGTCCGGCCGCGCAGCACCAACCAGCGAGGCGGCAAGCGCGTCGACGTAGCGCTCCTTCGACCCGAAAGTCTTGAAGAAGGTCTTCTCGCTCAGCCCTGCACGCGACGCGAGATCAGTCACGCTGAGACCGCTCTGGAGGATCGCCAAGCCACCTTCAAGGACCTGTGCCGCCCCGGCGCGGAGCAACAAATCCCGACTCTTCGAGCTGACTCCGGCCATGTCCGGTCAACCCCCTCGCTTGATGTCCCAACGTGAACGCCTAAAGACGCCCGTGCTGTCCAGGAGGACCGCATCGATATGTTAGCTCCTGCTCACCAGCCGGGTCAGCGGCAACACACGTGGGTGTGTACGAGGAGACGGTGCGCCTCCTTGCGCTCACACCGACTTACCGGCCATTCTCAGCTACCTCCGGCGAGAAACATCGGCGTCGATACCGACCTCGATGCGATCACGCCGGGTTGGGGCAGTGAGCCGGATACCTACGTCACAACTCGGAAAGGCGAGTTCCTCGGAACCTCAGTTACAGACGCAGGACGCGGCAACGAACGCTTTATCTCTTCAATAACCGCTTTTGTAGAAACTACTGATGATTGAAAGGGTCGTTAAATGAAAAAGACATTGGGCACATTGGTCGTTGCAGTTGCTGCATCGTCGCTGCTTCTGGCCGGTTGTTCTGGTAGTTCGGGCGGGGACACCACCTGTAAAACATTCAACGGGCAGGATTCGAAGGCGAAGACTGAAACCATCACGAAATATTTGAAAGATCAAGGCAAAGATCCGGCCAACGGCACGATCACGGTAACCAAGCTCTCGGCAACAGCCTTCTGCAAAACGGCAGGGAAAGACAGCAGCAAAATCAGCGCCATTGAACATGGCTGACTCTGTGTAGCAGCGCACCAGCCGTATGGGCCATGACTGGTAAACACCCCGTACTTCAGCCCTCCGGGTAATTCACAGGACTTCCGCAATCCCATGATCAACTCGGGACCATACCCCCAACCCCTTACGACACCAGCACCATCAGCCAGACTACTTGCCGGGCGATTTTGCAACTGAAGGAGGAAGTCGTGACCGCAATGAGCAAGGGTATACAAATCATCCCTGGAGGAGTCCGCGCTCGGAGAGTCAACGACCTCGGCATGCGATGTGACAATGAAGACATGCCCGGACCGTTGTCCGATGCGAAGGTCGTCGTCCGCTGGGAAGCTAAGGCAGAAATCACTGGCATCCCGGAATGGTCCGGACACCAAGCGACTGGCGTCGTTATGCAGTCCCTTTCGGTAGCGGTGAGCGACTACCGGTTTTACGGCATCCTTAGTCGCTTCGGCGTGCAAGAACAAATCTGGTTCTCGCTGCCGTTGGCCACGTTCTCCGTGCGCGCCATTGGCCAGAAGGGCGCACTGAAGAAACGCCCTGCAAAGCTCGAGATCGCTGGCCAAGGCTGGGTGATCCAAGTCACTGAAGTAGACCGAATTTTCTCGTCTCCTGACCGCTACCAGAGCGGCCAGGAGCAATCCCTGCTTAAAGCAGTGTCGGCGCCTCCGGTCGGGCCAGAGCCAGCTGCTGCAGAAATGACAGTATTAGCTGCGGGCGCGGCCAGTTGGACCCCCACCCCAGCGGCCGGAATCTTCATCCGCAACACCGACGGTGCGCGGACCGGTGCGACGTGCTTGGTAAACCCGACCCTGCCACTTACTGAACAGACGGCACATCTCCAGACACTGGACTGGATTCCGGCTAACATTCTTGAAGAGCAGTTCGATACCGTGGTCGCCGGTGTTGAGCCGTCCACCGCTCCGACCCCCGCCGGTCGTCTCCACAGCCCAATCGGTTACCCGGCGTCTCTCGCTATTACCCCGCCTGCGGATCCGAACGAGGCTGACCCCGCACTTCGCGGATACCTATGGCCCCAAGTTGATCTACGTGGCCAACCGCTGCTTGAAGTCGGTGAGACAGTCGTCCTGCGCTGGACGACGGATCGCCCCCGTGGCTACTGGGTAGAGGACGACCTACTACCCAAGTTCGGCGGCAACATTGTCAGTGACGCCATGGCCGACGAGGTGTCATGGACTCTCACGGATCGAAGGCTTATCCTCATTGCCCACCCTGCCAAGCCGAGTAAGCCGTCCTCTGCGATGACTCAGCAAGACTACTCACTTCTGCTAGGAATGGTGTCACCAGGGCTCGCTCTTATCGCCGGATCGGCCAATGCGCGGCGTCGAGCGCGGCTGGCAAGTGAACGGATCACCGCCGCCGCCGCATCGGCCCCAGTCGTATGGGGCGTCATGCATCTCCGCCTGGAGTGGGTTTGCGGGATCAGCGTCGAAACGTATGAGTACCCGAAAAACTCAAAGCTCACAACTAAGAACCTGAATGTCGTCGTCGGGGACCGAAACGACAGCCGTATCAGTATTCACGTGACTTCAGGAAGAAGTATGGAAGCTGAATCTTCTCCCATCGTCGACGCGGTTGCAGGTCAAATCACCGCCGCGGGATTCGAACTTGGAGATACCCGTCAGCGGATCTCGGACAACGGCAAGAAAGGTCGACTCACGTCGCAGTTCCGTAGCGTTAACGGACAAGGCTTCACGATCCCCGCAGCAACCGTCGGCCTCTGACCCCGATCTGCGGGGTAGCGCTGTGTCGGTGGTTCGTCCTCCGGCGCGTGAGACGACGAAAGTGCCTGCCCCGGTGAAACAATCGCAAGGTAGGTTATCGAAGCCGTCAACATTAGCATTATCTGCAGTGCCTAGCCTAGAGGAGAACAAATGTCGGCAATCACAGCTCGGACATTAGTCGTAGCGATATCCGCCTGTGTGGCACTGGCGGGATGCACCACCGGTTCAGGTGACTCAAATACGCTTACTGCGAAGTCGGCAGGTGGCTTGCCTGTGGCCCGGCCCGTCCCCAAAGAAACTGCTGGCCTCCGGATGGAAGTGTGACAAGAAAATGCCCCGAAAGCGGCTACTGATCGGCGTCGGCGTCATCGTGATAGCGGTGGCGGTCGGATTGTTGGCGTGGTCAGTCCCGCGCCAGACGACGTCTGGCACAGCGACCTCGAACGGTGGCACCAACTCAGCCACCAGCACCCCCCCACCCCCGTCCACCCTCAGCCCCCCAGCCGCAGGTGTGCCCGCCCTTACTCCGGCACGGCTCGACGAAATAGCGTCGGCATTAGTCTCCACCGATCCCGCGACGCAACGCACGGTCCTGGCGGCAGCAGTTGCAGATAGTCTCCGGCAAGGCAACCAGCAGGTCCTACCTCCCGGATCAGACCTACAAGTCGACCCCGCCACCCAACATATCGACAACTTGACCGCCACCGTTGACGCCACCATCACTAGCGGCGCGGCCGCTGGGCGATGGACCCTCGAACTCCTCGCTGAGGCCAACCACTGGGTTGTCTACGCGGCAGGTCGATCATGACGAGCTACTCCCGGTATTCGACGCTCACCATGGCACTCGTATGCGCGGCCGGCCTGCTCATGGGATCTGGTTTTGCAGCACCTGCGGCCACACCCGCGGGATCGTGCGCGGCCGTGTCCAGTATCAAAACTCGAACGCCAGTGTTATTCGTACACGGATTCACCGACAATGCAACCACGTGGGCAAAAGCCGTCGACCTGTTCTGTACCCCAACGACGTTCACCCAAACATTCGACTACGGCCGCGTCGATGACGGCACCGGCAAAAAAGTCGACTACAGTGCGGCCTGGGTCACCGACCCCCACATTGGACACGACTTGGCACGAACCGTCACCACTCTCGCGGACGCGTCCAAGGCTGCGGGCGGTCCCGGCAAGGTGCTCCTCGTCGGACACTCGCTGGGGGGTCTCGCCATACGATGTGCCGCCGATAGCCGCTGCAACGGCGGTGTCGGATCAGCTCCCGCCGGGCAGGCGAGCACGGTCGCGCAGGACATCGCAGCGATCACGACCTTTGGAACTCCCAACCTGGGATCGTTCTGGAAGGGCAACGGTGATTCCATTGTTTTTAACGGACTTGGCATTCTCTCGTCTGTTTTGTGTACTGCCGCCCAAAACGACACTGTCGGAGCAAATATAAAACTGAATGATTCTTGCAAAGAGGTCAGAGCGCTGGGGACCAGTGCCGCCGGGCGAGCGTTCACGCCCGGATCGAGCGAATTGAGGAATTTGCCGAATCAGCCTGCCGGCGTTCCTGTACTCGCCGTAGCGGGCGCCATCAAAGTTGAGGTCAATCTGTTTAACATAAAGGTGCCTGTCAACTATACTACAGGTGCTACAGATAACGGTGATCTTGTGGTGGGTGACGACTCCGCCGTGGCACAGTCCCGCGGTATCGGGGCACAAGGCGGGTCGGTCACTATCGATTGTGGAAAAATAGTCCTAGGTGGGAGGCCGGTCTGGGACTCGACGCACTTAAAGTGTTGGCACGGTACGGAACCAAGTAATGACGCTTTCCTCCAGCAGGCGAAAAGGATGATCGACGCATACAAGCCCGCCGTCCCGGTGCCGGCCGCTTCCGGATCGGCGAGTTCTCAGTCCAGAGAACCTACCTACCTAACGACCCTCGACCCAGTCGATTACGACCGCGGAGACGGGTATGTTGCCGGCGGTTACCGCACTGGGACCTACAGTAGTAACGGCACGAGCTACCAACACGCTGTAGACATGGCTGGCCGCTGTGGCGACAAGGGGGACTTCTGGGTCGATTACGACCTTTCAAGATCATACACGAACTTCACGTCAACGGTCGGGATTAGCAGCGATTCCGGATCGAAAGCTCAGGCCACCTACAAAGTTGTTGCCGACGGCAAGACCCTTAGCGACGGGGCACTACAGTTGGGGACGTCATTCTCGATCAACGTCCCGATCACCGGGGTTCTTCGGCTGCGCCTTTTAATTAACGAACCAGCTACTGTCACTGGCTGTGGCACTACCACCGGCATCGACGAATCCGTTGTGTTCGGAGATCCTCAGATTAGCTGACCTCGGCGCAGTAAACTGGCTCTTCACAATCCAGGGTGTAGTCGGGGTCTGAAGCCGCCGCTCTCGGGCATTGATCTGGCGATGTAGTTGGTGAGAGTTGCGGAACTCGAGGGCGGAGCCGCGGAGGTGCTCGAGGCGGCCGTTGATGCCTCTGTGGCGCCGTTGCTAGTGCCGGGGCGGTCGAAGTAGGCCAAGACGTCGGCGGAGCCGAAGGAGCACCTGATGGACCGAGAATGCGACGTTTGTGGCCTCCAGTACGTCGCTAGGCGCCCTAACTCCCGGTTCTGCAGCGGGGGGGTACGTGCGGGAAGCGCTCACAACGCGCCAAAGCGGCAGGAATGCCCCTCCGGGCGGCCACCTCCGACGACCTTGGGGCACCCCGAGCGCCCTGGTCGAAGCTGTCACCCGCGAGCTGGACGGGGTAGGCCGATTCGGGACGGTAGCCGGACAGGCGGCTGTCCTGCTAGCCGGACGGATCGCGTCCCGTCGGGAAGCCGGTGCGGCGACGGCGGCGCTGGCCAAGCAGTTGAGTGCAACGATGGACCGAGCCCTGGGCGGGGTGGCGAAGGCCGTGGACCCGTTGGATGAGATTTGGGCGAGGCGTGACGCTAAGCGAAGCGCCGGACGCCTCTGACTCGTGCTCGCGCTTGCCCAGGAGCCGGTCGCCGCACGCCGAACGAACAACAGGAACATGATTGCCCAGCGGCGCGGTAGCTCGACAACTCCCGCACCTCGATCATCGATTAAGGAGTAGCTTGTGCCCATTTTTCAATACGCGGTTTTAATAAACACGTATAGCACCAACTGGGATAGCACCAAAGAATTAATGGTATATAGTACTCAATGGACTCTATGGCGATCCGATGCTTTAGAAGGCGAGTTCCTACCGGAGAACTCCAATTTGGTCACTATACTTGATTCCCTAGGCAGTGAAGGGTGGCGTTTGACTTCGTCAACTGTTTTGGATACTGCGCGAGTCCAAAGCACCTTGGGGTGGCCGGAATCGTCCATGGCTGTTCGAACACGATACATATTTGAACGAGCGGTGAAGGCGTGACCTATCCACCAGGGCATCAGCCTGGCAGCCTGGAGTACATGTTCCTGAAACGTTTCTGACAGGCCGCCTGATCGATGGACGGTGGCCTGCGCCCACCGTCCATCGACGACGGCGTGGAGACCATGATTCAGCCCAGCAGGTCGCGGATCTCCCGGGCGAGGTCGATGGAGGCGTCGATCTCGAGTTTGCGGTTGGTGAGGCTCTCGACGTTGATCCCGAACGGCAGGCCGAGGCGGCGGCAGTACGCGATCAGGGCCCGGGCGTTGAGAAGGCACTGCTCATACGAGGCGGTGAGGGGGTCACCATGGGTGATCTCGGCCCGGAGCCATCGCGGGACGTCGATGCCGAGCCAGGTCATGAACTCCAGGGTCTTCGTCGACCCGCACGGGGCCAGGGTCAGCACCACCGGCTTCGGGTCGAGGCCCCGGTCGCGGCAGCCGTGGGTGTAGTCGGAGAGCAGGTTGCGGGTGTGGTCCAGGTCGTAGCAGACCTGGGAGACGAAGAACTCGCAGCCAGCGTCCTGCTTGCGCAGCATGCGTGCGTGCTCCGTCCCCGAGGCGGCGTGCCGTTCGGCGATGACCACGCCGCCCATCCGCGGCGGGAGGGAGAGTTCCGCATGCCGGCGGTAGGCCTCGGAAAGGCTGGTCCGGACCACCTGGTGCCGGGAGGCCGCGCCGACCAGAACGGTCAGCACCCGGTCGCGGTCGGCCTCCGACCACCAGTGGTCCAGCTGGTCGCCGGTGTACTTGCCCACGGCGCGATAGACGATCACCGGGCCAGGCCAGTCGGCGAGGTGGTCGTCGAGGAAGTGGGCTGGGTCCATCATCGGCATGAACGGGAACGGTCGCGGGGCCTCGGTCCGGTCGGCCTCGGCGTCCACGTCGTAGAGGATGAGCCCGTCGAACTGCACCGACCTGAGCCGGGTCAGGGCGACGGCGGCGACGGCGCCAGCCTGGTCGGGGGTGGTGGTCTGCCGTGGTGGGGTCAGGCCGTAGAGCAGGACGCCGTCACGGGTGCGGTCCATGAGCCCGGCGGCGGTTGCGGTCTCGGCGGAAGCCATCCGTCAATTATGGTCGGCGTCGGTGATCCGCAGCTGTCGACTCGGCGACCATCTGACCGACCATCGGCGCTAGCCGCCAGTAACTCTCAGTAGTTCGGCTCACGCGTCGTCATATTCGATCGATTGAGACATCTTCTAGTGTCGCGTGTCGTAAGTGCCTTTCCGGTCAGAGTTCGGGACAATGGGGTATGTCTGTTGCTGCGCCGATTGTGTTGCGTCCCGGTGATGAGTCGAAGTTGAGAACGGTGTTGCGGTGCTCGGCGGCGGGTGCTGGTGTGGCCCAACG
>JAABUM010007086.1_pt1 | contig 10556 bp, 11 predicted proteins | sample 5559161 | NCBI WGS metagenome assembly JAABUM01 (sample SAMN10711868, study PRJNA513369) | rock metagenome | isolation source: Antarctica rocks | place: Antarctica: Victoria Land, Siegfried Peak nord | reverse complement strand
GCTCAGCGACCTACAGGTGTCTGGCGTCGAGGTACCCGAGCCTGCCCAGATCGATCGCCTGCCCCGACGCGTGCACGCTGCCGAGCTGCAGGAGGACACCGCCTAGCACCTCGTGCCGGTAAGGTCGTCGGGGTGAGCATCACGATCCAGCCTGTGCGAAGGATCCCGTTGGCGGATCGTTCTGTCGTCGCTTCCAAGCGTGGAGTTCCCTGGTGGGGCGCCGTGCTCGGCGCCTTTGCGATGACCGGAATCGGGATCGCCATCGACCTCGGCCGCGGCAGCACGCTCACCCGGATCTTTTTGGTCTTCTACGTCCTGGGTTGTCTCGCGGCCGTCTTGGCGGTCGCCCACCGAGGCATCTTTGCGGCCATGGTGCAACCACCGCTGATTCTGGCCATCACCGTGCCGCTGGTGGTCCGCGCGCTCGGAACCTCCACGAAGGGCGGTGTCAAGGATGAAGTCATCACGCTCGCGCTGCCCCTGGTGAACGGCTTCCCCACCATGGCGTTGACCACCCTGGTCACTGTGGGGTTGGGGATCGCGCGCATCGTCATCCAGCGCAGGGCCTACCCGGGGGGCACCCCGGAGCGAATCGAAGCACGCCAGCGCGCCTACCGGCCCCGGGGATCGCTGCCACACCGGAAGCCACCCGCCGGCAAGGCCGCGCCCACACCCATCGCGGGCGCGGCACGCCAGCCGAACCCCGGACCGCGCCGCAAGGTGTAAGGCAGGTGGCTCAGCGGGGTTTGCGGAGCTCGTGGGGCAACGCGAACACCAAGGTCTCGTTCGCCGTGGTCACCGGCTGGACCTCGCCGTAACCGCGCTTGGCCAGGTAGTCGAGCACCCCGCGCACCAGCAGCTCGGGCACCGACGCACCTGAGGTCACCCCCACCGTCTGCGCGCCGTCCAACCAGGCTTCGTCGATCTCGGCCGCATAGTCCACCAAGTGACTCGCGCTGGCCCCCGCACTCAGGGCGACCTCCACCAGCCGCACGGAGTTGGAGGAGTTGCGCGAACCCACCACGATCACCAGGTCGCACTCCGAGGCCATCGCCTTCACGGCCACCTGGCGGTTCTGCGTCGCGTAGCAGATGTCGTCGCTCGGCGGGTCCGCCAACATGGGGAAGCGCTCCCGTAGTCGTTGCACCGTCTGCATCGTCTCGTCCACGCTCAACGTGGTCTGGGACAACCAGATCACCTTGGACTCGTCGCGGACCTGCACCGCGTCCACCGCGTCCGGCCCGTCGACCAGCTGCACGTGCTCCGGTGCCTCACCCGCCGTGCCCTCCACCTCCTCGTGGCCCTCGTGGCCGATCAGCAGGATGTCGAAGTCGTCGCGGGCAAACCGCTTGGCCTCCTGGTGCACCTTGGTCACCAGCGGGCAGGTCGCGTCGATGGTGCGCAGACCGCGCTCCGCGGCGGAGGCGTGCACGGCCGGGGAGACGCCGTGCGCGGAGAACACCACCAGGGCGCCCTCGGGCACCTCGTCGGTCTCGCTGACGAAAATCGCGCCCCGCTCGGACAGCGTCTGCACCACGTGGCGGTTGTGCACAATCTCCTTGCGGACGTACACCGGGGCGCCGTGCTTGTCCAGCGCCCGCTCCACGGTCTCGACCGCGCGGTCGACGCCGGCGCAGTAACCGCGCGGCTCGGCCAGCAGAACACGCTTGTCGGTATCGGAACGCAGGGAAACAGACATACGTCGAGTCTACGGGCGCGTACTTCGTGCGGTGGGTCGTTACCGGTCCGACCGGCGCGTAAGGCACCCTGGTAGGCATGCTTCGTATGCCACTGGCCGTACGCGTTGCCGCCGGACTCGCCGCCACCACCGTCACCGAGGTCCGCAACCTGCCCACGACGATGGCCGCGCTGCCGGTCACCGCGGTCAGCCAGGTGCTGCAGAACTACATGCGGGTCCAGCAGCAGGTGACGGCGCTGGCGATCCGCGGTGATGAGGTGCTGGCGTTCCTGCACCCGGCCGAGGAGTCCCCCGAGTGGGCCACGTTCGACGACCCAGTCGCCGACGCCGACTCGACACCAATGCCGGTGCGGCGCAGCGGCTCCGGCCGCTTCGCGTTGTACTCCACTGTTCCCGAGGCCACCCGCACCGGCAGCGGCCGAAACGGCACAGTAACCGCCACTGCGGCGGCGCCGCTTGCTGGTTACGACACGATGACGCTGGCCCAGCTGCGTGCCCGGCTACGCAGCCTCTCGCTCACCGAGCTCGAGGCACTACTGGCTCACGAGCAGTCAGGTGAGACCCGCGCACCGTTCCTCACCATGCTGTCCAACCGCATCTCGACCGTGCGCGCGCAATGAGCACCGACACTGCGACCGTCCGTTCTCTGTGAGCACCGCCACCAGCAGCCCCGAGCAGCCGTGGCCGGTGCGCACCGTCTCGATGAAGGTGGCGCAGTGGATCCAACGTCTGGGTGACGTGTGGGTGGAGGGTCAGCTCACCCAGATCAATGCTCGTCCAAACACCGCCACGGCCTTCCTCGTGCTGCGCGACCCGGCGGCCGATGTGTCCCTTACCCTGACCTGCTCGCCGCGGCTGCTGGCGGCCAGTGCGATTCCGCTCACCGAGGGCAGCCGGGTGATCGTGCACGGATCGCCGAGCTTCTACGCGGGCCGCGGCACGTTCTCGCTGCGGGTCGACGAGATTCGCCCGGTGGGCATCGGGCAGCTGCTCGCCCGGATCGAACGGCTGCGTCAGCTCTTGGACGCCGAGGGGCTGTTCGACGATCGGCTCAAGCGCCGTCTTCCGTTTCTCCCGCGCACCGTCGGGCTGATCACCGGACGGGCCAGCGCCGCCGAGCGCGACGTGCTCAGCGTGGCCAGCACCCGGTGGCCGGCCGTACGGTTCACGGTCCGCAACACCGCTGTGCAGGGGCCCACCGCGGTACCGCAGATCGTGGCCGCCCTCGCCGAGCTGGACCGCGACCCGGTGGTGGACGTGATCGTGCTCGCCCGCGGCGGTGGCAGCGTCGAGGACCTGCTGCCGTTCTCCGACGAGACGCTGTGCCGGGCCATCTCCGCCTGCCGGACACCGACCATCAGCGCCATCGGACACGAACCCGACAATCCCTTGTCCGACTACGTGGCCGATGTCCGGGCCGCCACGCCCACCGATGCGGCGAAACGCTTGGTCCCCGACGCCGCCGCGGAGAGCGACCGGGTAGCCGAGATGCGCGCCCGTGGCCGCGCCGCCCTGCAGGCCTGGGTGGTGCGGGAGTCGCAGAAACTGACGCAGCTGCGCAGCCGGCCGGTGCTCGCCGATCCGGTCCGGGCGATCGAGGTGCGCAGCGAGGAGATCGCCCGGCTGCGCTCGGGTGCCCGCAGGGACGTCCGCAGGCACCTGGAGCGCGCCGAGACGGCCAGCGGTCATTTGCGCGCGCGGCTGACCACCCTGGGGCCGGCCGCTACCCTGGCGCGGGGATATGCGGTGGTGCAGCGCGTGGACAGCACGGGCAGCACGCACGTGTTGCGTGCCACGTCCGAGGCCCCGCCTGGTGCCACCCTGCGGGTACGGGTGGCCGACGGGGCGCTTCACGCGACAGTGCATTCGGAGGCGCAGCAGTGAGCACACCAGCACCGAACACCCCACCCGGTGAGCTCGGGTACGAGCAAGCGCGGGACGAGCTCGTAGACGTGGTGCGGGCGCTCGAGCAAGGCGGCCTGGACCTGGACGCGTCACTGGCCCTGTGGGAGCGGGGTGAGGCCCTGGCCGCCCGCTGCGACGAGCACCTGGCGGGAGCCCGCACACGGGTGGAGAACGCGCTGGCCAAGGCGGCAACAGAAACTCAGTAGTCGGTCACCGCCGCGACAGCGGCAGATCGGTCACCGCCGCGACAGCGGCAGATCGGTCACCGCCGCGACAGCGGCAGATCGGTCACCGCCGCGACAGCGGCAGATCAATCATCGCCGCGACAGCGGCGCGGCCTGCGCAGTCGCCGCGGCCAGCGTCGTGAACTCGGCCTCCGTTCCACTACCGGTGATCAGCAGGCGGACATTGCCGAGGTTGGCCACCCACACGGTCTCCGCGTCCTGCTGGGCGTAAACCACCCAGTCGCGGCCGCCCACCGGTGCGACCCCCGTGGCCGTCCGTCGACCGCCCACCTCGTCGGCCACCAGCGCATCCTCGCTTGCATTGCTCTGGGCCAGGCGCAGATAGCGGCCGGCGGGACTGATCCAGCCGGTGTCTTCGGCCACGCCACCCTGCGCGCCCGCCACCGTGTGCCGGTTACCCGAGTTGGACACCCACCCTGCAGGCAGTCCGGGCGAGCGCAGCGGAAAGCTCACCGTCCTGGCGTCCATGGACAACGCGGCACCGGCATCCACGCTGGGCGGTGCACTCGCTGTGGGGCCTCCAGGGCTGAAGCTGCACGCCCTGGCCAACCCGGCCAGTGCCAGCACCACGAGCACCAACGGAATGATCGACAGGAACATGTCCCTGGAGGACTGCAGATGGCGCGGTTTGTCGGCTGGCACGCGTCCCATGCTCCCACCCGCCGTAGGACACCAGCCATCGACCGAGCCTCCGGGTGCCGCCGGCTCGGGTGATCTCTGCGAGAATCATGGTGCGCACGCGCGCCGAACGCCGACCAGGAGGCACCCAGTGACCCACCCGACCGAGCAGATGCCAGCCAGCGCCCGTCGCCGCGAAGCGCCCGACCGCAACCTGGCGATGGAGCTGGTGCGGGTGACCGAGGCCGGAGCGATGGCCGGCGGCCGCTGGGTGGGACGCGGCGACAAGGAAGGCGGCGACGGCGCCGCAGTCGACGCGATGCGCAAGCTCATCAGCTCTGTGTCCATGCGCGGTGTCGTCGTCATCGGCGAGGGCGAGAAGGACCACGCGCCGATGCTGTTCAATGGCGAGGAGGTCGGCAACGGCGACGGCCCGGACTGCGACGTTGCCGTAGACCCCATCGACGGCACCACCCTCATGGCCAAGGGCATGCCCAACGCCATCGCCGTGCTCGCCGTGGCCGATCGGGGTGCGATGTTCGACCCCTCAGCGGTGTTCTACATGGAGAAGATCGCCGTCGGCCCCGAGGCGGCCGACGTCATCGACATCACCGCGCCCGTCGCCGCGAACATCAAGGCAGTGGCCAAGGCGAAAGGCGCGAGCGTCTCCGACGTCACCGTGTGCATCCTGGACCGCCCCCGTCACGAGCAGCTGATGCGCGAGGTGCGCGACGCCGGGGCTCGCATCAGCATCATCTCCGACGGCGACGTTGCCGGCGCCATCGCCGCGTGCCGTCCCGACTCCGGGGTGGACATGCTGCTCGGCGTCGGCGGCACGCCCGAGGGCATCATCGCGGCGGCGGCCATGCGCTGCATGGGCGGTGCCATCCAGGGCCGCCTGGCTCCCACTGACGAGGCCGAGAAGCACAGGGCCCTCGACGCCGGACACGACCTCAACCGGGTGCTGAGCACCGAGGACCTGGTCTCCGGCGACAACGTGTTCTTCTGCGCCACCGGCATCACCGACGGCGACCTGCTGCGCGGGGTCCGCTACCAGGGTGGTGGCTGCACCACCCAGTCCATCGTCATGCGCTCCAAGTCGGGCACCGTCCGGATGATCGACGGTTACCACCGGCTGACCAAGTTGCGCGAATACTCCAGCGTCGACTTCGACAGCCTCGCCGACGATGGGCACCGGCCGCTCCCGTGATCGGAGACGGGCTGTGCTAAGACAGCGCTGGGCTCAGCCTTCGGCGGAGCTGTGTCCGGGGAACAGGTGCGCTGCGGGGTCGAGCTCGACCGCGATGTTGTTCACCGCGGTGGCCGCCTCGCCGAAACCGGTGGCAATCAGGCTGACCTTGCCCGGGTAGGTGACGATGTCGCCCGCGCCGTAGACCAGCGGTCGAGCGGTGCGCATGTGCGAGTCGACGACGATCTGGCGCCGGTCGATCTCCAGCGCCCACTCGGTGAGCGGTCCGAGGTCGGCGGTGAAGCCCAGCGCGGCGATGACGGCCTGGGCGGGCAGGGTGCGCAGGACGCCATCGACCTCCACGTCCACCTCGGCGAGCGCGCCACTGCCGCCTTCCCGCAACGCCTTCACCTGGGCGTCGGTGATGAGCTCGATGCCGAGCTCCTGCACCGCGCCCACCGTGCCCGCATGGGCGCGGAACTTGGCTCGCCGGTGCACCAGGGTCACGCTCTTGGCCACGGGATGTAGCGCCAGTGCCCAGTCGAACGCGGAGTCACCGCCGCCGACGACCACCACGTCCTGACCCGCGTGGGCGGCGAGAGCGGGCACGAAGTTCACCATGCCCCGACCCGCCCATTCCTGCCCGGCGGGCAACGGCCGAGGCGTGAAGGTGCCCAGACCACCAGTGATCAGCACCGAACGCGTCTGCACCACGGCACCGTCGGCGAGGAGCACGCTGAATCCGCCGTCAAACTCGGCCAGCTCTACCGCCTGGCGGCCCAGCAGATAGGTCGGCTTGTACTGCCCGGCCTGCTCCACCAGTCCGGTGACGAGGTCGCGGCCCTTGATCGCGGCGAAGCCTCCGACGTCGAAGATCATCTTCTCCGGGTACATCGCGGTCACCTGGCCGCCTGGCTCGGGCAGCGTGTCCACGATGGCCACGGACAGGCCGCGAAAGCCTGCGTAATAGGCCGCGTAGAGGCCGGCGGGTCCAGCGCCGACCACCAACAGGTCGCACGTCGTCTCGGTCACGCCATCTCCTCGCGTCGGCAGGGGTCCGGCCTTACCCTAGGCAACACCAGTGACGTGCAAGACAGGTGGTGCAGGGAAATACACAGAGTGGCAGGGTCATCCCCATGACTGACGAACAGCACGGCGAGTACCGGATCGAGCACGACACGATGGGCGAGGTGCGAGTCCCTGTCGCCGCACTGTGGCGCGCGCAGACCCAACGGGCGGTGGAGAACTTCCCGATCAGCGGCCGCGGCCTGGAGCGGGCGCAGATCCGGGCGCTCGGGCTGCTCAAGGGTGCGTGCGCGCGGGTCAACGCCCAGCTCGGCATCATCACCGACGAGCAGGCAGGCGCGATCGGCGCCGCCGCCGATGAGATCGCCGCCGGTCGCCACGACGACCAGTTCCCCATCGACGTGTTCCAGACGGGCTCGGGCACCAGCTCGAACATGAACGCCAATGAAGTAATCGCCACGCTCGCGGGCAAGACGGGAGTGGAGGTGCACCCGAACGACCACGTCAACGCCTCGCAGTCCTCCAACGACACGTTCCCCACCGCCACCCACCTCGCGGCCACGGAAGCGGCGGTCACCGAGCTCATCCCCGCGCTGGAGCACCTGCAGGCCACGCTGGCCGGCAAGGCGCAACAGTGGCGCACCGTGGTGAAGTCGGGACGTACCCACCTGATGGACGCCGTGCCGATCACCTTGGGCCAAGAGTTCGGTGGCTACGCGCGCCAGGTCGCCGCCGGGGTCGAACGAGTGCAGGCGGTGTTGCCGCGTCTCGGTGAGCTGGCCATCGGCGGGACGGCCGTCGGCACCGGGCTGAACGCGCCGGATGGCTTCGGGGCGGCGGTGGTGTCGGCGTTGCGGGACGCAACCGGGATCGACGTGCTGAGCGAGGCCATCGACCACGTCGAGGCGCAGTCGGCCAGGGACGGCCTGGTGGAGGCTTCCGGTGCGCTGCGCGTGCTCGCGGTGTCGCTGACCAAGATCTGCAACGACCTGCGGTGGATGGGCTCCGGCCCGCGCACCGGACTGGGCGAGATCCGGCTGCCAGACCTGCAGCCGGGTAGTTCGATCATGCCCGGCAAGGTCAACCCGGTGATCCCGGAGGCCACCCTGCAGGTGTGCTCGCAGGTGATCGGCAACGACGCGGCCATCGCGTGGGCGGGTGCGTCGGGCTCGTTTGAGCTGAACGTGCAAATTCCCGTGATGGCGCGCAACCTGTTGGAGTCGATTCGCTTGCTGGCCAACGCGACCCGGCTCCTGGCCGACCGCTGCATCGAGGGCACCGAGGCCGATGAGGAGCACTGCCGCGAGCTGGCCGAGTCCTCCCCGTCCATCGTGACCCCGCTGAACTCCGCGATCGGCTACGAGGAGGCGGCCGCGGTGGCCAAGCAGGCACTAAAGGAGCGCAAGACCATCCGCGAGGTGGTGCTGGAACGCGGACTGGTGCCGGACAAGCTCAGCGAGTCCCAGCTCGACGCCACCCTGGACGTGTTGGCCATGGCGCGAGTGCAGGACTGAGCGTGCGGATCGCTCTGGCGCAGATGTCCTCGGGCACCGACCCGGCCGAGAACCTGCGCACAATGGACTCCTACGTCGACCAAGCGGAAGAGGCCGGCGCGGAGTTGGTGGTGTTCCCCGAGGCCGCGATGTGCCGCTTCGGAATCCCGCTCGGCCCGGTCGCCGAGCCGCTGGACGGTCCGTGGGCCGACGGCGTCCGGGAGCTGGCCGACACGGCGGACCTGAGCATCATCGCCGGGATGTTCACCCCGGCCGGCGACGGGCGGGTGTACAACACGCTGCTCGCCGTCGGGCCGCTGTTCGACGAGCACTACCACAAGGTGCACCTGTTCGACGCCTACGGCTTCACCGAATCACGCACGGTCGCGCCGGGGCCGGCGCCGGTGCTCATCGAGATCGGCAACGTCCGCGTTGGGCTGAGCACCTGCTACGACATCCGCTTTCCTGGCATGTACCAGCTGATGGCAGACCAGGGTGCGGACCTCATCGTGGTGGCGGCGTCCTGGGGCGCGGGGCCGGGCAAGGTGGAGCAGTGGGAGCTGCTGGCCCGGGCCCGCGCGCTGGACTCGACGACCTACATTGCCGCATGCGGTCAAACCGACCCTGGGCATGGCGGCGGGAAGGCGCCGACCGGGGTGGGGCACAGCCTGGTGGTCTCGCCCACCGGGGTGGTACTCGACCACCTCGGCGCCGAGCCCGGGTTGTTGGTGGTCGACCTTGATGTCACAGCCGTCGCGACCGCTCGGGAGGCGCTGCCGGTGTTGGCCAACCGCCGCTGGTGAACGACGCGCCGACGAGGGTGATCTCGCCGGCATTCCCGCTCACCCTGGTCCTTCCACCTGACGTCGGGTCGATTGCAGCGCCACCGGCTCGGTGGTCCACCCCGGCCAGTGGGTCATCACCCATCCTTGTCCGGAGTGGCGTGATCGGCGGCACCGCCTACGCTGACGACGTGTCTGAGAGGTCGGCCCGGGCGCGGGTCGGGGACGTGCACAACCTGGCTGTGGCGATGCCGCATGCGACGGTAGAACATGGATTCTCGCGGCAACCCGGTCTATCAGGTCGGGCGCAAGTCGTTCGTCTTCTTCCGCACTCCTCGCCCGGACGGCGTCTGGCCCGCGCGTCTACTGCGGTTCGGGCCAGTGGTCCGCGGTCAGCCCCGGCAGCAGTGTCCGCCTGCCGCTACCGCTGGAAGCGCTTGACGTAACGCCACCCGCCGGTGCAGGGCGGCGAGCACCGGCTGGCGCAGGCCTCCAGCCACCGATGGGTCCCAGGTACCTTCGTCGCCGGTCACGTCGTCATGATCAGCGGCTGAGGCCGCGGTACTTGCGGGTACAGAGCAGGCCGAAAACGATCCCGATACCGATCGTCCAGGCCAGCGACTGCAGCACCAATGAGGTCGTCCCCGCCCCGTTGAGCAGGAGCTCGTGTTGTTGCGGCGTGACGGTGTCGCCCAGGATCAGCGAACGTGCGGCGTTGATGACCACGCTGACCGGCTGGTGGGTGGCGAAGCCTTGCAGCCAGCTGGGCATGGTCTGCACGGGGACGAAGGCCGAGGACGCGAAGGTGAGCGGGAAGATGATCGGGAAGGTCGCGGCGTTGACCGCCTCGGGGCTGCGCACCGATAAGCCGATCAGCGCGTAGCCGAGGCTGACCGCCAATGCGAACAGCAGCAACAACAGCGCACCGAGCACGACGCCCCACGCGTTGGCGGGACGGAACCCGACGGCGAAGCCGGTGGCCAGCAGGATGATCAATCCGAAGGCGTTGTTGAGGGTGTCGGCCACGACGCGGCCGCCGAAGACCGCGCTGCGGGCCATGGGTAGCGAGCGCAGCCGGTTGATAAAGCCCTTCTGCATGTCGTCGGCCAACGCGAAGCCAGTGACTCCCGCACTGAACAGGACAGTCTGCACCGCGATGCCCGGCACCAGGTAGTTGACGTAGTTCAGTCCTTGTAACCCGCTGATGGCACCGCCGAACACGTAGCGGAACAGCAGCGTGAACATGATGGGCGAGACCAGGTTGAACACGACCTGCTCGGGTTGGCGCATGAGGCGGCGCAGGTTGCGCCCGGCCATCGCCAGCGTGTCGCGGATGGCCCAACCCAGGCCTCCGGCCGATGCCGAGGTCGCAGGGATCAGCGCGCTGTCTGCGGAGGCGGTACTCAACGGTTGCTCCAGATCTCGTGGGCGCCGGACGCAATGGTCTCAATTTCGGGCTCGGCGGACGCGGCGGGGGAATCGTCGACATCCTCGACCGGTCGTCCGGTCAGCGAGAGGAACACGTCGTCCAGGCTCGGCTCGCGCAGTGCCAGGCCCCGGGGCGAGACGTTCTGCGCGTCGAGGCGCCACACCACCTCG
>JAABUM010007085.1_pt1 | contig 10556 bp, 8 predicted proteins | sample 5559161 | NCBI WGS metagenome assembly JAABUM01 (sample SAMN10711868, study PRJNA513369) | rock metagenome | isolation source: Antarctica rocks | place: Antarctica: Victoria Land, Siegfried Peak nord | reverse complement strand
GAGGTCGTGAACCAGCCCGGCGCCGATGAAGCGGCGGCCCAGTTCAATCGAAACGCGGTCGATGTTCATCTTGTCGCGGCCAACGAAATGTTCGATGAGCCGCTCTAACCGGGCCGGACATTCTTTGTTGGGACAATAACGACGCGGGCCATCGGGAACGATTTCTGTCGCACACGACGGGCAGTGCGTCGGAAATTCATACGGCAACTCTTCGCCCGTTCGCGCTTCGACCAAAACGCGCACCACTTCGGGAATGATTTCGCCTGCTTTGCGAATCACGACTTTGTCATGGACGCGCACATCTTTCTTTTGAAGTTGGTCGGCGTTGGAAAGAGTTGCGCGCGACACGGTTGTGCCCGCGACTTCGACCGGTTCAAAATACGCCATCGGCGTCAAAACGCCGGTTCGCCCGATGTTCACGTCGATATTTTTGACGACCGTGATGACTTCTTCGGGCGGGAATTTGAACGCGCACGCCCAGCGCGGATTGCGACCGACAAAGCCCAACTCGTTTTGCAACGCGAAGTCGTCCACCTTCACAACCACGCCATCGGTCGCGTAATCGAGATTCGAACGTTCTTGTTCGAACCACTTGATAAAGTCGCGCACTTCATCCAAACCTTCGCACACTTTGCGAAGCGGATTGACGCGCAGGCCCGCGCGCTCTAACGTTTCGAGCAACTCGACTTGCGACTTAATCTCAACATCTTCATAAGCGCCGAGCGTGTAAGCCGAAAAATGCAGCGGGCGCGTCGCGGAGATTTTGGGGTCTTTCTGGCGAACCGAACCGCTCGAACCGTTGCGCGGGTTGGCGAGCAGTGGCTTGCCTTCGGCGCGCATCTTCTCGTTGTATTTTTCAAATTCCGAGCGCAACATGAACACTTCGCCGCGCGCCTCGAACACCGGGGGAACTGGAACTAAGGAGAGCCGAGCCGGAACAGAACGAATGGTTTTGATGTTGCCCGTCACGTCCTCGCCGATTTGCCCGTTGCCACGCGTGATGCCTTTGGCGTAAATCCCGTTTTCGTAAATCACGGCAGCGCTCAAACCGTCAATTTTCGGCTCGCACACATAGCGCACGACCACATCCTCTTTCATCGCCACGTGACGGCGCAGCGTTTTTTCCCAGTCGAGCAGTTCCTCTTCGCCGCGCACGTCTTTGAGCGACAGCATCGGAACCGAATGCGAAACTTTGGCGAAATCCGATTCGAGGGGCGCGCCGACCTTTTGTGTTGGCGAATCGGGACTTATCAGTTCGGGAAACTCTGTTTCGAGTTCGACCAGACGGCGCATCAAGGCATCGTATTGGTCGTCGCTGAGCGAGGGCGCGTCTTGGATGTAATATTCGCGGTTGGCGCGTTCGATTTCGGAACGGAGGGCGGCGATTTCGGCTTGAGCTTGTTCGAGGGACATATTTCACACAAAGAGACAAAGATCACACGAAGAAAACGAACAAAGAATTTTTGTGTTCTTTGAATCTTTGTCTCTTTGTGTGAAAGGAGTTTTAGCCTTGGACAACGCGTTTTAGGCCGGATTTGATGGTGGTGTCGTTGAAGTTGATGAGGAGGCCGAGCCAGAGGTCGGACAACTTCAAGTAAGTGGAAAGTTGAAGCGAATGCACTGGTTCCAAGCGTTCAACAGATTTGATTTCGACTATAACGAGACCATTGACTAAAATGTCGAGACGGTATCCACTGGATACTTGAATGCCTTTATATTCAAGCGAAACTTCTTTTTGGCGTTCAAAAGACAAACCGCGTAGTGTAAGTTCGCGGCAAAGACAACTTTCGTAAGCCGATTCCAACAGTCCCGGCCCTGTTTCCCGGTGAACTTCAATCGCGGCGCCAATGATCTCACGCGATAGTTCATTGGAAAGCTCGATCATTTGTTCTCTGTTCATAAGAACAGGATTTTCACACAAAGAGACGAAGTTCGCACGAAGAGCACAAAGATAGAAAATGGATTTCTTTGTGCTTTTCGTGCGAACTTCGTCTCTTTGTGTGAAAATGAATCAAAGCGCGTAATCCACCACATAACGATAGCCCGAATCGCGCTTCATATCCTCGAACGCCTCGTTGATTTGGCCGAGCGGAATCTTGCCCGTAATCAACTCATCCACCTTGATTTGGCCGTCCATGTATTGGTCGATCAAACCCGGCAACTGCGATTTGCCGCGCGCACCGCCAAAGGCCGTTCCAATCAGACGGCGCCCGGCGATGAGCAAGCGCGGCGTAACTTCAACCGTTTCGCCGGTTTTGGCGACGCCAATCAAACAACAAACTCCGCCGCCGTAGATGGTGGATTCGAGCGCCTGTCGCATCACTTTCGTGTTGCCCGTCGCTTCAAACACGTAGTCGGCGCCGCCACCGGTCAGTTCTTTGACTTGCTGAACCGAATCGCCATCATTGGGGTTGACGAAGTGCGTCGCGCCAAATTCCGCGGCGCGTTTGAGGCGCGCTTGGTTGGGGTCAACGGCGATGACCATTTCGGCGCCGGCCAATTTGCAGCCTTGCAACACGTTGAGACCAATCGGCCCGACGCCGAAAACGGCGCACTTCGAGGCGACTTTGACTTTGGCGGTGTAAAGCGCGGCGCCGATGCCCGTCGTGACAGCGCAACCGAACAAACACGCGGCTTCGGCGGGCGCATCAGGGCGGATTTTGGCGATGGCTTCCTGATGCACGACGGTGTATTGACTGAACGTCGAGGTCAACATGAAGTGGTGCAAATCCTGGCCGTTGTGATGAAATCGCATCGTGCCGTCGTTCATCGAGCCGCCAAAATAGGCGTCATCGAGCGCCGAGCAGAGGTTGGTTTCGCCGCTCAAACATTCGCGGCAGCGGTTGCACTGGGGAATATAAATCGGCACCACGCGGTCGCCTTCCTGAAATTCCGAGACGCCCGCGCCGACTTTCACAACCGTTCCGCAACCTTCGTGTCCTAAAATCGAATTGCCGCGCGTTTGCGTGTCGCCGCCGGACATATACCAAATCTCGGTGTGGCAAAGTCCCGCTGCGTCGAGTTTGACCATCACTTCGCCTTCGCGCGGGTCGTCCACTTCGATTTCGTCAATGACAAGCGGCTGGTTTTTGCCGGTGAAGATGGCGGCTCTGGATTTTTGCATAGGAACTCCCATTTTAGCGAAGGCATCCAAAGCAGTCGCGCCAACACCAAAACCGCTTCGTGAAACCCGTCTGGCTCGCCATTTCGTCGCAGTCAGCGCGGGCCTTCACTCAGCCGGCTCCCTCACTTCGAGTGGCCGCGATCTGCACTCTTTTCTCATGAAAACCTCGATTCCGCTTTTGCTGGCCCTTGTGACGTGGATGTTGTTCTCGTGCGGCGCGCCCGGCTGGACGCAGTCCGAATCCGATCCCTTGATGGTGCAGTTGCCCGTTCCCGACGCGCTTGCTACGCCTGCTAAGGGAAGTCTTTAAAAAGCAAAACGGCAATTCCGATTTGTGGGGCGTCAAATGGATGGGACAAGATGGACATGACCATCCCATCATGGGGCGTTGCGGCTGGACGCATATGCCGCCCAACACTCTTAAAGATTACGATTACCAGAACCCCGCTTCCGTTCAAAGCGACATCGAAGACTGGACTCCTGAGCGAACCGGAAGACTGAAAAACGTGAACGCCCAAACGTGGGGCAACTTGCCTTATCGCTGGCCGGGCGGATTTCCTGTGAGCCAGAAAACCGAAGCACAGTGGTATATCTACTGGCGGCAAAACATTCCCGGTCTCAACAACGGCATCTCCTACAAAGGCGGAACGTTGACTAATTGGTGGCGCTTTGTTGGCGATTGAGATGGCGCCATTAAAGAAAATGTCGGGCTTTATAAACCGGTCGCTGTCTCCACGCCCTAATTTATATAGGACTTACGCAGTTGCTTTTGAGCATCAAGCGGGGCTTGCGCCCTCTTCCAATCAAGTCGAGCCAAATTGGAAGAGGGCGCAAGCCCCGCTTGAACCAAAATGACTGGGGAACTCAACTGCGTAACTCCTATTATATGAATAAAGTTGCTAAAGTCACCATTTTCTTCTGAATAATGAAGATCTGTGCCACGGCGCTTGGCGAGACCGCCGGAGATCTTCTGTCCATGACGATGAACGTTGATTACGCAACACATCCGGGAGTTCTTGGTGTTGAACCAAAGGTGTTGAACCAAAACTCGCTCGTTGACCCCTGATGGCACGCGCCGCGCGCAGATGGCTTGTCTATGAATTCTTCCGGTCTGTCCATCTGGACGAACACGCGCTTTTCCGAACTGGCTTTGGCTCTTTTGCGTGAAGGCACTTTAGGACATCGTCTGGTTGAAGCGAATGACCTGAGTTCTAATGAGGCCAACGAGGCGCTCCGCGGAGCCGACATCGCCTTTGGCCAGCCCGACGTGCAGGTGTTGATGAGTTCGACGGGCCTCCAGTGGGCGCACATTTCCAGCGCCGGTTACACAAGTTACGACCGCGACGATTTCAAAAATTTTCTGCGCGACCGCGGCGCGATTCTGTCCAACAGTTCGAGTGTGTTCGATGAGCCGTGCGCGCAACATTTGCTTTCGATGATGCTGACCGACGCGCGCCAATTGCTACCGTCCTACGCTTCGCAACTGGGCGACCATTCGTGGAACAGCGGCGAGCGGCGCGAGTCTTCGATTTTGCTGGGCGGGCAACGCGTTTTGATCCTGGGCTACGGCGCCATCGCGCGGCGTTTGGTTGAGTTGCTGGCGCCCTTCCACCTCGAAATTAAGGCGCTTCGACGGCACAAGAGCGGCGACGAAATCTGCGAAATCATTGATGAAAACGAAGTGGAAAGCGCGCTCAATCGCGCTGATTACGTCGTCAACATCCTGCCCGACAGCGCTTCGACGCGCGGCTGGATGAACGCGCAACGGTTCGCTCAGATGAAGCGCGGCGCGCGTTTTTTCAACATCGGACGCGGCGCAACGGTCGATCAAAACGCCCTCATCGAGGCGCTCGAATTGGGCGCGTTGGAGTTGGCTTATCTCGATGTGTGCGACCCGGAACCTTTGCCGGGCGAGCATCCGTTGTGGAGCGCGCCGCGCTGCTTTTTGACGCCGCACACGGCGGGCGGGCATCGCGGCGAAGAAGAGCGTTTGGTTGCCCATTTCTTGCGCAACTTGCGCGCGATGGAAAAGGGCAAGGCGTTGAGGGATCGGGTTGTTTGAAGCGTGTTTGCCACATTTTAGGGCGCTTTGGAAAGGCCCTCTTGATCTGAGTTGAGTTCAGGGTGCTCTTGGAGAGAAAGTTTGAAGAGTTGCTTTGCGCGAACGATTTTCCTGATTCCAGGCAAGTTCACCTTTTCAGATTGCATCTTATAGTAAGTGGTTCGAGAACGCGAAGCGTCAGCAAGTGCATTATCCAGCCGCCGAAGGCGATCCTTTTAACAGGATGCGCTTCGCGCTTTAGACGATGCACTCGCTGACGCTTCGCGTTCTCGAACCACTTACTATAAGATGCACTTTGAAATGCACAACTGGAAAATCTAATCGTAGAAACATCATCTGCCATGTTCCTACAACTTCCGTTCAACCAACTGAAAAGACAACGTCGTTTTCGGCGCTCCCGTCAGCGACATCTTCGGTTGCCAGCACGGTTTGCCACACGCCGCCGCCTTCGCCGCCCGATGTGTGAAACGCTTCTTCGGTCACGAGCAAACGGCAATGATACGTTCCTTTTGGCAGGCGAACCGGCTGGGTTCGGCCTGATTCGAGTTCATACCACAGCTTTTCCGATTGTCCTGAAAGCGGCGCGTCATAACCGTAATTCGAGGGCGACGACGCGACCGGGAAGGTGTTGAACACAATATCTTTGATTCCCGGTTGTTCATCCTGCCACGTGATGTGAAACGAGCGGTCGCCGCGCACATCGGTTTCGGCGTTGCCATTCGCATCGGTCACGAAATCGCCCAAAAACAGATAGCCGTAAACCGTGTGAGAGGGAGTATTCGCGCGAAAATACGCGTCGTCGAGGTTGGTTGAAGGCGCCAGAGTGTCGTCCCACCATCGGCCCGCGTAGCCGAGTTGCTGATTCGTCCAATCGTCGCCGCCAATCGAGGTGCCCGAAACGAGATGAGGCACTGGCGCCGCCGAGGCCAAGTTGGAACTCGCACCAACTGAAGAACGAGCGGTTCCCCAGCCTTGCGGCCCGCTCACCGGTTTGCCCGCGAGCTTGAGTTGATAGGCGAAATTGGGTTTGAGTCCGCGCGCCGAGATGTGACCGGCGAAAGTCGCCGCGCCCGGCGCGCGCTCGTAGGACAACGAAACCTGCGCCGTCGAATAGGAAAACGATGTGCGAAACGAACTTGAATACGCGTTGTTGGCGATGTCACGCCAGCGCGGTTTCGCGGCGGGCCACGAATCAACCACCGTTTTGAGCGCAATTGTTGCGGTTCCGGTCGTGGGAATTGGTGTTGGAACGGGCGTGCTGGTCGGAATCGGTGTGCTGGTGGGAGCGGGCGTGTTGGTCGGGCGTGGGCCGCCGTTTCCGCCGCCGCATCCGGCGATGAAGAGCGGGCCTATCGCGCTTGCTATCAGGCTGAGGGGAAGGCATTTCCACGATTGGCGTCGGTTGAACATGAGGTTTTGTTGGAGATTTCGACAAGTGACCGGGGCGTTCGTGCCGCGCGGATGGCGCTTGGCTTTGTTGTTTCTCAGGGCGTAGCGGTTTGTTTCACTGTAAGAGACGGGAATCGCACGCTGATTCGCTCCGCTCCTCCTTCACATGAACGCCCCGAAAAACAGCCGTGAACAGTTGATTTTGGTGAACGAGCGCGACGAAATCGTCGGTTACTCTTCCAAACTCGAAGCGCACCAGAACGGCGGCCAGTTGCACCGCGCGTTTTCGGTTTTCATTTTCAACGAGCAGGGCCAAATGCTGTTGCAACGCCGCGCCGCGAGCAAATATCATTTCGCGCTGTTGTGGAGTAACGCGTGTTGTTCTCACCCTTTGCGCGGGCAGGAATTGCACGAAGCGGCGGCGCAACGCTTGGAGTTCGAGTTCGGTTTTCAGGCACTCTTGGAACACGTGTGCAGCTTTGTTTACTGCGCGACCGACAACGCGAGCGGCCTGAGCGAACACGAGTTCGACCACGTGTTTCGTGGCCAGTGGAACGGAACGCCGCGTCCCAATCCCGAAGAAATCGCCGAGTGGAAGTGGATGGAAATTTCTGATTTGCTCGCCGACCTCAGGCGGCGCCCCGAAGCGTATACGCCGTGGTTCAAAATCGTGCTCGACGAGGTGTTGAGCGCGCAAAAAGCTTGAAGTGGTTGGAAATCGCAAGAAGTGAATCGGGAGAATGTTTCGTTAGTGCCGCCAAATGATGAGCCGGACGCGTCAGCGACGGGTCGTGATGGCCCAGTCATCATTTGAACCGATGAACCGAACTCGAATTACCTGTCGCTGACGCGTCCGGCTCATCATTTGGCGGCACTAACGAAACATTCTCCCGATTCAGAACTTCCAACGCACAAAAAATCTCGCTCCTCAAGTGTTCGTGCGGGCGTCGTTGCGCTAAATTAGGGGCGTTTCCAAATGGCTTCATCCAATACGTCCATCACCGACCTTCGCGTCGAAGGGTTTTCCTGTCCGCTCGGCTTGACCGAATCGCGCCCGCGCCTGAGTTGGCGCCTCGACACCGCGCGCCCCGGCGCGCGCCAAGTCGCTTATCGCGTGCTCGCTTCGAGTTCGCCCGACGGCTTCGACGTTCCCGAGTTGTGGGACAGTGGCCGCGTCGAATCGAATCAAACCGCCTTTATCGAATATGGCGGCGCACCGCTGTATTCGCGCGAACGCGTTTACTGGCGCGTCGAAGTCGAAGACGAAACCGGCGCCACCACGCCCAGCCAAACCAGTTGGTTTGAAACCGGACTGCTGCAAAAAAGCGACTGGAGCGCCAAGTTCATCTCGGCTCCGATCGCGGGCGGGCCGATCACCGTGCCGCCTGTTCCGCGTTTAAATCGCGCGTTTTCGCTCAACAAGCCGGTCAAGTCGGCGCGCATTTATGCGAGCGCGCTGGGCGTTTACCAGTTGGAACTCAACGGCGCGCGCGTCGGCGACCAAGAACTGGCGCCGGGTTGGACGGACTACGAGCAATCGCTGCGCTTCCAAACTTTCGATGTGACGGGGCAGTTGCAACGCGGCGACAACGCGCTCCACGCGCTTTTGGGCGACGGCTGGGCCGTTGGTCACATCGGCTGGAAGAATCGCCAGAACTACCACGACCGGCCCGCGCTCTTGTGCCAACTCGAAATCGAATTCGAGGACGGCTCGCGCGAAACCATTGTGTCGGACGAGCAGTGGACGAGCAGTCTCGGCCCGCTCCTTGGCTCGGATATGATGATGGGTGAATCGCACAACGCGCTCTTGCCGTGGCGCGAAGTGGGCGGTGTCGAAGTCGAAGAGTTGCCGGGCGACTTGAAACTGCGCGCCTCGATCGCGCCGCCGGTGCGCGTAACAGAAGAACTCGCGGCTTTGTCGGTTCACGCCGGAGGAAACGCCGGTGGCTTTGGCGATTGCTGGGTTTTTGATCTCGGACAAAACATGGTAGGGCGCGTTCGCCTCAACTTCGCCCGCGTTCCGCAAGCCTCGGCGCCTTCCGAAGAAACGTCTTTGCCTGAAGGCTCTGAACTTCCCGAAGCCGCCGCGCTGTCCGAACCCCTTGAAACCGGCACGACGTTTCGTTTGCGTTTTGCCGAAACCCTCGAAGGCGGCCCGAACGCAACTGAAGGCCACATTTACACCACCAACCTGCGCGCCGCTCGCCAGACCGACGCTTACACGCACGATGGCAAAGCCGCTTCGTGGGAGCCGGTTTTTACATTCCACGGCTTCCGCTATGTCGAAGTCGCGGGCTGGCCGGGCAAAACGGCGCCGCCACTGGATTTCGTGACCGGCGTGGTTTTGGGCACCGACCAAGAGCGAAGCGGCGATTTCGAGTGCTCGGATCCGCTCATCAACCAACTGCAAAAGAACATCGATTGGGGCTGGCGCGGCAATTCGCTCGACATTCCGACCGATTGCCCGCAACGCGACGAGCGTTTGGGCTGGACGGGCGACGCGCAGGTGTTTTGCGAAACCTCGCTGTGGAACCGCGACGCGCGCGGCTTCTGGGTGGAGTGGGCGCGTCAGGTGCGCGACGCGCAGGTGTCCACTGGCGGCATTCCCTGCACCGTTCCGGCTCCGGCGATAGGCCAACTCGCCGCGCCAGAGCACCGCAATTCGTGGTCGGATGGCGGCCCCGCGTGGGCCGATGCCGTTTTGATTTGCCCTTGGACTGTCTACCGCGCGACGGGCGACAAGCGCGTTCTCGAAGAAAATTACGACGTGTTCGCGCGCTTCTTCGCCTATTTGCAATCCACGGCGCGCGACAACCTGCGTTGCTTTGACGGCTGCGACTACTTTTCCGGCTTTGGCGATTGGCTGGCCTTGGACGGATCGGGCCGCACCGAAGGCGGCACGCCCACCGAACTCATCGGCACGGCCTTTTACGCCCACGCCGCCGATTTGATGAGCCAGATCGCCGGGGTTTTAGGCAAAACCGGCGAAGCACAAAAATACGCCGCATCGTTCGATGCGATCAGAAAATCGTTTTGCGCCCGCTTCATCACGCCCGATGGCCGCTTGAGTCCGCCCTTTCAAACGCCGTATTTGCTGGCGCTCGAATTCAACCTCGTGCCCGACGAACTGCGCCCGAAACTCGCGCTCGAACTGGTCGGCGAAATCAAAGCGCGCGGCCAAAAACTCTCGACCGGCTTCGTCGGCTCGCCCTACATCAACGGCGTCTTGACGCGCGAAGGCCACCTCGACACCGCCTACACCTTGCTCCACCAAAAGGCGTGGCCGAGTTGGTTGTATGCCGTCACGCAGGGCGCGACCACCATCTGGGAACGCTGGGACGGCTGGACAACCGAAAAAGGTTTTCAAGACGCGGGCATGAACTCGTTCAACCACTACGCCTACGGCGCCGTCGGCGCGTGGCTGTATTCGCAGGTCGCCGGAATCGCGCTCGACCCGCAAACGCCCGGTTACTCCCGCTTCGTTTTAGCTCCCAAACCCGGTGGCCAATTGACCTTCGCCAAAGCGCATCTCGACACTTTGCACGGTCGCATCGAAAGCGAGTGGCATTTGGAAGACGACAAGTTCAACTATCGTTTTGTCGTTCCGGCGAACACATCGGCCAAGGTGGAGTTGCCCGATGGAACAAGTTTTGAAGCGGTTGCGGGTGTTGTTGAAGGTTCGGTTTGGTTGAGTTGAGAGAAACAGGGGTGCGGCATAACAACCAATGAGAATGGGTTTTTACCGCACCTGCCAGATTATGGTTTTACGCGCGTGCTCACGCTTAAATCGTGACGTTACCCCGCGCTTCTGCGGGTTAATAACATTGTTTTATTGGCAGTGCGACATACTTGGTCAAGATACAAAGAGATACAAACGGGGCTATAAAAGAAAGCAGGAGAGGGGGTGGTGGTCTAACGCGAGGTGACAAGGGCACCGGCATCGGTTATGGATTGGAAGGGTGCGTTAGCCCCGCTGGAGCA
>JAABUM010007084.1_pt1 | contig 10556 bp, 8 predicted proteins | sample 5559161 | NCBI WGS metagenome assembly JAABUM01 (sample SAMN10711868, study PRJNA513369) | rock metagenome | isolation source: Antarctica rocks | place: Antarctica: Victoria Land, Siegfried Peak nord | reverse complement strand
GCGCGCGGGCGTCCTCACCGACAGCCAAGCCGCCGCCCGGTTCGCCGACCTGAGTGGGGGCGCGGCCGAGGTGTAGGGCGGGCAATGCACCGCGGACGGCGTGCCACGGGACGGGCGTGACGCCAGGTCAGGGCGCGTTCCCCGGGCGCAAAGCTTACATCGCGCGCTTCCATGGCGCTGAAGGCATTCGGCGAAACGACTTCATGCCGGAGCGCATAATACAAAGGGTGCTTCAGCTAATGGGGGGCTCTCCTTCGCTATGCCCGCTACCCTCTCCACTTGACCGTTGGCAGACGCATTAGGACGCATGTGGCAAGCCCACGGGGGCTGCTAACGACTTTGACGCAGTGAATAAGTATGCGCCAGCGTCGCGACCAAGTGGCAGCCCACTGACGGCGCCCACTCTATTCTCGGTCAACCGCTGGCATGTCTATGCGCGCGATGGACGCCGATGGCTCACGCGGTGCCGCTTTCTGTGTGCCCCGAATCCATGGGTTGGTAACGATCAGCGAACAATGGCAATTCGAGCGGCTTATGACAACCCGGACTCAAGGCAATTATGGGAGGATTTGAGGGGGCACTGCGAAGGTGAATCTGCTCCCGATTGTACTCCCGCGCGCCAGGAGGTTGAATGGCAACTGCACGCGGATGGGCGGCCCTGTACGGTTTCCCTGGATACGATCCATAAGCAACGACACGGCGGTGTGGGCGATGTCCTCGATATTCACGGCGACCGTGGAGAGGGAGGGCGTCGCATATAAAGCTTCATCGATACCGTCGAAGCCGATCACGGCAACGTCCTCAGGGACCCGGCGACCCATCTCGTACAGCGTTTTCAGCGCTCCCAGCGCCACGAGGTCATTGAAACAGAACACGGCGTCCGGCGGGGGGTCGAGGGCGAGCAGGTGTCGCATCGCCTGGACCCCATCGTGCCGCTGAAACGACCGAGGGGGAACGCGCGCCACGAGGCAGGGGTCTAGCGGGAGCCCCACGTCCGCCAACGCCGCTTCGTACCCTTGCAGGCGTATGCGCGGCATGAGGTCGGTCGGGTCCTCCGGGACGCCGATGGCGGCGATGCGTCGTCGTCCCAAGCCGATCAGATGCTCCGTCGCTAGACGCGCGGCGGCCGCATCGTCCGCGACGACATGATCGAAGGGCGCTCCGAATGGGCGCTGCCCCAGGAGGACGATCGGGATCTGTATCTGCTCTGGATGGATGTCCTCCACATGCAGCGCAAGCGGGTTAAGGATGACGCCGTCGATCAGGTGCGGGCGCAGGCCGTTGGCGACGAGGGCTTCCCGCTCGCGATTGCCGCTCGTATGGTCGACGAGGACGGTGTAGCCCCGCTGTTCGGCCGCCGCGACGATCGCCGCGCTGACTCTGGAGAAGAACGGGTTGGCGAGGTCGGGGATCGCGACGGCTAGAACGCCGAGCGGTCCTTTGCGCAGATGCCGGGCGGCGAGATTGGGACGATAATTCAACGCCGTGATCGATGCGCGCACGCGCTCGGCCGTTTCGACGCTGAAGCGTGCCCCACGCCCGTTGACGACGTTGGACACGGTCCTGTGCGATACGCCCGCATGCGCGGCCACGTCCTTGAGTGTCGTCCCCCCCACGCGTCATCCCCTTGGGCTCTTAATCTGTCGTACGCACATCCAGTTCCACCTGCCACCTACGATAGCATATGTGCTACCGTCCGTCAACGACCACGCTCAAAGAACGGGGATCCGTCAATACAGCCCCATATCGCCTACTCGCGTCACAGATGCGGCGCGCTCTCGTTCGAGGAGCAATTTCGACTCGGCGCTACCGATGCAAATGATGCTTTATGGGTGATTCGTGCGTTCGCTGGACCTGCCCGAGTTTCGTTTGACGTTGGAGAGCCAGAAACGATTGGAATCGGGGTATTGACAGCCCAAAGAACCTATGCTAGAGTAGATACCACGTAGAACCAAGGTGCTACGTGGAACCCTTGAAGGAGGCATGGTAATGGACAAGAACGAGAACGAAACACAGTACGGGCGGCGTGACTTCCTGCGCTTGGGCGCCACGGCGGCGGCCGGTGTGGCCGCGGCCGGCGCTGGCGCAGGGTTGGTGGACGTGGCGCGGGCGGCGGATCCGCGGGCTCAGACCCCGACGGGCTCCCTCTCGGTGGCTATCTGGGGCGGCCCGCCCGATATCCAGTCGCTCAAGGACGCCGTCAACCGCTACCAGAAGCAGTATTCGCAGGTCCATATCACGTTGCGGTACGGCGCGAACGCGTGCGGCGTGTCCTACGCCGACTGTAAGACCCTTATCGCTGGCGGTACCATGCCCGATGTCTTCGTACCTGGCATCTGGAACTACAACGCGATGGTCGACGGCGGCGTTCTGACGGACCTCGGACCCTACATCGCTCGCGACAAGGTGAGCCTATCCGCCTTCAATCCCAAGGTCATCTCCCAAATGCGCGCCCTCAAGGACGGCAAGATCTACGGCCTCCCGATGGGCTTCAACGTGCAGAGCCTCTACTACAACAAGGACATGTTCGACAAGGCCAAGCTCCCCTACCCCTCCGCGAGCGGGAACTACACCTGGCAGAACCTGCGGGCGATGGCCAAGAAGCTGACCCTGGACGCGAACGGCAACACGCCGGCGTCGGCCAACTTTAACCCCGCCAAAATCAAGCAGTGGGGCTTCTACACGCTGGCCGCCGTGCCCATCGCGCCCGCCTACGACCCGGTCCTGCTCGCCTTCGGCGGCAGCACCATGACTTTTAAGGACCACCAGCGCTGCAACCTGGAGCACCCCGACAGCGTCCGCGCCTGGCAGTTCATCCAGGATCTCATGTGGGCGGACCACTCGACGGTCACGCCGCAGGTGAATCAGGAGCAGGCCGGCTACCTGCGCTGGGTCGCCGGCCACGTCGCCATGCAGCAGGGCTCGCACGAGCAGACCGGGCTCGTCAACCAGCAGAACCCAGGCCTGCGCTACGACATGGCGCCGCTGCCGCGCGAGAAGGCTGGCCCCGCCACCGCTATCCAGATGCACATCTGGTCGGTCTACAACCGCTCCAAGAACAAGGATCTGGCCTGGCACTTCGTCAACTGGGTCTCCACTGTGGGTTCCGGTACGGAGATGGGTCTGGTGCCCGCCTACAAGGACTACGCCCTGGGCCCCGACTTCCTCCAGGCGCCGCAGCAGCCGGCGCACCTCAAGCAGGCCCAACTCGACCCGACGCAATGGAAGCTGACCTCGGTGCCGACCGCCTACAATCAGAAGTCCGACGAGATTGCGGGTCAGGATGGCTTCGGGCCGGCCTTGACCAGTATCGTCACGAACAAGAAGAGGGCCGCGGACGCCTTGCGCGGCATCTCGAAGAAAGTCGACGCGATCATGCGGGCGTAGCGACACAGCCGCCGGCGGGTGAGGTCATCGCGCCCGAGCGATAGCCTCACCCGCCGATGCACACTGTTCATCGCGCCCACGATACGTGGCGCATATCGCGCCGATATCATCACATCATCCTGGGTACGCCCTCGCGTACGGCTGGATAGAAGGGAAAAAGACCGCGCATGGCACGAGTGGCCCCTCTTGGTACGAGCGTCGCGCGCCGGGGCGGCGCGACGCTGGAGCGCCGCGAGTGGCTCGCGGCCTATGCCTTCATGGCGCCCCAGATCATCGGCCTGATCGTCTTTGTCGTTGGGCCGCTGTTGGTGTCCCTGTATCTCACGTTCACCCACTGGGACCTCGTCGCCCCCGCGCCCACCTGGGTCGGCCTAGCCAATTGGCGCTACTTCTTTCAGGATGCCCGTATCTACACGGTGCTGTGGAACACCGTGCGGTTCATCCTGACGGGCACGACGAGTTTCCTGGTCCTCTCGCTCCTGCTGGCCCTGCTCCTCAATCGGCCGCGCCGGGGCATCGGCCTGTTCCGCGCGCTGTTCTTCCTCCCCTTCGTCCTCTCGCAGGTCGCGGTTGGCGTGACCTGGCGCTGGATGTTCAATACCCAGTCGGGGCCCATCGTGCAACTGTTCGGCCTGTTCGGCCAGCAGAGCCCCGACTGGTTGGGAGACGGCGCCTACGCGATGACCGCCGTCGCCATCGTCACGACCTGGCAGGGCCTGGGCTACGGGTTGACTATCTACCTGGCGGGGCTGCAGGGCATCCCCGGCCATCTCACGGACGCGGCTCGGGTCGACGGGGCCAACGCCCTCCAGCGTTTCCGCTACGTCACCTTCCCGCTGCTCTCACCGACCGTGCTCTTCCTCACCATCACCTCGCTCATCGGCGCGTTCCAACTCTTCGACCCAGTCATCGTCTTGACCGACGCGGGGGCGAGCATCTCGACGGCGGGCGGGCCCGACAACTCGACCCGCACCATCGTCCTCTACCTCTACAACCAGATGTTCCAGTACAGCGAGCGCGTGTCCGGGTTGGGCTATGCCGCGACCATCGCCTGGATGCTCGCCATTCTCATTTTCGTGGTGACGGCGCTGCAATGGTCGGTGGCGCGTCGTTGGGTCTTCTACGGCGGCGGCGACGACGGAAGGTAGGGAGACACCATGGCTACGGAACCTTTTATCAAGCCTGATGTGGCGCGCGGGCGCGTCGCCTCTCGGGGGCAGCCCCCTATCTTGTTGGGGAGCGCACATAGGGCACGGAGGCTGGGGTATTACGGCCTGCTCATCGCGCTGGTGGCGGTGTACCTCGTCCCCTTGAGTTGGATGATCTCCACCTCCCTGCGCACGCAGGTCAACCTCTTCGATCCGGGGCAGTGGGTCCCCAGCCCGGCCACGCTCGATCACTACGGTAACCTCTTCCAGTACCTGCCGGACTACGGCCGCTACGTCTGGAACACGTTGCGCATCGCCGGGCTCACGACCGTTGGCCAGCTCGTGTCGTGCTCGATGGCCGGCTACGCCCTGGCGCGCCTGCGCTTCCCGGGCCGCAATATCCTGTTCGTCTTCCTGCTGCTCACCCTGATGGTGCCGTTCCACGCCACCCTGATCCCGGTCTACGTCCTGTTCAAGAACCTGGGCTGGATCAACACGCCGCTGGCGCTCATCGTGCCGGCCTTCTTCGGCAACGCGCTCTTCACCTTCTTCTTCCGCCAGTTCTTCATGACGGTCCCGCGGGAGTTGGAGGAGGCGGCGCGCATCGACGGGGCCGGCTGGGCGCGCATCTTCCGCAGCATCATCGTGCCCGTGTCCAAGCCGGCGTACACGGCCGTCGGGCTGCTGACCTTTGTCACCGCGTGGAACAGCTTCTTCGTCAACACCGTATTCCTGCAGACGCAGGACCAGTGGGTGCTGACCGAGGCCTTGCAGAGCCTGATCGGCCAGTACAACAGCCAGTACGGGGAGATCATGGCCGGCGTGGTGCTCATGTCGCTGCCGATCGTCGTGCTCTACGCCGTCGTGCAGCGCTACTTCGTCGAGGGCTTCACCTTCGCCGGCATCACCGGATAGGGGGCGCGCGGGACGCGCCGCCGGCCAATCGTCACTCCGTCTAGCAGCATCGGGAGGGATCGCCAGTGTCCGCAGAGGATGTCCAGGACGCGGTGGCCGCGCTGTCGCCCGTCACCGTCACCGCCGACTTCGCCGCCCCGGTCGACTATCCTCTCTCCAAGGAGAAGTTCGCCGTGTACAACTCGGGGCTCGTGACGCTCGATCGCTACAGACGCGACGCCGAGCGGTTCGCCGAGGTAGGTCCGGAATCGTTGCGCATCGACATCGCCTGGGGGTGGCCACCGGGGGAAGATCCGTACGCAGTGCAACCCGTGACCGGCACGGCCGACCAACCCGTCTACCATTTCGATGAGTTGGACGAGCTCGCCGTGCTACTGAACAGTCAGGGCGTGCTGCCCTATTGGTCGTATTGCTACATGCCGGTCCCGTTACAACGCGAGGGAGACTGGCGCAGCGCGCCGGCCAGTATGGAGGCGTGGGAACGCGTCTTGCACGCGTTCGCGCGGCACTATCGCGACGCGGGTATCCGCATCGGCTACCACGAGGTCTACAACGAGCCCGATCTCGTCGATCCGTCCGCCGGACCAATCTTCTTCACCGGGACACGCGACGAATACTTCGAGATGTATCGCCGCGGGGCGCCGGGCCTCAAGGCGGGTGATCCCGACGCGGTGGTGGGCGGGCCGGCGTTGGCCGTCACGGGCGAGGGCTCCTGGTTCGCGGACTTTCTTGCCCACGTGCGCGCGCATGACCTGCCGCTCGACTTCGCCTCGTTCCACCACTACGGCCCGGGCGTCGGTGAGGCCGTCGAAAGGATGCGCGACGGGCTCTCGCGCGACCCGCGGTTCGCCGTGACGGATCTGCACCTCAACGAGTACAACGCGCTGCCGATCGACTACCCGCCGGGTGGCCCGCAGGAGAAGCACGGCCTGGCCGCCGCGCTGCTGCAAGATTTCCATGACCTGCTCGGGTATCCTTACCTGACCAAGGTGAGCTGGGCGCAATTCCTGGACAGCGGCCACGATAATTACTCGGGCATGGTTAGCATCGACGGCCGGCGAAAGGCTGTGTTCAATGCCTACAAGATATACATGACAATGCCGACGGACCGCCGGCGGGTGGGCATCGCGGCGCCCGTGGGGAACGGCGGCATCGGGGGGATGGCCGCGACCGACGGGCACAGGGCGGGTATCGTCGTCTGGAACCGATCGGGCGCCGAGCGGATCGTGACCGTCGCCCTGCGCGACATCCCTTTCCCACGAGGAGCGTTCCGCGTGTATCGCATCGACGCCGACCATGCCAGTTGGGGCGACAACCTGGCCACCGAGGCGCTGACCGCGACGGAAACACGCGACGACGTGGACACCGCCGCCCTCGCGTGGGCGGGCGCGATACCGCGCGACGCCGCCGTCTATCTCGAGGTGGATGACGGCTCGGGCATCTCCGAAACACCACCCCACCCCGTGGCCGCGGTCGTGCGAACCTTGCGCCATTATCCCGATCGGATGCGCACAGCCTACGCCGACTTCGACACGCACACCTGGATCGCGCGGCTGGGGATGGTGACGGAGCGGCAGGCCCTGGCGCAGGTTGGCGTGACGGTTGAGGATCTGCCCGACATACTCGCGCTACACTTCATGGTGGACGGCGCCCTCCGACCGATTGACGAGAACAGCCTGCTCGGCGTACGCATCGACTACCAAGCCGACGGGACGTACGCGTGGAGCGTGCTGTTCCACGGGCCGTACGCGGGCAGCCCCGACCTCTATGACGCGCGAGGGTCGGCCCCGCTGCCCTGGGGGACGGGACGGCCACCCGATCGGGTCGTTGCGGTGGCCGATCTCGCGCGCTTCGACATCCCTGTCACCGCGTCCGCCCCCGAGGCGTGGACCGGGCGCGCGCAGCTCACGTTCATCGCCCGGAACGCGGGCGTGGGCGTGCGGGCTAAGGTCACGGTGCGGGCCGGGTGAGCTATCCGCGCGGCGCTACCCTCCCGTGCGCTGGGAGGTAGGGACGGGCTTTTTTACTTGAGAGTTGAACATCGGACAGCGGAGCGAACTATGCCCTTGAACGACCACATCCTCCACCCACGTCCACAAATGACCCGCCCGCGCTGGATCGATCTCGGCGGTCCCTGGGGTTTCGCCCATGATGATGGCGGGCGCGGACTGACAGAGCGATGGCAAGACCGGGTGGACATCTTCGCGCGCACGATCCGCGTACCCTTCCCTCCCGAATCGCCCGCGAGCGGTATCGCGGACACGAGCTTCCACCCCATCGTGTGGTACAGGACCACCTTCACCGTCGCCCCCGACGACGCTCGCGGTGCGCTCCTGCTGCACTGCGGCGCCGTCGATTATCGCGCTCACGTCTGGGTCAACGGGCAGCTCGTCGCGACGCACGAGGGCGGGCACACGCCCTTCAGCGCGGACATCGCGCCCGCTCTCGCGCCGACAGGGGAACAGGTGCTCGTGATCCGGGCCGAGGACCGGCCAACGGACCTGGCGCAGCCGCGCGGCAAGCAGGATTGGTGGGAGGAGCCACACACTATCTGGTATCACCGCACCACTGGCATCTGGCAGCCCGTCTGGCTCGAACCGGTCTCGTCCACGCACATCACGGGCGTGCGCTGGACCCCGGACATCGCGCGCGGCGTGCTCCGCCTGACGCTCACTCTGGTGCGGCCAGGCGGGACGACGACGCCGGTGCGGGCGCGCGTGCAACTCAGCCTGCGCGACACGCTCCTCGTCGAGGATGTCTGCCTGGTTCCGGGCGGCCGCCTCGAGCGTGAGTTCGCGCTGGACTACGTAGGGCACGAGGACGAGAGCAGCCGCGCGATCCTCTGGTCCCCGGAGCATCCGAACTTGATCGACGCACGCCTGACGTTGTGGGAAGGCGATGCGGAGGTCGACGAGGTGCAGAGCTACGCCGGACTCCGCAGCGTCGCCGTGGCGGACAACTGCTTCCTGCTCAACGGCCACCCCTACTATCTGCGCCTCGTACTCGGGCAGGGCTACTGGCCGGCGTCGCACCTGGCCGCGCCGGATGAGGCCGCCTTGCGTCGGGAGGTGGAGCTGGTCAAGGAACTCGGCTTCAACGGCGTGCGGGTGCATCAGAAGGTAGAGGACCCGCGCTTCCTGTACTGGTGCGACCGTCTGGGCGTGCTGGTGTGGGGAGAGATGGCCAACGCCTATGCTTTTTCGCCCGAGGCCGTCGAGCGATTGACGCGCGAGTGGACGGAGGTTCTCGCGCGCGACTATAGCCATCCCTGTGTCGTGGCCTGGGTTCCGCTCAACGAAAGCTGGGGTGTGCCCGACCTGGCGCGCGATCCCGCGCAGCAGCACTACGTGCGCATGCTCTATCACCTGACCAAGGCGCTCGACCCCACGCGCCCGGCTATCGGCAACGACGGCTGGCAACACATCGCGGGCGACATCATCGGCCTGCACGATTACGCCTTCGACGGCGGCACGCTCCGCGCGCGCTACGGGAGCGTCGAAACCCTGGAGCGGACGTTGCGGGAGGTGCGGCCACACTATCGCCACATGATCCTTCCCGGCTATCGACGCGACGCGGAGCCGACGATGCTGACCGAGTGCGGCGGCATCAGCTACCGCCCGCACGCCGCGCAAGCCTGGTTCGGCTATGGGACGGTGACCGGCCGAGAGGCCTTCGTCGAGAAGTATCGCGAGATCATCGGGGCCATCCTCGCCAGCCCGGCCATCGCCGGCTTCTGCTACACGCAGCTCGCCGACACCGGCCAGGAAACGAACGGCCTTCTCACCGACAAGCGGGAACACAAGCTCGATCCCGCCGTCGTCCGTTTCATCACGCGTGGCCTGTCGGCGGCCGTGCCGGGCGATGTGACCATGACATACAAAGAGGACGCGTCCAGCTCGTCCTCATTGGGAACGATCACGTCGGGTGCGGCACCGCACGGAACGAACGACGTGTGGCCGTGATTGGGTGAGGTGGCTGGCGCGCGGGGACGAAGCGCCACGCGGCCAGGGATAGCGTCTGTGGGAAGAAAGGGGCCGCGTGGCGCGTGGCGCTGCCGCCGTGATGACTGATGACTGTGTCGGCGGCGCCCGGTGGTGGGAGTTGTCGCGCACCTCGTGGACCGTCGCGAGAACGCGCCGCCGATACGTGGCGACCGAAGCGGCGTCAGCCGCATGGCCCGCCGGGCCATCGTGAGCCAGCGAGGGCCGGGAGGAGAGAGACCGATAGGGATGAAGATGACCGCGTTCGAGCTGTTCAAGGCCCCGCCGCGCTGGTTATTCCTGAAGGTCTCGACGGATAGCGGCATCTGCGGGCTGGGGAGAGCCGATCGTCGAGAGTTCGGGCCTTTCGCGCTGCGCGCCTGCCTGCAGGTCGACGCCTGCACGCCCAACATGGTGATCCAGGAGCAGAGCCTGGACATCCACTATCGCGGGCGGGGGCCTGCTCGACTACCTCGCCGACCCGCCAGTCGTCGACTGTCGTGACGGGCACGTGGCCGTGCCGCGCGGGCCCAGGCTGGGCATTGTCGTCGACGAAGAGGCCGTGCGTATGGTGGCCGCGATTGGCAACGACAACCCCCTCTGGCGCATCGCCGACGGGACGGTCGCCGAATGAAAATGCGTGATATGCGCGCGTCGCTGGCGGCCGCATTCAGCCATTGGCAGGGCAACGCGCAGCACATCTCAACGCCGCTGTGTGGAAGCCGTGCATGCATGCCTATACACCGGGATGCATGAGCATATGTTAGTGTGAGCCGTCATTGGATCGCCACAACTGCGGCGAGTCGGATCGGGCAGGCGCGACGATGTTGCTCACCCGCCTGTCGCTCTTCTCTATGCCGGCGAGGTAGCAAACGCTTGCTGCTCCGTTCACGATGTGCCTTCCCGATAAGCCATGAAATAGTTGCGCCGCACCCTTTCGACGCGCCTTTGAGATACGTCGGCGACACCCTCACATGCCCATACAACGGCGCTTAATCCCGCAATCAGCGAACGCCGTTGCTGGCGCCGGCATATGGTTACCTTTCAGGATCATGTGTCTAGCCTGACGGTGCGCCTCATCTGACGTCATCCAAAGCGGCCGGATGGCGGACGTCGCCGACATGGG
>JAABUM010007082.1_pt1 | contig 10557 bp, 10 predicted proteins | sample 5559161 | NCBI WGS metagenome assembly JAABUM01 (sample SAMN10711868, study PRJNA513369) | rock metagenome | isolation source: Antarctica rocks | place: Antarctica: Victoria Land, Siegfried Peak nord | reverse complement strand
CCCTTGATCAGGACGCCCTCCGCGCCGGCGCCGCCGCCCGCGCCGCCTTCGTCGCCGCCAACCACGGCCTCGTCCGCACCGTCGCCGCCCGCTACCAGCAGCGCGGCCTCCCCCTCGACGACCTCGTGCAGGAGGGGACTGTTGGCCTCCTGCGCGCCGTCGACCTCTTCGACCCCGGCCGCGGCGCGCGCTTCTCCACCTACGCCGTCTGGTGGATCAAGCAGGCGATCCGCCGCGCTCTCGCGCGCCAGGTCCCCCTCGCCCATGTCCCCGGCAACGTCCAGGACGACCGTGCCCGCCTCGCCCGCCAGGCCCACGCCCTCCACACCACGCTGGGCCATCCGCCCTCCCCCACCGAGCTTGCCGCCGCCCTAGACATCCCCCGCGCCCGCGTGGACGCCCTCACCGCACCCCTCCCCCGGCCGATTCCCCTCGACCAGACCGTGGGCGACGCCGAGACCACGACCCTAGGCGACCTCCTCCCCGATCCCGCCGCCCTGCGACCTCACGACGAGGCCGAGGCACAGGAACTCGCCGCCGCCGTGCGTGCCGCCCTAGCCACGCTGCCCCCCCGCGAGCGCGCCATCCTCGCCGCCCGCCACGGTCTCGACGGGGAGCCCCCGCGCACGTTGCAGGAGATTGGCCACCGCCTCGGGCTCACGCGCCAGGCCGTGCAGCAGGCCGAGGTCCGCGCCCTTGCCCGCTTGCGCCTCCCCGCCTTGCGCCGCTGGCTCGCCGCTGACGACGACGCCGCCGACGACGACGACACCCCCGCCGCCTCCTGACACGCCCCGCGCTATCCGTGCGTGGGGGAGGACGGTGAGCGATACTAGAGGAGACACGACACACACCGGACGACGAGGGGACGAGGAGGGCGCCGATGTCCGACGGGACGCCACAACCCGGCGACGACGCGCAGCTGCGCGCCTGGCGCCGGCGCTACGCCGAGGATACCGAGTGCGGCTTTAGCCTCCGCTTGCCGCTAGCCCTGGCGCGCCGCCTGCGCGCCGAGGCGGCGCGCGGCGTGCCGCACAGCCGCTATGCCGCCGATCTGCTCCGCGCCGCGCTGGGCGACCTCCCCGGCGGTCCCGCCCTCGCCGCCGTGCCCCCGCCAACGGCCGGCGCACCGGGCGCACCGGACGCACCGGACGCACCGGACGCGCCGCCCCCCAACGCACGGGGTCAGGTTGACCTCCGTACCCTCCGCGTTATCCAGCTCCGCGAGGGCCGCGCCGGCACCCCCCCCGCGCGCCACCGCCGAGCGCGCCACCGTGCTCCGCGTCCTGCGCGCCGACCTCGCCTGGCTGGAGGACAGCGACCGCCGCGCGCCCAGGGAGGCATCCGCGCATAACTGATGACACCACGCCGACGACACGCGACATAACAAATGGGCAAAAGCAGGGGCAACCCCGCGTGCCCGCCGACGGCGACGGGCCGACGGACGCGCCGCCTGGTCCAGGGCCGGTCGTCCCTGCCCGCCCACGCCTGGGACCGGAAGAGTGGCGGGCCACCCAGGACATCGCCGTCCAGCTCGGCGAGACCGAGCGCGGCCCGCTCGGTCAGGTCGGCCGCGTCGTCGGCCGGCGCGGCGCGGAGCGGGCGCGCGCCTTCCTCGCACGGACCCAAGAGATCGAGGCCGCCGGGGGGTTGATGCTTCCCGACGGCAGCCGCCGCCGCACGCCCGGCGGCACCTTCTTCCACCTCGTGCGCACGAGCGATGAGGTGAGCCGCGAAGACCGCACGTCCATCTTCCCGCCGCTGTCCAAGCGCCCGAAAAAAACAGCGGGGGGTAACGCGTCGGCCACGCCCGCGCTGGCAGGGGCGACCGTCCCCACGCCGGCGGCCTGGACCAACGACATCTACCGAGAGATGATGGCCGCACTACAGCAAGAGCCAGGGAGGGCTACCACCGTGAAGATCACCGTCATTGGCCGGCCTGGCACGGCCGTCGAACAGGGCCAAGCCATCGTCGTCGCCCTCGTCAGCGAGAAGGTGCCCGCCCTGGCCAAGGGGCTGCCGGAGCCGCCCGCCGGCACCCGCTACACCGTCTTCGTCGCCCGCAAGCCGTGGAACAAGGTGGCCGAGGCCCTGGCCGCCGACCCCGAGAACGCCGCCCTCAGTGAGGGCGACGCCGCCCTCGACCCGCGCGTGGAGGGCAGCGCCGTCTACGCCACCAGCGCCACCACCACGCGCCTCCAGGCCGCCACGCGCGCCGCCACACCCTGAGAGTCCTGAGCGCACAGCGTGCGGCGTGCGGGCTGCAATCAGCGCGTCCGACCGGAGCATGGCTGGTCTCGTCCGTGCGGTGCGTGGGGACACAGTAGTGGTGGCACGAGACGGAGGAGAGACCCGTGACCATTGTCCAACACGCCCACGCACGGGTGCCCCTGGCGCTCATAGTAGCACCCCTTGTCCTGGCCATGGGGGCACCCGCGCAACGTCCGCCCGCGCAGCGTCCGCCCGCGCGCCCGGCGATACCCGGTTACACGACCTACACCAACACCGCCAGACGCTACGCGCTCACCTATCCCGCCGCCTGGATCTCCCACCCCACCCACACCCGCGACCGCGATGTCTGGCTCGACGCGCCGGGCGTAGGCGAGACCGCCGAGGTCCAGGCGACGGGCCAGGTGCTCCAGCTGACCGACGCCCAGGTCCGGCAGATCCTGGATCAGTTGCTCGCGCAAGGCCTGGGCGGTACCCCCGTTCCCGGCAGCATCCGCCACGCCATCGTCTCCCTCTCCGGCCTGCGCTTCCGCGCGCTGGACGTGCGGCTCAGCGATCCGCACGGGCGCATGGCGGCGCTCACCCTGCTGGGGGCCTCCTATCGCCACATCACCTACCTCTTCCTCGGCGGCTACCGCCTGGGTGCGCCGCTGACGCCGACCTGGCGGGCGCAGGTGCGCGCCATCCTCCGCAGTATCACCATCGCACGCGGCAGTGTCTCCAGCGCCCCTACGGAGCGGGGGCAGGGGCGGCGCCCCTGGACGGCAGACGGACACCGCAGGGCGCACGACATAACTCCCAGGGCTTGTAGGAGGGCCACCAGGACGGCGGGAGGTGCGTCATGACCGACGCGCAGGCCCGCGCCCGTGTCTGGACGCTCTGCCTTGCCGCCCTCGCGCTCGCGGCCCTCACCGGTCCCCTCGTCGTCGTGCTCACCCCGCTAGCCCATGCCACCGCGCCCGCCCTGACCGTCGTGGCCGCCGTCCTCGCCGCCGCCCTCGTCGGCGCGTCCGTGGCCCTGGCTGCCCTGCGCGTCGTCGCCGTCCTGCGCGTCGTCCGGCCCCCTCTGGACGGCCACCGCTAGCCCTCTGGGGAGCGCCACAGCAGCCTCCCCGCGTGGTGTCGTAGAGCGAGCCGTCGTGGTCCCCCAGGCCGCGATGTCGCGGGCTAGGGGCGCGTGTGGCGTGGTCCCACCCTGGGACCACGCCCCTGCTTTTGTGGGACCACACAGGCCGTTTGTGTGGGACCAACCCTGGTGCTAGGACCAAAGTCGTGGTCCCCGCGTGGTCCCACGTTTCACACGGGAAATCGGGCCTGTGGGACCACCATGGTCCCAGCCCTTTATCTTGGGGTGGGGACCACCCGTGGTCCTAGCACCACGCCGCCGTGGGACCACACCCTGGTCCCAGGCCCCGGTGCGCAGGGCTGGCCCCGCGCGCAGCGACGGGGCGGAGGGTAGAGGCCAGCCGGCTGCGCTCATGGCCGATCGCGGACGGTGACGGTGACGCGGCTGCCCGTCGTCGTCGACTCGCTCACTGGGTCCTGATACGGCGCCGTCGCCGGCAAGGCTACCACGACCCGCGCCCCCTCCTGATCGACCGCACCGACCGCCGCGCCACCCACGCCCTGCGTCATCAGGTCCTGGCCGGTGAGCGCCTTGTAGTCGGCGAGCGTGGTCCGCCATCGTGCGCAGGTCGATCCGGTTGATGCACGCACCCTACCCAAGTCGAAACCATACATGGTACCTTGCTCTTGCACCTGTTTTTTTAAGAAAGCCAAGTTGAGAAGAGCGATATGGGCAACTTGCCGTTGTTACTCCGCTGGTATCTGTGGCTCCTTTATCTCGCCAGCGCCGCCCTCGTCGTCGGGCAGGTGTGGCTCTGTCCCCCAAACTATCCAATCCGCGTGCTGCCGTTGGAGGCCGCACTGTTCGTTGTCCTGACCTATCTCGGCGAGCACACTGTCGTGCGCATCAGCAAGGCTATCTCGCTGACACTCGCGACAACCATGCACGTCACGATGATTCTGCTCTTTCCGCCCCCCATCCCCATACTCGTGACCCTCCTGGCGTCGCTGCTCTCGGGCTTGCACGACACCACCCACCCTCTCTACAAACGCGCCTTCAATGTCGCGCACGAAGTGTGTACCGTCGGCGTCTGCAGCCTCGCCTTCGCGCTCATCGCCCGACCCTCAGGCGCCGTGCGGTCCAATCATTTTGTGCCCATGTTGCCGGTCTTTATCCTCTTGCTCATCCTGTACTACGTTCTGGACGTCGGCCTTGTAATCGGCGTGCTGAGTCTGCTCAATCGGCATTCCCCGTGGATAGTCTGGCGGGAAACGTACCGCCGCACGCTGTTGCCTGAGTGGGCGGCCAGTTCCATCGGCGTCCTGGCTGCCGAGGCGTGGACTATTTCTCCCGTCGTGCTGGCGCTGTTCGTTGTGCCCGTGGTCGCGCTGCATATCGCATTCAGAGCCATCGCGCAGGAAGAACGGCGCGCCACCGCCCTGCAGCATGCCGTGACGTCCGCCGAGCGCATACAGCGCCTGGAGCAGCGCCCGCTGGACCTCGTCCATGAGGTCGCCCGCGCCGCCCTTGTCATCAGTTCCGCCACCGACGCCACCGCGTACCTCCGCGATCCCGACGATCCCGCGCGCCTTGAGCGTGTCGAAGTCGTGTCGGCGACATCAACGGTTCGTCCGGGGCCGGCCCATCTCCCGGCGCCATCCATACAGCAAGGACTTGTGATCGACGGGAACGCGCAGACCGTGACGATGCCTTTCGACCCGGAAGGAACGGGCGTGATCGGCTTGGTGCTGGTGTCCGGGGTGCCTGCGGAGGCGGGGGTCCCCGAACACCAGGCGCTGGCCATCCTCGCGACGCACGCGACGGGCGCATGGCGGAACGTGCTGATGCATGAGCGCGTCGTCGCTTTAGCGTCCGAGGACGGGCTGACAGGGCTGCTCAATCATCGCTCTTTCCATAAGCGCCTCGAAGAGGAGGTGGCCCGCGTTCAACGCGTGCGTGGGCGGCAGGAATCACTAGCCCTTGTGATGGTGGATCTCGATAACTTCGGGCAGATCAACAATACGCACGGACATCAAGGGGGTGATGTGACGCTTGTCGAGGTCGCCACCGCCTTGCGCGAGAGCGGCCGGGCCTCGGACTTGCCTGCGCGCTACGGGGGAGACGAGTTCGCGCTCATCCTCCCCCAGACCGAGATGGAGGAGGCCATGGCCATCGCAGAGCGTGTGCGCGGGGCGATCACGGGGCTACGTATCGTGTGGGAGGGCGCCACCATCCGCCTCAACGCCAGCATCGGTGTGGCGATCCTACCCCTCCACGCCACGACACCGCCGGAGCTCATCCGGGCGGCCGATCAGGCTGTCTACCTTGCGAAACACGCCGGCAAGGGCCGTGTGGGCCGGCCGGAGGATAGGCTGCTCGCCGAGGGTCACGACCTCGTGGAGTTGGCCGCGCAGCTCGAGCACGCCAACGTGGCCACGGTCGAAGCCCTCGCCGCCGCCGTCGACGCCAAGGACCCCTATACCCGCGGCCACTCACGGCGCGTCGCCGACTACAGCGCCGCCATCGCCTACGCCCTCGGCTGGTCACCCGAGCGGATCGCGCGGGTGCGCCGCGCTGGCCTCCTGCACGACGTGGGGAAGATTGGCGTGCCGGACGCCATCTTGACCAAGCCGGGGTCACTCGACGCGGACGAGTTCGCGCTGATGAAGACGCATCCCATCGTTGGGGAAGCGGTGCTCGCCGCCGTGCCCTACCTACGCGAGATCCTGCCCGCCGTGCGCCATCACCACGAGCGATGGGATGGTGGAGGCTACCCCGATAGGCTGGCCGGCGCTGCGATCCCGCCGGACGCGGCCGTCGTCATGGTCGCGGATGCGTTCGACTCCATGACCAGCTCGCGCACGTACCGGCGCGCGCTCCCGCTACGCGAAGCGCGTCGACGTTTGCGCGAGGGGGAAGGCACGCAGTTCGACCCTGGAATCGTGGACGCATTCGAGCACGCTATCGAGGCGGGCACGCTCCAATTCCCGCCGCTAGTACAAGTGCGTGACAGGCCATGACCATGCACGAATGCATTCTTTTGTTGCATCTATTCAATAACAACAGCGTTGACAAAGCGGTAGGGCAATGGTACGCTAGCTGTAACGGACGATAACGTTTGTGGTTGAGGGGCAGCCTGTAGAGCTGCCCACCACGACATGGGGCGTCCGTTGAGGAGCAGCCCGTGCGCGCAGAGATTTACATTGGCATCAAGAACAGCCACAAGTGGACTCGCTATGCCGCCCTGAGTCTCGCTTTAGCCGTGGCACCAATTGCCGGCACGCTAGCAGCATCAGTTACCCCTAGTAGCGCAGTGGGAGCGGTGGTTGTCGCCGCCAACAGCAGCCCCGCCGCGTCGACGATTTCCCCCGATAGCAGCAAGTGGACCTAGCGAAGCGAGAAGCGCGCGTCGCGGGTGCGGGGTAGCCGATCGGCTACCCCGCACCTCGCCTGTCATCCCGCCGACGTACTACCAGGCGTTGCCGTGTCCGACGTATGATGCGTGCTAGCTCCGCTATCCGTGGAACAGCCGGACTTGCTGACCTCGCGCGCCTTCCTACGAGCACGATAGTCCCGGTGGTAGGCGGCGCGTCCTGGATCGCCTTGGCCCGCGCGGCGGGTCTCCCAGTTCTTCCCTAAATGCTCCACTCGATATCGCTCCAACTCCTCGCGCGTGATCGCACGCACGCGCGGTGCAATGACTTCTACCTTGAGCACACCACGCTTGGCCGCGCCTCGGATAGTCGATGGTGCAATGCCTAGCTCGTGCGCCGCCTCCTCGGTCGTGTACCAATCCCTCTCTATGCCCACGGAGCACTCTCTTGGGCCGTCGTAGCATAGACATCGACCTCGTCATCGCCCATCGCCACGCCTTCATTCCACAAGGCAGCAAAACGTTCCGCGCCTAAAGCGGCGCGCGTCGACTCAATACAGTCATCTTCCACACTCCATGATCCGGTCCCATCGTACATCCGTGCCGCAGCCCCCCATAGCCGTACCGCTCGGTCGGGCGTGTCGCGCGCAGTCAAAGTGGCCAAACCGTGAACTGCACGACTGGTGAGGACCGAGGTCCCTAGCCTACGCGCCGCGGTTAGCGCATCACCATAGCGTGCGCGGGCGTCTACAAAACGTCCCTGCACGCGCAGACTCTCCGCCAGGATGAGCATAATCTTGTTCTCGTAATAGAGCTCGCCGCTTTGCCGCACCACGTGTAGGGCCTCCGTGCAAAGGGAGACCCCTTGCGCGGCATCATCCTGCAAGAGCATAAGGCGAGCCATCTCCGTCAGGGCTATCGCTATGAGTGAGTGATAGCCGTGAGCGCGCGCCATAACGAGCGCCTCGTCGAGCGCGCGCCTCGCGTAGGCGTAGTTGCCCTCATCGACAGCCACGCCTCCGAGATCGATCACCATGCTGCAAATCTCGTACGTGTGCCCCGACAAGCGCACCAAAGCCAGCCCTTCCTCCAAATAGTTCCGTGCCGCTCCGTAGCGTCCCTGCTCCCAGGCGACGTTCGCTAGGCTTCCGAGGGTACGCCCAAGCAGCTCGCCATTGCTGCGCACCCGTAACTCGGTGACGCTCCGCTCAAGGAGAGCTTGGGCTTGCGCATAGTGGCCGCGCATCCTAGCGATATCGGCCTCATTTCCCGCAACACTAATTTCGCCGTCGGCATCACCGCATAGGCGATAGAGGTCGCCAGCCTCGGCGAAACGGGCGGCGGCAGTTACGAGGTCGCCACGCTCTCCGTTGAGCACACCGGCGCCGTTGAGCGCACGTGCTCGCGCGGACGGCGGGTGCGCCGCATCTGGATGCGCTAGGAGGAGAGTGAGCCAATGCAGGCCAAGCTCCAGGTACCCCTGCCGTAACCAGAATCTGTATAGGGCGCCCGCAAGGCGGAGGGCGCGCTCAATCTCATTCCGATCAACGAGCCAAGCCAACGCCCCCAGGAGATTATCGTGTTCGCGCGCTAACCGATCCAGCCATACGTCGGCGTCCACACGGTAAATCGCGTCGTACGCCTCCTCTGCGATCGCCTCAAAGTACCCTGCGTGGCGATTGAGGGCGGCGTCCTCCTCACTAACCGTAGCCAAGCAGAGGTGCCCATATTCACGAATCGTTTCCAACATTCCGATGCGCGTCCCGTCGCCGGCGTCTTCGTACACATGCGTAAGGCTCTTGTCCACAAGGGACGAGATGCCATCCATGATCGCCTGCTCACCGCCCACGTCCGCGCAGACAATCGACACCGCGTGCAGGCTACCTCCCCCATGAAAGACGGAGAGGACACGGAATATAATCTGCTCATTTGCGTTGAGCAGGTCGTAGCTCCACGCGAGGGCGTCACGCAGCGTCTGCTGGCGCGCCGGCGCGTCGCATGGGCCGGTTGTGAGCAGGTCGAAGCGCTGTCCCATCCGTTCCAACAGTGCGGACGGCCCGAGCAAGCCGCCGCGCGCCGCTGCGAGCTCGATCGCGAGCGGCAACCCATCCAGCCGACGGCAAATATCCGCGACAGTCGACGCATTATGGGCCGTGATGTTGAAACCTGAGCGGACGGCGCGCATCCGCTCCATGAAGAGGCGGACGGCAGGATAGGCGGCGACGGCTGCGTGGCCCTCAGCGACAACAGTCTCAGATGGGACTGCGAGGGGTAAAACTGTGAAATTGTGCTCCCCGGCAATGCGCAACCGCGCCCGACTCGTGATGAGCACCCGCAGCCGCGGGCAGCGCGACACAAGGTCGGCCACAAGCGGTGCGGCAGAGAGGGCCTGCTCGAAGTTGTCCAACAGCATGAGCGCGACGCGCTCGCGGAGGTGAGCTACCAGGCGTTCATAGACCGGACGTGAGTCCTTGTCGGGTAGGGCGAGAGCGCGAGCGATCGTCGCGATCATGTCCGCCCCCTCTTGTATCTCCGCCAGGCCCACGACGTGGATAGCATCCGGGCGAGCGGCGCACATTTCCTCTACGACACGGAAGGCGAGGCGCGTCTTGCCGACGCCCCCTGGACCGGACAGAGTGAGCACACGTACCTGGGGATCGGCCAGCAACGCACATATAGCCTCGATCTCGTGCTCACGCCCGACCAGGGATGTGGGGGGGACGAGGGACATCCCGTTGCGTTGCTTGTCAAGGGTCGATACGCGGGCGGGAGCATGACGCTCCGCACGAGCGCATGCATGCAGACGACCTCGTTCCGCCGGCGCTACGTCCAGTGCGGAGGCGAGGCTGTCAACTGTATAACGACGCGGTACTCCCGTCCCTCGCTCTAGCTTGCTGATGGTGGACGAGCTCAACCCAGTAAGATCGGCCAGTTCATGCTGCGTCAACTTGGCATTGAGGCGGCAGTTGTGCAGGAGTGTACCGAACGTGTCATGTCCCATACAGCTATTGTACGTCCCCGTCACTGCATAGTCACCTAGTATTTTCGCAATTTTACTAGTTGCTCTCCTAGTTCGCTACCAATTTTCCCTGTTCAATAGGCTGTTGCCGCGCCACACTAGATGGAGGCATCACGGTAGGCACGGCTTGCACGTAAGCGAAGAGAGGGGGTGATGACACGCGGAGAACACGCGAGTGAATATGGACGAGGAGCATGCATACACCTTGGCGCAACGCATCGCTACGACGCCAGGCTACGATGTCTTGGAAGTCCGCCGGGCCTGGTCCGCCGCCGTCGCGTGGCAGGTCGAGGCCGTAGATCGCCGAACAGACGAGCGCCTGCTGCTCCTCTCGGAGGACCAATTCGACAGCCGCCTCCTGGTGGAACAAGTCGACAACAGCCCACTCACTCACAGCTTAGGTAGCCCCTTAATCGAGCGCGCGGCCGCCCATCACAGCTAGCCGCGCGCCCAAGGCCACGCATTGAACGTTAGGCCCGGTCCTCGACCGGGGCAAGCTCTGTACCAAAGGACACATCACCATGCTTCACGAGACCGTCGCCGTCGTCACGTCCAGCCACTTCGCCCTGACGCACCCCGCGGCGCTGGCCGTCATCGCGGCCGGCACCGACCCCTTCGCTGGGCTCGCTCACGCCCTCCTCGACGTGGCTAACACCGTCAAGATTCCCTTCGCCGCCATCGCCTTCATCATCGCCGGCGCGATGCAGGCGCTCCACAACCCGAGGGCGAGCGGTGCCTGGGTTACCGCCACCCTGGCCAGCGTGTTCATGTTCGGCGCGACCGGCGCCGCGTCGTATTTGCAGGCCAACATCCATTAGGCGGCTGTCGATCGCACGGGAGGGGGGAGCGCGCGCCCGCACGCGGGGGCCTCGC
>JAABUM010007077.1_pt1 | contig 10570 bp, 6 predicted proteins | sample 5559161 | NCBI WGS metagenome assembly JAABUM01 (sample SAMN10711868, study PRJNA513369) | rock metagenome | isolation source: Antarctica rocks | place: Antarctica: Victoria Land, Siegfried Peak nord | reverse complement strand
ATTCGCATCCCCACCTCGTCGCGGCCCTGGCCGAGCAGGGCGCCAAACTGTGGCACACGTCGAACCTGTACCGGATCCCGGGCGGCGAGCGCCTGGCCGACCGGCTGGTCGAGAACACCTTCGCGGACGTGGTGTTCTTCACCAACTCGGGGGCCGAAGCCAACGAAGCCGCAATCAAGATGGCGCGCAAGTACCAGTCGGCCTGCGGTCGTCCCGAGCGGTTCCGCATCGTCACCTTCGAGGGCGCGTTCCACGGGCGAACCCTGGCCACGATCGCGGCCGGCGGTCAGCAGAAGTACATCGACGGCTTCGGCCCCAAGGTCGAAGGCTTCGACCAGGTGCCGTTCGACGATTGGGCGGCCTTCGAGGCCGCGGTCGGTCCCGAGACCGGCGCGGTGATGATCGAGCCCATCCAGGGCGAGGGTGGCGTCCGGGCGGTGGCGTCCGAGCGCCTGCGGGCTCTCCGCTCGGTCTGCGACCGGCACGATCTCCTGCTCATCTTCGACGAGGTGCAGACCGGGGTGGGGCGCACGGGCGCCTTCTTCGCCCACGAGCGCGCCGGCGTGACGCCCGACATCATGTCGATCGCCAAGGGCATCGGCGGCGGCTTCCCCATGGGGGCCTGCCTGGCCACTCGCGAGGCCGCCAAGGGCATGACGGTGGGGACCCACGGCACCACGTTCGGCGGCAATCCCCTCGCCATGGCGGTCGGCAATGCCGTGCTCGACGTCGTGCTGGCGCCCGGCTTCTTCGACGGGGTGGCGCGGGCCGGGCTCGGGCTGAAGCAGCGCCTCGCGGCGCTGCAGGACCGCTACCCCGGCCTCATCGCCGAGATCCGCGGCGACGGCTTGATGATCGGCCTGCGCTGTGCCGTGCCCAATGGGGACGTCGTGACGGCAGCGCGCCGACACCACGTCCTGGTGATCGCGGCCGGCGACAACGTCGTGCGGCTGCTGCCGCCGCTGACGATCAGCGACGACGAGATCGCCGAAGCCGTGCGCCGGCTCGATGCGGCCTGCGCCGACATCGAGGCTCACCGCGCGTCCGACGCTGCAGCGGCCGGGGGCGAGGCAGGGCCGCACCGGACCTCGGCGGTCAGCAAAGGTGCGGCGTGACGGCGGGCCCGCGCAGACCGCAGCACGCCCGGCCGCCGCGACACTTCCTCGATCTCGACGTCATCCCGGCCGGCGAGTTGCGCGGCATCGTCGACGCCGCCATCGCGATCAAGAGTCGGCGCCGGGTCGACGGCAAGGCTGGGCAGCCGCGTCCGCTCGCCGGCCGCACCCTCGCCATGATCTTCGATCAGCCCTCGACGCGCACGCGCGTGTCCTTCGAGGTCGGCATGCGTGAACTGGGCGGCGACGTGGTCATGCTGACCGGCGCCGAAATGCAGCTCGGGCGCGGGGAATCCATCGCCGACACGGCGCGGGTGCTGTCGCGCTACGTCGACTGCATCATGATCCGGACGCTCGAACGCTCGCTCGTCGAAGAGCTCGCGGCCCATGCCACGGTGCCGGTGATCAACGGCCTGACGAAAGCCTCCCATCCCTGCCAAGTCATGGCCGACGTGATGACGTTCGAGGAACATCGCGGCGCCATCGCGGGCCGCGTGGTGGCGTGGAGCGGCGATTCCAACAACGTCATGGTCAGTTGGGCCCATGCGGCGCAGCGTTTCGGCTTCGAGATGCGCATCGCGAGCCCGGCGGAACTGGCGCCGCAGCCGCCCCTGCTCGACTGGGCCCGGCGCAACGGCGCCAGGCTCACGGTGACGCGTGACCCTTACGAGGCCGTCCGGGGCGCCGATGTCGTCGTGTCGGATTGCTGGGTGTCGATGGGGGACGACGACGGCAACCGCCACAACCTGCTGGCCCCCTACCAGGTCAACGCGCGCCTTATGGCAGCGGCCGATCCCAAGGCGCTGTTCATGCATTGCCTGCCGGCCCACCGCGGCGAGGAAGTGACCGACGAGGTCATCGACGGCCCGCAATCCGTGGTCTTCGACGAGGCCGAGAACCGCCTCCATGCGCAGAAGGGGATCCTGGCCTGGTGCCTCGGGGCTTCGCCGCCATGATGCCGGCCGGCCCCCGGAGGGGCTCGGCCGCCGAACGCCCCGTCTCCGACCTCGGCCAGGATGACATCGTGCTGCCATTCGCGGTCACGCCGCTCGACATCCGCGGCCGGGTGGTGCGGCTGGGTCCCGCGATCGACCATATCCTGACGCAGCACCGGTATCCCGATGCCGTGTCGCGCCTCGTCGGCGAGGCTGCGGCACTGACGGCGCTGCTCGGCAGCGCGCTCAAGATCGAGGGCCGGTTCCAGCTTCAGACCAAGACCGACGGCGTCGTCGACATGCTGGTGGTGGACTTCGACGCGCCAGACCGACTGCGCGCCTTCGCGCGCTTCGATGCGGAGAAGGTCGAGGCGTCGGGGCGGCTGACCCCGGCCGAACTGCTGGGCCGGGGTCATCTGGCCTTGACGATCGACCAGGGCCCGGAGATGTCGCGCTACCAGGGCGTGGTGCCGCTCGAGGGGCAGGGGCTCGAAGCCGCCGCCCACCAGTATTTCACGCAGTCCGAGCAGATCCCGACGATGGTGCGCCTCGCGGTAGCCCAGAGCGTGACGGGCCAGGGCAGCCACTGGCGGGCCGGCGGGCTCCTGGCGCAGTTCCTGCCCGAATCCGAGGATCGCCGCCGCCGGGCCGACCTCGATCCCGGTGACGCTCCGCCCGGTTTCGTGCGGGACGCGCCCGAGGACGACAGCTGGACCGAGGCCAAGGCGCTGGCCGGCACGGTCGAGGATCACGAACTCGTCGACCCGACGCTGTCGAGCGAGCGGCTGCTCTACCGGCTGTTTCACGAGCGCGGTGTGACGGTGTTCGAGGCTCAGGCCCTGCGCGACGCCTGCCGCTGCTCGCGCGAGCGCATCGAGGGCATGCTGCGCTCCTTCACGCGCGAGGAGCGTCGCGACATGATCGGCCCGGAAGCCCGCATCGGCGTCACCTGCGAGTTCTGCGGCGTTCACCGCGACTTCGACCCCGCGGAATTCGATCCCGTGCCGTGACGACACATATCGCCAGGCGGGTCGAAGTCTTGCCGGCCTCCGGCCGGCAGCGGAAAGGGTAGCGCGACCCCCTCCATAGCTCGCCTGGTCGAAGCAGGGAGCTTCGCCACGCCGCGCTGGATGAGACGCCGCCACTCGGGGCCCCGTCCCCAAGCCTCCTCGAACGCCGGCCGTACATGCAAACACCCCGTTTGAACACACGGCGTCGACGGGCGCGACCTTGCGCGATCTGCTTCTTCGAGGCGGCGCAGTTGCCCGGCAGCCATGCACTCCCTTGAAGGCGGGGCGGCCAGGTGCCATTGACCCTGCAAGGACGTTCCAACAGGCTGAACCATTCCATGAGCTATGACCTCGTCGTGATCGGTACGGGCCCCGGGGGTTACGTCTGCGCCATCAGAGCGGCGCAGCTGGGGTTGAGGACGGCCGTAGTCGAGAAGCGCGCCACGCAGGGCGGCACCTGCCTCAATGTCGGCTGCATCCCGTCGAAGGCCCTGCTGCATGCCTCCGAGATGTTTGCTGCGGCGTCCCACGATCTTCCGGCGCTCGGCGTCAAGGTCGGGACGCCCGAACTCGACTGGGCCGCGATGGGCCAGCACCGCGACGATACGGTGGCGGCCAACGTCAACGGCGTCGGCTACCTGTTCAAGAAGAACAAGATCGACACGTTCCATGGCCTCGCCACCGTGAAGGGCGCCGGCCGCGTCGAGGTCCGCAAGGACGACGGCACGGTCGAGACGGTCGAGACCAGGGCCATCGTGATCGCCACGGGATCCGAGGTCGCGACCCTTCCGGGGATGGACGTCGACGAAAAGACGGTCGTATCGTCGACCGGCGCCCTGGTCCTGCCCGAGGTGCCGCAGCATCTCGTGGTGATCGGGGCCGGCGTGATCGGGCTCGAGCTCGGCTCCGTCTACGCGCGCCTGGGTTCGCGCGTCGAGGTCGTCGAATATCTCGACCGCATCCTGCCGGGGATCGACGGCGAGGTCGCCAAGACTTTCCACCGCATGCTGGACAAGCAGGGCTTCACGTTCCACCTGGGCCAGAAGGTCAGCAAGGTCGAGCCCACCAATGCCGGCGCCTCCGTGACCTTCGCGCCCGTCGGGGGCGGCGATGAGCGGCGGCTCGACGCCGACGTGGTGCTGGTGGCGACCGGCCGTCGCCCCAACACGGATGGACTCGGGCTCGAGGCGGCCGGCATCGCCACCGAGCGCGGGCGGGTCGTCATCGACGACCGTTTCCAGACCAACGTGCCCGGCATCTACGCCATCGGCGACGTGGTGCGGGGCCTGATGCTGGCCCACAAGGCGGAAGACGAGGGCGTGGCGGTAGCCGAGATCCTGGCCGGGCAGGCCGGGCACGTGAACTACGGCGTGATCCCGGCCGTGGTCTATACCATGCCCGAGATCGCCTCCGTGGGGGCCACCGAGGAGGAACTCAAGGCCGCGGGAACGCCCTACAAGGTCGGCAAGTTCCCCTACACGGCCAATGGCCGCGCCAGGGCCACCCGCCACACCGAAGGCTTCGTCAAAGTGCTGGCCGACGCCGCGACCGATCGGGTGCTGGGCGTCCACATCATATCGTCGGTGGCGGGCGAGCTGATCCAGGAATGTTCGGTGCTGATGGAATTCGGCGGCTCGGCCGAAGACCTGGCCCGCACCTGCCACGCCCACCCCACCATGTCGGAGGCCGTCAGGGAGGCCGCCATGGCGGTCGACAAGCGCGCCATCCACGTCTGATACGGCTTACAACCCGCATCGCTTGTTGACGGCTGTTTCGAATCACTGCAACTCGCATAGGGGATGGGGGTCGCCCACATGCAATCTTCGGTGGCGGCCGAGGGCCGCGACGATGTCGAGGGCCGGCCTGTGGAACGCCCCCCCTCGCGCCGGAGAGCGCGGGCTTTGGCGGCGGCTTTCGCGGTTGCGCTCAGCATCACTGGATGCAGCGATCGGCTGTCATCCTCCTATGTGCGCGTAACGGCGCATCTGATGCATGGTGACGAGCCGGTCACGATGGATTGGGTGGTCGAATGCCGCCATTTCCAGCGCGGCGGCGTGGTGCGGGGCTACGTCCGCGTGAGCGTCGTGCCCTATGTCTATGGTGTCACAACGCGCGACGGCGGCATGGTCATGGCGGTCGCGCCTAATTGGTGCGGCGGGGGCGACCCGCCGGACAACTATCTTCCACTCTTCATGTGGGGCGACAAGGCGGGCGACTTCAGTTTCCTGACCGCCTACGTGACCGAGGACGCGTTCACCAACCCGGCGTCGAAATTGAAGGTGCTGGACGTCACCCTCGCGCATGCGACGGAAGCCGAACACGACGCGTGGAAGAAAACCGGCGTCAAGAACGTCGTGCCGGGGAAGCACAACCCGTTCCTGCGCAATGCCGACCAGAAATCAGACGAGCACAGGGTCGGCTGTGCCGGCTTCGAGCGGATCCCCGTGGTGCCCGAAGTGCAGGGCTTGGTGGACGCCGCTTGGCCGCCGGATCACCCTGTCTATTGGGCCGTCCCAAGCACCTTGTTCGAGGCGGTGCCGAACGCCTTCTACAAGGCCGTCCATGCTGAGTTCTTGAGCGATGAATCGCGGAGTTTGGGTCAGGGCTTCGGCACCCTCCGACGAGAGGCAAGCGGTCGCTCCCTCTCGACGCACATTCCGTCGCACACCTATACTGCGTTCGACGTCGTTCCTATCGACTTCGATTTTTTCTACAAAGACATTCACGGCCCCGAGTTCGAACTCTCTCTAAGCAAACCGCTTCAGCGGCCTCTCATCTCGAAAGGTAGAGTAGTTGAAACAAATATTGGGATGACGTACTGCGGATTCTTTCCCACGCTCTTTACGGCCATCGATACTCAGCACTTTTATGTCCTACCAAGCGGTACCTTTAAGCTTGTCGGGTTTCGAAGCGACATAATGCAGAGCAATGCGACGATGCGAAAGTTTGTCGAGTTTGGCATGGACATCGAGCGTGGAGAGGACGGCGATGAGTGACGCATCGGATTCGACCTGGGCAACTTACTCCGCACTTGCAGCGGACGTTTACAACACAGGTCAGGGCAATCAAGAGTTGTCTCTAGGTGGATTCACCAGACCTGCTTCAGGCGATCGAACTTACACTCTGCGGGACGGCAATTTCTACGGCCAAATCTATGTAAGTGGTTCCGGGAGTTTGGTAGTTTCGATTCGAGGAATGGATAGCAACTGGGGTGGCCCTGGGAGCGACGCCTCGCGCAATCTCGGCCAAGTGCGCGTTCAGGCTCTCGGTGTTGGCTCGCGGCATCACGAGGCCCGCTCCAACGCCACGTCGCGGGCACACGTCGCCTAACAGACAGACAGGCGGAGATGTAGCGGGAATCCTGCACGGCCCGGGGCCGTGTCCCTTGCCAACCGTCCTGCTGCGCAGGCCCGACACACAGAATCACCTCAAAACCGGCTCGTCACCTCAAACGAGTCCCAGCCCAGCGCCGTTGGTATAACCATGAGGCGCATTTCCGGTGTTGCCACCGGCGATTCGTATCTTGCGCTTTTGCCACAGTTCACCTATTCGACGCTCTCAAGACGATGAGGTTGATGAAGGATCGCGTGTCACTCAGCTCGTGCGTCGACTGCAGCTTATCAAAGAAAAGCAATCCAGATGAGATTTCAGCCGCGACGGTTTGTAGTCGAGGTGAAGCGGGGAACCAGCCGAGAGGCGTTCACTTCGCAGGACGACGGTGCCGATAGATTTGCCGGCGCGGAAGCTCTGATGTTCGGCGAACCGAAGCCATCCGTTGCCGCCGATCGAGAGTTCACCGGCGCACCCGCCAAGCCGGCCGGCCGTATTCTTCCCGCGCTGGACGTTCCCGATCCCATGGTGGCCGCCGAGCCGCAACCGACGGCACGGCGTGGTCGTCCGCCGGGCTCGAAGAACAAGCCGAAGTCCGCCCTGTCCCGCCCTGTTTCCTTAGCGGCGATCGGGATGGTCGCGCCCCGCCCCTCAATGGACGAGGTCGCGGCAGGGATGGATCGTGTCGGAGGTCGGTTCCTGCGGTCGCCGGCCTCCGAGCGGGTGACGGCCGGTACGCCCGGTCGATCGGACGCGACACCGGAGGCACGGAGCCCTCGGCCGCGCTTGCGCGACCGGTCGCGGATCTTGCGACGCTACGTGCTCGGCATCGAGCCGCGGGCAGGACAGCGCGGATCGCTTCGCGCCAGGAAGGCGGAGCGATCCTCCTGAGGCGTCGCTCGTCGTCCTGCGGCGCCTCGAGGAGGCGGATCTGCAAGGCGCTTCTCGATGCCTCGGTGGCGTGAGTGCCCTCCGGCCAGCGGCAATGACCCGGCCCAACGCCTCATCGCGCGGAATTGTCCGGACTTAGGTAGCAATCTCACCAAGGCCTGATCCACTGGCCCGACCGGGTAAGCTGCGACCATGTGCGGACGGTTCACGCAGAGTTACACCTGGTCCGAGGTCCACACGTTCTTGAACGTGTTCGGCACGCCGCTGAACCTGCGGCCCCGGTACAACATCGCCCCCACCACAACGGTGGACGTCGTGCGCCTCGACGCCCAAGGCCGGCGCGAGCTGGTGGCGATGCGCTGGGGCCTCGTGCCCATGTGGTGGCAGAAGGCGCTGAAAAGCGTTCCCGCGACCTTCAATGCTCGCGCAGAAGGCATCGAGACGAGGCCGATGTTCCGCGACGCATACAAACGCCGCCGGTGCATCATCCCGGCCTCGGGCTTCTATGAATGGACGGGGTCCAAGAACGATAAGACGCCCCACCTGTTTTCGGCCGCCGATGGATCGCCCATCCTGGCTCTTGCGGGCCTCTGGGATCGCTGGCGGAACCCCGAAGGCGAGGATGTGCTGTCATGCACGATCATCGTGTCGGGCGCGTCGGCATGGATGGCGCCGTACCATGACAGGATGCCGGTGCTGCTTCGGGAGGCCGATTTCCAAACCTGGCTCTCAGGCGAGGCCGGCCCGGAGATGCTGCAGCCGGCGGCTGAAAGCGCGTTGCGGGAATGGACCGTGGACCGGCGCGTGAATCGGACAGGCGAAGGCGACGATGATCTGACGATCGTGGAGCCGGTGGCGATGGTGGGGTGAAGCGTGGGTTCGGGATGAGCACACGGTAGCAGAAGGCAGCCTCAGCCGGTCTCTGATCCGCTCGGCCTCTCGGAACAGGTCGGCGCGCTTGGGGAGCAGTCCGGCGATGGTATGCTTGTAGGTGCCGGTTCGAGAGAGCTTGATCGTGTCGGACATCCCCCATCATCACAGGCCGGGGCCGGCCTGTGATGATGGGTTTAGGTGAGCTTGCTACCTGAGACCGGAATCGACCTCACGCGGCCCCGATCTCCACGAACGCCCGAGCGTGATGTCACCGCGGGGCTCGCCGAGAACGTGGACGTCACGCCGGCCGCGTCCGCCCTGGAGGTACCGCTCACGACCGCGGGGCCGCGGCATCCTCCATAGGCTTGACCGGCATGCCGGGCGCGATCTTCTGGAGGTTGCCGGTGATCACGCGGGCGTTCTCGGACACGCCGCCCGACACCGCCACGAGGGGACCTTGCGTGGGTCCGAGCGCCACGGTCTGCTGCTCGACCTTGTCGTCGGCGCCGACAACGTAGAGGTATTTTCCGAACTGGCTCGAGCCGACCGCGGCCTGAGGCACCAGCAGGGTGTTGGGCTGTTCACGCAGATGGACCTGCACGCGGACATATTGGCCGGGCAGGAGGCTCAGGTCTGCATTGGCGATGGTGGCCCGCGCCGTGACGGTGCCGGTGCCACGGTCGACGCTGTTGTCGATGAAGGTGAGTTCGCCCTTGTGGGCCGGGACGTCCTCGCCCGGCACCGTGATGTCGACCGCTACCGCGCCGGCCCGTCGCGCTTTTTGCAGCGCCACGAGGTCGGTCTCGCCCGGATTGAAGCTAACGTAGACGGGATCGAGCTGCACCAATGTGTTGAGCACGGTGCTGCCGGCGCCCACCAGCGTGCCGACCGGGGCCTGGTTGCGGCCGAGGCGCCCGGGGAAGGGCGCGCGGATCTCCGTGCGATCGAGGTTCAACTGGGCGGCCCGCGCCGTCGCGCGATCGGCCGTCAGCGCCGCCTCGGCCTGATGCATCGCGCTGGTCCGCTGGTCGAGGCCGTCCTTGGCGAGCCAGCCGCTCTTCGAGAGCGCATCGCCGCGGTCGAAATTCGCGTGCTGGTAATCGAGCGAAGCCTGGTCCCGCTCGAGCTGCGCGTTGGCCTGGTCGAGCGCGACCTGGAAGTCGCGCCGGTCGAGGCGGTACAGCACGTCCCCGACCTTGACGTCGGCGCCGTCGGGCACGCTCTGCTCCACCACATAGGCCGAGACCTTGGCCTGCAACGCGATGGCGCGGATCGATTCCGTCCTGGCCGCGTAATCGAGTACGATCGAGATCGATGTCTTGACCAGCCGGGCGACCGGCACCGGCAATATGAACGCGGCAGGCGCGGGTTTCGCGCCGGCCGGTGCGGCGCCCGCCGGCGCCGCGGCTCCGGCGTCCCCGAACAGCAGCTGGCGGATGCCGCGCTCGTCGAAGCCGACGACGGCCGCGATTGCCGCCACTGCCACCGTGGCGCCGAGCAGGAACGTGCGGATACGCATGCGTGAAAGGCTCCGTTATTCCGCGGCTTGGGCATGGCGCTGCGGCTCGTGGCGGGCCGGCGTGGCGACCACTTGTTCCGCCTCGGCCGGGCCGCCGCGCTCGCGGATCCGTTCGATCACGGCGTAGAACACCGGCACGAAGATCAACGTCAGCACTGTGGCGGCCAGCATGCCGCCGAACACCGTGGTGCCGATCGACTGTCGGCTCGCGGCCCCCGCGCCGGTCGCCACCACCAGGGGCAGCACGCCGAGGATGAACGCGAAGGCCGTCATCAGGATGGGGCGCAGGCGCAGGCGGCCGGCCTCCATGGCGGCTTCCGCGATGCCGACCCCCTCCTCGCGCAGCCGGCGCGCGAATTCGACGATCAGGATGGCGTTCTTGGCCGCGAGCCCGATCAGCATCACGAAGCCGATCTGGGAATAGACGTCGATCTGCATGCCCCTGATCCACAGGGCCGCGAGGGCGCCGAAGAGCGCCAGCGGCACCGCCAGCAGCACCATGAACGGCATGGTCCAGCTCTCGTATTGGGCCGCCAGGATCAGGAACACGAACAGGATCGCGAGGCCGAAGATCAGGCTCGCGGCCGAGCCCGCCTTGAGTTCCTGGAACGTGATGCCGGTCCATTCGGAGGTGAAGTCGCGCGGCAGGGCCGTGGCGGCGGCGCGCTCCATGGCGGCGACCGCCTGGCCCGAGCTGAACCCCGGGGCCGCGGCACCGTTGATCTTGGCGGCCGCGTAATTGTTGTAGTGCGGCACGGTCTCGGGGCCGACGATGGGCTTCAGGGTGCCGAGGGTGGAAAGCGGCACCATGCCGCCCGTGCTGTTGCGCACGTAGAGCCGCGACAGGTCGGCGGGACCCGCCCGGGCGCCCTTGTCGGCCTGGATCGTGACGCGGAA
>JAABUM010007076.1_pt1 | contig 10570 bp, 9 predicted proteins | sample 5559161 | NCBI WGS metagenome assembly JAABUM01 (sample SAMN10711868, study PRJNA513369) | rock metagenome | isolation source: Antarctica rocks | place: Antarctica: Victoria Land, Siegfried Peak nord | reverse complement strand
CCGCGTTGTCCAGCACGATCAGCAACACCTGTTCCAGACGCCCGGCGTCGGCCTGCACGACGAGCGGGACGCTTTCGGCGCAGGAGACGCGGACGGAATGGCGCTCGGCGAGGCGCGCTACCTGCCGGCAGACCCGGGCGACGAGCGCGTCGAGCGCGACCGGCCCTGTCTGTAGGGGCAGGTTGCCCGCGTCGAGGCGCGCCAGGGTCAGCAGGTCCCCGATCAGACGCCCCATGTGCCCCGCCTCGGCGACGATGTCCTCGACGAGCGCCCGGTCGTCCGCATCGAGGACGGCCCCGGCCTCGAGCAGGACCTCGGCGTTGGTGCGCAGGTTCCGTTGGGTTCTGCTGACTTGACATGTTATTGACGCAAAGCCTTCGGTCCAGACCGTCACCGGCAGCAATATCGTGTTCTTTCAGCACCCCGAGAGGTCTCGAAGGGCGCTACAACAGGTATCCAGCAGCGACCGAACCGAACGTATTTCAGGCACATCAGCAGAACCCAACGGAACCCGCACCGGGACACGCTGCTGGCGCGCTACGCTTATCAGTACGACCGCAAAGCCCGGCGCGTGCGCGCGGTCGCGCGGCCCGAGCTCTACCGCACGGCCTACACGACGCAGCTTGAGTTATGGGAACTCGATGACGCGCAGTGGCGCAAGATTATGCCGCGCCCGTACGAGCGGCACGCCGTCCCGCTGGACACAGGGGCACGGCAGCTGGCGCTCCCTGTCGTCGGGCTGGTCGTCCTTATGGTCGCCTGCGCCGCGTAACAGGCGGCAGCGAGGGGGAGGCTAGGTGTCCGATGTCGCCCCCGAGTCCAGGGATTACGCGCCTTGGGCGCAAGGAGAACGCCTTGACCTGGTGCCGCAGTGTTCGAGCGACACGTCCGTCGTGTGCGTTGCGCCGATTGGGTGCCCCGCCGGCACGTCTCGTTGAAGGTCAGCGGGCCGTTGCGCGCCCCCGTCAGCGTACCGAACAACGAGGACAGCGCCACGCTCGTCGTGTCCGTGTGGCGCCTCCATGACAGCGAAGGGCTGGCGTCTGAAGGGTGGGTCACCTCATTCACGGGCAAGGGTTCGGCGCGATCTCCTCCCCGTTCCCTCACGCCTTCACGCCAACGGTTATCCATGGGCAACGGCGACGAGGCCCAGGATACCGAGCACGTACAGCACGAGGACCACGACGGAGTCCAGGCCCATATTCAACACTTGGCGCCGCGGCCGGAAGATCAGGCCGTAGAGGTAGACCGTCGTGAGCAGGATGCCGAGACCGGCGAGGTAGATGTCGGTGCGCTGCGCTTGCGGCAATACGGCCTGGCCGGAGAGCAGGCTCGCCAGCAGGAACAGCACCGGCAGGAAGGCGTTGCCCCCGAAAATGTCGCTGAACGCGAGTTGGTAGTCGCCGAGCTTGACCGAGGCCAGCCCGGTCGAGACCTCGGGGATCGAGGTCGAGGCCGCCAGAAAGGTCGCGCCGAACAGGACGCCGGTCATGCCGATGTGCCCGGCGATGGCGTTGCCGCTCTCCTCCAGCACCACGCCCGCCACGAGCGTCACCACGGCCGCTATGAGGAAGACAGCCACTTCGCGCGCCGTGCTCTTCCCCTTATGGGCGGCGTCTTTCTTCTGCCGGGCCTTGCCGGTGTCGCCGGGCTCCTGCCCCCCGGGCGCGTCGCCCTTGGCCTGCCAGGGCAGGTCGGTGCGCGCCTTGCCCAGCAGCCAGACGCCGACGAGCCAGAGCACCAGGATGAGGAGCCCGCCGGGCGCGACGCGGGCAACGATCAGCGACGCGGGGAGTTGGTTGCCCATGATGGCGACGGTGAGCACGGCCACCACCAACACGCCTTCGAGCACGAGCAGCAGCGACGCGGCCATGTAGCTCAGGGGGTGTTTCTGACGCACACCAAACTGGTCGAGGATGACCAACACGACGGTCTGGATGGCGATGCCGCCCAGGATGTTGCCGATGGCGATGCCGACGTTGTGGCTGAGTGCGGCGCTCACCGTGATGGCGATCTCGGGCAGATTCGTCGCGATGGAGAGGATAATGAGCCCACCGAGGGCTTGGCCCAGGCCAAAGCGCGACGAGAGGATATCGGTCGTGTCGGAGAGTTGGGTCCCAGCGACCCAGACGGCGACGGCGGCGGCGACGAAGAGGGCGAGCAGGAGGGGCAGGGATATCGTGTCGAACATGACGGCACCTCGGTCTACATAGAGCGCAATATATCGCGTTGTGACGCACGCACGAAGTGTACCCGCCGCTCCTGCCCATCTGTGTCCACCGCACATCCGATCACGACAATCATGACGTGTCACTTTGTCCGTTTTCTTGCACGGTTTTGGGTCGATAGTTTGCACCCTGAGGCGGCCGTTTCACGCATGGAAGGGCCATCTCAAGAGCCGCTCGCGGTCCAAAATCGTCCCACTGTCCACTGCAAACATGTGTCAAGGGAATCGGCTCTCCCGCACAAAGGGTAAAGCTTTTGAGCGTCGTTTACCCTTACGGAAACCGGTCAGATGGGGCAACATATGACGAGCGCCTCAAAGCCCAAGAAGTCGTGCTCGTGTCACACTCACTTGGCCGTAATTCTCGGTCACCCTTTCAGGGTCTCACGCAATACACCTCCTTTGCGCATCTGAAGTGAGAATTTTCACGCCACCCTTCGTGAAGGCGAGGCGTCGGCCGTCGGGAAGGCGTGGCCGCAACTCGCTCACCTTGGTGCAGAGTTCGGCGAGGTCCCGATTGAGCGGCCAGTCGTTGAAGGGGCGCAACTCGACGTGGACGGTGTCCGGTCCCTGCACAATGCGGCCGGGCAACCGGAAGAAGGGCGCCAGGCGACACCAGGTGGCGTGCCGGTAGGCGTCGCCGAAGTAGCGATCGCGCGTGTGCATCGCCAGGTTCACCAACGCGACTTTCATGATCGTCATGATCTGGTCTTTGCTGTTGTCCATCTCGCGCATCTCGCGCTCACTGGCCGCTAGATCCTCGAGGTGGCGCAGTAACGCCCGTTGCTCCACACAGTATCGTTCCTGTTTGTGGTACGCGGCGTCGCCCTCGCGGCGGGCGCGCTCCATGCGTTCGTAGAGGCCGTCCATCTCCGCCTGGGCGACGTCCTTGAGAGCCTTGGTCTGTGCGCGTCGCTCTTGAGGGAGGAGATCCGCGCGATCCTCCAGCGCCCAAATCTGCAGGTTGAGGTCGCGATACAGGTCCTCGCCGTGCGCCTTCGCGGCCTTCCAGCGCTTGATGTAGCGCTTGGAGGCGCGCTCGTGCGTCACCCTGGCACCCTCCGCCCATCGCCGCACATTGGTCAGCCGCTTCTCCAGCGCCGCTCGGCGCTTCTCCACCTCGGAGTTGACCACGGGGACGGCGGTATACCCATGGTTGACATCGAGGCCGAGAGGGATGAGCCAGTCCTTGAAGCTGTTTTCCTGGGCGACCCACCGCCGGGTGTATGTCCGCGCCAGCTCGACGGGGTCGACGGCGGCCGCCGTCGTCACGATGGGCACGAGCTTGGGCGCGGTTAGCGTCGCCGGCGCGGGCGTGGCCACCCAGCCCTGCTCCCACCACGGCCGGCCCTCGGCGTCATAGGAGAAGTCCCAGGCGAGGCGCAGCTCCTCGGGTGCGGGGCACGCGACGCGCCGGGTCAGGTCGCGGATGAGGGCCACGCGCACCTCCAGGCGCTCCGCCGGCTCATCCGGCAACGCCAGGGAGAAGCAGGCGGGGGCGACCTCGCGCGCCAGCGCCCCCTGCCGGTCGTACCGCAGGGGCACGAACGGCCCGACGTCGGTGAAGCTATCCAGGTCGGCGTACTGGTCGGCGCGCAGGACGGTGACGACCGTGCGTCCGTCGGCGGCCAGATCGCGCAGGAAGGCGGCAGCCAAGCCCTCGCGGTCGACGACCACCCGGCGCACTTGGCGCAGCCCGGCTGCCCGCTCGAAGCGGTCGAGGAGAGGGCCAACCCCGGCCGTCAGGTGTGTGTCTCCGCGGTGGGTCGTGGCCAGCAGCGGGTGGCCGTCGGCGTCGTGCAACACGACGAGCGCCCGGCAGCCAAGAACCGTACCCCGCCGCCCGACTAAACCGCGCGGGATGAGGCCGTCGGTGTAGACGGGCTTGCGGTGCCCGTCGATATAGAAGGTCGGGGGCGGGGCGTTCGCCGCCCGCAGATGAGGCCGCCACAGCGTGGCCGTCCAGGTGGCGAGCGCGTCGGTAAGGGGTTCCGCGCCCCCGGCCTGCGCGAGCGTGGAGAGGAAACGCTCGGCATGTCGGTAGCCGTAGGCGCGGCGCCGGCCGGTGAGCAGAGCCAGACCGTCGCCGGTGTAGCCGCGTAGGTCCCAGGTGCGGCGCAAGCCGACCGCGTTCAGGAAGAGCAGGGTGAAGAGCAGCGGCGGCGAAAAGGAGGGAAAGTCATCCGCGTCGAGCGTGGGGCGGGCGTGCTCCAAGGTCCCGAGCAAACCGGTCTTGTGTGCCGCGGCGAGGAGCAGGAGGCCACTCGCCCCGTCCTGCCAGCCCTGCTCAGGCGGCGCACTGGCCTCCTTCTTTTCCCCCCGCGCCCCGTCGTTGGCTCAAGCCAAGGGCGGCACGGATGCGGTTGATCTGACTGATGCTGACGGTGAGACCAAAGCGATCGTGCAGGGCTAGGCGCACGATGCGGCCGGGCGTCCGCGGCGCTCCGCGGCAGTACTCCGCCAACCATTGGCGCACGGGTCCGCGCAGCTTTGACGCGTGCCCGTGCCGCCCATCCCGCGCCGTTGTGTTCGCGTCGTTGCGGGCGCGGGCGCGGGCGCGACGGAGCAGCCGGTAGGCCGTCGCGCGTCCGACGCGCAGGTCGGCGTCCCGTGCCGCCTCGTCCCACGGCCGGCCACTCTGCATGCCCGCGATGAGGCGGCCCTTCGCCTCCTGCCGCTGGTCGTTGCTCATATGCCCTCCTTTGACTGATTGATTGTGTCAGGCGTGCGCCCTACCCGCAGCCCCGCCATCCGCGTCGGACAGAGCGTCACGCAGCGTCCGCAGGGGTGAGAAGACGACCCAGAGGATAGCGAGCGCCGTCCCGACACTGCCGACGAGCAAGGTGGGTCGCAGCCCGATCGCCTGACCGAGGGCGCCGCCGACGAGGAAACCGACCGGCACGATCCCCACCAGGATGAATCGTGTGCTCGCATTCATACGCCCGCGCAGATGCTCCGGCGTGATCGCCTGCTGGACGCTCACCGTCCCGATGTCATACGCCACACCCGCGCCGCCACCGACGAACCCGGCCACGATCAGGAGCGACGCAACGACCACGGGCGACCCGCCCGCCAGCGGGGCGACCAGTTGCGCGGCGCTCAGCAGGATGATGGCGCCCAGGATCGTCGCCCCCACGCCGCACCGCCGCGTGAGGCGAGCGGTCGCGAGGGCCCCGAGCAGGCCGCCGGGTCCTCCGGCCGCATAGATGACGCCCAGGACGCCTGGCGCGACATGGAGCGTCCGCGTTACGTACAGGAGATACACGGCGTTGGCGATGGAGAGGCACAGGTTGAAGGTGGCCGCGCTGCCCACGACGGCCCGCTGGAGCGGGGTGTCCCGTACCAGGCGTAGCCCGTCGCCGATGTCGCGCCACACGCTGTGCCGTTGGATAGGGGGGACGGGCGCGGTTTCGGGCGTGCGGATGAGCGCGAGCGACAGCACGGAGACCACGAACGAGGCGGCGTCCACGGTAATGGCAAGCGGCGCGGTGACGAGTTGGATCAGGACCCCTCCGAGGCTGGGTCCAGCGATGGCGGCGAGCGATTGGCTCGTCGACAGCTTCCCGTTCCCCTCGATCAACTGCTCGCGCGGGACGAGCGAGGGCAAAAACGCGTTGTAGGCCACGGAAAAGAAGACGGTGCAGAGGCCCACGAGGAAGGCCACGACATAGAGGTCGTTGATGCGTAGCACATGCAGGAACCCCGCGACCGGGATGGTAGCCAGCACCAGCGCGCGCCCCAGGTCGGCCCCGATCAGGATCGGGCGTCGCCGCACGCGGTCGATCCAGACGCCGGCGAAAAGGGTGACGAGGAGCCAGGGCAGGTACTCGACGGCTTGCAGGACGCCCATCTGCGTCGCCGACGCTTTCAAGGTCAGGATAGCGGTGAGCGGGAGGGCGAGGAGGGAGACCTGCGACTCCAGGAGCGAGACGGTTTGTCCCGCCCATAGCTTGAGGAAGTCGGGGCGCCGCCAGAGATCCGTGCGTCCCACGGCGCGCACCGTCAGGACCGACCCAGGGTGCTGGACGTTCCAGAGGCTGGGATGATCTCGAAGGTGTCGCGTAGCGCGACGACCTCGAGCCTCGCCGGCGCGGTCACGCTCTCGAACCGCGTGACGAGCGCGGTCGCGCCATCGACCTCAATCTGCTGCTCGGGCAACATCCGTATCCGCCCGTGTCTTTGCCAGAACTGCCGCACGGCGGGGAGCGCGAGGACGATCCCGCTAAGCGACCAGTGTGCGACCTGACCGCATGTGGGGCAAGTCGCCTCCGCGAAGTGCCCTGCTACGGCCCCCGTGTAGGCCGCGATGCGTACCGGGGTAGGCGATCCGCAGGCCGTGCAGGGGACGCTCTCCCGGCCATGGCCGCGCCAGTAGTCATGCCCCCAGCGGAGCAGGCGCGTGAGGGCCGGCTTGTATCCCCTGACGCCGTTGAAGAGCGCGGCCGACCCGCCCTCCGCGTAGGTGGACAGGGAACCAGGCGGCCCGCACCGCGGACAGCGCAGCGACAGGAATCCGTCACCAGGCTGGAAACGACCGAGGAGATGGCGCTGCCCACACAACGTGCACCAGATGCGCGTCTCCTGCCACCCCTCGGACGCGGTCGCGGCCAAGCCGTACGCGGCGGCGACGTCCGGCAGGTCCGTGAGTAACAAACGGCGGAGGATGACCTTCCCGCGCTCCACCCTCTTCGCGACGGCGCTTTCTGTCAGCCCGAGGCGTGCCGCGACCTCGGCCAGGGGCGCCTCCTCGATGTACCGTTCGACAAGGACATCGCGTGTCTGCGGAGGTAACAGGGCGAGCGCCCGGTCCAGCAACCGCGCCAATTCGTCGCGCTCCAGCTCAACCTCCACGTCGAAGGCATCGGCAAGGTGGTCCACATAGTCGAGCGCCGTTTCCTCTCTATCCGAGACCGGCAAGACACGACGCGCCATCTCTCGTCTGCGGCTATCCGTCCAGCGTAGACATTCCCGCCGCGCGATGGCTGATAGCCACTGTGCCCGTCGGTCCGGCTCGCGGAGTTGAGGGCCGTGCCGCCATGCTCGCACGAGCGTCTCCTGCGCCACGTCCTCAGCCGCCTCCACATCGTGCGTGAGGTGGGCGCACAGACGAACCAGCCGCGCTCGTTCATGTGGTAGGACAACATCCCACGCGTCGACATCCTCGGCTATCCGTAGTGGCATCCCCTCGCCCCTTCTAGTTCATGGTAGCGCCCCTGCCGCGGGGCCAGTATATACGTGACCCAGCGAAGGCAGGAAATGTGACACGTTTTTCGGATCGTAGGGGAATCGCCGCTGCGTCAGGGACAAAACGGTGGTGTCGCAGACAATGGGAGCGACAGTGCTGCCGTATTCTTGTCGCACACACGGACAGCGTGTGGAGCGAAACCCTGCATAGATGACAGAGCATCTGCGCGGTCACTCGACGTAGCGCGACTGTCTCATTTTAGATGCGCAATTCTACAGCAAAGCGCGAGACCCTGCCTTTGTGCGGGAGAGCCAGGGAATCGTGGCGGAGCGTGGTCCCCCGCACCTACATGGCCGACGCGCTGCGCCAGGTCATGGTCGGCGCGACGCCGCAGTTCAGCCTGGGCATCGACGTCACCGCGATGGTCGCCTTCCTGGCCATCCTCTCCGTCGCCGCCGTGCGCCTGTTCCAGTGGGAGTGATCCCGACGCCGGTCCCCTCGGCACATCTATGGTACGCTGTCTGATGACGGTCTGTACGGTAGTGGGGAGGAGAGTGATATGCCGGCGACGCCGTCCAGTAGCCCGTGGCCCGCGGGGTGTGAGGGCGCCGTCTCGCTGACCTTCGACGACGGGCTGCGCTCGCAGATAGAGACGGCCATCCCCCTGCTCGACGAGCATGGATTGCAGGCCACCTTCTACCTCAATCCTCCGCGTGACGGCGACGAAGACGACTGGCGGGCGCGGCTGGCGCCGTGGCGCGCCGCGACGGAGCGCGGACATGAGATTGGGAACCACTCGCTGACCCATCCCTGCTCGCAGAACTTCGACTTCGTCGGCCGTGAGCGGGAGGCGATAACTTTCGGCGGCCGGGGGCTGGAGGCGATGACTCTTGGGGAGATCGAGCAGGACGTGCTGGAGGCCGAACGCCGGCTGCGCGCCGGCATACCCGCACAAACCGTGCGCTCGTTTTGCTACCCGTGCTACCAGAGCCACGTCGGCATGGGCGCGACGCGGCAGAGCTACGTCCCGGTGATCGCCCGCCACTTCGTCGCCGCACGCGGCAAAGGCGAGAGGGCCAACCACCCCGCCCGCTGCGACCTGCACGACCTGTGGTCGTGGCCGGCCGAGCGCATGAGTGGGGCCGAATTGGTCGGACTGGCCGAGCGCGCGGCCGCCGAGGGGCGCTGGGCTATCCTCACCTTCCACGGCATCGGCGAAGGGCACTTGCCGGTTGCCGAGGTCGACCTGCGCGAGCTGTGCGGCTTCCTGGCGCGGCGGCGCGACCGCCTGTGGACGGCGCCCGTGGTCACCCTCGCCACGCGCATCCAGCAGTGGCGCAACGGGCCAACAGCCACCCCATGACGCCACGTGGTCCGTTAGGATCTCCCGGCGGCGCCGCGTAAAGGGTTGCCGCGCCCAACCGATGCCGCATTAGGAGCAAGGCCCAAGGCGTGCCGGCTGGAAGCCGGCGGTCCCAGGGGGTACGGCTGCCCGAGTAGCGCGCATGAATGATCCAGTCTATCTGTCATCTTGCTGGCTTTGTGGCCCTTTCTTCTGGGAACTCTGTGGCCCCATCGTTGCTGGCACCAGCGTGCCGGTGTATGGAGCGACGGCAGACCTTTCGTGACGTGACTGCGGCCCGATCCCGAGGCGTCGAGCCGGCCTAAGCACCCGTAGTCGGGGCGATAGGTGTATGACTCACTTCCCAGAACGGCTATTCTGTCCAGTGAAACGGCCGCCTCAGGGTGCAAACTATCGACCCAAAACCGTGCAAGAAAACGGACAAAGTGACACATGACGAAAGGTACGATGCGCCGGATACGAGCGAACGGCGCGGGATTCCAGCGACATCGCTCTCTTGCCGTTGGGATGAAGGCTTATGTCTGGCTAGAAGGCCATAGGCGTAACCGGGCTGGGTCATCGCCACACACGATACCGATGGCGAAGTCGTCGGAACGGCTTCGGAACGGCTTCGGAACGGCTATAGTAGCCGAATTGGCAGAGTTCTGAAACCCGTTTCGCTCGTCGCTTATGGCCTCGCAGCGGTCATCGTCCGAATAAGCGAAGGGGCTACTGGACTTCGCCATCGGTATCACACGCAACCGAGGTTGATTGGCCGCAACCCTTCAGGGCACGGATCACCCCAACGCTGCGCTGAAGCAATCTCTCACCCAATGCGCCCGTCGCATGAATGAACCCACCACGGACATACGACGTACAAGTGGCCGGGTGCAAACACAACGGAATCTAGAGTGTTGAATATGCCCTTCCCGCAGACGTTACCTGTCATACGAGCAGGTCCAACTCGCGACATGGCGGCCGCCAAGCGGTTCTTCGCGCAGACGCTCGATGTCGTCGGCCACGCGCCCATCAAGGTGACGACGGACGGGCATGACTCCTACCCGCGCGCCATCCGCGAGACGCTCGGCCCCGACGTTGCCCAATCGTTGCAGCCAATACTTGAATAACCAGATGGAGCAGGACCACCGGGGTATCAAACAGCGCTACTACCCGATGCGCGGCTTCGGTAGCTTCGCGTCGGCGGCGCGTTTCTGCTTCGCCCACGACGAGGTGCGCGACTAATTCCGCCACCGGACCATGCCGTACGAGTCGGTCCCGTTGGCCACGCGGTGCGCGCAGTTCCGTGCCCGCTTGGCCGCTCTACGCGCGCACGTCCAAGTCGCTTAACTTCGCACGCTCCTCCCTGATCAAACCTTCCCCGCCGCCTGCTACCTCATCCCTCAAAATGTGTTCCCGGTCCTGACGCAACCACGGGTGTTGGCATGGGGTAGCCGGCGGTGGCCCCCGGCCGGCCACCCGTCCCGTTGGAGTGGGACGGGTAGCCGGCGCCCGGCTTATGTCCGTCGGGGCGTGGCCCGACGACGGGCGTAGGTATCCCGGACCTACTGGAACTGGGGGTCCTTACCGATGGACTTGACGGGCTCCTTGTTGGTGAAGCCGATGACGGGGCAGTTGACGTTGAAGCCGACCGAGCCATAGGGTGCGCCCATGGGCCCCGTGAGCAGGTCGGGGTGATGTATTCGGCACTGAGAAACGGCCCCTTTTGAGAGACTAACGGCGCTCGGACATGGCCCCACTGGGCAAGCAATCCCGCTACCCTCGCAGTACAGGACGCGAGGAGTGAGCGGGGGAAGGCATG
>JAABUM010007075.1_pt1 | contig 10573 bp, 14 predicted proteins | sample 5559161 | NCBI WGS metagenome assembly JAABUM01 (sample SAMN10711868, study PRJNA513369) | rock metagenome | isolation source: Antarctica rocks | place: Antarctica: Victoria Land, Siegfried Peak nord | reverse complement strand
TACCTGCCTGGTCTTGGCGACCACCCCCAGGCGCCGGGCAGCCCCAACCAGTGCCAGCGCCGCCTCAGGGCTTGGGGCGGCGACCTCCAACGCCGCCGAACGACCGGGCTCACTGAGCCAGCCGTGCGCCAGGAACGCACCCCGCCAGGCGGCGGCAGCGTCACAGCTGCCTCCCGAGACAACGTTCGCTGGAAGTCCCCGCAGGGGGCGACCGGCCTGGTCGACCAGACCGGTGGAGCGGGCCAGCGCAGCACCGCCGGTCTGCACCCGCACCAGATACCGCGGTCCGGCCTGCAGGCCAGCGGCGGGCAGCACTCTGACGGCTGTGGGATGACCGTAGAGCTCGGCGATCTCGCGGCGCAGCCTGCGGGTGACCATGCCGCTGTCGAGCTCGGCTTCGATCGCCACCCGGCCGCCGGCGAGGTGCAGACCTCCCGCGAAACGCAGCAGCGCTGCAGGCTCCGCCCGGCGGCAGCACGTCTTGCCTGCCGGCAGCCGGCTCAACTCGTCCTTGACCGAGGCGGTCAACCCAGCCATCACCACCAGCTCCTCGCCCGTCAGCCACGCTGACACTACGGAGCGCACCAGCCGCACTGCACGGTGCTGACCACCGGCGAACGGCAGAGCGTGGCGACTACACACCTCGTCTTCCCGACAAGCCGCGGGTAGCCCTGCAGGAGCCCGGCCACCGGGCGATCCGACCCGGCGGCCAGCCGGCCTGTTGCCGGCAAAGAGCACCACGGAACTCGAAAAAGCCGGGCGTGGACGTGCCCGACCCGGCACTCGGCGGCCTAGGTCGGTTCAAAACGACCGGTCCCTGCGACGATGACCGTCATGCGCATCCCCTCGGGCCCACGACGGCACGCTGGCGTCTTCCCGCAGGTGCCGTGTGAGTACTGAAAGCACCACCCGGTCGGCAGAAGGGCCGGGCAACTCGCAGCCCTCGCGGTGGGAGTTGCGGACCTGTGGGCGCAGGGGCCACGTCACCTACGTTCCCGACGAGACCGAGCTCGCCGACCGGCTGTCGGCCGCACCGGTGCGGGGGCGGTGTGGCGGTGCCTGCGGTGCGGCGACTTCGTCCTGGGCCGGCCGAAGCTTTCCGGGCCGGCGGACCAGGCGCCGCTGGTGCTGCGCGGCAAAGCCCTGCGCTCAGCGATCGTCCTTCGGCTGCTGGCCCTCGAGCGGGTACTGCGCACCCTGTTGCTGGCCCTGGCGGTCTACGGGGTGCTGCGGTTCAAGTCCGCCCGCACCTCCATCCAGGACGCCCTGACCCGGGACCTGCCCGCCTTCCGCGCCTCCGGGATCCATGTCGATCAGCTCGCCCTGGTCCGCGAGCTGCAGCACGCCCTGGCGACCCAGCCTTCGCGGCTGAATCTGGTCGCGGCTCTGCTCGCCGGCTACGCTGCGATCGAGGCAGTCGAAGCGGTCGGGCTGTGGCTGCTGGCCCGGTGGGGGGAGTACTTCGCTGCTGTTGCCACCGCGGTGTTCTTGCCGCTGGAGGTCCGGGAGCTGGCCAAGGGGGTGACGTTCACCCGCGGAGGCGCGTTCGTCATCAACGTCGCCGCCGTCATCTACCTGCTGTTCGCCAAACGGCTGTTCGGGTTGCGCGGCGGTCGCCGGGCCTACGACGGCGAGCGCCGCGGCGAGCAGCTGCTCGAAGTCGAGCGCAGCGCCCTCACCAGTCAGGGCGGGCAGGCGCATGATGCCCGCACAGCACCCGCCACCGGGAAGGTGTCACCGTAACTCGGCCTCGATTACCACTCGCTCGCCGGCGAGCTGTAGGCTCTCCGCGGACCGCAGGCAGCCCGGCGCCGCAGGCGGCTGCCCATAAGATTCCTCAGTGCCCACGGACGCATCAAGCAGCGCCCCACAGGCCAGATTCCGGCCGTTAGCCCTGGCGAGCCCGGAAGGCACCTGTCGGTAAGGCAGGTGTGGCTGCTGGGCTGCAACGCGGGAGGCGTGCTCTGGACGATGAGTAGACATGAGCCCCGTCCCGGTCAGTGCATTCGTAGCCCCCTTCCCGATCGTGTACAGCCAGCAGCGCCGGCGGACACTGCGGCGCGGCGGCGGCGGGGTCCTCAGCCTCGCTGCTGTTGGTCTGCTGGCGGCGTGCGTCCCAGCCGGATACGCCAACTACTCGCCGGCGGCGGGCCGGCCCGCGACACCAGCCGAGGCGTTGGCAGTCAGTACCGCGGTACACAGCAGCCCGCTGACAGCCGGCGCCGGCACCCGGCCCTACCGGGTGGAGGCGATCCGGCTCTCGACGCGCACCCCGGGGTACGCCTTCGCCACCATCGACCCGGCCAGCCAACAGCTGGACGGCGCTGCGGTCGCGCTCCGCGCTACCCCCGGCCCGAGCGGACGCCTCACCTGGCGGGTGTTCGACATCGGCAGCCGGCACGTCGGCTGCTCGGCTCCTCTCGCGGTGCGCAGCCAGTTCGCACTGCACTGCTAACTACTGCCAGTAGCTACTGCCAGATGTTGCGGTGAGCTTTCCAGACCAGTCCTGGGAGTGGGCCAGTACTCGGTCGAGGGGGGAGGCGGTTTCGCTGCTCCTGCGCAGTTAGCGGTGACCGGCCCCGGGGGACCAGCCGCGGGTATCGTCGCGCCGGTTGTCCTTCGTCGTCCCCACCTTCCAGGCAGTCCGCGAGGGTGTCTGAGAACGAGCCCGAAAACTGGGACGTCCCGCGTGCTGCGGTTCACCGAGACCAGGCCGGCGGGATGACGAGTACCGCCCGTCGTTGGGGAGCGGGCCCGCCGACATGAAATCGAGATCGACATGAGAGCGAGTGCGAATCCCACGACCCGCGGCACACCGGATGACGCGGCAGGTGGCGGCGGCGCGACCCCGACGGCGGTACGCCCCGAGTACCGCGTCGAGGCGTTGGCCAAGGGTCTGCGGATCCTGTCGCTGTTCACCGAGAACCGCCCCACCTGGCGGGTGAGCGACATCGCGCCCGCTGTCGGTATGCCGCTGCCGACGGTGTACCGCGTCGTGATGACCCTGACAGCCGAGGGCTACCTGGATCACCTGCCCGGCGGCGACTACCGGCCCGGGGCCGCCGTGTTGACTCTCGGCACAGCAGCCTTGGGCAGCCTCGACCTGGTCCAGGTCGCCACCCCCAAGCTGCGCGGACTCGCCGACGCGACCCGCGAGACGGTCAACCTTGCGGTGCTCACCGCAGACCGGGTGCTCTACCTGGTCCGGCTGCGCAACTCCGATCTCGTCACCGCCAACATCCAGGTCGGGTCGACGCTGCCCGCCGTACACACCTCGATCGGCAAGCTGCTGCTCGCTTACCTCGACGAGGATGACCTGACCAGCCTGATCGACACCGACTCCTTCGCCGGCAACGCCGGTCCCAACGCGAAAGAAACCCTCGACGAGCTCCGCGGTGAGCTGAGCAGAATCCGGGCCGACGGGTGGGCTCTGCAGGACGAGGAGCTGGCCTTCGGGCTTCGTTCGGTCGCCGCGCCGGTCCGGGACGCCTGCGGTGCGGTGATCGCCGGCGCGAACATCGCGGTGCAGGCACGCGACTGGTCCACCCGGCGCATCGTCCGCGAGCTCCAGCCACTGCTCGCCAAGACCTGCGTCGACATCTCCCACCTGCTCGCAGCCACCGACTCCTGACCACAGCTGCCGCGGCGGGAGCAGACACAGCCAGCGGTAGCGACCAGCGCCGCAGCTTGTGCTCTCCCGTAGGCCGGCCAGCACGACCGTTTACGAGCTGTGCGTCACCTGGGTAGTGCAGGACCCCAGGTGGTGCAGCATCTACGCGTTCCGGGGGCCGGCTCGCCGGGTCCAACTCTGGTCAGCTGATTTCGGTCGCACAGGGCGGCGCCGAGCGCGGTGCCGAGCGCAGTGCCGAGCGCAGTGCCGAGCTCGCCGTCGGTCGGCACTGTGTCTGGCGCTGCTGCCGGCAGCGCGTCGTAGGTGTAGCCGGCGCCAGCGAGCGGGGGGGCGCTGCCGGCCGGTGCGTAGCGCACGACGCGCGGGTTGCGCCCGGCTCGGATCAGGGTGCCGACGGTGGGGGAGTGGCGGTCGGACTGCGCAGGTGTCATCAAAGCCAGGCGAGATAGCAGCCGAGCTTGCCGGTGTGCTCTGGCTGGAACCGGCCGACGTTGAGCTCGACGACGACGAAGCCCTGTTGAAGAACAGCAGGTCGATGTAGAAGTCGTCGCCGTCGACTTCGAAGTGGTACTGCCGTCCGACGAACACGAGCTCGAGCAGATCATCATCCTGGTCCGTGCAAGCGAGGGCAGCCTTCGCGGGCTGTCGCTAGTGTCCAGCCGGACAGCGTCGGGCGCTGGCCCGCACAGAGGAGGAACCGTGTCCTTGGCCTCACCTGCCCTGCTAGCCCCCCGGCGCCGGCTTGTGCTGGCGGACCTGCTGCCCGGTGCCCGGATCCGTGACGCCGCTCTGGTGGTCGGCGCCGCCGCGTTCGTGGGGGTCAGCGCGCAGATCGCGGTGTCGCTGCCGTTCACGCCGGTGCCGCTGACGATGCAGCCGTTCGCGGTGCTGCTCGCCGGCGCCACCCTGGGCCTGCGCCGCGGCGCGGCGGGGATGGTGCTCTACGTACTGGCCGGGCTCGCCGGCCTGCCGTGGTTCGCCCAGCACCACGGCGGCACCGCGATCGTGCACGCCGCGTCGTTCGGCTACCTGCTGGCCTACCCCTTCGTCGCAGCCCTGGTCGGCGGGCTGGCCTCCCGCGGCGGGGACCGCACCGTGCTGCGCACCACCGCCACCATGGCCCTCGGGTCGCTGGTGATCTACGCGTTCGGGTTGCCCTGGCTGATGGCAACGCTGCACGTCGGCCTGGCCCGCGGGCTCGCGCTGGGGGTGACGCCGTTCCTGGCCGGCGACGCGGTCAAAGTCGCGCTGGCAGCCGGGCTGCTGCCCACCACCTGGCGGCTGACCGGGCACCGCTGACGCCTTCGCGTCTTGGCTCAGCCGCCGCTAACAGAAGCGTGCGGGCCGCAGAGCCGGTAGCCGGCTGGGCAAGGACACTGTCGCCCACGCCCAACTGGCCGCCGGTGATCACGGTGGCTCGCAGCCCGCCCCGTCCTGCCAGCGCGGTCTTGGCCGGCTGGCCGGTCACCCGGTCCAGGTAGCGGCACGGCTCGCAGCGCCGGTTACCCTGCAGCACCACCTCCCCGATCTGAAACGTGCGCCCGACCAGGGCCTGCAGGTCGACCCCGCGCGTCTCCAGGTTGCGGCGTGCCGAGCCGCCCTGCAGGTGCACGCCGTGTTCGGCGCCGGCAGCGTCCAGGGCCTCGGTAGCGATGAGGGTGACGTCGTCGTACAGCCCCCGGTCATAGCACCACTGGCCGGTGCCGGCCTGGTAGCGGTCGCCAACCAGCCCCTGGCCGGCTTCCGCCACCGCCGGACCGGCCGCATCGCCAGGCCGCCGGCCTCGGCGAGGTACACACCCACAACGCGACCCATTCCGTGGACGCTAACCGCCGCAACCGGCTGCCAGCTGCCGTTGCAGGTTCTTCCAAGCAGCCCGGGGGATGGGATGATCCACCTCGTGGACGGTCGGGGTAGCCAGTCCGGCCTGGACGGTCCCGCCCACGGCAGGTGGCCGCCCGGGTGGTCCGGCCGCGACGAGGACCTGGACGTGCTGTGTTCGGCTCCGTTGCTGGACGGTCTTGACCCCCAGGACGTGGCGGCGCTGCTGCCGGCCTTCCGGTTCGCAACAGTCGACGTGGACCAGGAGCTGCTCACCCAGGGCGAGTCCGGCGCGGCGCAGATGTTCGTCGTCCTGGCCGGCCGGTTCGCTGTGACCCGCCGGCACCGCGGCGGGCGGGCTGTGAGCGCAGTGCTCGGTCCGGGGGACTCGGTCGGGGAGCTGGGCGTGTTCGACCCCGGCCGGGACACCGGCACGGTGCGCGCACTGACCGCGGCTCGGGTGGCGGTGCTGTGCGGGCAGGACCTGCTCGAGTGGGCAACGACGCGGCCGCACGCCGCGGCCAGGTTGCTGCACCTGCTGGCCCGCCGGCTGCGCCGCAGCGACGCCACCACAATCGACCTCGACCTTCTCGGGCTGCGTCACTGGGCCCAGGCAAGAGCCAACCCCTGAGCTTCGCGCGGCAGTGCCCGCTGCCGGATGCGCAGGCGCGACCGCTCGATCTCAAGCCCCGTTCCCGCCGGCTACATCACACGGGATAATGCACGCAATCCCGCCTGTCAAGGCTTCTCGTCCAATGAGTCGCCGTCCGTGGTGGAGCGCTGCTGTTGTAGCAACGCTCGTGCCAATTCCTGGCTGACGACGACGGCTCTATCTCCCCGTGCTCATCCCGGTAGGTGAGAGTGGCGCTGGCGGCGCCTGCGGTGCTGGCGATCGTCGGGTTGCGGCGCCGCCACTGTTCGACGACGCCGCTAAGCTCGTCCGGGCTGGGCAGAACGTCCCTGACCTCACGGGGGAGCGCACGGTGGGTGGTGTAGGTGCTGACCACCAGGGGCGTGTCGTAGCCGCGCAGCGCGTATCCGACGACGACACCGCTTCGGTCCGCAGCAGGGAGGATGCCGATGGTGGGCCCGTCGCCGTGCTCGGGGCGGCGCAGCAGGTCGTCGACGACGTTGACGTAGAAGTGCAGCTGGCCCAGGTGCTCAGGCCCCAAGGTGGAAGAAGAGCAGGTCAACGAAGAAGTCACTGTCTCCAACCGGTAGTCGGTACTGGCGGCCGACGAAGGAGAAGCCGGCACCGAGCTCGGCGAGGAACTCGGTCAGCTGGGCGACGAGGGCATCCTCAAGGTCCCGCTCGTTGTGGTCGGGATGCAGGGGCAGGAAGTCCAGGTCGTAGGGGTCGGCGATCAGCTCGCGGGCCAGGTCGGTGTCGACGCCCCCAGGCTGGAGCTGGCGAAGTTGTTGGGTGCCTTGCCGAGGCGACTGTAACGCTCGGTGCTGATGTGGTGGATGAGGACGTTGCGGGACAAGCCGTGTCCGAGGGCCTGCGCTGCGTACCAGTCCCGCGCTCGCTGGTCGGGTACGCGGTCGAGCAGCGTCAGGTGGCCACCGGGGAATTGCGCAACAGCCTGTTGCAAGATCTCTTTGGGGTAGGCGTCAGCGAAGCTTCGCATGTAGCCCAGGCTGCGCGGCGCGAACCCGCGCCTTCCGGGGAACTCGGTCCGCAGGTCGGCTGCAAGGGGCGGTCGATGACGCGCGTGCCCCATCCCTGGCCCTCCTGTCGGGCCACGATGTGTCGCCCGATCTGCCAGTACAGAACGACCAGCTCGGTGTTCACTGCCCGTGCCGCCTGCACCATGGCGGTCCGTACCTGCGCCTTGACCTGCTCGTGCCCGTGCTGATGCTCCTGACTGCTGCTCCCGGTCAGAAGCAGGGCGTGAGTTTGCCGAAGGGCGACTGCTCGTCGCCTTCGCAGGGCGAGTGCGTCGCCGCCAAGGCGCGCGGCCTTGGCAGTTGGACGGTGCTTGGACGGGCGTTCGACTGGTAACCGAGTGGTTTTTTATAGAGTGGGGTCTCCATCTCGCTGCCGTACGGTCCGGGTGTGGAGTGCTCGCTGGTCGGGACTATCCGAAGTCCTACGCCGAGTTGCGTGCGTGGTTCGACGAGGACTGGAAGTGCCTGGACTACCTCGACTGGTTGCGTTGGCCTGAGGGCTTCGTGTGTCCGTGGTGCGACTCGATCGAGGGCTGGCGGGCGCCAGATCGTCGATGGCGCTGCGCGGGCTGCGACCGGCGCGTGTCGGCGACGGCGGGGACGATCTTGCATGGCACCAGGACGCCGCTGACGGTCTGGTTTTCTGCGGCCTGGCACCTGACAAGCGGCAAGGGCGGCATTTCCGCGACCGAGCTGCAGCGCGAAATGCAGTTCGGTTCCTACCAGACCGCGTGGGCGATGCTGCACCGGTACCGGTCGGTCATGGTGCGCCCCGGTCGGGACCGGCTCACCGGCGACGTAGAGGTCGACGAGGCGTTCCTGGGTGGTCCTGAACCGGGTGTCACGGGGCGCGGCGCGCTGGGCAAGGTGCTGTTCGCTGCGGCCGTGGAGCTGCACAGCCCCAGGGGTCTTGGTCGTGTTCGTCTTGGTGTCGTCGAGGACGCACGCGCCGGCAGCCTGCAAAAGTTCCTGCTCGCGGGCGTCGAGCCCGGAGCCGGATCATCAGCGACGGCTGGGTGTCCTACCCCAAGGCCACCCAAGGGCTCTACACACTCAAGGCCACGAACGTGACCGCCTCCGGTCGACCTGCGCATGAGGCGCTGCCAGGGGTCCATCTGGTGTTCTCCCTGGTCAAGCGATGGGTGATGGGCACCCTGCACGGCTCGATCAGCCCCGAGCACGTGCAGGCCTACTTCGACGAGTGGGTCTTCCGGTTCAACCGCCGCAACTCAACCAGCCGCGGCCTGCTGTTCCAGCGTCTCCTGCACCAGGCCGTCCAAGGTGACGCCCTCACCTACAATGGCTGCGCAAGGCCGGCCGGACCCGACCGCCGCCGCCGCCACCGGTCCGCGAACGGATGCTTCCGCGCAGCCTCGAACGCCAACAGACCGGCCTGCCCTGGCGCGACCAGGAGACCTGAGCAACCTCAAACGTCACGGTAGCGAGATGGAGACCCCACTTTACAAGAATCAGCCGCTTGAGCCTGTTGATCATGCGATCGGGCGGTCCCGAGGTGGGTTGACGACCAAGCTGCACACCCTCGTCGACGGCCGCGGACGACCCCTGGTACTGCTTGTCGGTCCTGGTCACGGCCATGACAGCCCCATGCTCGCGGTGCTGCTGGACGTGCTGCGGGTCCCTCGCACCGGTGCCGGCAGGGCCCGCACCCGTCCCGATCAGCTGTGTGCCGACAAGGCCTACTCCGCCAGGGCGCACCGCACGCTGCTGCGCAGGCGCGGGATCCGCGTCGTTATCCCCGAACGGGCCGACCAGCGGGAACACCGCCGCCGCCGCGGTTCTGCAGGCGGACGCCCGCCACGGTTCGACGCTGTTGCCTACCGCGGCCGCAACGTCGTCGAACGCTCCTACAACGTCCTCAAGCAGTGGCGAGCCCTGGCTACGCGGTATGACAAGCTCGCCTTCATCTTCCGCGGCGGCGCCGTCCTACGCAGCATCATCATCTGGCTCACAGCTTAGGAGACAGGCCCTAGTCGCGTGTCGCCGAAGTCTGTAGGCGGTTAGGTGCGGGACAACGTCGTATGGCGAGCTGTCCCTGGACAGGTTGCTGCCTTTCGGGAGGTATTGGCGCAGCAGCCCGTTGCTGTTCTCGTTCGACCCGCGCTGCCAGGGGGCGTGCGGGTCGCAGAAGTAGATGGCCATGTTGGTGGCCAGGTGCGGGGGGCCACGTCGAGATCCCCCACACATGCACCCGCCTCGCTGGGATGAATGCGCACCGGGCCGGAGGCGGACGGTGCCCGCGGATTCGCCGGCGAAGCGCGAGGGACTGTCCGCATCGCTCGTGGCGCGACCGGCAGCCGATGGCAGGCCGCGAGCGGACCTGCGCATCTCATCGCTGGCTGTACGGCGTTTTCCGAGCAGGTCAGAACTGCTCTTGTCGGCAGCTTCCGGACATCGGGTCGCCAAGTGCGGAGACGGTCCCCCGTGGACCGCCGCGCGGTAAGAAGCCCCACTGCGGACCTTCGCTCGCCGGTGCCATGAGCGGGAGAAGCGAGATCGCCACCGGCCGTGGACCGGTCGCCTGATTCTCGACGTGCTTCTTGACCGAGCCCTGTGGTCTGTCAATCGCGCTCGCCGGCGAGAATGGTCAGCGACTCGTCGATTCCCGTGCGAGCTTGGTTGGTGCAGTCAGCGGCGGCAGCCCAGCACCCCGCTGCGGCGCCGGTAGCCGCATTTCGACGACCAGGGCGCCAACCCTCAGCCGTGCATGGCTCACGAGACCCGGCAGCCGACGCCGGCCTACCGGGCAGGCGACACGGCGGTCAGCGAGCTGGAGCTTCCGATGCTTGCCTACTACACCGCCAACGGTGACAAGCCCTACTGCAACGGGCGCCCGCCCACCGCCGTCGACCGTGCCTGGCTCACCCTTTATGTGGCCGACGGCGCCGACCCGGCCCACGTCCGGCGCCAGCTCCGTTAGCCACCCCGGCCGCCGGCAAAGCCGACCTGGCGACCCGTCAGGCAGCCCGGGGGGCGGACAAAGACCAGAACGGCCGCCGGTTGAGCGTGCGCCGCCCAACGGCCGGCGGCACGTCCCCTGCCACTCACGTCACGCCGGTGTGCTCGTAACAGATTCTGTTGAACAGCCGGGAGACCGGGACGGACCGACCTTCTGTGCTGGTCTGCCCCGGTGCTGGTCTGCCCCGGTGCTGGTCTGCCCCGGTGCTGGTCTGCCCCGGTGCTGGTCTGCCCCGGTGCTGGTCTGCCCCGGTGCTGGTCAGGCCCGGTGCTGGTCAGGCCCGGGCACGGCGCAGCGCTATGGCGCCGCCGCCGGCGAGTAGCACGCCGAGCAGTCCTGCCGAGACGGGCAGCAGCGGGGTGCTGTCGGAGGCTGAACGGGCAGCGCCGCCAGCGCCGGTGTTCACCCCTCCGGTGGGCATGGTCCCGGTCGCGCTACTGCCCCCGCCTGGGCTGGTGGTGCCGCCGCCGAGG
>JAABUM010007074.1_pt1 | contig 10574 bp, 13 predicted proteins | sample 5559161 | NCBI WGS metagenome assembly JAABUM01 (sample SAMN10711868, study PRJNA513369) | rock metagenome | isolation source: Antarctica rocks | place: Antarctica: Victoria Land, Siegfried Peak nord | reverse complement strand
GGAGCACGAGGTCGCGCAGCGGGCCCGTGTAGTGCTGGTGCAGCTGTGACCAGCTGCACCAGGCCCGCTGGGTGTCCTTCAGCCGGCGCGCGATCTTGCGGGTGCTCCAGGTCTTAGCGGGCAGGTCCCAGGCACTGTGTTGTTCCATAGCGATGCCGAATTTCTCACCAGACCGTAACGGGACCGTCGCGGCCGCGGTGGAGTCGGTGATGCTCATCGCGATGTCGGTGGACAGCGTCGCCACGCTCGCGCCGCCGTAGCCGCGGACCGCGCCGGGCTCGAGGCGAAGTTGCGGATGCACCAACCCAAATTCTGGGCGCGGCGCCCACTCGATTCGCATCTGTACCGCACCGGACTCGCAGCGAGCGTGCCGTAGCAAAACCCCGGGAGAGGCGTGACCCAGGTCGTGGCCCCGCTCACGCGCGCCCAGCGCCAACGCGTCCCGCACGATCACCGTTCCGGTGCGGCAGGTCCAGGTCGTCTCCAACACCAGGGTGTGCGGCAGGTAGCGACGCACCGCGACGGCGTCGCCGTCGACCGGTCGAAGCAACAGATGTCCAGCCTGATCATCCAGAACCCGCGCGAACAGCGCGGGACTGTCGAAGCGCGGTAGGCACAACCAATCGACCGAACCATCACGGGTCACCAACGCCGCAGACGTGCAATCGGACAGAAAAGCGTGCTCTTCAATAGGAACCCGGCTCATGACTCATTCCCGTACCTCGGTGTCCGGCAGTGGGGGCCCTGTCCGAAGAAATGGGTGTCGCGTGAGGCGGCTGACCTCAAGGAGGATGTTCCCACGTTCCCGGTGGGTGGCCCGCGTCAGCCGGTGTGCTGGCGCGGCAGGTGGGGGCAAGCAGCACGTGCGCTGGCCAAGAGCTGTTTTAGTCCGGGCGTGATTTCCTGATGGTGCGCAGTGAGAGGGCGTAGAGCCCCGCGGTGCAGATCGCCACGACCGCGACGATGATCGCGAAGTTGGCCACGTAGTTCTGGCTCAACAGCGCCAGCGCCGGTTTGCTGGCGGTGCCCTGTCGCCAGATCACGAAGAACGCCATCGACCCGCTCAGTGCGATCACGATCAACGCACCGTGGACGAAGCCGCGGATATGCGCGGGAAGCGCCTTTGTCACGAGCCAGCCGATCAGCAGCAGCACGTTCGCAATGACGATGTCCTGCAGCAGCACTCCACCGATCAGCCATTCGGCGAAGTTGACCTTCTTGATGTAAGGCCGCTCATCCCACAGCAGCCGCAATCCGAAGACAGCGGCGAGGATGCCGAGCCCACCGATAGCGAAGCGAACGGTGCGATCAGGCATTTTTGACCTCGATCTTGCCGACCCATTTTGTCTGAAGCTCACCCTTTTGGTCGGGCGCGACGAGACGTATCGGATACCCGTGGTCGAGGGTCAGACGCTCGCCATGCAGGTGGGTGGCCAGCAGAGCTGCGCTGAGTTGCCCGCCGGTGAGCGTGCAGTGGTTGAAGCCGGTCTTCTCCAGCGAGGTGATCGTCACCACGCTGTGGGAGTTCCCACCGGCCATCGTCACCAGGTTCAGCAACGAAGGCCCCGACCACGTCGCACCCTGGCTCCATCCCTCGACGCAGGCGATCGACAGATTGCGGGTCTGGCGAGGCATTGCCTCCAGTTGGGCGGTGCTGAAGGTCTTGGTGCTGGTGCCTTTGACGGTGAGTGCGTAGTCGTCGGCGACGACCTTCTTGGCGACGCCGGCCTGCCCTTCGGTTCGCTGGACGGGCAGATGCTGTTCGGGTGCCTGGTCCGGGCGACGTGGCGCCAGCAGAGCTACTTTGGCCAACGGGCCGACAACCTGTCCGACGGTGGTCACACCGACCACGCCGACCCCGATCCCGATCCCGGTGACAGCGCCCCGCCGGGTCAGGCCATGTTCATCGACCAGCGGTCCTTTCAGTGAGGTGCTCAAGCCGCGGCGAATGACGGGTAGCTTGACGGCGATGTGTAGTAGCAGGGCGCCGATCACAATCCAGGACAGCGCATAGTGCACGCTCACGAACGGCCATTTGAAGGGGTAGTACTGGATGACGTTGAGCACCCCGGACACCAGCTCGACCAACGTCGCGGCGACCAACACGAAGATACTGAGGCGCTCCAGCACATGAACGACTGATTTCACCGGCGGCCACTCGAACAGCTTGTGCTGCACCGACCACAACTTCGCCAAGATCAACGGAATCGTCATGAAGCCGGTGATGACATGCAAACCCTGGGTGAAGCGGTAGCCACCTGCCGGCGTCGCGGGCGGTGGCAGCCAGGCCCACGGATGGGAGTTGTAATGGCTGAGGACCCCCGTCACGAAACAGATACCGAAAGCGATTCCGACGGCGGCGCCGAGGCGCGCGGTTACCGACTCGTGGTGCAGTCGGCCCGGGTCCCTGCTCGGCCAGATTCGGGGTGGTGTCTCGGGCAGGCGAAGCTTCAGGGACGGCATGCCACGGTCATGCTTCATGCTCACCTCGATAAGCCGTGGCGCGGCCTTGGACGGGGTCGATGCGGTCGACGATGCTGGCCCGGGCGGTGGGCCGGTTGACTCGCTCGAGGGTGGCGTGCGCCCGGAGTCGGTGCGCCTGCCCGACGGCGCGCGGGGCGTCGGCGGTGCCCGCCAGCATCTTGGCCGGGATGCCTCCGCGATTCAGACACGTGCCGCCGACGCGGTCGTGCTCGATGATCGCCGCGGGCAGGTGGGCGAGTTCGCCGCGGAGGAGCATGTTGGTGCTGTCCGCGGCGATCACAATCAGGTGGTCGCGCTGCACGGTGGCGGTGTTGGCCATGTCGATCACTCCTTGGGACGGGGTCCGGTGGTGGCGGGTGGTGCTATCGGGCTGGGGTTTCGTGAGGCCGGTCAGCCCGGGCCGCTGGTTGGTGGGCCGTTGCGGTCGCCGGCCCGTACCCGCCCGGCGACGCCACATCGCTGTCAGCGGTGTGGCGTCGTCGGGGCTACCGGTGGTGGGTGGGGTCAGTAGACGGCCAGGCCGGATGCTCCGTCGGCGACGGGAAGGCCACCGGTGGACACGCCCAGTCGATGCAGAGAACCATTCGCGCTGACGTTGAAGGCTGCCACGGCGCCGCTGCCTCTGAGTAGCAGGTAGAGGTAGTGGCTGTCCGCGGTTTGGGCCAGGTCCACCGGCTGGCTGAGGGCTCCGAGGGAGGCCGCGTTGCCGTGGATGAGTTGGACCTTGCCGTCGGATTTGATGGCGTAGCTGGAGATGGTGCCGCTACCGAAGTTCGCGGTGTAGGCGTAGCGGCCGTTGGCGGTGATCACGATCCAGCAGGAATCGGTCTGCTGGTTGGGGATCGAGCCGCTGGTCACGGCCAACGAACCGTGTGAGGAGACTTGGTAGGAGGACACAGCGGCCTTGCCGGGTGTCGCATCGAAGGATTCGGCAACGAGGACTTGATGGTTGTTGCGGAACGCCACGCTGAAGGGCCGCACACCGTGGGAGGCGTCGCGTTTCGCGACGGCGCTGACCGAACCGTCCTTGGAGACCTGGAAGGCGTCGATGGCGTGTTCTGGTGAGAGCAGTTCGTTGGTCGTTTTCTCCGTGACGAGCAGAACGCGGCCGTCGGGGCTGAACTGGATGGTCCCGGGCACGGCGATGGGTGAGCTCAACGCCCTGACCGAGTTCGGTATGTCGGCCAGCTTGCCGTTGGCGTTGACCTTGAATCCGCGGATGCCGTTGGCGGCGACCGAGCCGTCCAGGACGTAGAGCAGATCACCGTGGATCGTCACGCTGTTCGGTTCGTCACCGGCGTAGACCTTCTGCACAAAGCGCAGGTGTGTCCCATTCACCGCGAAGACGGTGACGTCGTCGCTGCCGGCGTTGGCGGCGTACAGGTAATGGTGATCGGCACTGAGCTGCAACGGGCCTTGGGTGTCTAGGTCCGTTCCAATTCCCAACCCACGGGTGGAGGTGCTGCCGACCCGACTCAACGCCCCGTCGGCGGCACGCTTGTAGCTGACGATCTGGTTGCCGCTGCTGCGATTGGTCATCGCGAACGCGGCGCCCTGCTGGTGAGTGAGTCCAGTCGGTGTGCTTGCGGGTGAGCCGGCTGCGGCTGCCTGGGTGTACCCAACGGTGGCTCCGCCGCCGACCAGCGCGATCAGCAACACCCCCACGCCGAGTGGCTTGCTACGTCTTACCATGGGCTTGCTCCATCATGGTCTGTTTGTCCGCTATCGAGGTTCCAGGAGATGACGAACTGGCTGCGCAGCGCTCGGAACATCTGGTGAAGAGTTAGTCCCGCCACCGCCGCCTTTGTTACACAGTTCGGCAAAGAATTTTCTTTTGCTTCACCCGCTGGTCTGAGACTGTTATCGGCTAGCCTGACCAGGTGGACTCGGCGTTTGATGACGCCAGCGCAATCGTGATCTTGCAGTCTCGCGACGAGGCTGGTGTCGCGCAGCTGGTGGCGGCGTGGACGCCGAGCATGTTGCGCCTGGCACGCGCGCACACCTCGAGCGGCACCTCGGCCGAGGACGCCGTCCAAGACGCCTGGGTCACGGTGCTAGCCCAGATCGGACGCTTTCAGGGCCGCAGCGCGCTGCGCACGTGGGTGCTGGGCATCGTCATCAACACCGCCCGCCGCGCGGGAGAGCGAGAACGGCGCAGCACGCCGTTTTCCGGGACCTGGCGGGTCGAGCGCGACGACGGGCTGGCCCCCGCGGTCGATGCGGACCGCTTCCATCCGCGGACCGGTCACTGGGCCTTGCCGCCGCTGCGCTGGGATCTACTGCCCGAGGAGCAGTTGACCGCGGGCGAACTGCGCGGCGTCATCGACACCGCCATGACAGCGCTACCAGGGCGGCAACGCGCCGTCATGACCGCCAGGGACGTGCTGGGCCTGTCGAGTCAGGAGGTCGGCGAGCTGTACGCGCTAAGCGACGGCAACCAGCGGGTGCTGCTGCATCGGGCCCGCAGCAAGGTCCGGGCCGCCATCGAAACCTACGCGGCCATAAGCACCGGGCAGTCGCCCCCGCCACCGACGCAATCGAGGATGACACGGATAAGCGATTCGACGGCTCAGCGTCGCCCACGCCCGCCTGGTCCCGGGCAACAGGTGGTGTGCCGCCAGCTCGTGGAGCTGGTCACCGACTACCTGCAGGGCGCCCTCGACATGGGGCTGCGAGACCGTGTCGAGGAACACCTGGCCGCCTGCCGGGACTGCAACGGGTACGTCGCTCAAGTGCGGCGCATGCTCGACGTCACCGCCGCCCTGGCCCCGACCGCAGAGCCGCAGTTACTGGCCCGGTTCACTGCCGCCCTACGCAACGTGACCGTTGAGGACACCCACACCCGGCAATGACCCGCTCGACAACGCCTCCACCCCACGCGTCAGCGCAGCGCAGCTGTGAACCTGTTACCCGCGCCAGGTGGCGACGGCATGCCCTCGTGGCATCAACGCGGCACCCTGGTCGCCGTCGGTGCGGGCACCGCGGCAGCAGGCTGATCGAGATCCCCTGCGGATCTTGGTAGGCGCCCATCCGGAGGCGGTGTCGCTGTTCTCAACGATGACAACACCCTCGGGCCACGGACTAGCGCCGGCGGATGGCGCGCAACGACTCGGCAGTGGCGAGCAGGGAGGCGCCCAGGAGCACGCTGTCCTTGATCAAGAACTGTCCCACCATGGACAGTTTCGGGGCGCCGTGGCCCTCTTGCCAGACCCCGGGTGCTGTGAACAGGAAACTTAAGGTCGTGGCGAACATGCCAACCGCTCCGAGTCCACCGATCACCGAGGCCCGGGGCGCGAGTGGCTTCGCGGCGATCAACGATCCCAGCACGATCTCGGTCACTCCCACGACCTTTGCCACCTTCTCCTGCCCGAGCTTCTTCAGAACGGGAGCAAACAGTGGGCTGGAGGAGACCAGGGGTTGGATATTCGCCACTTCGTAGTCCTCGAACTTCAGTGTGCCGATCCACACGACGTTCATCGCCAGTGCGTAGCGCGAGGTCGAAGCCCCGGCCAACTGTAGAACCTGCCCGATGTCGCGTTGTCTCTTCATGTTGTATGCCTTCCTAAGGTCCCTCGTGCAGGACGTCGACGGTGATTCCTGATGCGCCCGGGTACAGCGGGCTGCGGCGGTGGATTGCGTGACCCGCCGCCAGCGCGACAAACGGCTGCACCATCTGTCAGGACTTAGTCCCGCTACCGCCACGTTCGTTACACGATTCGGGCGAGGTAGTTCCACCGCCACTGCCCGAACGTGCCGAAAGCCACGCGACAAGGGGTCAAACCGGCGCGACGGACGCCGCACTTGACCAGCCACCAGCCTCCCGCGACCCCGCAGCTGGGTCGGGCGCTCACCAGCCGCGAGCCTTCCCACGTCGCAGCACAGTCCATACCTGGGTGCCAGGAATCGTCAACGACACCCCTCCGCCGTGCCAAACCGCCAGAGCGGCACGCCAAGCCCCCAGCAGCAGAAACCTGGACAGTCGGGCGCCCGTTTGCCGACCCTCGTGAGGCTGGCCGCGGAACCGCTGCGGGGCCAGCACATGCAGGCCCGCAACGGCCGGTACGCACCAGGCGATGAGGCTGCCACCGCCAGGGCGCGGTACCACCCGGATGACGTCCGCCTTGGTGACGACTCGCACGGTGAAGTCCCGACCGTCTTTCCATACCCGCCCACCGAGCTGGTCGCCTCCTGCGGCTGCATCGGCGACGGCGGGCGCCCCGTCAGGGACGCGAGTGAGGTCAGTCAGCACCGCCAGAACCCCGTAGCTGCGGAACTCACCGTTCGGGGGCCCGGTCTCCGCTAGCCGGTCGATGACCACCGCGCCACAACCGCCGAGATCGATGACGTAGCTGGCGGTGCCGAGGCCTTCGTTGGCGATCGCGGCGACCTCGGCCCAAAACTGCCTAACGTGTCCCACGGGGCGAAGTAATCGGTGAGTAACTGCGTGAGGGGCCACGGGAACGGTCCGTGGTCAGGTCGGGGTACTGGTGGGGTCGATGGGTGCACGTAAGAATGCCAGCAGGCCAGCAAAGTCTTGTTCGCAGGGTCCGCAGGACCGCAGGTGTGCGGTGATCCCGGGCATGGTGTGTTCGGGGTCCTGCCCGTCCAGGATCATCTGGGCGTAGAGGTGGATCATCTCCCAGGCTTGCGCGCAGCCGACGTCGCGTGGGTCGGTGCGCAGGAAGGCGACCAACGGGTTCGGATCGACCATGCTCATGTGTGCCTTCCGGTCTCGAGATGCCCGTGTGCGACCAGGTGGGTCCGCAATTTACGCCTGGCATCGAACATTGTTTTGTAGATCGCGTTGCGGGTGCTGCCCAGCTCAGCAGCCAGCACGTCTAACGGGATGCCGCTGACCACGATGGCCACGAACACGTAGCGCTGGTGATCGGTCAGTTCCGCATCCACTGCTTCGCGCAGCGCGTTCAGCATCGCCCGTGATTCGGCGACTGCTTCGGGGCCACCGCCGAGGGTGTCCGGGAGCCGGTCCCAAGCCGCTTCGTCGAGTTGTACCCCGTCGCGGCGCCACGCGTGGCGCCCGAATTTGTCGGAGATCTCGTGAATAGCGAACGCACAGGCCCAGGTGGTGAATCTGCTGTCGCCGCGGAAGTTGCCCACGGTGCGCAGGATCGAGACCACCGCGTCGTCGGCGGCCTGCTGGGTCAGGTCCTCCAGTTCTTTGCCCTGGATACCGTGTACGCCTCGCCGCCGGTTGGCCTCAGCGCGCGCGACGCGCAGCATCAGCTGATGCAGCCGGCCGATCGCGTCCTGCTGGACCGCCCCGGTACCGGTCAGGTCCTGCACCCAGGCGCGTGACTGCGCATCGAGCGGGCGGGCCGCGGCAGTCACCTGCGGTACCTCACGGCTGTCCACGCACGCACCCTACCCAGGGTAGGTGGGGTGGTTCCTGCGCGATCCACGAACCAGACCAGGTGATGACCCGCCCCCTCAGAAATGGGTGACTGGACGCGGTTGCGGTTGCCCATCGAGGAGCACGTCGACTTTCTCGTCGTAGAAGGCGACCATGCCCGCGATCGCCGACAACCCATCAGTGGTGCTGCGGTAGGACCAGGCCAGATCGGGGTACCTGCCAGCGGGTGTCACCACGGACCAGTACTCCGATGTGCTGCCCTTGTAGGGGCACACGCTCACGGTGTCGGCGCGGACCAGGTGTTCGAAGCGGACATCGGTACGGTCGATGTAGTAACGGGTCGGCAACCCGGTCTCGAACACCATGACTGGCGAACCGGTATCTGCCAACACCACCCCATCCACCTCGATCCGCACCCGGCGGTGGGACCGCAGCGCGTCGACCCTGACATAGGGGTTGCGCGGGTGCAGGTAAATCTGCTCGTCTTCCTCAAACCACGCGTCCAACGCCTCCCACTGAAACCGCACGTGCCCGACCACCCCCGTGGCTGCCTCCACACCGTGGACCCGGGCGGCTCGTGAGCGCTGCACTTGAGCGACGCGCAGGTCGTGGGTGGCGGTGATGCCGGGCCGAGGATCATCCCGCGGGTCGACTTCGATCAGGTAGTGCTGTGCGACGTCCGCCAGGGGCAGGTAGTACTGCGGGTAGTACGGCGTCTCCCATACGTACAGCGCCGACGTCGTGTCGAACACGACCTGATCGGCCAGCACACCACGGACCCGCCGCGGTGCCGGCTCAACCCGACCGGGTGCGGCCGCCATCGGTGGATAACCGGGTAAGGGGTCCTGCCCAGACCTAAACCCGGACCCTGACGCGTTCACGAGGTGACCGTGACCTGGGAGGGGTCGAACGCCACGTATCCGGTGAAGTCCTGTCCCACGCGCTGGGCCGCGCCGTCGGACAGGTCGGGGTAGCTCCAGGCGGCATCAGCGAACACGCCGGCAGGCGTGCTCAGATCCCAGTACGGCGCGGGACCCTTCCACGGGCACGTGTACGCGCTTTGGCTGGTGGTGAAGAACTCGCGCGCGATCGAGGATGGCGGGAAGTAGTCATTTCCCTCGATCCGGATGATCTGGTCATCGGGAATTGCCGCGACGATCACGTCGCCGATGGTGGCCTGCATCCGGGAACTCCCTAGGGGGTCGGTAAGCGCTGTCGTTCGTGGGTGGCGGCCGGTCGGCTGGTCTTACCGTCCGGTACCGGGGGAGTCCTGCCCGGCCTGGGCAGGTAAGGACTGTCGGACAGCTGCCACCTATGGACACCACACGTTCTATCTCAAGGAGTTCTCCATGCCCCTGCTGCACCCGGGTGACACGTTCCCCGACCTTGACCTGCACCTGCCCGGTAACGAGAGCATCGGCCTGCCCGAAGCGCTGGGCGGCACGTTCGGGATCGTGCTGTTCAACCGCGGCGCGTGGTGCCCCTTCTGCACCGCGCAACTACGCGCCTTCGAACGAGCCGGTCACCAGCTGCGCGAGCTCGGCGCGGCCGTGGTCTCACTCTCGGTCAACGACGAAGCCACCACCAAAGAAATGGTGACGAAGAACAACATCACCTTCCTGGTCGGACACAGCGCCGACGCACACCAGGTCTCCCAGGCGACCGGGGCCTTCCTCAACCCCGACCCGGTCTACCTACAAGCAACCGGGTTCGTGCTGGACCCCCAGGGAAAGGTACTGGTCAGCGCGTACTCCTCCGGCGCCATCGGACGGCTCACCGCCGAAGACACCGTCGGAATGATCCGATACGTCACCAGCGCCCACGCCTAACCGGAGCCAGTACGACGCGATGCCCCCACCGCTGGACGGTGCGGGCATCGCGTTCGTACCTCCCATCGCTTACTCACCGATCATCGAGGGTGCGCCCAGGCGCTGCCCTGAGGGGGCTGCCCTGGGGCGCTGATAACCACCACGCGGTGACACCGGGCCACCGAGATCGAGCATCCCCGGGGAAAACCTGGTGTCCACCACAGGATCGGACCCAGGTTTCCCCCAGGGATCGATGGCCTCACCGGCACCGGGGACGGGCCCCTACCCGCATCTTCCCTCCCCGGTCCGGAAGAGACATCGGTTGACGGGGCCGTCCCGTCCTATGAGCGCGGCAATGGCCCGCCGCACCGATTCGAACGCGCTGGGCAACCCCCAACGAGCACCGCGACGTGGTGCTCACGGTGAGGCGTGAGGAGGTTGTGCAGCTGTCAGGCGCTGCCCGTGTCTTCCCCGAAACTGGCCAGTTGCGGGCGTTCACGCAGGCTGCGTTTGAGCACGCCCTGATATCTGAAAGAACCCGCGCCGGTCTAACCGCGGCACGAGCCCGGGGGCGCACCGTGGGTCAGAAGCCCAAACTCGGCCCACGCCACGTCACCCTTGCCTAGGCCATGTACGACGAGACCGGCGCCGACGGCAAACGCGCCGGCACCGTCGCTCAGATCGCCACCGAGCTCGGCGTGACCCGCCCGGCGATCTACCGGCATGCCCGCGACGGCGGCCCGTTCCAGCATGTTCGTTGCCGTCGGGGCCCTACTCATCTATTTGGCCAATTTTGAGGACTGCGTGACCGGCCGTTGGCCGAGGAAGAAACCCATCGTGACGCCGAGCACGCCCAGCAGCAGGTGGATCAGGTTGTCCAGCACGGTGTGGTACTCGTGCGGCAGGAGCCC
>JAABUM010007071.1_pt1 | contig 10576 bp, 8 predicted proteins | sample 5559161 | NCBI WGS metagenome assembly JAABUM01 (sample SAMN10711868, study PRJNA513369) | rock metagenome | isolation source: Antarctica rocks | place: Antarctica: Victoria Land, Siegfried Peak nord | reverse complement strand
CCGGCGTCGGCGTAGCGGCGAACGGTTGCGCGACTGACGCGCAGCAAAATCGAGGCTTCGTGCAGCGACAGTTGCGGGTTGCGCAAGCGTTCGAGCAACTGTTCGCGCGATTCGGGTTTGAGGCGAACGCGTTTTTTGACGGGTGGCGGCGTCACGGGAGGCGGGGCGCCCGACGCGGGCTTTTCGGGTTTGGAGGCCGTGCTGGAAGCGCCACTTCGGGCGCTCGCACGCAGCAGGCTGGCGCTACGCATCCGGCCATCCGAAACGGTGCTCGCTTGAGCGACGGTTGGAGTTTTGTTCATAGTCCCTCGTTTTGAAGTTGTGCGCCTGCCATGTTCGCCCGTTTTGCGGGCGAACATGAAGCGCCGCCTTCCCGCAAATGGCCGGTTCTTCGAAGGGGCTATTCGAGGAACAGGGCATCTCCAAAGGAAAAAAACCGGTAACGATGAGCAATGGCTTCCCGATACGCGGCGCGCACAAGCGTTAGTCCCGGTGAATAAGAACCGTTTTCGCCATTTGCAACTTCTTCCGCTTCTATTCCCGCCTGCGCGAAAGCCGCAACCAGAGCGAGAAGCGTCGAGCGTGGCAAGTGGAAGTTGGTGAGGAGCGCATCCACAACTTCAAATCGCGCGCCGGGTCGCAAAAACAAACGCGTTTCGCCCCAACCACTCGCCACAATTCCATCACGAGATGCGCTTTCCAAAGTCCGCACGCTCGTCGTGCCAATCGCCACAACGCGCACGCCACGTGCCTTTTGCTCGTTGATTCGATTCGCGGCGTCGAGCGAGATGAAGTAGCGCTCGGCGTGCATCACGTGTTCGTCCAAGTTCTCGACTTTGACCGGCGCGAAGGTGCCCGTTCCCACGCCCAGCGTCACGAACGTCCAACTCACGCCGCGTTCTCGCAAACGGTCGAAAAGCCACGGCGAAAAATGCAATCCCGCAGTTGGCGCCGCCGCCGAATCGAGAGCGCGGCCTTCGATGCGCGAATCGGCGCGCGCAAACGTCGTTTGATAACGCTCTTCGGGTGCAGGCGTTTGAATGTAAGGCGGCAACGGCACGTGCCCGATTTGCGGCAACACCTCGCGCACATCGCGGTTCGATTGGGTGTGGAAGTCAAGCGTCCATTGCGCGCCATCGCGCTGGCTAAGTGTCGCTTCGACTTCGCCAAAACTCACCCGTTCGCCGTCGCGCAGACGAGATGAAGGTTTGAGCAAAGCGCGCCAGAAGTTCGGCGCGCGTTCTTCGAGCAAGAGCGCTTCAACGCGCCCGCCGCTTTGTCTTTGACCGAACAACCGCGCGCGCAAAACGCGCGTGTCGTTGAAAACCAGCAAATCATCGGGCCGCAAAAATTGTGGAAAATCGCGCATCGAAGCGTGTTCGAGGACACCCGTTGAACGCTGAAGATGCAGCAATCGCGCGCTTTCTCGCGGCTCGGCGGGCGTTTGCGCGATGAGTTCGGGCGGCAAATCGAAGTCGAGATCACGAAGCAACATGGTTGAAGCAACTCATCAGGCGCGTATATCTGATACCAAGTCCGCCCAAACAGTGAACGCGAAGCGTCAGCGAGTGCCTTGAACAGCCGCCGCAGGCGCTTCATAATGATGGCGCTTCGCGCTCTGTTCAAGGCACTCGCTGACGCTTCGCGTTCACTGTTTGGGCGGACTTGGTATCAGAACGTGAACCTTTAGCAAACCTAAGGAGGCGTTGGATTTTTATTTTAGCCACGAAAAGGCACAAAAAAGTTGATCGCTCAACACAAAAGAATCAATGAAGCAAACATATCGGTTTAGCTTTTTTGTTCTGTCCCGGGCGATCAACATTTTTGTGCTTCTTGTGCCTTTTCGTGGCTAAAATAAAAATCCAACGCCTCCTAAACAGCAAAGAACCTTTATCGCAAGAACCGCAGCAAGATATTGAGAACAATTGTTGCGACGATGGACAACACAATAGAAGAAACAACCGGAAAGTAAAACGCGGAATTGCCGCGCCTAACAGCGATGTCACCCGGCACGCCGCCGGGAAACAAACGCGAGCCGATGGTGAATAAAACGCCGCCGATGATGAGCAGCACGCCACCCGCGATTAAAAGTCTGGCAATTGTTGGCACGCCATGAGACTTGCAGTTCGCGTTCCTCATCGAGAAGACAAAAGGGAAGTTGCGTTTCGTTTAGCGCCGACGCCCGCGTTTGATGACGGTGTAGCGCACCGGCCCGGTGCCGCGACCAAAGCCGCCATAAAGCGCGCGAAAGGCGCCGGTTGACAGGTCGAGAATGCGGTTGCCGTTGTAGGGACCGCGTCCGTTGACGCGCACGACGATGGATCGGCCACTTCGCGGGTTGGTCACGCGCAACACCGAACCGATGGGTTCATAGCGCGCGCACGTCGTCATCGAACCCGAAGACGCATGGTAGGCGGCTTGACCGCTCCGCGTTTGCGCTCCGGCGAGAGAGCAGGTCGCCAGCAAAACCGGCAATGTCAAGAACAAAGGGCGCATAAAAATCGGTCGCCCAGTCTGACACAAGCCCCCGTTTAGGGCGCAATCGAGGCGAAGTAGCCCGCCATAACTTTGACTTGTCGCTGGTGCGAGCCGATTTCGTTTCGTTAATAGACCTCTTTCATAAGTCCCGGCGAATGAATTCGCAGCCAGAAAAAGGTGTCGGCCTGCACCGACACAATGCAGTTCCTTCGTCAACGCAGGTTGACGGCTTTTTCTGGCTGCGAATTCATTCGCCGGGACTTATGAAAGAGGTCTATTAACGAGGTATCCGCTTTAGCGCGCCAAGCGCGCTGCGTTGAGTTGAGCCACGGACTGGCGGAACAGTTCGGCGGCGCGGTTGCGATACGTGGGCTGGCCGGTATCCAGAAAATTTTTTTGGTATTCGAGCGACTGGCTCATGAGCGTCGCGGCGAAGTTGCGGGCGACGCTGGCTCCGGCGGTTGGTCGCAGCAAAGCGATGGCGTCGGCGGCGTCGCTCATGTCGGACTTGAGCCGCGTGAGTTGCAAAAACGCCGCTTCGCGCGCAATCGAGCCGCCCGCCACGCCGTCAGAAAGTTGGCGCGCCGATTTGCCGAGCGCGAAAATGTGTTCATCAAAGCCCTGCGCCAACAGTTGAGCCGACGAATCGTCGATGCCCGATACGGCTTGGCCGCGCGCTTTCCACACGCGCGAAAATGCGACAAACGCATCTTCCTTGCGGTTGCCAACCGACAGAAGGGCGTTGGCGTATTGGTATTGCAAGTCGATGTCTTTGGGATAAAGCGGCGCGACGCGATCCAGAACCTGCACGCCTTCCAGGGTGCGCCCGCTCGTGACGAGCGCGCGCGCCATCAACTTCAAGGCGTCGGAATTGTTGGGCGCGAGTTGCAAAGCGCGGTCGAGGTGGGTTTGCGCGTCGGCCTCGGCGTCTTCGGCGCTTTCGATGCGGTTGGCGCGGCGAAACAAATCGGCGCGGCCAAACTGGGCCTGCGCCATCGCCACGCGCACTTCGGGCGTGTCGGCGCCGCCCGCAATCGCCTGTTTGCCCGCTTCCAAAACGCGCGGAAAATCCGGGCGCGGCGAGTTGATCAAAGCAACCGCGATTTTGGCGTAGCTTTGCCCGTCCTTCTGGTTGATCTGCGTGGCCTTGCGATAGGCGGCAACGGCGCCGGGCAAATCGGTCGGCGCCAACAAATCGCCCAACAGCGTGTAAGCGTCGGCGCGTGTGGGATCGAGCGCCGTGACGCGCACCACTTCGTCTTGAGCGAGCCGGAGGTTGCCCGCCGCACCCGCCGCGCGCGCGCGGTCGAGATGGACATCGGCCAGAGCTTTAGGCGAAAGCGGCGCGGTCAGGGGCCACTGGCGCAGCGATTTGTCGAGCATCGCCGCGCCGGCGGTGGCGCCGCTTTCGCGCGCTGCGTCTTCGGTTGCGGCGCTTTCGCTCCACACCAGCGGCTCGCCGCTTTCGCGCGCGCTGTCGCTGAGCACAACGGCAAATGGCGCCTTGCCCCCGGCCAAAGCTCCCATGTAAACCGCGACAACCGCGCGGTAGCCGGTCGCCTGCCCCAAAGCCGAAGCCGCATCGTTTGCGCTTTGCGTCGCTTTGCCGATGGCCGCCGTGCGCTCGGCTTCGCCCAGAGCGGGCGCCGCCGCGAGATCTTGAAGCGCGCTGCGAAGCAAAGGCAAAGTGTTCGGCTCGAGCCGGCTATCGCCGAGCGCCCGTGCGATGAGATTGGAATCGGGCGCCGCCGTTTCGACGTTGGCGTAGCCCCAACCCGCGAGCGCGCGGCGGAGCGCCAGCGCCGCCAAAAGTCCCCTGCCCGCCGGAGCGACGGGCCGCGCGAACCCGGTCGGCGCCGGAGGCGCGCCGATAGTGTTCGGCACGCTGTTGTTGGCCGCGTTTCCGTTGGGAGCGGGACTAACCGCGCCGGGATGAAAAAGAAGGTCGGGCGAAACGTTGCTGGGCGGATCGGGAACGGGCAAAAAGCGCGGGTCGGGTTTGGGCGGCGCTTTTTTGGCGAACACGCTCCAAGTCCACGGCGCGACCGCGCGGTGCCAACTCATCGGCTCCAGCGGAAGCGCCGTCAAGGGCACATTCGTCATGGGCGGCGCGGCAGTGAGCGGCGGGGCTTCGGGAAGCGTGGCGGTTCCCGCCTCCGTTCCGGTGGCCGCGCCGCCAACGGTAGCCGGGTCGTCGAGAGCGATGATGAGGATGCTGACGGTGCGCGTTTTGGCAGGCTGTGCCGGTTGCGGCGTCAGGGCAAAAGGAGCGGGCGGCGCGGCGGCAGTTTGAGCAAAGCCGACGCGCGAAAAGAGCAGAATCGCGCCCGCAGTCACAACGGGAAGCCGGGGCGAAACACGGGGAGCAACGAAACGGGAAAGGGTTGGCATCGGCAAAAACGCGCGGGCGCGAGGGGCAATTGGTCAAACGCGACCGGCAAGCACTTCTAAAAGTTTGACACGTGCTCCCTTGCCCGGTTTTTCCCTGTTTGACAAATGCAAACGGCTTCCTCACAAGAGGAAGCCGTTGCGCAGGGTGGAAGTGCAAGAACATGAAGCAGCTTGAACCACCGATTTGTTTTCAGGAGGTGCCTTCGTTCGCGTAGGCTTCTTCGCCGTGGAGCGAAAGATCGAGGCCGCGCTCTTCGGCTTCTTCCGAAGCGCGCACTCCGCCGAGGGCTTTGATGGCCGTCAAAATGAGGAAGGCCATTGAGAAGGAATAGGCCGCCACAATCGCCGTGCAAAACAACTGCGTCCACGCCGTCTCCAACCCGCCCGGCACGATGGCAGCGTTGATGCCACCATTTTTCAAAGCAGCCGAAGCGAAGATGCCCGTCAAGATCGCGCCGGTGAATCCGCCCACACCGTGAACAGCAAACGCGTCGAGCGAATCGTCCACGCGGTTTTTGGCGCGAACCGTAGCCATGGTGTAGCAAACGCACGAGGTGATGACGCCCACGAAAATCGCGCCCATCGGCGAGACGAAGCCGCAAGCGGGCGTGATGCCGACCAAGCCGGCCACCGCGCCCGTTCCCGCGCCCAGAGCCGTCATTTCTTTGCGGGTCACGAGATCAACAAGCATCCACGCCAGCATCGCCGAGGCCGCGCCCAAGGTTGTGTTGACGAACGCCAGCACGCCCAGCGATCCGGCGCCACCCGCCGAACCCGCGTTAAAGCCATACCAGCCGAACCACAAAATGCCAACGCCCAGCAAACAAAACGGCAGGTTGTGCGGAATCATCGGGCGCTTGTTGTAGCCGCGCCGCGCTCCTACGACGAGGGCGCCCGCCAGAGCCGCGAAGCCCGCGTTGACGTGAACGACCGCGCCGCCCGCGAAGTCCATCGCGCCTTTGGCGAAAATCCAGCCCGCCGGATGCCAGACCCAATGCGCGACCGGACAATAAACCAAAAGCCCCCACAAACCGATGAAGGTGAGATAGGCGCCGAACTTCATGCGCTCAACGAGCGAACCTGAAATGAGCGCCGGAGTGATGATGAAAAACATCATCTGGAAAATCATGAACGCGCCGTGAGGAACCGTTCCAAACAGATGCAGCGCCGCGCCCGAAGTGCTGGCCGGGTCTTTGACGATTGCGCCCGTCGCGTCCGCCGCCGCCGGATAGTTCTGGGTGAAGAGCGCCACCGGATCGGGAAGTCCCGCCCAGCCAAGGCCGCCCCAGTAAGGGTTGCCGTTGTTGCCAAACGCGATGGAATAGCCCACGAAAACCCACAAAATAGCCATCAGCGCCATCGCCCCATAGGACATCATGATGGTGTTCAGCATATTTTTGCCTCTCACCAAACCGCCATAGAAAAAGGCGAGGCCCGGCGTCATGAAGAGCACCAGAGCCGACGAAGCGAGCACCCACGCGGTGTCGCCAGTGTTGGCCGAAAACGGCGCAGGTTTGGACGACTCCGCAGCCGAAGGGCCGCCGCCCTGCGCGAAGGCATGGCCCGTCAAAAGCGACAAAAGCGCGCACATCAGAAGAGGTGCGGCCAGTCGAAGCGCTGCTCCCACCAAACGGGGCAGGGTCTTCGCGCGAGGCGAAGAAGAAAAGTTGGATTGGGTCACTAAAAGCTCCAAAAAAGGCCGCAAACCCGAAGTTCTTTTTGATCCAAAGAACGTTGCGGCCCAAAAAGTCGCGTTCATTATAGGAATGGCCCGTTGCTCGTCCTTTTCTCTTGTGTTAATTCCATGTTTCGCCGGACGGATTTAACAGGTTTCAATCTTCTGGATTATCTCCCAAAGCGCCGGGTTTTTGTGATAGCCTCGCCTTTTCGCCGAGTAAAAGCGCCAATAGTTGCTTTGTCTGTTCCGCCAAACGAATTAGGGTGCGCCTGCGGCGGCTGAAAAGGCACTCGCTGACAAACGCGCTCTCGATGGAGTTCCTCTTAACCTTTAATCCCACGGGCAATGGCTCCAAGTAGGGGCATGGCTTGCCATGTCCGCAGGCAAAAGCCTGTAACAGGCACGCTTTTAACGTGAGTTCCAACCTGATGAGCGGGCGCGAACAGCACAAACCATGTCCCTACTTGGAGCTATTGCCATCGCGCGAACGCGGCGCTAAAAACAAAAGCGTCGAGCCGTTGCCCGCGACCTTTTGCCAACCCGCGCGGCGAAGTTCGCGCGTCAGGCCCGGCTGCGATTCTTGGTCTACGAGCGCCTGCGAAAATCCGCGTTTCAATAACTCGTCGCCCGCCCCACGCGGCCCGCCCGACAGGCGCACGTAATCTTCCCAGAAGGCATCCGAAAACAATTCGATGCGCGGGTCGCAAAGCGGCAACACGCCTTGACGGCGCGTCGCCCACGTCATAAATGAACCGGGCACCATGTCCGTCCACACCTTTGTCCTGGCCTTTGGCGGATGTTTTTCCCACCATTCGACCGCCGCGACGGGCGTTGTGCGTTCGAGCAGCAAATCCGGTTGCCCGACGAAAACGCTGTGCGGCGTCGGCGCGAAGCGTTTGACGAACGCATCGGGCCACGGCCACTGCGCTTTAAGCGAAGGCGCAAAGGCCAAGGGACTCGCCAGCAAAATGGCCAGCAAAACCGCGTTGATGAACCCCGCCGCGCGCGGAACCGGAGTGGGCGAGGACGAGCGAGCAAGGCGCGCAAGCAGCAACCCGACCAAAGGCGCGCCGAACAGGGCGAACCACATCATCGCGCGCTGGTCACGCACGCCCATCACCCACGTCAACGCCAAAGGTGCGAGCCACGGCGCCCAACTTTTGGGCGCGCGGCTCAGGCGCCACAACCCGGCGATGCAAATTGGCGAGGCCCAAAACAACAGGCTGTGCCACTCATCGAAGCCCGGCGAGCGCCATTCTTGGATGAACTTCTGGCCTGTGACGTTGTTCGAAAGCTGGGCCAGATACACATAAAGATGCGCACCGTGCGGGTTCAACAACGGCAGGGCAACAACGAGAAGCGTCGCCATCCACAACGGTCTGGCGCGCCCGGCAAAGGTTTGCGCACAACTCAAAAGCAACAGAGAAGCCGGCGCCAACACAAAAGCGCCGTGCGTGTTGGCCCACACCAGCGCCACTGCGCCCAACCCCGCACCGCACAGGAGCGAAGGCGAACGCCAAAAACGAATCAGCAGAGCGATCCAGACGGCGCACAACAGGAACGAAAAGGTTTGCGGTCGCAAGTCCATGTTGTTGGACGTGAGCAAAAACGCCCACAAAGCGCCTGCCGCCAGAGCGCGCGCACTGGAACCGAAGGCCACTTTTTCCGATTTCGCCCACCACAACCCGGCGTTTAGCAGCAAAGCGAACGCGCCGCCCACACAAAACGCGCGCAGCCATTGCAAGCCGCTCAAGCCGAACTTGTCCAGCGTTTGATAAAGCGCCGCCTGCGCCAGCCACGATTGATAATAGAACGGCGTGTCCAACGCCACGCCCGAAGACATCGCGTTGGTCGTGGGGATGTGGCCGCTTTGAAAAAGCAGTTCGCCCGCGCGAACGTGATACCACAAATCGTTGGGCGCGAGGGGCAAAAGCAGGGCATAAAGCAGCGCGCACAGCGGAACGAAAAGCAGCCACAGCGTTTCGATGCGCGCCCAAAACGGCGGCGGTGCTGAGGGCGCGCGTGGCATGGGCGGCGCGGCAAGCGGCGAAGTCACGCCCACACTTTGCGCCGTTCCTGCCATCGTTTAACGGTTATCTCGTGCGACGAGAACCATCAGGCGTTTTCATGAACCCCTCGCCCGCATCGCGCTCAACAAGAGCGGGCGAGCGGTTCGCGCTTCAAAAGAAAGCCTTCGAAACTTGGGAAACGCACATTAGACCTCTTGTCCTGTTGAGGCGAATGAATTCGCAGCCGGCAAAAGGCGTGGGCCTGCGTTGACACGAAGATCAAGGCCATGACAATCATCGTGTCGGCGCAGACCGACACTTCTTTCTGGCTGCGAATTCATTCGCCTCAACAGCGCAAGAGGTCTAATCCAAAACGCGACCAACGCGGGCCGAACGCGTCAAAAGGCGCCTCTCTTTCATGCCGCGCGAACCTCAACTGCCCGCCTCACTTCGCATCGCGCGCGTTTCGACGCGCCCGGCGGTGGGCGGCGCGGCGGCTCACCTCGCGCTTCTGGTCAAACATTTTCACGCGCCCAACTTTCCCACCCTATTTTTATCGGGCATTCCTGAACGCGGCGAAGGCGACTTCTACCAACTGCGCGCGCCCGGCGAACAGCGCCCACAGCGCATCTTGTCGCTACACCGCGCGCCATCTTTTGGCCGCGATTTGCACGCTCTGCGCGATTTGGTGCGCCACTTTCGCGCGTTTGAGCCGCATATCGTAGACACGCACCTGTCCAAAGCGGGCATTTTGGGCCGTTGGGCCGCGCGAATGGCCCGCGTTCCGGCGACGATGCACACCTTTCACGTCAACATCTTCGACGGATACGCCTGGAACTCGCCTGAACGCGCTCTATTTCTGGGGTTAGAGCGGTTCAGCGCGCGCTCGACCAACCGTTTGATTTCGTTATCCGACGACTTGGGCGAGGAACTTTTGTCGCTGGGCATCGGCCAAAAATCGCAGTGGCGCACCATCCGGCTGGGACTCGATCTTCGACCGTTTGACGCAACCGATGAAGGGCGAACACGCGACCGAACGGCGCTTCGGCTCGAACTAAGAATCGAACCCGACGCGCCTTTGGTGGGCGTGGTGGCGCGTTTGAGTCCGGTCAAGGGACTCAAATTTTTGCTCGACGCGGCGCCGCCGATTTTGCAAAGCGTGCCGAACGCTCATTTCGTGGTCGCGGGCGATGGCCCGTTGCGCGCGCGTTTGGAAAAGCAGGCGCACGAACTGGGTTTGTCGTCGCGCGTTCATTTTTTGGGTTTGCGCGCCGATGTCGCCGCGCTTTATCGCGCGTTCGATTGCCTTGTTTTGCCCTCGCTTCAAGAAGGCACGCCGGTGTCGCTTATCGAGGCCCTCGCCGCGCAAACGCCCGTTGTGGCCACCGATGTCGGCGGCGTGTCCCTGTTGGTTCAGCATGAACACTCTGGTTTGCTCGTGCCTCCGCGAAATTCAAACGCACTCGCCGAGGCCGTTGTTCGCGCGTTGTGTTCGCCTTCGCAAACGCGCGCGTGGGCGCTAAATGGCAGCATTGCGATGCGCCGCGAGTGGAGCGTGGAACGGTTAGTCGAAGATCACCGGCGATTGTATGCAGAGTTGCGGGAAGAGATCTGGTAGCAGATTTGGGTTTTGTAGGCGCGCAAGTGTTCTCATCTGATGTCGCATAGATACTTTTGAGATATATCGCCTCACACAGTAGGAGATATAGTAATAACAACGCTCGTTTGTTTATCACCCATTTGCGCTTGTTTCGAATCGGTTTGGATGAAACACGTTGAAAAGGCGCACACTTCCCTTCGATGATTCTTCTGGACGGCAAAATGACCGCGCAAAAAGTGCGTGACCGCTTGAAAAGCGAAGTGGACGAGTTAAAGTCGCGCGGCATCGCGCCGGGTTTGGGCACGATTTTGGTCGGCGACGATCCGGCCTCAGCCGTTTACATCGGCGCCAAAATCAAAGCCTGTGACGAAGCGGGCATCGCTTCGATTCACGCCCATTTGCCGCCCAACGCAACCCAGG
>JAABUM010007070.1_pt1 | contig 10579 bp, 4 predicted proteins | sample 5559161 | NCBI WGS metagenome assembly JAABUM01 (sample SAMN10711868, study PRJNA513369) | rock metagenome | isolation source: Antarctica rocks | place: Antarctica: Victoria Land, Siegfried Peak nord | reverse complement strand
CGGCTGCGCTCGGCGTGCAGCAGCAGCGCGACGTCGACGGGGTCCACGACCCCGGTCCGCTGAGCCCACAGCAGCAGGTCGATCAGGTCCAGGCCGTCGTCCTGCGGCTCCTGGACGTGGAACAGCCGGGCCAGGGTGGCGCGGTCGGTCGGGTCGACCGGAATCTCGTACACGTCGTGGTGCGCCCGGGTCCGGTGCGGCAGCAGCTCGCGGATCAGCGCCTTTTTGGTGTCCAGCAGCAAAGCGCCAGCCAGGGCCCGCCGCTCGCGGTCGACCGGGAACGACCTGATCTGCGCGGCCAGCTCCCCCACGACCAAGCTGAGCGGCTCGGCCGTCAGGTCGCGGATCTGGCGGGCGAGGGCGCGGGCGCCGTCCGCCAGCAGGTGCAGCAGCACCAGCACCGCGTCCGGGTCGTCGTGGCCGGCGACGGCCGCCAGGCGCAGCACCGCCCCGATCAACTCATCCGACCGTGCCGCGTCGACACCGGGCCGCAGCTGGCCCCACACGCCGTCGAGATCGGTGTCGGCGAGCGCCGGCTCCAACCGGCCCCACTGGACGAGCCGGTCCGTGTCGTCCAGGCGGACCACGAGGTCACGCCAACGCCCGGCGGCGCTCAGGCTCCTGCTGCAGGCCCGGCTGCCATCGGCGTCCCCGGCACGTACGGCGTGCTCCGGCCGTCCCGGGCGGTGCGCAGCCAGCGGCAGGCGCGGCGCCTGGGCGGCATCGGTGTGCGGCGAGCAAGCGACGACCGTGGTGGCGCTGATAGCAGCGCTGTGGCCGGCGGCACTGGGCGTGCCGGGCTGGTGGAGGGAGGCGGGGCTGGAGGCGGGGCGGTGCACGTCGGCTCCTCAGGTCGGGATGCACCCGAGGCTGCGAGACCTACGTCCTTAACTTCGTACCTGCGGCGTCCCACCCCAGCGGACTCCGCGGCCTGTCTGCGCACCCGGCCGCCAGGCCCCACGCACCTGCGGCGCGACGCGTACCCGCCTCCGCAGAGGTACGTATCTCCCCCCGACCGGCGCAGATACGTTGCCCCCCTCCAGACGCGTGCCAGCCACGCCAGGCAGATACGCAGGCCGGCCGGCCTGCCTAACCCCGCACACCAAGCGGGTACGCGCGCCCCAGCTGCCACCTCACGACAGCTGTTGACGAACCCAGGGCCGACGCCGCGGCTGCCCAGCGGACCGGCAATGGCGGTGGCCCTGCAGGACGTCAGGAGGCCCTTGCGCGCCGGCCTCGCGGGTCGGGCTGGCTGGTCAGCACCCGCAACCAGCCCTACTCCTGCACGCGCCGGTTCGTTCCCCCGGCGCTGCGCCACTGCCGACTGCCCCGGTCCACTGGACGGGCTGCCGGACGACCAGCCTCAGGTCGTGGGTGACAGCGCCTCTGGACCAACACCCCAGGACGCCGACCCCGCCGGGCCCCGGGTCAGCGTCGTCGTCGGGGATCTCAGCCCTCGGCTCCACGCTCCAGCTCGGCTGGGCTGGGCTGCTGGGCTGGGAGCCAAGTTCAAGTCAGGCGACGGCGGAGAACGGCAACTAGCTCGACGAGCCGGCGGCTCATTTCGTGCCGGCGGCGCGGGACGGGCCGACCGGCGGCGGCGAGGTCGAGCCACGTCAGCACGCCGGCCGCCGACGCTAGGAGCAGCGGTGCGCGGCTCCCCCACACCGCGCGGCCGTTCCGGCCGCCGAGCTGACCATCCAGCCCATCCCCACCACCCCGGCCGTCAGGGTGACCAGCGACCGACGGACGAGACCCCCCAGTACCGCGCGAAGGCACACCGTCAGGGCTGTCAGCCCCAGCAGGGCGCCTTGCCCTGAACGGGTCAGGACAGCCGCCGGGACCGACCCGACCGCAAGCACCGCGGCGCCGACGGTGACGCTCAAGGACCAGCAGCAGCGGCCGAAAGTGGGCCGGCAGCCGCGGTGGCTCGTAGCCCTCCAGCGCGGTCAGCGGGCGCTGCTCAAGCAGCTGCTCGCGGGACCGGTAGAGATTCGCCGCGGGGTAGGCGGCGGCGGTCCGACGACGAGCCCGGCGTCGACGCGGGGGTGCAGCCAGAGTGCCTCGACCCGGCCCGAGGCGGCCCGCACCCCGCGGCTGGCGACCTCAATCTCCCCCCACAGCGCGACCGCGGCGAGCACGGAGCGTGACGGCGGCTGGAAAGGCCAGGTCTCCGTAGGCGTAGGCGTGTGAGTGGCAGAAGAGCAGGATCGTGCCCCAAGCACTGCTGCCTCGCGTACGGCGGGTCGCGGACGATCCTGCACCGCTGCTACTGGCACCTCGTCCATGGCGCTGCTGACCCCACGCGCCCCGACCGCTACGCCCGCCACCGGGCGTCTTCCCCTTCTCGCGCGGATCGCGCGACGTCGCAGAGTCCCTGGTCTTACCACTGTCGCGCTGGGGGCAGTCCTCAAGGATTGGAACCCTCGGCGAGTGCGACGCTCCACTCTGCGCGAGCGAGCAATTCGTCGAAGGTAACAACCTCGGGGCGGTGCAGGTTCTGTCGATAGACCTCGAACGATCGGTGTTTCTCGGGATGCACGCCGCCCGAGCCGGTCAGCTGGTCGAGGTGTCCCACAACCAGGTACGACCTGGGTTGCATCAGGTAGGCGACCTCGCCGGTCTCGGCGCCGTCGACGTCTCGGACGTGCAGACGCTCCTGGATCGTGTCGAGGGCCCGCTGGACGGTCTGCTGGACCTGAGTGACGCCGCCGGAGAGCTCGTGCGAGGGTCCCCAGCAGCCGACGCGGTAGTGCTCGTGGTGCAGGAGCGGAGTGCGGTGATGCTTGATCTCGGCGAAGGCCAGCATGTTCAGCCGACCGTTCGTCTGGAGGAGAGCGTCCACCCGCTTGCCCACCCCGGCCACCGAGCTGCCAGCGACCGTGCGCTCTAGTTTCTCCTCGTCCCACGAGGTCAGCAGCTGGCCGGACAGGCCGACGCCGAGGATCCACGGGTTGCGCTCAAGAAATTGCTGCCAGACCTTCTCGGGGCCACCCGCGGTCGCGGCCGCCAGGTCGAAGTACTCGCCATCGTGGAGCAGGTTGCGGAAGGCCTCCACCTCGGCCCGCCGGTAGGCGACGGCGACGAGGTCGTCGGCCGACACGTCGCTCTCGATGAACCGCCGGAACCGTTCTGGGTCCCTAGCGTAGAGGGCTTGGAGGGCCTTCGGATCGGCTGCGAGGTCCTGGACGAGCTCGTCATCGACCAGCACGGTCGTGTTTCCCTCGATCGGGATGTCGTCGAACGACTTGAAAAGGGACACGAGACGCGACGACTCCGCACGGTCGAACTCGGCGAGGTTGTCGAGCGTGCTGCCGGCCTTGGTCGTCGTCACCCTCCGCAGCTGGATCATCCGCACCATGCCCGCCGCCCGGGCGACCTGCAGCGTGATCTGCACCCTGCCACCGGGGGACTCATGCACCACGTGCTCCGTCCAATAGAGGTCGTCCTCGGATGCGCCGTCGCTGTCCATCGGATGGTCAAAAACTCGGTGGATAAAGCGCGCGGGCTGGCCGAGGTCCTGGACCGTGCCGCGCTGCATCAAGAAGGTCTTGCTGACGTAGGTACGAGAAGTGAGCCGGAAGGCGGCATAGTCCGCGTCGGTCTCGGGCTGCTTGACCGCGAGTGCCAACGCGCCGCGCCAGTCAAAGTCCTGCGGCAGCTGCGGCACTCGGCCTCCTCCGTCACTGAACCGTAACGCGTCCGCCGGGCTGCACCTGCCCGCCACTCGACGTGTTCACATGGTGCACGGTCACACGGCGCGACCATCCCTTAGGACGATCGTCTACCGGACAAGATCGTCAGTCCCGGCGCAGCCGGCGGCCGTGCCACACAGCGCTGCGAGAACCGCACCACTTATACCTGATGGTCACATGACCCGTCCGGGCTCGGTGGGTCCTACAAGTGATCGTCTCCGGGACCATGGGCACAGAGGAGGGATTCGAACCCCCGGATGGTTTCCCATCACCTAGTGCCTCGGTAGCGAAGTAGTTGGGGGCTTGGCCCTTGCCAGGATGGTGTCAGCGTCTTTGGTCCAGGTGAAGGGGTGGCAGCGGTGGTTCCAGCCGTCGATGTAGGTGCGGATTGCGTCCTTGAGGTCCCGGACGGAGTCGAAGGTTCCGCGTCTGATGGCCTGCTTGGTGATGATCCCGAAGAAGATCTCGACCATGTTCAGCCAGCTGCTGCTGGTCGGAGTGAAGTGCAACTGCACGCGGGGGTGCTTGGCCAGCCAGGCGGTCACGTTTGGGTGCTTGTGGGTGGCGTAGTTGTCGCAGACGACGTGCAGCTGCCGGCGGGGGTAGGGGCGGGCGACGAGTTTGAGGAAGTCCAGGAACTCCACGTTGGTGTGCCGGTCGTAGCAGCGGTCGGTGACTTTGCCGGTGGCGACCTCGAGCGCGGCGAACAGGCTGGTCGTGCCGTTGCGCTTGTAGTCGTGGGTCTGCTTCTCGGGCAGGCCCGGGCGTAGCGGCAGGATCGGTGCGGTCCGGTCCAGCGCCTGGATCTGGGTCTTCTCATCCACACACACCACAACCGCCTTCTCCGGCGGGTTGAGGTAGAGCCCGACGACGTCACGGACCTTCGCGTCGAGCTCAGGGTCGGTGGAGAACTTGAATGTCTCGGACCGCCACGGCTGCAGGTTCCACTTCTTCCACACCTTGATGATCGTCACGTGGGATAGGCCGAGTTCGGCGCCGAGCAGCCGGCTCGACCAGTGCGTGACGCCCAGCCGGCCGGGCGGCACCTCCAGCGTCGCCACCACGATCTGCGCCTCATCGATGACCTGCGGGCGGCCCGGCTTGGGCCGATCGTCCAACCCGCCCACGCCCTCAGCGCGATACCTGTTCTTCCAGCTGATCACCGTCTGCTTGCTCGTCCCGACCCGCGAGGCAATCTCACCGGTCCCGATCCCGTCCGCCGCCAGCAGCACGATCCGCGCCCGCTGCGCCAACCCGGCCCGGATCGACGGCGACCTCAGCCAGCCGGCAAGCACCTCACGGTCACCGGACGGCACTTCCACAGCAGAAGTCAACGACATGACCCATCATCCCAGGAAACCAGGCCATATTCAAGCTACATCACTACCGGGACACTAGTTGTCAGCTAGGCGCCTTAGACCGCTCGGCCACTCTTCCTTGGCGGATCCATGCGTCACCAGGGCCCTGCCGCTTGGTGAGTGCGGAGAGGTTCTCACACTTGCTGTCCGTGAGCAAGGGGCGGAAGCCTGAGGGCCGGCACGGCTCAGAAGGCCGGACTGCCGGTCACCCCGCCGCATTCGCGGTCCTGCGCCGCAGCCGGTGCAGGGTCGACCGGAAGCGGGCAGCGTCGCCATCGCTGCGGAACCTGACGTGATCAGCGCCACGCCGGCTCGTGAGCCGGGCCGGCTGGCGCTGGCGGAACTGGCGGGGCGGGTACCGGCACCTGCTGGGGCGCGTGGGCCGGCTCATCCTCGGGCAGCACTTCGATGCGCCGGCGTGGGTTCCCGATGTTGCCCATGACCATCCTCGTGGTCCGTCGTCGTTTTGGTGTGGTGGGTGAGGGCGGCTCGGCCGCGGCGGACCTTGGCGATGATGTCGTCAGCGGTGGCTTTCCAGACGAAGGGCTTTGGGTCGTCGTTCCAGTGGGCGGCCCAAAGTTGGATGGCGTCTTGAAGGTCGTTGACGCTGGTGAATACGCCGCGGCGTAGCCGCCGGTCGGTGAGTTCTTTGAACCAACGCTCGATCAGGTTGGTCCATGAGCTCGACGTCGGGGTGAAGTGCAGGTGCCAGCGGCGTCGGTCCTTGTGCGCCAGCCACTTGGTGATCTCCGGCGCCTTGTGCGCCGAGAGGTTATCGAGCACGACATGCACGGCCAGGCCGCGCGGTACGGTGGCGTCGATCTGCTTGAAGAACCGCAGCACGTCCTTGGCTGTGTGGCCCTTCTGGCAGTGCGTCAGGACCTGGCCAGTGGCGACGTTCATCGCCGCGAACAGGTCGGTTGTGCCGTTGCGTTTGTAGTCATGGGTCATCGTGCCGGCCCGGCCGGGCACCATCGGCAGGCTCGGTTGGGTGCGGTCCATCGCCTGGCACTGAGTCTTCTCATCGAAGCTGAACACCACCGCCCGCTTGGGTGGGTTCATGTACAGCCCGACGACATCGACGAGCTTGGCCTCGAAGTTCGGATCGTTGGAGATCTTGAAGCTGGTGACCTTCCACGGCTTGAGGCTGTGGTCGGCCCACACCTTGGCGATGGTGTCCTTGCCCAGCCCGAACCGCTTCGCCAGTAAGCGAGTCGTCCAGTGCGTCCCGCCGTCACCAGGCTTGTCCTGGCACGTCACCCGGACGATCTCGGCAACCGTGCCCTCAGTCAGCGGCGACTTCCGCCCCCGGCCTTTCGCGATCTTCCCGACCCCGTCAACGCCCTGCTCGGCGAACCGCTTGCGCCACCGGCGCACCGTGTCGGGCTCAACCTGACAGCGGCGGGCGATCTCCTGATTGGCCATCCCGTCGCCGGCCCACAGCAACGCTTTGGCCTGGACCACCTGCCGGTGCGGCAAGGACGAGGACGCCGCCATTCGCATTAACTCAGCACGCTGCGTCGCCGTCAACGACAAGGCCGGGGCAGTCATAACGGGCATGACCATATTATCCCGCGTTATATCGCAGACGACGGCAGACGCGCCGCCCGCCCCTCCCCCTATTTCACAGACAGACCACTCGGTATCCACCCGCGCGGTCGCGGGAGGCGCAGTGTGCGCCGCTCCCCGACCCGCCATGTGTTCCGCCGGCCGGTGCGGCGTCCTGGCTGCGGCCCGGTTGCCCTCAGCCGGTTTGCGTTCTGCCGCGGCTGGGCAGCCAGCGGCGGCGGTGCAGGACCTCGTAGGTGCGCGGGGGGAGGTCCTCCTCGACCTCGGCGCAGTGGTTGGTCATGATCCGGCGGACGTACGCCTGTGCCTGGGCCTGCTCGCCCATCGCGTCGTACGCCGCCACGAGGTCGAGCAGCGCGACGTCGGAGGTGTCGCCGGCCAGCAGCGACACCCGCGCTGCGGCCTCCGCTCCGGCCGGGTTACCGGCCGCCAGGCAGATGTCGGCGACCAGGTGGGCGGTGTCGACGATCGCCGCGGTGTAGATCTGCTCGAGCGGGGTGTCGACCAGCCAGCCGTAGCCGTCCTCGCGGCGGTGCTGCAGCGGCGACCCGGTGACCAGCGCGAGCGCTGCCTGCAGGTCGACCAGGCCGGCGTCACCGCGGGCGACACCGCGCAGCCGCAGCTTGCGGAACAGCTCCGCGTCGGTGAGCAGCCGCCGGCTCAGTTGGTACACCCCAGGGCCCTTGTCGCGGTTGGCCACCGGCAGGTACGCCTCGCGGGTCTGCGGGTCCTCACCGAGCCAGCTGCGGGCGTTGCTGAGGTAGTTGCGAGCCCGCCTGCCCCCTGCGGCCCTGTCGCTCTCCCCCGGCCAGAAGCCCGCGATCAGCTCCGCTGTCGTCACCCCCTGCGGGTGAGCCGCGAGGAAGGCGACGACCTCGATGTAACGCAGCAGCGAGTTCGGCGGCTCCGTACCGTGGGCGCGCAGGCCAACCGGCCCCAGCAGCGTCAGCTTCGCCCGGTCGCTGCGGTCGTCGCGCCACGCGGCGAGGTCTGCGTCCAGCGCTGCGCTTTCCGCCTCGATGAGCTCTCGCGCATCGGCGCTGATGGCCGGCGCCAGTGCCACGACGTCCTCGACGGTCGTCGCCGTCACCGGCAGGTAGGCCGCCGCCGGGCGGGGCAGCACCGACGTCACGTCACCGGCCGGCGGCTTGTCCGCGTGACCGACCGTCTCGCCGGCCGCCGCGCGCGCCGCAACGTCGTGGGCGTCCTGGTGGGCGTCACCGGTGCCGGTGCTGGTGCTGGCCGTGTAGTGACTGAGCAGATCGGTCACCACCGACCGGGCCGGCGGCTCGTCGGCGGTGTCTCCAGCGTCGGTGTCCGTGCCACCGGCGACCTGCTCGAGCCGGTCCCGCTCCGAGACCAGCGCGGGCAGCGGCGCCCCGGCCGCGTCGGTGAGCGCATCCCACCTCTGGTCGCCGGCGGCCGCGGGCATTGGCTGGTCTGCTCCGGTAGCGGCCAGCCCGATCAGCGCGGCTAGGTCAGCCGCCTCGTGGGCCGGGACCTGCTGGGCAGTCAACGTGACGTCCAGGGCGGGGATCGTGAGACGCCCCTGGCTGTCGAGGTGCAACTGCCAGCGGGTGTCGCCGGTGTGCACCGAGTCGCCCGACACGACGACCGCCACGGCGGTGCGGCCGCGCTGCGCGCGCAGCGCCTCCAGCAGGGCCTGCAGGCCGTCGGGACCCTCCCCCGCCGGTCCGGTCGGGGCGACGAGCAGCACCCGCGGTGGCCAGCCGTCGCCGACGTCGTCTGCGTGGACGCGGCCGTGCAGCACGGTGCTGTCCCACTCCTGCAGCGCCCGGCTGTTCTGCCGCAGAGCGCCGCGCATCGACTGCACGGCTGCGGCGCCGTCCTGGTGGTGGGTGACGCGCTGCAGCGGCGCGAGCTCCGCACCGAACCCGACCAGGTCGACGTGCAGCAACTCAGCCCAGCTGTTGTGCGCTAGTTCCGCGGCCAGGAACCGGGCCAGGTCCAGGCACCGCTCTCGGTCGCCGGTGATCGCGACCGCCCCGATCCGCTCCAGGTCCAGCAGCCAGTGGTCGCCGTCGTCGGAGTAGCCGACTGACACCAGCGCCGGGTAGGGCGGGCCCACCATGAGGTCATCGTCGGCTGTGTGGTGCGGGGGCTCGGCGTCGATCTCGCTGCGCTGCACCGTCCAGCGCAGCCCGGTGTCGTCGGCCTGCCACGGCGCCGGCGGGTCCGTACGCACGACCGTGAGGACCAGCTCCAGCGCGGTGGGGCTCAGCCGGGCCGCGGCTGTCTCGGGCACCTCGGCGCCCTGCGCGCCGGTCGCCCAGACCAGCTGCTGCAGGGCCGCGTCGAGCCACGTCACGTCCGGTACCCCAGCGGCGCTGCGCGCCAGCAGAGCCTTCTCCATCGGCGCGAGCGCGACCGGCGTCGAGCTGATCGTCTTGCCGAGCGTCCGTTCCCGGAACCGCCGTCGGCGCAGCCGCAGCAACGCAGCCACCGCGCCGGCCGCGAGCATCGCCCCGCCGCCGCCGAGCAGCGCCACCATCGTCACCGACGAGACGGCGTGGTCAGCCTCGTCGACGTGCTGGTCGTCGTGTGCCCCGTGCTGGTCGTGCTGGGACGGCTCGCTCTGCTGCACGTGGCTGCCCTGCGACCGTCGCTCGTGCGCCGCGCTCGCAGCGGTCGACGGCACCGAAGGCATCGACGAGGCCACCGTCGTCTGCGCAGCAGCGGCCGCCGGCCGGACCGGTCCGGCCGCAGCGGGTGCTGGCGAGCCGAGCCCGTGCAGCGGCGCTGGCTCAGGCTGGGCGGGTGCGACGTGCACCGGGGCCGGCGGCGGCTCTACCGGACGCGGCTGCTCCGTGGGACGTTCCGGCGCGGTGGTCGCTGGTGGCGCTGCCGGTGCCGACGGTGCTGCGGCGGCCGGTGCTTGCGCGCTGGGGGCGCTGGCCGCTGCGCTGCCGGGAAGGGCAAGGTTCCAGCCGGGGCGCAGCAGGTCCGGGTCGGTGAACCGCGCGCCGCCGGGCTCGGTGCGGCCGGCGTTGGCGTGCCAGGCCAGCTGCCAGTCCGCCTGCCCGTGCGTGGCCGCGAGGTCGGACAGGGTGTCCCCGGCCTGCACCGTCACCTCCACCACCTCGGTGCTGGCGCTCGGGGCGTGGGACGGCGCTGACGCCTGCCCGTGCGCAGGCCCGTGCGCCTGCCCGTGCGCGGGCACCAGCACGGTCCAGCCGGGGCGGAGGAAGGACGCGCTGCTCATCGTCGCGCCGTCGGCCTGCTGGCGTCCCTCGTTGAGCTGCCAGATCTCCTGCCAACGGGCGCCGTCGCCGAGCTGGTCCTGCGCGATGTCCCACAGCGTCCCCGGGCCCTCACCGTGCGGCCGGACGGTGTAGAGCGTCGTCGGCTGCTGGTGACGTGCCGCGGCGCCCGGGTGGGCGCGAACGGTTGGGTGCGCGAGGGCATGCTGCGGCGGTGCCGGGTGGAGCTGCTGCGTCACCGAGTTGCTTGACGCGCGGCCGGCCGGCGGCGTGGCTGCCGACGCCGGCGAAGGGTGAACGACGCTGTTGGCCGAGCTCAGGACGAACACCCCGAGCACCAGGGCGCGAGCGAGCTGCTGCTGACCGCCGAAAACCCCCGGGATGCGCGGCGGGGGGCGGCGCCTCAAGGCGCCGAGCGACTCGGCCAGGGTGGCCACCGCGAACTGCGCCCACGCGACCCAGGCGACCGTGGCCAGGATGGCGATGACGCCAGTGTCGGTGACGTCACCGGCAAGCAAGTCGGGCAGCGCCGCGAGGGGGTTGCCGGTGATGGCCAGCGCGGCGGGGATCCCGATGAGCAGCAGGAGCAGGACGAGCAGGGCGCCGAGTGCCCGCAGACCGCTGCGCAGGGCTCGCATGTTCAGTGCCCTTCTGTGGTGCCGCCGTACAGGATGGTGGCGGTGGCGGAGGCGGTGCCTTGCACGGTGTTCACCCCGACGGCGGACAGGATCGCGGT
>JAABUM010007069.1_pt1 | contig 10580 bp, 11 predicted proteins | sample 5559161 | NCBI WGS metagenome assembly JAABUM01 (sample SAMN10711868, study PRJNA513369) | rock metagenome | isolation source: Antarctica rocks | place: Antarctica: Victoria Land, Siegfried Peak nord | reverse complement strand
GCGTGAAGGCCGGCGGCTCCGCCATGCCGGGATCGATGATCGACAGCACATGCGTGACCCCGCGACCCGCGTGGGACTCGAGTTCGTCGAGCCCGCAGATGGTCAGGACCGAAAAGGCAGGTTTCATAGGGGGTGGCTAGCACAGGATGTCGGCCGGGGCGAGGCGGCAGCCGGCCCAAACCCGGCACCCGCCCGCTGCGGTGTCCGCACACGGCGCGAGGTCCCGCTTGCGCATTTTGCCGGACCGGGCAACAGTCTTCGCCCTTCGTGGCTCCGGCCGGAGGGCTCATCACTTCCCGGCCTCGCGGCATCCCCGCGCGGCTCAACACCACCGTCGAGGATCGGCCCCGCCATGAAAGTCACTCTCGAACGCGCGGCCCTGCTGAAGGCGCTGGGGCATGTGCAACGCGTCGTCGAGCGCCGCACCACGATCCCGATCCTGAGTAACGTGCTGGTGCGGGCCACGGGCGGCAGGCTGCATCTCAAGGCGACCGACCTCGACCTCGAGGTTACCGAACAGCTGCCGGCCGACGTCGGCCAGGACGGCGGCACGACCCTGCCGGCCCATACGCTGCACGACATCGTGCGCAAGCTCCCCGACGGCTCGCAGGTGACGCTCGACATGAGCGGCGACACGGGTCAGCTCGTGCTGCGCTCCGGCCGCTCGCGCTTCCAGCTGCAATGTCTGCCCGAAAGCGATTTCCCCGACCTCACGGCCGGCGAGTTGCCGCATCGCTTCGTGCTGCCGGCCGGCCAGTTGAAGCATCTGATCGACAAGACGCAATTCGCCATCTCGACCGAGGAGACGCGCTACTACCTCAACGGCGTCTACCTCCACACGCTGGAGGTCGACGGCGCGCCGATGCTGCGGGTCGTGTCGACCGATGGCCACCGGCTGGCCCGGGTCGAGATGGAAGCTCCCCAGGGCTCCGCCGGCATCCCGGGCGTGATCGTGCCGCGCAAGGCCGTGGCCGAGATCCAGAAGCTGATCGAGGATCCGGCCAGCGACGTCGCGGTCGAGATGTCGGCCACCAAGATCCGACTCACGATCGGAAGCGTCGTGCTCACCTCGAAGCTGATCGACGGCACCTTCCCGGATTATGGCCGCGTGATCCCGGCCGGCAACGACAAGACGCTGGTGGTCGAGAAGCGCGCCTTCGCGGCGGCGGTCGACCGCGTGTCCACCATCTCGGCCGAGCGCGGGCGCGCCGTGAAGCTGGCGCTCTCGGACGGAAAGCTGGTCCTCAGCGTCAACAATCCCGATTCGGGTTCGGCCACCGAGGAACTCGACGTCGAATACGATTCGAGCCCTCTCGATATCGGCTTCAACGCCCGCTACCTGCTCGACATCACCGAGCAGCTCGACAGCGACACCGCCGTCCTCAAACTGGCCGATCCCGGTTCACCCACGCTGGTGCAGGACCGCGAGGGCGCCCCGGCCCTCTACGTGCTGATGCCCATGCGGGTCTGATGCCGCGCACGCCCCGGGGCTCAGCGGGTCTGCGACACGAACACGAGTGCGGCCCTGAATGCCGCATCGGCGTCCATGGCGGTCGTGTCGAGCTCGTGGGCGTCGGCTGCTGCCCGCAGTGGCGCCACGGCGCGGGACCGGTCGCGGTCGTCGCGGATCCGAATGTCCTCGAGGATGGCGGCGTAATCGGCCGGCTCCCCCCGGCCGGCCAGTTCGAGCGCACGGCGCTGCGCCCGCGTGCCCGGGCTCGCCGTGACGAAGATCTTCACGTCGGCTTCCGGGCAGATGACGGTGCCGATGTCGCGGCCGTCGAGGACGGCGCCTTCGGGCCGCAGCGCGAAGCTCCGCTGCGCGGCCGCCAGCGCGTCGCGCACGGCCGGGATGGCGGCCACCACCGAAGCGGCCTCGCCCATCTCGCGCCCGCGGAGCCGGCCGGCGTCGAACTCCGTGAGCGCGAGGCCGCGGGCCGCCGCAACCGCGGCCTCGACATCGTCGAGCCGTTCCCCGGCATCGAGCAGGGCCCGGGCGGTGGCACGGTACAGCAGCCCCGTGTCGAGGTGCGGCAGGCCGAAATGGTGGGCCAGCTTGCGCGCCAGCGTGCCCTTGCCGGAGGCGGCAGGCCCGTCGATCGCGACGATCACGGCGTGCCTCCGGTGCGGGCGCGGCAGAAGCGCTGCGGCGGCGGCGTTGGCAAGGGAGGGTGCTCCGGGTTCGGGCGCGACACGACGGGGCGCCCTACCACGCCGGGCCGGGGCTGTCATGCGGGTCCGCCCGGCCCGCGGCATCGACCCGGGGGTCCGCGCCCGGCGGGTCCGCGCCCGGCAGGAACGGAGTGCGCCGCACTTTTCCGGTTGACGCCGCCGCCTCGCGGGCCATAACCGGTCCCCTCCGCCAATGGAGCGAGGGCAGCGGCGCCGCGCGCGCGGTGCCGATGAGGATGGACTGTGGCAAAACCGGAACTTGGCGCGAAGCACCAGTGCCAGAGCTGTGCGACGAAATTCTTCGACCTCAACCGCGACCCGATCATATGCCCGAAATGCGGCACGACGTTCCAGGCGATCCCGATCGCCCGTGCGCCGGTGCGCGCCTCGGCCGTCGCGGCGGTGCGCGACGAGGGTGAGATCGAGCCCGAGACGGCCGGCGTCGAACTCGTGTCGCTCGAGGAGGCCGAGGCCGGCGAGAAGCCCGAGCCGGTCGCCGACGACGAGGTCGAGATCGAGGACCCCCCGGCCGACGACACCTTCCTCGAGGAGGAGGCCGGCGAGGACGACGTGACGGGCCTGATCGACGGCGAGATCGAGGACGACGAAGAGGCGTGAGTCCCGGCCGCGCGGTGCGAGGGCCGTGTGGGCCTGGGCGAAGTCGTGCGGGCCAGGAGGACGCCGGGCGGCGCGAAAAACAAGGCTTGTGCGGCGCGACCCCGAAGGCTATAGAACCGCCCTCGCCGCCGCCGATCGCGCGGTGCTCGATCGCGGTCGCCGCCCCGGTGGCGAACGACAGTCGAGGCGTCCAGCCGAACCCAAACGGCGACGTTCGCGAGGCGTGGGGTCATAGCTCAGTTGGGAGAGCGCTTCAATGGCATTGAAGAGGTCGTCGGTTCGATTCCGTCTGGCTCCACCAAAATCTGCTGTCGTCGCGAGCACCTCAGGCCCGTAATCTCCCGCACCTGCACAGCTCAGGTATCGTCCAGCCTAAGCTTCCGGGGCGTCAAGCGCATGCGCGGCACTGCGCACGAGCAAGCCGAACGCTGAAGCGTTGCTCTGGCTCCGTCAGCTAAACCCGAGACGTTGCCGGCCGCTTACCCATTCTGCGGATTCAAAACTACGGATTCGAAGGAACAGAGGATATTCCAAGATGGCATTGTGTGAACATATCCGTGAAGCAACAGGAGCTTCATACTCTTTGCCGAAGTGATCTGATCATCAATCGCGTCAACAACCCCTGTCATCTTGGGAAATTATCGATCACCACAACAGCTATGAGCGGAGCTGCTTCGTGTCTAATGTGATGAGGCTTCATCTCACAGGAGGCTACTCGGCACAGTTGTGTATTATCGTTTGATTTCACTCGGTGGTCGCCGATGCCTGTTCACCTGGATCGATCGCCTCGCCAAGGAGGCGACGGACGCCCGCAAGCTCGTCGACCGCCACGATCAGGCCGTGCTGGCCAAGGCGTTTCGCGGCGAACTCGTGCCGCAGGACCCGAACCACGAACCCGCCAGCGCGCTCCTGGAACGCATCAGGGCCGAGCGCGCGTCGAACCCGAAGCCCAAGCGCGGCCGGCGCGCGGCCTCCTCGGAGGCTTGACGGTGGGCAGTGGGCATCACGACGCGATTGGCACCGTCGTTCGGATCTACGCCGTCCAGCAGCCCGACACCTTCCGGTGGACGGTCGTCGAGCGGGCCGGCGACGGACCTGACCTCGCCGAAGACTTGCGGAAGGTCGGCTTCGATCCCGAGACCTGCCGGCTATTGACCGAACGCGTCAGCAGAGATCCGCCGCACGGCCTCCTCGTCCATGCGGCCGATGCGGCGCGGCCGCTCGTGCCGGAAGGCTGGCGCTACGACGGTTTGACCCACTGCTGGCGCGCGCCCGGCGAAGAGATGGCCTTCTGCGGACAGCGATGGGTTCGGATCATGTGCGACGTCTGTGCCGACGGCGTTTGGGACATCGAGGGCGCCTCGGCGGGCGCCGACGATCTGCCTATCACGCTCGACCTCCTGTCCCGCCTCTGGGCCTGGCAGGCCTGGTACGACCGCGATTACGACGAAGAGGACCACTCCTTTGACCGCGAAGCCTTCGCGGCGGAGGGCCTCGCCACAGCCCGGGCCGTGAAGGCCGAACTGCCGGACTGGACTGTCATCTATTTCGACGAGCGCCGTTTGGGTGGGCAGCCCCGCTCCGCCTTCGAACACGAGATCCTCACCCCGGAGGCGGGCGGCTGAGCCGGACCGCGACGACAATCCCAGACTATCAAACACCCATGCTGCACCCCCTCCCGCACCCTCCCCTGTAACCCGCTTCACCCCGTGTCCGACATCACCTAAGGTGCCGCGCGCCTCTCAGCGGCTGCCCCGGGATCAATGCCATGAACGCACCTTTCCGCCTGACGTCGCTGGCCCATGGCGGGGGGTGCGGCTGCAAGCTGGCGCCGGCGGTGCTCCAGGAGATCTTGGCCAAGATGCCGGCGGCGCGCGCTTACGCCAACATGATGGTGGGGACCGAGACGGGCGATGATGCCGCGGTCTACCGGCTGAATGCCGAGCAGGCCATCATCGCCACCACGGACTTCTTCACGCCCATCGTGGACGATCCGCGCGACTTCGGCCGCATCGCGGCCACCAATGCGCTCAGCGACGTCTATGCCATGGGGGGCACGCCGATCTTCGCCCTGGCGCTTGTCGGCATGCCGGTCGACAAGCTGCCGGTCGAGACCGTGCAGGAGATCCTGGCGGGCGGCGCCTCGGTCTGCGCCGAGGCCGGGATCCCGGTGGCGGGCGGCCATTCCATCGACAGCCCGGAGCCGATCTACGGCCTCGTGGCGCTGGGGCTGGTCCACCCCGACCGCGTGCTGCGCAACGTCGGCGCCCGGGCCGGGGACCGGCTGATCCTCACCAAGGCGCTCGGCGTCGGCATCCAGGGCGCGGCGCTGAAGCGCGGCGAGCTCTCCGACCAGCACTATGCCGCCATGGTGGCCTCGACCACGCAGATCAACGTGCTGGGCGCCGACATGCCGGCGATTGCCGGCGTCCATGCGCTGACCGACGTCACCGGCTTCGGCCTGCTCGGCCACGCGCTCGAGATGGTGCGCGGATCGGCCCTCGGGCTCGCAATCGATTTCGCCGCCCTCCCGATCCTGCCCGGGGTCGCGGACCATGTCGCGGCAGGCGTCAAGACCGGCGCTTCGGGGCGTAACTGGGCGGGCTATGGCGGCGAAGTACGATTGGCAACTGGGCTTCCGGCCTGGGCGCGCGACCTCCTCTGCGACCCGCAGACCAGCGGCGGCCTCTTGATCGCGGTAGCGCCCGAGGCGGTCGACGCCGTGATGGCCGGGGCCGAGGCGCGCGGCTTCGGTCGCGCCGCCGTCATCGGCACCTTCGCCGAGGGTGGCGGAACGGCCGGCACCGTCACGGTCGCCTGATCGGTCCGTCGATCGACGAGCCGCAACACTGGAACCCTCTCGATGAAGTTTCTCGTCGCCCTCGTCGCCGCGTCGGCCCTCGCCCTCACCCTGGCGGGACCGGGCCGGGTGACGGCCGCGCGGGCCGCCGACAAGCCCACCTTCGTGTTCACCGCCATCCCGGATCAGGACGAGACGCGCCTGATGGAGCGCTTCGGCAAGGTCGCCGATTATCTCGGAGCCAAGCTCGGCGTCCCGGTCAAATATGTGCCGGTCAAGAGCTATCCGGCGGCCGTGACGAGCTTCGTCAATGGCGAGGTGCAGTTGGCCTGGTTCGGCGGCGTCACCGGGGTCCAGGCCCGGGCCAAGGTCCCGGGTTCGGAGGCGGTCGCGCAGGGCGCCGAGGACACGGCCTTCAAGAGCTACATGATCGCCAACGTCGGCACCGGCCTCAAGCCCGCGCCCGACCTGCAGCAAGCCATCGCCGGCAAGACGTTCTCGTTCGGCGCCCGCACGTCGACCTCGGGCCGCGTGATGCCCGAATTCTATCTGCGCAAGGCGTTCGACGACAAGGCGCCCGAGCAGATCTTCAGCCGGGTCGGCTTTTCGGGCGACCATTCCCGCACGATCCAGCTCGTGCAGTCTGGCGCCTACGACATCGGCGTGGTCGACTATTCTGTGTGGGACCTCGACCGCAAGGCCGGCAAGGTGGACGACGCGAAGGTCGCGGTGATCTGGCAGTCGCCGCCCTTCCCGGACTACCAATGGACCATCCGGGGCGATATCGACGCCACCTTCGGCCCCGGCTTCGCGGCCAAGGCCAGGCAAGTGCTGCTCGGCATCGACGACAAGGCCATCCTGGAGCCCTTCGGCCGCTCCAGGTTCGTCCCGGCCGACAATGCGGAATATGCCCCGGTCGAGGCCGTGGCCAAGGCCGCAGGCCTGCTGAACTGACGCAGGCCTCGGTGGCCGGCGCGGTGATCCACGTCCGGGAAGCCTCGATCGGCTATGCGGGGCGGCCCGTGCTGCGGGACGTCGACCTCACGGTCGCGCCCGGCGAGCGGATCGCCATCCTGGGCCGCTCCGGGGCCGGCAAGTCGACGCTGCTGAACGTGATCTACGAGCGCGCCCGCGGCGGGGCGGCGCTGATCCCGCAATCCGCCGCCCTGGTGCGCAATCTCTCCACCTTCCACAACGTGTTCATGGGGCGTCTCGACCGCCACTCGGCCCTGTTCAACGTCAAGACGCTGGTCTGGCCGGGGCGGCGCGAGGTGGAGGCCGTGCGGCAGGTGCTGGGCGCCGTGGGGCTCGGGCCAGAGATCTTCCGCAAGGCCGGCGAGCTCTCGGGTGGGCAACAGCAGCGCGTCTCGGTGGCGCGGGCGCTGTTCAACGGCCGCCCGATCGCAATCGGCGACGAGCCGGTGTCGGCGCTCGATGCGGTCCAGGGTGCGGCCGTGCTGGCACGCCTCGCCGAGCGGCACCCCACCCTGGTGCTGGCGCTCCACGACGTCGACCTCGCGCTCGGCCACGCCACCCGCATCCTGGCGCTCGACCGCGGTGCGATCGTGCTCGACGCCCCCGCGGCGGGGCTGAGGCCCGCGGACCTCGCCCGCTTCTACGAGGGTTGAGGATGGCGGCCGCGCTCGTCGCCCTGCGCCGCCGGCTCGGCTTCGGCAACACCAGCCTCGCCTTCCTGCTCGGCGGCGCCGTGGCCATCGCGTCGGGCGACCTCGCCGTCACGGCCTCCCACCCTTGGGCCGAGTTGCTGCGGCTGCTGCGCGGCCTCGTGTCGCCCGATGCCGTGGCGATCGATGGGCGGGCACTCTTGAACACCGTGGCGTTCGCGGTGCTCGGCGTCGGGCTCGGCGCGGCGGCGGGCTTCGCCCTGGCGCTGGTGTTTCCGCGTTTCCTCGCGGTGCGGGCGCTCTGCGCCTTCCTGCGCTCGATCCACGAGCTGTTCTGGGCGCTCCTGCTGATGCAGGTGCTGGGACTGGGGCCGCTGACCGGGGTGCTGGCCATCGCCCTGCCCTATGCCGGCATCTTCGCCAAGGTCTTCTCCGAGATGATCGAGGAGGCGGACCTGTCGACCCTGCGGGTGCTGCCCACCGGCACCGGCACGCTGCCCGCCTTCCTCTACGCGCGGCTGCCCGACCTCCTGGAGCAGTTCGGCCATTACACGCTCTACCGGCTCGAATGCGGGCTGCGTTCGACCCTGGTGCTGGGCTTCATCGGCCTGCCCACCATCGGCTTCGAGCTCGACGCCTATTTCAAGCAGGGCGAGTTCTCGCAGGCCGCGGCGCTGCTGTTCTGCTTTTACGGCCTCGTCGCGACGCGGCGGCTCTGGGCCAGGTCCTGGACCGCGCCGATCCTGCTGGTCGCGAGCCTGCTCGTGCTGCCGGCTGGCCTGCCGACCGAACACGTGCTGCGCAACCTCGCCCGCTTCGCCACCCACGACGTCGTGCCGGCCCCGCTGCGCGGCGCCGACCTCCTGTCGGCCGCACCCTGGACGGCCCTGGCGCGCTGGCTCGGCGACATCCTGGTCCACCAGGTCCTGCCCGGCGCGCTGAACACGCTGATCCTGTCGCAGATCGCGCTGCTCGGCATGGCGATCCTGTCGCTGGTGCTGTTCCCGATGATCTGCCGCCGTTTCGCGGGGCGCTTCGGCCGCCCGGTCGGCCGCGCGCTGCTGGTCGTGGTGCGTTCCACCCCCGACTACATGCTGGCCTATGTGCTGCTGCAGACGCTCGGTCCCTCGATGCTGCCGGCCGTGATCGCGCTGGTGGCGCACAACGGCGCCGTGGTGGGCTACCTGATGGGCCGCCAGGCCGATGCCCTGCCCTACCGGCCCGACGCACCGCGCGGCCTCGACCTTTATTGCTACGAGACGCTGCCGCGGCTCTACGGCCAGTTCCTGGCCTATGTGCTGTACCGCTGGGAGATCATCCTGCGCGAGAGCGCCATCTTCGGCATCCTGGGCGTGACGACGCTGGGCTTCTACGTCGACGGCGCCATCTCGGAACTGCGGCTCGACACGGCCGTCGTACTGATCGTCGCGACCGCCGCCCTCTCGATGACGGTCGACGCCTTCTCGCGCTGGCTCCGGGCCGCGCTCCGCATCGATAGCCTGCCGGTGCGGCTGTCGACCGATGCGGCTGCCGGGGTGGCGACCGCACCGGTGCCCGTCGGCCTCTCGTGAGGCCGTGCTCGGCTCAGGGCGGCAGCGGCCGGCCGGCGGTCTCGGGCACGAACCAGGGCACGACCAGGCCGATGAGGAAGACGCTGCTCATGATCAACGCCGCATGCGACACGCCGCCGAGGCTCGTCACGATCTGGCCCGCGATGACCGGGAACACCCAGGCGACGAGGCGTGCGCCGTTGAACACGACGCTCGACGCCGTGGCCCGCACCGCCGAGGTGAAGAGTTCGGCGAGATAGATGGCCATCCAGCTGAACGAGAAGCCGAGCGTGAAGGCGCCGTTGAAGAACGCCACCACCATGAACAGCTCGAGACTCCCCGACCAGGTGTAGGTCACGAGCGTGGTGACGATGCAGCCCACATAGGTGAAGAGCAGGAATCGGCGCCGGCCGATGGCGTCGGCCAGGAAGCCCGACGCCAGATAGGCCGAGATGGCGCCGACGTTGTAGATCACGCCCATGCGGGGGCCCCACAGCTCCGGCGCCTGGCCGGCCGCCTTGGCGAGCCCGGCCGTGTAGGCGGGCAGCCAGGACGACACGGCCCACCAGCCGACCGTGGTGGCGAACGACATGGCGGTGGCGAGCAGCACGCGGCGGCGGCTCTCGGGCTCGCGGAAGATCTCGGCGAGGGTGAAAGGGCGCGTGGCCTGCCGGGGCGCCTCGCCGTCGACTTCGGTCGCGGCCCAGCGGCGCTCGCGCACGGCCCCGAGCCAGCGCTCGGATTCCTCCATGGCGCGGCGCAGGTAGAGGCACACGAAGGCCGGCAGGGCGCCGAGCGCGAACATGATGCGCCAGTTCTCGATGCCGAACCCATTGGTGGCGGGCAGCAGCAGCCAGGCGAGCGCGGCCAGGAGCGCGCCGCCGCCGAAGCCCGACTGCAGGAAGCCGCAGCCCTTGGGCCGGGCGCGGTTGGGCCAGGTCTCGGCCACGAGCGCCACGCCGGTCGACCACTCGGAGCCGATGGCGAGGCCGGTGATGAAGCGCAGGGCCGCGAGCGCGGCAAAACTCTGGGCGAAGGCGGTCAGGCCCGTGAATAGCGCGTAGCCCAGGATCGACAGCAGCATCATGCGCTTACGGCCGATATAGTCGGCCGCGACCCCGCCCGCGAGGCCGCCGATGCCCCAGCCGAGCAGCGTGATGCCGATGGCGAGGCCCACGTAGAAGGGCGTCGTCTTGGCCTGCTCAGGCGTCAGCAGGGATTTCAGCGCCGGCCCGAGCGCATAGACGAGCGCCACGGCCTCGTAACCGTCGAAGATCCAGCCGAGATAGGCACCCCATAGGATGCGCCAATGCCGGCCCGTGAGCCCCGCGTACCAGGGGCCGGCCGCGGCTTCACGCGGGAGGGTGTCGCTGATCGCCATGGTGGTCTCCCCCTCGCCGACCCGCTCGCCGGGGCCGTTCGAGGGCGAACACACCACGGTCGGTGTTCAGGTGCAACTGGGGCGGGGCGGGGCGTAGAGAGTAGCGGCGGTGCCGAAGGGGCGCCACGCTCCAGTGCGGACCTTCGGACGGTATCGCTGGGTGACCGGAGTTGGCCGAAAGGAGATTGTCCCGTTTAGGGCGGACTCGGTGCCTCGCGGACCATTCGTTGATGAGCGAAATTAGCAGCTCGCTGCCCGGGTCGAAACCTTAAAGTCAGCTTCCGGCCGGCAGCCGAAGCTTAGCTTTCAACCCGCCCCAGATGCCGGTCTCCAGCTGAACGGCCCCCCCATAGGCTTCGCAGAGGTCGCCCACGATGGCGAGACCGAGCCCGCTGCCCGCCTTTGCCTGCGGCAGGCGACCGCCACGGCTGAGC
>JAABUM010007067.1_pt1 | contig 10585 bp, 10 predicted proteins | sample 5559161 | NCBI WGS metagenome assembly JAABUM01 (sample SAMN10711868, study PRJNA513369) | rock metagenome | isolation source: Antarctica rocks | place: Antarctica: Victoria Land, Siegfried Peak nord | reverse complement strand
GACCTGGCCGGTCACCGCGGAGCGGACTGTTCGGCGGGGGCCGCCTGAATGAAATGTGACCGGTGCTGATGGTGGTGGCGTCGTGGTGGGTTGTGCTGATCGGGTTGGTGTCGGTGGTAGCGGTCAGCCCGTTGCTGGCCGGGTGGAGTGAGGCGCTGGCTGCCGGGACGGTGCAGCGGTGGTGGCTGCCCCGGGCCGCCACGGGCGGGCGGACCTGGACGGTCGGTGCGCTGGCTTGCGTGTTGACGGCGGGCAGTGTCGCGGCCCGGCCGTACCCGGCGTGGGTGATCTTGGCCGCGGTCGGCGCGGTGCTGATCGTGGTCGACGTGCGGGTGCATTTGCTGCCCGGCCGGTTGGTGTACCCGGCGGCGGCGGTGATCACCGTGGTGTTGGCCGGGATCGCCCTGTTTGACGGCACCGGCCAGGAGCTGCTGCGCGCGGTCGGCGCCGCGGCCGCGGTCGGCGTCTTCTGGTTGATCGTGGTGTTCCTGGCGCCGGCGGCGATGGGTTTGGGTGACGTGCGGGTCTTGGCCCTGGCGGCCGGGCTGCTCGGCTGGACCAGCTGGTCTGCGGTGTTCTACGGGCAGTGCCTGACCTTCCTGCTGGCGGCTCTCATCGCGGTCGGGCTGGCGGTGTTCACACCGCAGCGGCGGGGCCGGCGGATGCCGGTACCGATGGGCCCGGCGATCATCGTGGCCACCGTCATCGCGTCGTGGTGGTGACCGGCTGATGTGACCGGGTCACATTCGGTATGTGACCGCCAGTAGGACCCCTGTGCGCAGGGTCGGAGCCATCTGGTTCCGACTTTTACGGGGGTTTTGTGATGTTCCGTTGCGCTGCTGTTGCTGGTGATTTCTCGGCGCTGGTGGATCGGCTGGATGCCGCTGGTACCGCTGCCCGCTGGGGTGCCCGGTGGCCGCAGCTGGCCGGGATTGTCTCGGTGGCGGACCTGCCGGGTGAGGTGAACGGCGGTCCGGCTTCTCGCTCTGATGAGGTGCTGTGGGCGCTGGCGAGGCTGGCCGCCGCCGGCGGCGGGAATGATCCGGACGCGGTGTTGGTGCTGTTGCATCTGTTGGCCGAGGGTGCGTCGGCGTTGGCCGCGAAGTTCGCGCATCGCACCACCCACGCGCTGGCCATGGTGGTGGCCGAGCTGACGTGTCAGATCCGCGCGTTTGTCTGGCAGCGCCGCACGGAGGCCATCGCGGCGGGGTTGCTGCTGGACACCAAGCATGCGCTGTGGCACGGCGAGTTCCGGCCGGTCGAGGACGGCCGGGCCAACGAGGCGGTGCTGGTCGATCCGGCCCGCTGGACGGAGCTGGTCGGCGACCCCGGCGACGCACTCTCATCTGAGCCGGACCTGGTGGATCTGTTGGTGTGGGCCGCCGCCCGGGGGGTCAGCGACGCCGGTGAGGTGGCCGTGCTGCTGGAGCTGATGCGCGACGACACCGGCCGGGACGTTCAGCAGCGCGCCGCCGCGGCGCTGGGTGTGAGCGTGAAAACGGTCCGCCGCCGCCGGGACCGCGCGGTCGCAGCCCTGCAAGCGGCGGCCGGTGAGTACCTGGCCGCAGTGGCCTAGCAGCCGGGGTGCACGGCTGCTAGGCGGTGGCGGGAAATATTTTGAAACTTTTTTCGCCCGGGTGTCCCTTTTCGGGTCCCTCGATGTCCCTGTCACAGGTAGCAGCCGTTTGCACCTCACTAGCTCGGGAGTGGATTTCATGGATGAACCGCCCGGCCTCACCGCATCACCCGCCGCCGCGGCCGGCGTGGCAGCTGATGCCGAGTGGATCGCCGATCAGCTCGACTCGCTGGCCCAGGCCAGCCGCTGGTTGAGCGGGGAGTTGGAGCACATCATGACCTGCCGGGCCTTGTTGACGCAGGTGACGGTGAACCGGCTGGTGGCATTGGGGGAGCGGATGCGGCCGGCGGCGGCGGCCCGAGACCGGCTGGCCCGCATCGACCCGGCCCGGCTGTTGGCCGGCGGCGCGGTGTGGCTGGCCCGCCAACCACCGGCCACGTTCGGCGAATCGGCGGCGGCGCGGGCGGCGCGGGTCTGGGCCGGCGGCGCGGCATGACCTCGCTGCGGATGGCCCAGATCGGTAGTGCGGGTCAGCTGATCGATGTGGCCGCCGGCGGGGATGTGGACCCCACTTCCGGCCGGTTGTTGTCCGTTGCGCAGCTCCAGCAGGCTTTGCGGCTGGCGGTGGCGATGCCGGTGACCGGCCCGCAGGTGTCAGCACCGGCACCGGCACCGGCGCAGTCGTTCGACCGTGCCGAGACTCCCGCGCCGCGGCAGGACGGTTTCCTGGGCCGACCGGTCGGCGGCGGTTTGCCGTCGCGGGAGGTTCCCGCCGGATCGGTATGCGTGGTCGGGGTGTCCGGAGGGAGTGGGGAGACGACGCTGGCGCAGCTGCTCACCGACGTCCACGCCGACCTGCAGGTCCCGGTGATGGCCACTGATCATTACTGGCCGGTCGGCCGGCCCGTCAGCTGCCCGGTTGTGTTGTGCGCCCGCAGCACGATGGCTTCGCTGGAGGCGGCCCAGCGGGCCGCCGCCCAGTGGGCCGGCGGCGCCGCGCGCGCCGCGGCCGTGGTCGGTCTGGTGCTGATGGCCGACGCGGCGGGGCGGGAGCCCCGCCCGATCACCGATTTCGCCCGGATCCTGGCCGGCGGGATGCCGCAGCTGTGGCGGATCCCGTGGGTGCCGGCGTGGCGGCTGGGTCCGCCCGATCCGCAGTTTTTGCCCCGCCCGGTCGCGGCGGCGCTGCCCGGCATCGAGGCCGCGTTGGCCCGATGCAGTCCTGTCCCTCGTTCCACCCGATGAAAGGCAAACACCATGTTGTTGCTGTTGCCTCACCTGTCCGCTGTGCTGCTGGCCGTGCCCAACCCTGGCCCCGGCATCGCCCCTCCCGGCGCGGCGCAGATCACCAAGCTGCTGCAGTACGCCGCCTGGATCGTCTTCGCCGCCTGCGTCGGGGGGGTGCTGATTTCCGCCGGAATGATGGCGATCAAACACCACCGCGGCGGCGGCAGCGAGGCCGCAGGCGGCCTGGGCTGGGTGCTCGGCGCCTGCATCATCGCCGGGTCCGCCTCCGCGCTGGTCGGCGCGTTCGTCTGAAATCCCCCTCCCCTCCCGATCGGAAAGGACGGTCAGTGATGGCCAGGAACCGGGACACCGGCGAGCAAGAAAGCTCCACGTTCACCAGCACCTCGTTCGTCCTGTCTGTGCTGTTCCTGGCCGGGGTGCTGGCCACCGGGATCATCCTGGTGGCGACCGGCCCGCACCGCGACTCCACCTCCGCCGCGGTCGCAACCGCGGCGGCGGAGCCTGCGACCAGCAACGCTGCTCCACCGGTGCCGCTAACCGCCACCCCGGCCACCGGCAGCGGCGACCCGGTCGGGCCGCCGGCGGCGCCGACCGGCCCACAAGTGGTGCCCGCGCCGCTGCGGCCCAGCAGCAGCTGCGGGTTGCCGGCCGGCGGCCAGCAGATACCGACCGCCGCCCCGGCCGGGTCGTGGCAGATCGTGGCGGGGATCGCGGTGCCGATCAGCCCGGTGTTCGGCCCGGCCCGACTCGTCGGCGGCATCGGCACCTGTTATGCGCGCAGCCCTACTGGCGCGCTGTTCGCGATGATGGACACCCTGGCGTTGACCGAGGCGCCCAGTGATCAGATTTCCGCAACTGCGGTGGTGACCCAACGCGGCTCCCGCACCGGCCAGTACGCCCAGGCGCGGACTGCGGCAAAGACGCAGGACAGCGGCGGCAGCGGGGTTGGTTCGAAGATGCCGTCGGATGCTTCGACGACCCCGAAGGTGACGCTGCTGGGTTTCCGGTTCGTGGACTACACCCCGGACCGAACCACCATTGCGGTGGCGGTCGGGGTGGGTGACCCTGCACGGTCGGGCAGCTATCAGCCGGCGATGCTCACCGCCGTCCTGGCGTGGGAGGGCGGGGACTGGAAGTTCGTCTACTCCGATCAGACCGGCGCCACCGCCGCCCCGATCATCTCCACCGAGCAGTACACGGCGTGGGCGGCGTAACCGGGGATGTGTGACCTGTCGATCCTGCATCCCATCGACTCCATGTCGTGCATCGGTACCCGCATCGTCGGCGGTGTCGGCAGCGCCGTGACCAGCGCATTTTCCACCGTGTTCGGAGGCATCGTGACGTGGCTGAGCGGTCTGATCACCGACGCGATCGCCGGGATGATCAAAACTCTGGGCACGTTCTGGGTGAAGGTCGGCACCCCCGGCGTCGGCGATGTCGACGGTAATCCCTCGAGCACGATCAGCTGGATGTGGGCGCATCTGCGCTGGTACACCCTCGCGCTGCTGGTGTTCTCGGTGCTGCTGGGCGCCGGCCGGATGGCGCTGGCCCGCCGGGCCGAGCCCGGCACCGACACCCTCCGCTCGATCGTGCAGTACAGCCTGGTCAGCACCCTGGGCGTTGCGGTCATCGCCGCCGGTATCCAGGCCTCCGACCTGTTCTCTACCTGGATCATCACCGCCTCGACCGGTTCGGATTTCACCACCAGCATCGGGAATCTGTTGAACTTCGGCGCGGCCACCGGCACCGCCGGGATCGGGCTGGTGCTGCTGGTCGTGCTGGGTCTGCTGGCGGTGTTGGCCTCGATCATCCAGATCGTGCTGATGGTGATGCGCTCGGCGATGCTGGTCCTGCTGATCAGCATCGGGCCGCTCGCGGCGGCGGCGACCAACACCGAGATGGGCAAGCAGTGGTTCCGCAAGGTGCTGGCCTGGACCATCGCGTTCCTGCTGTACAAGCCGGTCGCGTCGATCATCTACGCGTTGGCGTTCCGGTTGATGAGTTCCACCGCCACCGGCGGTGGGTTGGTCGGGATCATCCTGGGCATCGCGATGATGATCATGGCGTTGCTGGGCCTGCCGGCGTTGATGCGTTTCCTGGTGCCGGCGGTGGCCGCCACCGCCGGCGGCGCCGGCGCAGGCGCGATGGCGGCCGGGGCGATCGCCACCGGAGCGATGCTGGTCGCCGGCGGTGGCCTGGCCGCCGCCAAGGGCGCAGGCGGCGCCGCGGCGGCCGCCGGGCCCAGCGGCTCCACGACCGGCACCGGCGGCACGCCACCTCCCGGCGGCGGCGGCGGTGGAGCCGCTGGGCCCGGCGGGGGTGGCGGCGGCGGCGGGGGCGGCGGCGGTTCGGGCCCGGCTGGATCCGGCCCGAGCGGAAGTGGCGGCGGCGCGGCGGCCGGGGCGGGCGCCCCACCTCCAGCAGGCGGCGGCGGGGGCGGTGCGGTTCCGGCCGCCGCGCCCGCGTCCGCACCGCCGGCGGTGCCGTGATGGCGGCAGGTATCGACAGTCCGCAGCGGCGGCCCCCGGCGGCGCCCTGGTCCAGGACCATCCAGAGCCTTCCAGCTCGTGATCACCGCGACGGCAGGAGAACCGATCCATCATGACGACCACTGAACCTTCGCCCCGCACCTACGGGAACTGGCGGCAGCCGAGGTCACCGGGTATCGCCGGGTTCGGGCTGCTGGGCACGATGGTGCTCCTGGGCGGCCTCGTCGCGGTGATCACCGCGATGATGTTCGGCGGTCTGATCGCCGCGGCGATCACCGCGGGGCCGGTCGCGGCCACCCTGGGTTTGCTGTCCATGACCGACAAACACGGCCGCAACGCCGGGCAGCGCCTCGCCACCCGGGTGGGCTGGGGCCGGGCGAAACGCCGCGGGTCCCGGCTCTACCGGTCGGGGCCGCTGGGCCGCACCCCGTGGGGCAGCCACCAGCTGCCCGGGTTGGCGGCCCGTTCCCGGCTGATCGAGGCCCGGGATTCCTACGGCCGCCCGTTCGCGTTGGTGTACGTGCCGCAGACCAACCACTACACCGTGGTGCTGGAAACCCAGCCTGACGGGGCATCTTTGGTCGATCAGGTGCAGGTGGACATGTGGGTCGCCGGGTGGGGACAGTTCCTGGCCGCATTGAGCAACGAGTCGCACATCGTCGCCGCCTCGGTGACCGTGGAAACCGCACCCGATACCGGGGCGCGGCTGCGCCGCGAGGTGGAACTGAACCTGGACCCGACCAGCCACCCGCTGGCCCAGGCGATGCTCCGGGAAGCGGCGGACACCTACCCCGCCGGTTCGGCCTCCATCCGGGCGTGGGTCGCTGTGACCATCAAGGGCCTGACCCCGTCGGGGAAGAAACGGTCCGCCGGTGAGGTGGCCCGGGACCTGCAGGCCCGGCTCCCCGGCCTCACCTGCTCACTCTCGGCCACCGGTGCGGGTACCGCCGATCCGGTCAGCGCAGCGCAGCTGTGCGAGATCATCCGGACCTGCTACGACCCGGCGTCCGCGGAACTGTTCGAAAAGGCCCACGCCATGGGCGATCCGGTGGAGCTGGACTGGGCCGATGTCGGACCGGCCGCCCACGACACCCACTGGGATTCCTACCGGCACGACGGCTGCTGGTCGGTGTCCTGGTCCATGACGCAGGCGCCGCGCGGCCTCTCGTTCTCCTCCGTGCTGACCCAGCTGCTGTCCCCGCACCCCGATGTGGACCGCAAACGGGTCACCCTGCTGTACCGGCCGATCTCATCCGGGGTGGCCGCCGGGATGGTCGAGTCGGACAAACGCAACGCCGAGTTCCGGGTCAACAGCGCCCAAAGGGTATCCGCCCGCGCCGCCACCGATCTCAAGGCCGCCAGCGCCGCCGCCGACGAGGAGGCCCGCGGCGCCGGGTTGGTCAACTTCGGGATGCTCGTCACCGCGACGGTGCCGGACCTGGATCGCCTCGATGACGCCAAAGCGGCGATCGAGAACCTGTCAGCCGGGGCCAGGATCCTGCTACGCCCGGTGTTCGGTTCCCAGGACTGCGCGTTCGCGGCCGGCCTGCCGCTGGGTCTGGTGCTGCCGGCGCATCTGAAAATACCCGCGGCCCTGCGTTCGATCGCCTGACCGACACCCGCCGACCAATCACCAAGGAGCCCCGATGCCCACACCCGAACAGAACCCCCGCCAACCGGTTTCCTTGCGCCGGGTGGTGACGACGCCGCCGCCGCGGAAGTCCCGCACAACCACCCGGACGCAGCGGAATGCGGCGTCAGTGGCCAAGGCCGGTCAGGACCGGCCGGTCCGCCCCGGTCTGCGGGGCTGGGCCGGGCGGGGCCGCGGCGCGGCGGAGCTGGTGGCGCCGGCCGCCGAATGGCGCGGCACCACCGTGCAGGTGTGCGGCCTGTGGCCCTTCGCCGCCGGGTCCGGGTCCCCGGTGACCGGGGTGCCGCTGGGCCCGAACCTTTTGACCGGGGCGACGGTGTGCGCGGACCCGATCTCCTGGTTCACCCGGGCCCGTCTGATCTCCAACCCGTCGCTGTTTCTGCTGGGCCTGCCCGGGCTGGGCAAGTCGACCACGATCCGGCGGATGTGCCTGGGGCTGCACGGCTATGGGGTGCAGCCGCTGGTCCTGGCCGACCTGAAACCGGACTACGTCGATCTGATCGAGGCCCTGGGCGGTCAGGTCATTCCGTTGGGTCGTGGCAGCGGCGGACTCAATGTCCTTGACCCTGGGGAGGCCACCGAGGTCGCCAAGATGCTCACCGGCACCGCCCGTGAACAGGTGCTCACCGAGGCCCACGCCCGGAAGGTGGAGCTGCTCAAAGCGTTCATCTCCATCGTCCGCAAGGCCCGGGTGGAAGTCGGCGAGAGCAACATCCTGGGCCGGGCCGTGCAGATCCTCGCCGACCGGACCGAGGTCGGGCCGGGCACGTTGCCCGAGCTGCTGCAGGTGATCCGGGCCGCGCCGGCGGATCTGCGGGCGGTGGCCATCGACCGGGGCGAGCTGTCCCGCTACCACGACGCCACCCAGAACCTGGAGTCGGCGTTGCTGGCGATGATCAGCCCAGAAGGCGCCATCTCGGACATGTTCGCCCGGCCCACCGCGGTGCAGATGCGCCGCGACCGGCCCGTGGTGTTCGACGTGTCCTCGATCAAGGACACCGAATCCGATCTGCAGGCCGCGGCCCTTTTGGCGTGCTGGTCCACCGGGTTCGCCTCCGTCAACTACCACCACCTGCTCGCCGACGCCGGTCTGGAACCGCGGCGCCACTTCTTCATCGTGATGGACGAGCTGTGGCGGGCGCTGCGGTCCGGGCCGGACATGGTGGACCGCATCGACGGGTTGACCAGACTCAACCGGACCGTCGGGGTGGGGCAGGCGTTCTGCTCGCACACCATGTCCGACCTGCGGTCGCTGGCCACCGAATCCGAACGGATCAAAGCGTTCGGATTCGTCGAACGCTCCGGCATGGTCATCACCGCCGGCCTGCCGGCCAAGGAGATCCCGCTGCTGGCCCAAGCCGGGATCCGGCTATCCGGCCGAGAAGAAGCCATGGTCACCGAATGGTCCGCCCCGGCCAGCTTCGACGTGAAAACCGGCCGCGAGACTGACCCGCCAGGCCGCGGCCGGATCTTGATCAAAGTCGGTACCCGGCCCGGTATCCCGGTACAGGTCCGGCTGACCCAGGCCGAGCTGGCCCTGAACAACACCAACAAAAGGTGGACCTGATGACCACATTCGACTTGGCCACGACCGGTTCGGCGCCCCGCTGATGTCCGGGGCCCGCCGCACCGCCGGCAACACCGACACCATGCTGGTGTTCGCCGCGATCACCCTGGCCGTCCTGGCGGTCGGGAACCTGTGGGCGGTATTGCATGTCGCCGCGTGGCTGGGCCATCAGCCGCCGCCGCCGAACCAGCCCGTGCAACTCCTCGCCGACCTGATCAAAGGCCAGATCCGCTGGCCCCGGTATGGCTTGCTCATCCTCGGCGGGCAACTGGCCGCGCTCCTGCTCGTTGGGGTGCTGGGGTGGTTCATCTGGCGCACCGTGCACCGCCGCCGGCCGCGGCTGCGCGGGGACCGCGCCGCGGCCCTGATGGGCACCGGCAAAGATCTGGAGGCGGTCAGCGGGCGCAGCGTGAAAGCGGCCGCGGAGCGGCTCGGTGTCACCGGCAGCTTCGGGCTGAAGATCGCCGAAACGGTCACCGCGCCCCGGTCGCTGTGGCAGAGCTGGGAAGACGTGTCGGTCGACATCTGGGGGCCCCGGCAAGGAAAAACCACATCCCGGGTCATCCCGGCGATCGTGTCCGCGCCCGGCGCCGTCGTGGTCACCTCCAACAAACGGGACGTCGTCGACGCCACCCGCGGAGTCCGGGAACCCACCGGCCCCGTGTGGGTGTTCGACCCGCAGGGCATCTGCGGAGAGCCGCCGACCTGGTGGTGGAACCCGCTCGGCGGGATCGGTAACGAAGTGGACGCCCAGAAGTTGGCCGCCATCTTCGTCGCGGCGTCCCGGCCGGCCGGCGCCCGCACCGACGCCTACTTCGACGGCGCCGGTGAGGACCTGCTGGCCGGGCTGATCCTGGCCGCCGCGGTCGCCCGACGTCCGGTGACCCAGGTGTATCTGTGGTTGACCAGACCCACCGACACCGAACCGGCGATCCTGTTAGAGCAAGCCGGTTTCGCCCTCGTCGCGGCCGGGGTCCGCAATGTCATCGACGCCCCGGACAAACAACGCGGCGGCGTCTACGGCACCGCCCAGCGGGTCGTCAACTTCATGACGAACTCCGCCGCGATGACCTGGTGCACCCCAGGGACCGGCCAGGCCCGGCCCCAGTTCCACCCGGACCAGTTCGTCTCCGACGGCCTACAGACGCTATACTCGATCTCCAAGGAAGGGCAGGGCTCCGCCGGCCCGGTCGTCACCGCGTTGACCGCCGCCGTCACCGAGGCCGCCGAGCGGCTCTCCGAACGGTCCCCGCTGGGCCGGCTACCCATCCCGATGGTGCTGGTGCTGGACGAGGCCGCCAACGTGTGCCGCTGGACCGAACTGCCGAACCTGTACTCCCACTTCGGTTCCCGCGGCATCGTGGTCCTGACGATCCTGCAGTCCTGGGCCCAGGGCGTCGAGGTGTGGGGCCGAGAAGGAATGATCAAACTGTGGGCGGCCGCCACGGTCAAGGTCGTCGGCTCCGGTGTCGGCGGCGGGGAGTTCCTGCAGGAACTGTCCACCCTGATCGGCGACTGGGACGCCCCACACACCTCCCGCACCACCGGCCGCAGCAGCGGCCCGTCCTACAACTACTCCCGGCAGCGGGAACACATCATGGACGTCGCCGACATCGCCGCCCTGCCCAAAGGTCGCTGCATCGTCCACGCCGCCGGCACCCGCCCAGCGCTGTGCCGGACGCTGCCGTGGATGACCGGGCCGCAGGCCGAGGCGGTCAGCGCCTCGATCCGCCAGTACGACCCGAACACACCCGCCGCACCGGTAGGGCAGCCCGCCGCCGCCACGTCGGCGGTACCGCTGGATCAGATCGGCACCGCGCGATGACCGCCGACCTTCACGGCCCGGCCGGCGGCCATTGGGGTCCCGCCCGGTCCCTGCTGCCGCCCGCCGCCGAGCCGAACCCGGACGCCGCCCCCGATCCCCACGGCGACCAGGCCTGGACGCCGGCACCGCCGGCGCTGCTTTACCCGAACGTGGTCGCCTGGGTCCACGGCTGGCTCATCCACATCTACCGCCGGCCCGTGGGCGATGGCCGGAACCTGGCCTGGTGCCC
>JAABUM010007066.1_pt1 | contig 10586 bp, 10 predicted proteins | sample 5559161 | NCBI WGS metagenome assembly JAABUM01 (sample SAMN10711868, study PRJNA513369) | rock metagenome | isolation source: Antarctica rocks | place: Antarctica: Victoria Land, Siegfried Peak nord | reverse complement strand
TCCAAGATCCCCGCCACGCGCGCGTAGCGCTCTTTGATCGCCTCTTCACCTGTCGTATCCATGTCGTCCAGTGTACGACAAGCCACCCCAACATCCCCTTTATTTACTGACGAGCCCTTAGTGGGACGATCAACCTCTCGCCCTCGGCCGACGTCTACGATGTCGATCTCTTCGACACGCCCGCCGCAACGGTGACGGCGCTCCACCGGCGGGGACGACATGTCATCTGTTACGTTTCCGTCGGCTCCTACGAGGACTGGCGGCCCGACGCGGCGCGCTTCCCCCGTTCCGTCGTTGGGAAGCCGTACCAGGGCTGGTCGGGGGAATGGTGGCTGGATGTGCGCAACATCGCGGCGCTGGCCCCCCTCATGCGCGCGCGACTCGACCTATGCAAGGCCAAAGGCTTCGACGCGGTCGAGCCCGACAACAGCGATGGCTACCAGGCGGAGGGCGGGACAGGCTTCCCGCTGACGGCGGGCGACCAACTCCGGTACAACCGCTGGGTCGCGGCCGAAGCGCACCGTCGCGGTCTCTCCATCGGCCTCAAGAACGATAGCGACCAGGCAACGCTCTTGGCGCCTCAGTTCGACTGAGCGCTGACCGAGGGCTGCTTCCAGCAGGGCTGGTGCGCGCGGGAGCAGCCCTTCCTGGCGCTGCACAAGGCCGTCTTCGCGACCGAGTACACCGATGTCACCGATCGCCGGACCTTCGACCGGAGCGACTGCCCACGCGCCCTCCAACTGGGCATCTCCCTCATCTACAAGCACCGCACCCTTGATCTATGGCGGACGACGTGTGCGGGACGCTCAAACCGTGCTGGATGAGGACGGAATAGGAGGGGTGTGTAAGCAAAGCAGCGCCCTTATCTGGATCATGGCTCTGTCGCATCCCCCCAGGCTCAGAGCGTGCGCGGCGCGACACATCGGTCGCTGATGTGTCGCCACCAACTCGGCTCTCCATGAGGCGTTGATGTTAGCCAGGAATGGCTTATCGAGGAGACGAGAGACTTCGGGGCGTGTCTTGCACGAGGCAACCAGGTGCGGCACGGGCACGCGAAGAATGCGCTAGACGATGAGGAGAGGACCGTCCTGACGCGCGGCTCCGTGTGCCGCCGTGTGGTGGTCCGCGCGCCCCTGGCGCGAGCGATCCGGCACGGCGGCTGAGCAACGCGGGGCCGGCTCCTCCGTCACGCTGACGCTCGCGCCCGCCGTCGCCGCGTCGCCGCCGTTGTCCACAGCGGCGCGTGGCCGGCCTGGTACGCTCTGAGGAGAGACCCCGGACCACACAGGAGCCCACATGACCCCGCTCCCCGTTCCCGACACGGCTCGGGCCGTGCTCACCTCCGCTCAAGAAGGCGCGTTAACGGACGCGATCCGCGCCGGCCGCCGCGCCCGCCTGCTCGCCCAGCGACACCTCGCCGCGCGCCTGCGCCGCGACCTGCCCCCCGCCGTGTCCGCCCGCGCCGCCGCCGGCGCCGTCCTCGCCGCCCTCGGCCCCCACCTCCCGCTTGCCCCGAACGCGATCCCTGCCGCCGTCGGCCCCCTCCTACCCCCTGCCCTCCCCGCCGATGCCCGCGCCCGCCTGCTCGCCGCCCTCGCCGCCTGGCCCCTCGACCAGGACGCCCTCCGCGCCGCCGCCCAGGCCCGCGCCGCCTTCGTGGCCGCCAACCACGGCCTCGTCCACGCCGTCGCCGCCCGTTACCAGCACCGCGGCCTCCTCCTCGACGACCTCGTGCAGGAGGGCACGGTCGGCCTCCTGCGCGCCATTGACCTGTTCGACCCCGCCCGTGGCTACAAGTTCTCCACCTACGCCGTCTGGTGGATCAAGCAGGCGATCCGCCGCGCCGTGGCCACGCAGGTCCCCCTCGCCCACGTCCCCGAGAACGTGCAGCAGGAGCGCGCCCGCCTCGCGCGCCTGGCCCACACGCTCCACGCCACCCTGGGCCATCCGCCGTCCCGTGCCGACCTTGCCGCTGCCCTGGACATCCCCCGCGCCCGCGTGGACACCCTCACCGCGCCCCTGCCCGCCCCCGTCCCCCTCGACCAGACCGTGGGCGACGCCGAGACCACGACCCTGGGTGACCTCCTCCCCGATCCCGCCGCCCTCCGGCCCGACGACGTGGCCGAGGCCCAGGAGCTTGCGGCCGCCGTACGCGCCGCCCTGGTCACCCTGACCCCCCGCGAGCGCGCTATCCTCGTCGCGCGCTACGGCCTCGACGGCGCGCCCCCGCGCACCTTGCAGGAGATCGGCCAGCACCTCGGGCTCACCCGCGAGCGTGTGCGCCAAATCGAGGCCCGCGCTCTCCGGCAGTTGCGCGACCCCGCCTTACGCCGCTGGCTCGACGACGACGACGACGACGACGACGACACCCCCGCCGCCTCCTAACGCGTCGCGCGCCATCCACGCGTGGGGGATGGTGAGCGATACGAGACGCTAGAGGGACACGACACACCGAACTGCAGAGAGGACGTGGAGGATGCCGACATCCGACGGAACGCCACAGCCCGGCGACGACGCGCCGTTACGCGCGTGGCGCCGGCGCTACGCCGAAGAGACGGAGCGCGGCTTTAGCCTTCGCCTGCCGCTGGCCCTGGCGCGCCGAGGCGGCCGCGCGCGGGCTACCGCCTAGCCGCTACGTCGCCGACCTGCTCCGCGTCGCGCTGGGCGACCTCCCCGGCAGCCCCGCCCTCGCCCTCACACCAACACCGGCCACACCAACGCCAGCCGCCCCAACGCCGGCCGCCCCAACACCGGCGTCGCCGACGCCCGCCGCGCAGGGCCAGGTTGACCTCCGCGCCCTCCGCATCATCCAGCTCCGCGAGGGCCGTGACGGCGAGCCGCACCAGCTCGCCGTCGCCGACACGGCTACCGTCCTCCGCATCCTGCGCGCCGATCTAGCCTGGCTCGAGACGGGCGGCGATGCATGAGCATGGGGGACAACGCTGCGTCGGCCAACGCGCCGGCGACCACCGGCAGGGCGGCCACCTGCGCCACCTGCGACGGACCGGCCCCGCCCGGCAAGCTCCGGTGCGATACCTGCGTCAATGCGGAGTTCGACACGCTGCGCGCCATGTCTGGGGAGGAGTGGTACAACGCGCATAAACAGGGGCGCCGCGGAGAGGCAGGACATGCCGAGCCCTAACTCCATCGCAGCCATCGCCGCCGCCGAGCGTGTCCTGCTCGCCCATGCCGACGAGATCGCCGCCGCCTGCGCCATGGCCCACCCCACGGTCGTCGTCGGCGTCGTCCCCAGCCCCGAGGACGACGCCGTGCGCATCCACCACGTCGCGCGCGGCATCCTCCCCGCCATCGCCGCCTATGAGGGCCTGGGCGCCCTTATCATCGACCCACGCACGCACCGCACGCTCGCCGACGTGCGCACGCGCATCCAGGGGTGGGCCACCTGGCGGCGCGGCCTCCTGCAGGGCGACGAGTGGCATGTCGTCCCCAGGGCCTCATCCGGCCCGGACGACCCGCCGTCGCCGGCGGGATAGGCCCGTCGTCGGCGATACTGGATGGACATAGGGGAGAGCGGGAGAGGCGCGATGAGGGAGCCGACGCCCCGGCCACCCGCGGGCAGGCCGGGCTGGAACGAGCAGGCCGCCGTGGCTATCCTCGTGGTGTGCGCGCGGCACCTCGTGGCCGCCGAGCCGCCGCCCCTCACCCCCGACCGCCTGACCTGCCTCGTGGCGGAGTCCACCTTCCCCCAGCTCGTCGCCCTGTTCGCGCAGAGCCCGGACGCGCGGGTCCGCGACGACGCCGCGCGTTTGCACCGCCTCGTCATCGCTGGCCAGGTCGTCTACTACGGGGTCATGCAGGGTATCCCCACCGCCCTCGGCGATCCCTATTTTCGCCTCGCCCTCGCCAAGGCTGCCCGCCGTGCCGGCCTTGACCTCTTCCCGCCGGCCCACTGAGCACGCCGGTCCCCGTCATGATCCTGGGACCGCCCTGGGACCAGCCGGTCTCGTACAGAGAGCCACAGGACCGTGGATACGGCCTCGCACGGCGTGGTGGCGTGGTCCCATCATGGGACGCGGCCTCGTCTGGGCGGCCACCGCTAGCCCTCCGACGAGAGCCGCGCGCACCCTCCCCGCGTGGCGCTCCTGGCCCTCCGACACGCCTCACAGCGTGGTGCTATGTTGGTACCACGGTAGCTCCAACGGGCCTCACAACGTGGTACCATCGGTGGCTCTAGTACCACAAGCATGGAGCTACGCCAGAGCCCTGTTTCACACAGGAAAACGGGGGATTCGCGCGACCGTGGAGCTACCCTTTACCCTGGGTGAGTCACCATCCATAGCTCTAGTACCATCGCTGCGCTAAACGCCCGCGCAGGCCGGGCGCGAGGCCGGCCCCGCGCGCAGTGCCGGGGCACAGGGTACGGGCGAGGCGGCCGCCCTCACGGCCGATCCATGATGGGAGGTTGCTGCTTGACGCCTTCCCGAAGCGCCGGCGCGCAGACAAGCAGGGCAATCGCATGACGGCTCCTTCTCCGACGGCCGTTCGGTAGCGGGCGTGAACGCACGGCCGTCACCGAATCGGGCAGTTGTAGACAACGGCGGCGCCGATGATCTGTCGGTAAAGGACCTATGATGCGATTGCCCTGCGCAGACAAGCCCCGTCGTTGACAGCCGACCCCGCCCTTGCTACACTACCGCTGTTGCAAGCGTTAGCGGGGAGGCTCGAGTCATGTGCGATTCATCCGTGCCGCGGCGTGATGCCGCGCGCCCTATGGCGGATGTGCCTGGCTGTGTGGCCGCTATGAAGGTGCTGAAGACCCTCCCGACACAGGCGTGCCCGACACAGGCGTGTCGCGGGAGAGGCGCCCCTGCCTGAGAGAACCCCTTTCGTGCCATGAACGATGGCCGTGGGCGCACCTCTGGTGTCCACGGCTTTTTTGTTGCCCCGCCGCGCGGCTATTCGGCTGTGAACAGCCGCGCGGCGGGCGGTCCGGCACGACACCCCCAGGCATCTCGACATCCGCCTCGAGTCCATCCTTCTCTATCCATGCCCAATCGCTCGTCGTTCGCGGCGAGACGAGGAGTTTTCCCCATGCGCTTTTTTCAGGCATTGGGCCGCTATTGGCGGTTGTTAGCGCGCTATCTGGGACCCCAGTGGTCGCGAATGGGCCTGCTGGCCGTGATCCTGGGTGGCGCCATCGGCGTGCAGGTGGTCACGCCGCTGGTGGCGAGCCGCTTCATCGACCGGGCCACCTCCGGCGGGACGCTGCGCGAGTTGATTATCCTGGCGCTGTTGACCATGGGCCTGGCCGTGGCGGGGCAGGGCCTGGCCGTCGCCGAGACCTACGTGGCCGAAAACGTGAGCTGGGCGGCCACGAACAAACTGCGCGCTGACCTGCTCGCCCACCTGCTGCGGCTGGACGCCGCGTTCCACACGGCCCATACCCCAGGCGAACTGATCGAGCGGGTGGACGGCGACGTGGCCGCCCTGGCCCGCTTCTTCTCACGGTTCGTGGTCTATGTGCTCGGCAACGGCCTCTTGATGGTCGGCGTACTCGCGTTGCTCTACCGCGTGGACTGGCGGATAGGCCTGGGGTTAAGCATCTTTGTCCTGCTGGCCTTGGCCGCTATGGTGCGCATCCGCGCCGTCGCCACACCCTCCTGGGCTGCCGAGCGCCAGGCTAGCCTGGATTATTCATGAGGTTGCGGCACGGGGTCCGCTGCGCTATGGTCGAGGTGTTGAACGTCTCACCATCGCGCGGAGGACCCCCTGTCACCACAGTCTGCCACACCCGCCTACACGTTCGCCACGTCGACCGCCCTCGCCCTGGAAGCCACCTTCGACGGGGGTCGCCTGACCTCCGACGGGGGGCTGCCCTGGCTCGCCGAAGCCGAGGACGACAGCGGCATCTGCCGCGCGCTGGCCGCCTGCGTCCCTGAGTGGCGGCGCACCCGCATCGACCATTCGAGCGAGGCGTTGACGCGCCAGCGCGTCTTCGGGATTGCCTGCGGCTACGAGGACCAGAACGATGCCGACACCCTGCGCGCCGACCCGCTGCTCAAGCTCGTTTGTGGCCGGCGGCCTGAGGGCGACGCCGACTTGGCCAGCCAGCCGACCCTCTCGCGCTTCGAGAACGCGGTGGACCGCCACGCCTGTCGGGCGCTGGCCCACGCCCTGCTCGGCGTGTACCTGCGCGAACGGGGGCGTGACGGCCGCCCCCGGCACATCGTCCTGGACATCGACAGCACCGACGACCCGACGCATGGGGCGCAGGAGGGCGCTGCCTACCACGGCTACTATCGCCAGCACATGTACCACCCCTTGCTCGTCTTCGACGGCGAGACCGACCAGCTCGTCGTCGCCCTGCTGCGCCCCGGTAATGCGCACGCCAGCCGCGGCGTGCTCAGTGTTTTGCGCGTGCTCATCCGCGCCATCCGGGCGCGCTGGCCCGGCGTCGCCGTCGAGGTCCGCGCCGACGGCGGCTGCGCCGTCCCCGCGCTCTATGACTTCTGCGAGAGCGCGGACCTCGGCTATACCAGCGGCCTCATCCCCCACCCGCGCCTGCAGAAAATCGCCGCGCCCCTGCTCGCCCAGGCCACAGAGCAGCGCGCCGCGACCGGCGAGAAGATCCGCTTGGTGGACGAGACGACCTATCAGGCCGGGTCGTGGGCTCGGGCACGGCGCGTCGTCTACAAAGCCGAAGCCTTGGACCAGGGGCCGCACACGCGCTTCGTCGTGACGACCCGGACCGACCCGCCCGCGGCGGTGTACGACTGGTACGTCGACCGCGGCGAGGCCGAACTCTGGATCAAGGACCTCAAGCGCGCCTGCCTCGCCGATCGCCTGAGCGACCACCGCTTCTGGGCCAACCAGTTCCGCCTCATCCTGCATGCCGCCGCCTACTGGCTCCTCGACACCCTGCGGCGGCGGCTCTGCCGCCAGGGCTACCCGCCGCTCCACCTCGACACGCTGCGCCTGCGCCTGCTCAAGGTCGGCGGTCGTGTCCGCGAACTGACCACCCGCGTGCGCCTCCACCTCGCCAGCAGCCACCCCGGTCAGCCTCTCTGGGACCTCTTGGCTGCCGCCTATCCACGCGCCGCGTCAGCCCGCGACCCGTCGGCGTCCGACCTTAGGGGTGGATCGCAGCGATCCGCTCTATGCGCAGCTGTCCACGACAGCCGCGCGCCGCGTCCGCACGCGTCCGCACCCATCCCTGCCGGGCACGCGACGGCACCCGCCGGCCTCGCCCCCGCACCCTGCGCCCGCATCCCGCACCCGCTGCCCGCTCTCGCTACACTATTTCGATGGCTACCTCGCTGGTATGTCCTGGTCTGCATCGATGAGTATCGCCATGAATAATCCAGGCTAGCGCCGATTTCTATGGCTTCCTGGGCGACTACCTGGCCGGCCTGGAGGATGTCCGGTCCAGCGGGGCCGGCGCGTTCGTACTGCGCCGCTGCGCCGAGGTGATGCGCTCGTGGCTGGCCGCGACGCGCAAGGCGCAGATGGCCGGCTATGCCCTGATCGCCACCGGCGAGGGGATCTTCGCGCTCAGCACGGCCGTCGCTCTCGCCCTCTGCGCCCTGCTGTTTAGGGACGGTACCCTGACCCTCGGCGCCGCCTATCTCGTCTTCCGGTATACCGAGATGCTGCGCGGGCCTGCCAACCAGATCCGCACCGAGGTGCAGGACCTGCAACAGGCGGACGCTAGCATGGGCCGCGTCGAGGCGCTCCTGCGCACGGCGCCGCGCCTGGTCGATGGCCCCGGCGTCGCGCTCCCGCCCGGCCCGCTGGCGGTGGAATTGGACGGCGTGTCCTTCGACTATGCGGAGGGTGTACCCGTCCTATGCGATGTCAGCGTGCGCCTGGGGCCGGGCCGCGTGTTGGGCGTGGTCGGACGCACCGGCAGCGGCAAGACGACGCTGACGCGGCTCCTCGCGCGCTTCTACGATCCGCGGGCCGGCGTGGTGCGCCTGGGGGGCGTGGACGTGCGGGCGGTCCGCCTCGCGGCGGTGCGCGCGCGTATCGGCCTGGTCACCCAGGAGGCGCCCCTCTTCGACGCCAGCGTGCGCGATAACCTGACCCTCTTCGACGACGGCGTGCCGGACGAGCGGATCGGCGCGGTGCTGGATACCCTGGGCCTGGGCGGGTGGCTGCGGGAGTTGCCACGCGGGTTGGACACCGCGCTGGGACCCGGCGGCGCCGAGCTCTCCGCCGGACAGGCCCAGGCGCTGGCCTGTGCGCGCATCTTCCTGCGCGATCCCGACCTCGTGATCCTGGACGAGGCGACCTCGCGCCTCGACCCGGCCACAGAGCGGCTGGCGCACGCGGCGCTGGGCCGGCTGCTCGACGGCCGGACCGGCATCATCGTGGCCCACCGGCTGGCCACGGTCGCCTACGCCGACGACATCCTTGTCCTGGAGGACGGGCAGGTGCGCGAGCACGGGCCGCGGCTGGCCCTCGCCGCCGACCCCGCCTCGCGCTTCGCCGAGTTGCTGCGGGTCGCCGCGGGGGAGGTCTCCGCATGACGCCGCCCCTGACGCCCCCCCCGACCTGGCGCCTCCTGCTGGGCCTGGCCCGCTACGCGCCCCGGCTCTACCTGGCCCACGCCCTGTTGTGGGACGCGATGAACGCGTCGGCGCTGCTGCCGGGGCTGATCGCCCGCGCCTTCTTCGATGCGCTCACCGGGCGGGCGCACCCGCCCGCGGGCACGACGGGGCTGATCGCGCTGCTGGTGGCGATCGCCGTGGGCCAAGCGGCCCTGTGGCTCGTCGCCGGCTCCGTCGAGATCAGCATGCGGTTCACGATGAGCGGGTTGCTGCGCCGCAACCTGCTGCGGCGCGTCCTGGAGCGGCCCGGCGCCGCTGCGCTGCCCTACTCCATCGGCGAGGCTATCAGCCGCTTCCGCGACGATGCCTTCGAGGCCGAGGACAGCCTGGACTGGACCGACGAGATCCTGGGCCAATGCCTGTTTGCCGTGGTGGCGTTCCTGGCGCTCCTGCATATCGACGCCCGCATGACCGTGGTCGCCATCCTGCCCCTGGTGGTCGTGGTGGCGGTCGCGCGGCGGTCGCGCGTCCGACTGGGCCGCTATCGGGAGGCCAGCAGCGAGGCCACCAGCAGGGTCACCGGGGCCATCGGCGACCTCCTGGCGTCGGCACAGACGCTGCAGGCCGCCGGCGCCGAGGGTCGGGCCGTGGCCCGCTTCCAGCTCCTCAACGAGCGGCGCCGTCGGGCGGTGCTAGCCGATCACGTGGCGACGCAGGCGCTGGACGCCATCACCGCCAACACGGCGGGCGTGGGTACGGGGTTGATCATGCTGCTGGCGGCGGGCAGCTTGCGCGGCGGCGGCCTGACGGTCGGCGACTTCGTCCTGTTTGTTTCCTACCTCGGTGTCATCGCCCAATTCACCGACGGGCTCGGCCGGTTCCTGGCGGACTACGGGCAGACCAGGGTCGCGTTCGCGCGCATGGGCGTCTTGCTGGGTGATGCTCCGCCGGCCGCGCTGGTGGAGCCCACCCCGCTGCATCTGCGCGGACCCCTGCCCCCCGAGGCGGGCGAGATCTGGTGGAACGGCCGCGTCGTCCACGACGCGGCATCCTTCTTTGTGCCGCCCCGCGCGGCGTACACGGCGCAGGCGCCGCGCCTGTTCAGCGAGACGCTCAAGCAGAACATCCTCCTGGGGCTCCCCGACGACCCCACGGCCCTGGCTGCCGCCGTGTGGGGCGCCGTCCTGGAGCGTGACGTGCAGGCGCTGGGGGCGGGATTGGAAACCCAGGTGGGCACGCGCGGCTTGATGCTCTCCGGAGGACAGGCGCAGCGTGCGGCGGCGGCGCGCATGCTGGTGCGCGCCGCCGATCTGCTGGTGATCGACGACCTATCCAGCGCGCTGGACGTCGAGACGGAGCGTGTGTTGTGGGAGCGTCTGTTCGCCGGCGGTGAGGTGACGTGTCTGGCCGTTTCACATCGCCGCGCCGCGCTGCGCCGCGCCGACCACATCGTCGTGTTAAAGGAGGGGCGCGTCCAAGCCCAGGGCACGCTCGCGTCCTTGTTAGAGAGTTGCGCGGAGATGCGGTCCTTGTGGCACGATGCCGACGATCCCGCACCTCCGGTGTTACCGTAACGCCGGGGGTAGCGTACGTTTGCGCTGCTGATACAAGGGAGGCGGCGCCTGGCTGGCCTCGACCTGTTCGCCCCTGACCCGACGGGGCGGTGACACGCGCCACGAGGACCGCTGACTCGTCTACGCCACCAGCGCCACCACCAAGCGCCTGCAGGCCACCAAGCGCGCGACCCAACCGGCGACGACACCGTGAGGGCCGCGTGTCGGGCGCGCGGCCCCCGGTACCGCACGAGCCCAAGGATTACGCGCGCCGTCCAACGGCTAGTCGAATCCCTATCGTAGATAGGAGGTATTCGAGAGAACGTATCTGACAACAGGGTCTCGCACAATAGTCATCCTATATCGAGGTAGCGTTCGTGGCGCAAGGTCCGCCGCTAAGGACTCGTTAAACAATAACTTCCCGGTTTGGGAGGGGCGTGGCAGGGGGACACGCGGCACCTGAGCGGGGTTGGATGGTGTAGTTCCAGGAGGGGCATACGTCATGGGTGGTGAGGTTGAGCGT
>JAABUM010007065.1_pt1 | contig 10587 bp, 12 predicted proteins | sample 5559161 | NCBI WGS metagenome assembly JAABUM01 (sample SAMN10711868, study PRJNA513369) | rock metagenome | isolation source: Antarctica rocks | place: Antarctica: Victoria Land, Siegfried Peak nord | reverse complement strand
CGCAGAACCCAGCGCCCGACTAGTTGACGGCCTCAACGACCATAGAGACAACGACGTCAACGGGCAGCCGCCCACAGATTTTCAGCCCGGAACGGGCCCGCCCGCAAGGGCGTGGGGGGACTAGTTGGGTCGGTGCTCGGGTTGGGGCCAGCTCGCGTGGTGGGCGCGTTTGACGTGCCACTTGGGCACCACCAAGGCAGTCGTCCGCTGCTATCTGCACGCCGTCGCCCTCGGCGGCCGACCCATCACCGACGTCCTGCGCTGGGTCGGCAACCCCACCGACACGACCCCGGAGGACCTGCTGCGCCGTTCACCCCGAGCCGCCGCCGGCTGGGCGGCCGAGCTCGCCGCCCAGGTCTACGCCGACAACCGGCACCGCGACAACGTCTGGGCCGGGGTACGCCGTCACCGCCCTGGTGGAGGACGTCGTGGAGGCTGCCCGACGCCGAGCTGCCCGTGCCCCTGGCGGCCGGCTGGACCCGCCGCTGACCCTGATGCTCGACGAGGCCGCGAACATCGCCCCGCTGCCGTCGCTGCCGTCGCTGCTGTCCGACGGCGGCGGCACCGGCCTGACCACCCTGGCGGTGCTGCAGTCCCTCGCCCAGGCCCGGGCCCGCTGGGGCGCCGAGCAGGCCCGGTCGATGTGGGACGCCGCCACCGTCAAGATCGTGCTGGGCGGGCTGGCGGACATCGACGACCTGGAGAACATCTCCCGCCTGGCCGGTGAGTACGACCAGACCACCACCACCCGCACCAGCTCGATGACCGGTGGGTCCCGCAGCACGAGCTTCCGACGGGCCCGGGTACTGCCCGTCGAGGAGCTCCGCACGCTGCCGTTCGGGTCGGCGCTGCTGCTGCACCGCACCCTGCGACCAGTGCGGCTGCAGATGACGCCGTGGTGGAAGCGCCCAGACGCCAAGCAGGTGACCGCGGCCATCGCCGCCGCCGAGGGTGAGCAGGGCCTTCAGGCCGCTGCCGGCTGAGCCGTGCCGCCGGACGATCGCGGGTCAGGCGTGCGCGCGGGCCGGCTCGCTGAGCGCCGGGCAGTCCCCGGCCAACTGGGCGGGCAGCCGCTCCAGCAGCGTGAGGTCCACGACGTCCGGCCGGCCCCCGGCCGCGACGATCTGCTCGGGCTGCGCGCCGGCGGCCAGGTAGTGCGCGACCCGGGCCGGGGTGGCACCGCAGCGCGCGGCGACGTCCAGCACCAGCTTGCCGCGGCCGTGCCGCCAGGTGGGGCAGCCCTCGTCGGTCTCGTGCAGGCCGAAGGCCAGGCAGGCCAGCACGTCCTGCGGTGACAGCTGCAGGCGGGTCGTCTCACCCAGCACGTCCTCCAGCGTGGAGGGCCAGCCGATCCAGTCCGACAAGGCGAGGTAGGTCAGGACGTGCTCGGGGTCGAAGCCGGCGAGCATGGCGGTGACGATCAGCCCGATCGGCATCGGCCGGCCCAGGACGGTGAGCCAGCCGACCAGTCCGGCCAGGCCGCCGCAGTCGCGGCGGTGCTCCCGCGCCCGCCGCGGGGCGATCCCCGCCAGGTGCCAAGCTGCGGCCTCGCTATCCTGGGGGCTGCCGGCCTCCCGGTAGCGCCGCAACGTCACCGGTCCGGGGGCACCGGCGCAGGAGTCGCCTACCCGCCCACGGGCGAGCGCCAACGCCGCCCCCGGGGCGGCGGCGCTCGCCGCGGCGGCGGCGGCGTACCGGCCGCTGACGTGCACCTGCTCAGGGCTGCAGGTCAGCGCCAGCCAGCGGGCCTGCGGGCCGGCGCTGTCAGCGCCGACGTCGAGGGTGACGTCGTAGCCGCTCGTTCGGGTGGTCATGTCGCCCTCCTCGGGCGTTGTCAGGGAGTGCGCGGCACGGTAGCCGCCGAGTGCGACAGATCGCTCACCATCTGCCGCATGTACTGGTCGAACATTTGCGTGTCCGGGTAGTCCGCTGCGTCCGCGGCCGTGTCGACCTGCTCGGTGTGGCTGCCGCTGCGGCCACAGCCGTGCCGGTCCCACTCTCGGATGCGCCGCAGGGTGCGCTCCAACGTGTCGTGCCAGCGTGATGGCCGGTCGGGCTCGGCTTCGGGGTTGAGGTAGGCGGCGTTCCACCCCGCCTGCAGCGCGACCAGGTCCGCGGTCATCGACCCGTGCCGGTACCAGCAGTGCAGCAGTTGCCCGGTCGGGACCTCGTAGGTGTCCACCAGCCAGGTGGCCCACTGGTGCAGCTCCCACAGCCGCTCGGCCCGCTCCGCCGGGTCCAGGCCGACCCAGGTCCATTCGGGCAGCCCGGCCTCGGCCGCCTGCTGGCCGCCGCCAGCTTCGGGCCCGGCGTTGCCGCGCTGCTCGAGCTGGTCCAGCCGCTCGGCCAGGGCCTCCATCCGTTGCCCCAGGCCGCGGAATCGGTGGAAGACCAGACCCAGCTGACCCGGGTCCGGCGCCGGGCCGGTGGGCTGCTCGCTCACCGGCCGGCCTCCCGGTCCTGCTCGGCCTGCCGCTCCCGTTCGCTGTGCAGGGTCTGCTCGTAGTCGGTGTCCTGGACCACGTCGCGCTGCCTGGTCAGGTCGATGCCGGCGGCGGTCCCGCCTGAGGCGGCCTCCAGCCGGCCGACGCGTTCCTCCATGCGGCCCACCGCCGCCTCCTGCGCGTCCAGCGCCGCCAGCACGTCGTCCAGGGACGCGGTCGGCGGCCGCCTGGTCCAGGCCCGCAGCTACCCGATCAGCATCGATGTCGCCGCGTTGGAGGACGTCGCCGCCAGCCCGGAGACCGCCGCGTACCTGGCGCAGCTACCTGCTACCGGTCAGCTACTACTCCGAGTGGACCGGACCGACCCCAGCAAGAACATCGTGCGGGGGTTCACCGCCTTTGAGTTGATGCTCAGCGAACACCCGGAGCTGCACGGACAGGTGGTCTTTTTGGCGTTGCTGCAACCCAGCCGGCAAGACGTACCGGAGTACGCCAGCCACCTGACCCAGATCGGTCCGGCCGCCGCTCACGTCAACGCCCGGTTCGGCACCGGTAGCTGGCAGCCGGTGGACCTGCGCCTGGCCTCGGACCTGCCGCTGGCGGTGGCGGCCTACCGGCGGTGCGACGTGCTGGTCGTCAACGCCGTCGCCGACGGCATGAACCTGGTCGCGAAAGAGGCAGTCATCGTCAACGAGCACGACATGGTCCTGGCCCTATCAGAGTCCACCGGGGCGCACGGCGAACTCGGAAGCTTCGCTGTCACGCTGCACCCGTTCGACGTCGCGCAGCAAGCCGACGCCCTGCACCAAGCACTCACCATGCCCCAACAACAGCGCACGGAACTGCTCCGGGCCGCCGCCGAGGCGGTGCGGCACAACGACGCTCAACGCTGGCTCACCATCCAACTCACCGACCTGGCGAGCATCGCGACCCACACCGAACACACCGCCACAACCACCTCGGTACCCGTGCCGCCCCGACGGTGACGTCCCTGCCAACCCGCTCTGCACCGCTCCCCACCACACCGGGGGCACAGCACATCCCTGCCCGACTGCTGCTGCCCACGAGCTACCAGGGCCGCGCGCATCACCGAGCAGTGCGACGGCCGCCCTCCGGCCAGGTTGCCTGTTCGCCATCCAGTCGGCCTGCTGGACGGGGTAGTCACCCCTCAGCACGGCCAGGCTGGACCCGCACCAGGTCTGCTAATGCTTACCTCAACGCACCTACCTACTTCGACCTGAAAAAGTCGAAGCAACTTCCCATGGGGGGCAGGGGTTTTGCTCGGCGTGGCAGCGTCGTTGCGGGTCTGAGTGACGAGATCATGGGGTGGTCGCAGGTTGAGCGAGCCCTGGAGTTGCCGATGTTGCGGACCCGAGCGGTTGAGGTGAGTTTGTGGGAGGCGGTGCTGCCGCCAGAGGTCCTGCGGCTGCCCGAGGAACTGGCTCGGGTCGATGTGCTGCTGGACGACCCGGCGTTCTTCACGCCGTTCGTGCCGTTCTTCGACCCGCGGGTGGGGCGTCCGTCGACGCCGATGGAGACCCATCTGCGGATGATGTTCTTAAAGTTCCGCTACCGGCTGGGCTATGAGAGCTTGTGCAGTGAGGTCAGCGACTCGATCACGTGGCGGCGGTTCTGCCGGATCCCGATCGATGGGAAGGTCCCGCACCCGACGACGTTGATGAAGCTCACGACCCGCTGCGGCACCGCCGCCGTCGACGGCTGCAACGAGGCGCTGCTGGCCAAGGCTGCGGACGCCAAGTTGCTGCGGACCAGCCGGGTCCGGGCCGACACCACCGTGGTCCCGGCTGATGTGGCCTACCCGACCGACTCGGGGTTGCTGGCCAAGGCGATCCGGCGGATCGCGGTCACCGGCCGTCGGGTCCAGGCCACGGGTGGCGCGACCCGCACCCGGTGGCGGGACCGCAGCCGGGCGGCGGGCAAGCGGGCCCACGGCATCGCCGCGAAGCTCCGGTTGCGCTCAGCGCAGGGACGCGACGAGGCGCAGGCCACCGTGCAGCGGATCACCGGTGAGCTCGCCGAGCTCGCCGAGCACGCTGCCAACGACGCCGAGAAGCTCCTGGCGAACGCCCGGCGGGCGCTGCGCCGCGCTCAGGCCAAGGCCGAGGCAGTGGCCGCAGGAGGTGGCAAGGACCCAGCCGCGGGTCGGCGGCGTGGCCGGTTGCGCCGGGCGGTCAACGACCTGACCGAGCTGCTGGAGGTGACCCGTCGGGTCGCGGCCCAAGCCCGGCAACGGATGGCCGGCACCACCCCGGCGGTGCGACCCGCCGGGTCAGCCTGCACGACCCGGACGCCCGGCCGATCGCCAAGGGCCAGCTCGGTAAGCCGGTCCAGTTCGGCTACAAGGCACAGGTCGTGGACAACGAGGACGGCGTCGTCCTGGACCATAACCTGGAGCAGGGCAACCCGCCGGACGCGCCGCAACTCGCCCCGGCGGTCGAGCGGATCATCAAGCGCACCGGCCGCAAACCACGGACCGCCACTGCCGACCGTGGCTACGGCGAGAAGAGCGTCGAGGACGCCCTGCACGACCTTGGCGTCCGGCACGTCGTGATCCCGCGCAAAGGCAAGCCCGGTAAGGCCAGGCAGGCCGAGGAACACCGGCCGGCGTTCCGCAAAACAGTGAAGTGGCGAACCGGCAGCGAGGGCCGGATCAGCAGCCTCAAACGCGGATACGGCTGGGACCGAACCCGCCTGGACGGCATCGACGGAGGCCGGATCTGGACCGGACAGGGAGTGTTCGCCCACAACCTGGTCAAGATCGGGGCTCTGGCCAGCTAATCGGTCCAGGGCGGGAGACCGGGACCCGCCGGTTCGGCCGCCGCCCCCCCGATCTCAGCCCAGCGGGTTTTTCAGGTCGAAGTAGCTAGCTGCCCAATACGGCCGGGTCCAGCGCGGCCTCGCCCACTGAGGCGAAGCCGCGCTCAGCGCGTAAGGCTGGCCGAGCGTCCAGGGGTGGTGGGTAAGGCTTACTCGGCGCTCCTGCGGGCAGATGTGAGACCCCGACGTCGGACGGAATAGCTAGTCATGACCCCACGTGCCGCATGTGCCCTGCCTCTGCCCCTGCCCACCACCACTGCCGCCGGGACCGTTTCGCCACCGGCTGCCCAGCCGGTCGCTGCGTTGCAGGAGCAGCTGGCCGAGGCGCTCACCGGTAACGGCCGCGCCCTGGCAGCCCTGCCCGGCGCCTCATCGGTGGACCGGCGGGATGAGTTCCTGACTTTGCTCGCGGTGTACGACCTGCATACCGCGCCGTTGGAGCAGGTCGGTGACGCCGCCCGCTTCCAACATCACCCGGCCGTCGCGGCGGTGAAGAGCCGACTGGAGGCGGGGTGGTTGGAGCAGCTCGAGCTCGCCTGGCTGGGAGCCGGTCACTTGGCTGAGGCCAGCACCGCGGAGCGGGCGGTGACGGCGATGCGCAGCGTGGCGGCGCGGGACCGGTTGCCCGAGGCGTACAAGTGGCTGGCCAAGGACGCGAGCTGGCCCGAGCTGGTCGAGTTCTTGGCTTTGGAGGGTGGCCCGGACGGCGGTTTCGATGATCTGGTCAGCGCCTGTCAGGTCGGGTTGTCCGGCAGTGCCAAAGTTGAGCTGGCCCAGAACTACTGGGACGAGATGGGCAACGGCGATCCCGCCGCGGTGCATACCGTGCTGCACAACGAGCTCGTCGCCGCCATCGCCATGCCCCGCGTGCCCCGCGAGCAGCTGCCCGTCGCGGCGCTGGAACGCGCGGCGCTGGGGGGTCTACTGGCCACCAACCGGTGGCTGCAACCGGAGATGCTCGGGGCGCTGGGTCTACTCGAGCTCCAAGCCGGCCCGCGTTGCCGCCTGGTACTGCAGGCCTTCAACCGGCTCGGAGCGCCCGCGGCGGCCTACCCGTTCTACCTGGAACACGCCGAGGTCGACCCGCGGCACGGCAAGGACTGGCTGGAAAAGGCCGTCGGCCCCACCGTGGCCAAGTACCCAGGCTGGGGACCACGGATCGTCAAGGGCGCCTGGTGGCGTTCCACGATCAACCTGGCCTTCTTCCAAGGCCTGCACCGCCAGCTCATCGCCCCACAGGACCAGACGCTCAGCGCCGCCTGAACGTCAGCCGTTCACCGGCAGCGCACTCGTGCGGCATCGGGCCCGGCAGCACCGCGCCGATGCTCAGCATCTGCTGACGTTCGGGTCCTGATGGCAGCCGGCTTGAGTTCGTTTCCTCGAGCCGGATCGCCGCGCCTCACCCGGCGAGCGTTAACTGCCGGTAGTGGTGGGGCCGCCGGTCGGCGCGTGGTCTGGGCCGGTCAGGGCGCGGGCTGCGGCGTGCAGGCGCAGTTCCTCCAGCTTCTGGGCCTGGCGCTCCGCCCGGTCGATGAGGCGGTCCAGGTCGGTGACGTCGAACCGCGGGTCGTGCTGGGCGATGCTGCGCAGCGCCCGGAACCCGGCGGCTTTGCCTTGCACGCCGAGCACCAACGCCTCCAACTCGACCAGGTCGCTGAGCGGGGACCTGTGCAGCAGGTGCCCGTTGGTCTTGAGCCGGCCGGCCTTTTCCAGCGCCCATCCTGTGGCCACTTTGTAGTGCCGTACCGGAACCCCAAGGCGGTGCATCAGGGCGAGTAGGGACTGCCGGTCCTGGGTGACCTGCTGGGTCAACTCGGCTAGTTCCGCCTTGCTGGCGCCTTGGGCTGAGCTGGTGGCCCGGCGGAACAACGCCAAGCCGCCAGTGGCACCAGCCAGATGGTCGTTGAGGTAGATCCCGAGCAAAGTGCTGCACTCGCTCATCTCCGCGTCCCTTTCCTTGACCCGCATCCTGCTCCCTTACCAGCCTGACCGCTGGCAGTGCCGTTCGGCGCACCGCAGGCTGACCACCGCCGGCCTGCGGTGTTGACCGTACGGGTAGCTGCCCGGTGGGCGGGCAGGACGGTGCGGTGTCTGCTGATGTGCTGCTCGGCCTGCCGGTGGTGGTTCTGTCGCACCGCGGTCCGGTGTCGTTCACCGCCGATGAGGGCGGCGAGCGGGAGGTGCACCGCGGTGCGGGTGGGTTGGTCTCCGCGCTCACCGGCCTGGCCGCCTACCTGCCGGAGGCGGTGTGGGTCTGCGTCGCGCCGCCTGGCCCGGACGCCGCGGTCGCCCGGGAAGCCGCCGGGCAGCTTGTACGGCTGGACTTGGGGCCGCCGACCCGGGTGCTGGGCAGCGCCGAACCGGCCGGGCCGGGCACGGTGTCGCTGCGTCTGGTCGAGGTCCCGGCCCAGGTGCACGAACCGTTCTACGGGGTGATCGCCAACCCGCTGCTGTGGTTCGTGCAGCACCGGCTGTACGGGCTGGCCCTGGAGCCGGCCCTGGGACGCGCCGAGCACGCCGCGTGGGAGCAGGGCTACCTCGCAGCCAACCAGCTAGTCGCGGACGCCGTCGCGGAGCAGGTCGACCGGGCCGGTGGGCAGGCCACCGTGCTGCTGCACGACTACCACTTCTACCTCGTCGGGGACCCGCTGCGCCAGCGCTACCCCCGGCTGCTGCGCAGGTGCCGATCCGGGTGCAGAAGACGTTGCAGTCCTCAATGCTGCTGGGCGACCGCACAGGCCCGGTTCCTGTCCGTTTCGGAGGTGGCTGGCCGTGCTCGTCGCTCGGTGCTGGGTAGGGGCGCGGGATGGCAGGTTCCTTGAGCGTGATCGGCACGGCCACCACCCTGCTGTCCTACGGCGGCATCACGATCCTGACCGATCCCAATTTCCTGCACCGGGGGCAGAAGGCCTACCTGGGTAAGGGGATGTGGTCTAGGCGCCGGACGGAGCCGTCCCTGCAGCCGACCGGCCTTCCGCCGTTCGACGCCGTCGTGCTCTCGCACCTGCACGGCGACCACTTCGACCGGGTGGCCCGGCGCAGCCTGCCCAAAGATGTGCCGGTCCTCACCACTCGACAGGCAGCGCGTCGGCTCCGGCTACAGGGCTTCGTCAACGCCGTGGCCCTGGACACCTGGCAGAGCTATGAGATCACCAAGCGCGGGGCCCGGCTGCGGGTGACCTCGGCGCCCGGACGGCACGCCCAGGGCCGGCTGCAGGCCGCGTTGCCGCAGGTGATGGGCAGCGTCTTGGAGTTCAGCGCACCCGGCGAGCCCGACCTGTCGGTCTACGTCACCGGCGACACCCTGCTCATCGAGGACCTACGTGAGCTCCCGCGACGCCACCCCCACCTCGACCTCGGGCTGTGGCACCTCGGCGGGACCCGCATCCCCTTCGGTCGCGGCATGCTGGTGACCATGGACGCGGCCATGGGCGCGGACCTGCTCGAGATCGTGCACCCGGACCGCACAGTCCCGATCCACAACGACGACTACGGCGTGTTCACCACCCCCCGCGATGCTTTCCTCGCGGAGGTCGACCGGCGCGGATTGACCGGTGTACGAGCGGTGGACCGCGGCGAGACAGTTCCGCTACCCCTGCCCTGAGCCGGCGGCACCGCGCGGCGTTGCTCCGACCCTGTTGCAGCCCCTGCCGGCCGAGCACCCTTTCCTCCGCCCGGTCGACAGGGGACTGCCGAGTGAGGACTGGACCTGGAGGTAGGTGTTGCAGGAGGCGCCGCTTCATCTCGGTGTCCGAGACGGGCCGCGTCACATCCGTCGCTTAGCCTGGTGTCCCTAGCCGTTCACCTCCGTGGGAGCTGTTGCCGGGTGCCACCTCTCACGCCCGTGCAGGACCCGGTTTCTCCAAGGAGCACGATGACCGTCCTGGAAGTCCTGATCGCCTTGTTCCTGCCACCGGTGTCGGTCGCGATGAAGAAGGGCCTGAGCAGCAAGGTCCTGATCGCGCTGCTGCTCCAGCTGTGCGGACACATCCCCGGCGTCATCTACGGCATCTACATCGTCACCAAGGAGTAGGCACCCGTCGCTGCCGCCGACCACCACCGCAGCGGTCTGCCCCGCCTCCCCCAGCTCGGCGGCGGGGGCGATCGAAGGACTCTGAGTCCGGCGGGCTCAGGTGGCGATGGGTGTGACGGATGGCTGGTCGGGTAACCGCGGGTCGTGCTTCTGTCCATGCGACTTCGTCGATGGCTGTTCGGGGTCCTGGTGCTACCGCTGATCGGCCGGGTCCTGACCCGGGTCGGGTCGCGGGTCGAGACCACCCGGCCGCGGGCCGGTAGAACGCTGACCGGTATCGGCGAAATCTTGGGGGCAGGCCAGCGCCAGCGGCGCTCGCCGAGGTAGCCGCCACTGTTGCTGACTGCGGGGCCCCCGGGTGCCAAGCCGGGTAGGTCTGATGCCTGACGGCAAGAACGGGCTGGCGCGTGCGCCTCGGAGCTTGAACTGCTCGGCATGATCTCCGGTCCCGCGACCGATGTTGTCGGAGACTTTGCTGCACCCCAGCTGCCTGTTGCTACCCCTGGCTGCTCAGCAGAGCCGGTCCGCCTACACGGCGGCGGCAAGCTGCTCGTTGGACACCGTGCGGCCGATCGTGTCCCCCCGCCGGCAGGCCAGGCCGCTGGCCGGCGGGTCGAGCAGGACCTTGACAGCGCCGTGGCGCTGCCCTGCGCGGCCAGGTCCAGCCCGGACAGGTCCGCAGCCGCTCCCGGGGTGCCGGCCCGGTCGGCGCCGGCGAGCAGGCCCCCGCGAGCGTGGTCGAGCAGGTCCAGCGCGTTGTCACGCGCGGCGGTGTCCAGCTCCCGGGCCTCGGCGGGTCCTAGGTTCGCCTCGGCGGAGGCCAGCGTCGACGCATGCAGGGCTGTCAGGGTGTTGCGGTGGTGTTGTCCGGGATGCTGACGCCGTTACGCGAGGCCTTGCCCTGGATGCCACCGACGACCCCATTGAGGGCCTCGATGCCACTGACGTCACCGTTTCGCAGCTGGCTGACCGCGCCACTGATGCTGTCCCGCACCTGCATCAGGGGAGCCGAGATCGCCTTGCACAAGGTGGGGTTGGCCTTGACGTCCTCAGTGGCCAGGCGGACCTGGCGCTTGATGAACAGCGCCGCTGCCCCAGCCTTGAGGAACGTCCGGACCCGTCCGCTGGCTCCCTTGCGGAACGCGCCGTTGCGGTAGGGCTTGTACAGGTAGCGGTGGAACACCCCGAACCCCTCAGCGGCGTGCAGGACGAAGCGGGTCTTGGCGAAGTCCTTGGTGTTGCCCCCGGTCGGGCAGTCCGCGGTTGCAGCAC
>JAABUM010007063.1_pt1 | contig 10589 bp, 12 predicted proteins | sample 5559161 | NCBI WGS metagenome assembly JAABUM01 (sample SAMN10711868, study PRJNA513369) | rock metagenome | isolation source: Antarctica rocks | place: Antarctica: Victoria Land, Siegfried Peak nord | reverse complement strand
CTCGGACACCGTCATCGTGGGCTCCTTCCCGCATAGCACCCTGTCGTTGGCTCATTGTACCCCCATCGGCCACCGCTGGTGAGAGACCACGACCGAAAACGGGAAGTTATTCCTGAACGGGTCCTAATGAGCACGCGACTGATTGGCCACCGTCGATGTATTCTTATTCATCGCCATGAATGGCTATCCGGCACGCGACACACCTGCCGCCTGCTGAGTTCGTGCAATGTGGGCGCTGTTACCTCATGATACACTGTTTATGATAAAGATCATAGTAGGTGGTCGCTGCGCTAGGAGGACAAGCGGTGAACAATAGGCTACCTCTGGTGGGTGCTGGTTTGCTGGCTCTCGGTACGGTCTGTCCAACCATGGCATATGGGGCCGTCGACTCACTGTGGGAGTACGAGCAATCCGTGGCCACGATCCTCCTGGTCCTCGCCTGTGCCCTTGCTCTGGTTGCCGTCGTGGGGAGCCAGTCGTGGGTGCGCCGGATCGCGACCCTCGTGTTGATCGTTCTGGCCGCCTCGTTCAGCCACCGTGTGTTCGAGGTTTTTGCCCAAGCCCCCTATTTTGCGGCTGGTTGGGGATGGATAGTCCTCTTCGCCGGTGGCATTCTCGCCCGGTTCCACGTTTCAGTTAGCACCGTGATCCAACGAGGTGTCGACCTGCGCCAGGTAGGGAAGATGCGAACGTAAGGCTCGTCCCTGCACTGGCCGTAGGGCTCATCCAGGTCGGGCTATGCCCTGGGCACGTTCGCTATGCGCTCCCCCCACGCTGTCTCGGGCAGCGCGTCCACGCCATCGTTGGCCATGCTGCGATGGGTCAGGCGGCTGCATAATTATCCACGATCATGCATGGACATCCAGGCTGCCAGCCATCGTCACCGCGCTCGCTCATGCACGCGGTGCGCTGATAGCTCACGGTACTCTGCTGCTTCTGAACAGGGAGTTGGATGGCTGATGGGGACTGGCGCGGATCAGGAGGACGGTCAAGGGAGCAACTATAGATGCGCGGCTCCTGGAGATTGCCGCGACCGCGGAGTGCCCCATAATGGTAGCGCTAGGGCACGTTGTAGCTCTTGGTCAGGAAGAGAGCAATGAGGCCCACTGGAACGAGGAGAAGGGGAGTCTATGACGGTCAGAATCGGGTTCTGCGGGACCGGTGGCATCGCCAGCGCACACCTCAAGAATGTGCGGACGCTGCATGGCGCGGAGATCGTGGGCCTCTTTGACACCGCGCCCGGCCAGGCCGACGCGGCGCGGGAGATGCTAGCGGCGCAGCCGCACGCCGCAAGCAAGCTGGCCGTCACCGTCTACCCCAGCGTGGCGTCCCTCATTGCCGACGCGGGGCTGGACGCCCTCTATGTGTGCGTGCCCCCGTTTGCCCATGGCGAGGCCGAGTTGCAGGCGCTGGATGCTGGACTGGCCTTGTACGTAGAGAAGCCGGTGGCGCTCAGCGCCGACGTGGCGCGCCAGGTTGCCCAGGCCGTGCGCCGCACCGGCGTGGTCACGGCGGTGGGGTATCAGCTACGCTATCTGCCATCAGTGCGGCGGGCGCGCGAACTGCTGGCGGGGCAACCCATCGGCATGATGATCGGCCACTACCTGGGCGGACTACCGCCTACCCCGTGGTGGCGGGTGCTGGCCCAGTCGGGCGGCCAGATGGTCGAGCAGGCCACACATACGGTTGATATGATGCGCTTCCTAGCAGGCTCCGAGGTCACCACCGTCTACGCCCAGTATGCCCTCCAAGCGCTGGGCGACCAGCCAGGCCTGGATATCCCCGACGTCAGTGCCCTCACATTGCGCTTCGCGTCAGGGGCGGTGGCCACCCTCAGCGCCTCCTGTCTGCTGGGTGGGGGCATCGCCCGCGACCTTCAGGGCGTCCGGGTGGTGGGACGAGATCTCCTGGTCCACGTGGCCGGCGCCGTGCCGGCCAGCGTGCGCTACGCCGACGGGCGCACCGCGACGCTGGACGAGGGCGGGGCCAACGCGATGCTCTTGGCTGATACAGCCTTCGTGGACGCCGTGGCGGCCGACGACCCAACCGCGGTACTTTCACCCTACGCCGACGGGGCTCGCTCGGCGTCTATTTCCTGGGCAGCCAACGAATCGGCGCGCACCGGCCACCCGGTGCAGGTTGATCTAGCCGCCTTCGCCTGATACCCTGCTGCTACCGCTCTGGGTCAGATTAGGAGAAGCGCGCGGAAGGGAGGCATCAGGTTTCAGGACCAGAGGGAGAAGGAGAGGAGGGAGCAATGCTGCTTGAAGGTCGCCTGGCTCAGGGCGGCAACGCTGTGAGGCTCGAACTTGACGGACCACGCATCACCCGGATCACAGCGATTGATGCCGCACCGGAGCTCTGGCTCGCTCCCGGCCTGCTCGACATCCAGGTCAACGGAGACGGTGGCCACGACGTTGTGGCGCCCAACGTCACGGCGGACACAATCACGCAGCTCGCCCGCGCACTGGGACAAGGGAGTGACCGCTTTCTGCCCAACGGTGACGACACAGGGCGAAGAGCGTATGTGTCGTAGCCTGGCGGCGATCGCGGCAGCGTGCGATGCCGACCCCGTCGTTGCCCACGCCCTCCCCTGCATCCATGTCGAGGAGCCTTTCATCTCCCGGGAGGACGGCGCGCGTGGCGCGCACCCGCAGGAACACGTGCGCCCTCCCGATATGGCCGAGTATCACCGCTGGCAGGAAGCGGCCGGTGGACGCATCGGCATCATCACACTGGCGCCTGAGTATCCCGGCAGCAGCGATTTCATATCCCGCGTGACCGCCGACGGCGTGGTGGTCGCGCTGGGACACACGGCGGCGACCACGGAGCAACGACGGGAGGCGGTGGAGGCCGGTGCGCGCCTGTCCACCCATTTGGGCAACGGCTCGCATGCGCTGTTGCCACGCCACGCCAACTATGTGTGGGATCAACTCGGCGACGACCGTCTCAGCGCCAGCCTGATCTTCGATGGGCACCATCTTCCACCGCCGCTGATGAAGATATTCCTGCGGGCTAAAGGCATCGCGCGCGGCATTCTGATCAGCGACGCGGTCGCGATCGCCGGTCTCCCCCCTGGGACGTACACCTCTGAAGGCGGCGGGGCCGTCGAACTCCTGCCCAGCGGCCGGCTCAACCTCGCTGGCACACCCTATATGGCCGGTTCCGCCAGTGTGCTCCCCGAAGGCGTCACACATGCTCTGCTCGACACCGATGCGACACTGGCCGAGGCCATCGCGATGGCCGCGACAAACCCTGCTCGCCTTCTGGGGCTCGATCTGAAAGAGGGCCGCGGCACATTGAGCGAGGGGGCCACGGCCGATATTAGCGCGTTCTACATCAATGCCCAGACAAAGGACCTGTGCGCCGCGCTGACGATTGTGGCAGGACGTGTCGTGTACCGGAGGGATGAGGAGGAGCGTGCATAGGGATGCGGGCATCCGCGGCACGCGGTCGAGTGGGAGAAAACATGAGCCAATCAAATACGCCGGTACGCCGCGCCTCCGTACTCGCCGGGCAGCCGATCGCCCTGATCCTGCTCAGCTTTGGCGCTGGCACTCTCAGCAGCCCCATACGCGCCCTGCTGCCCGTGTATGTTGAGGCCGCGCTGCACCAACCGCCCTCCTTCACGGCCACTCTGCTGACCGTGCAACTGGCGGTCACGGCCATCTTCTCGCTGGTCAGCGGAGCCGTTGCCGACACGCTGGGCCAGCGGCGGGCCTACCTGCTCGGCCTGGTGGGTGTCCCCCTGGCTGCCACGCTCTTCCTGGCCCACCACCTGTGGCTGCTGGTGCTGGTGGTGCTCGGGTTAGGCGTCACCGGCGCCTTGCAAAATGTCGGCGGCGGCGCCTACCTGATGGCCAGCGCCACCCGGCCGCGGCTGGCTCAGATCAGCGCCCTGTACCGTCTGGGCAGCACCCTTGGGGGGGCGATCGGCACGGCCGTCGTCGGATACCTGGCAGACGCCTGGGGCTTTGCCCGCGCGGGACTCGCCGATCTCCTTCTGGGCGTGCTGCTCCTGGCGAGTGCGCTGCGCCTGCTGCCCGAGGCCCCGCTCGGGGCCGCGCCGCCGCGCCATCTGGGCGATGCGCTGGCGAGCTACCTTCAGGTCCTGCGCCAGCGGCCGGTGGCTCTGCTCGGAGCGTTCCGCTACTGCACCACTGCCTTCTACGGCGCTCTCTCGCTGGTCGCGCCCTTACTGATCTACCGCCTGTCCAGCAGCCTGACCGTCGCCTCGCTCTACGCTGCCGCTGCTCTCGTCGCCCCCTCGCTCTTCCAATACACCATGGGCCAGTATATTGATCGCCACGGCGCCGCGCGCCCGCTCCGCGTGCTGAGCATCCTGGTGCCCGTGCTCGCCGCCCTGCTGGCCCTGGGGGTCCATATACTCGCCGCCCTCTTCCTGCTCGGCGTCTGCGCCAACTGCGTGCTGTGGGCGCTCTCCACTGCCATGCCCTCGCTGGTGCGAGCCGTCGCCGGCGGTCCCGCCGAAGGCCGTGCCTACGGCGCCAACGAGATGCTGTGGTCCGCCGGTATGCTCAGTGGGACCATCCTGGGCGGTGCCTTGGTCACGGTGCATCCCCACCTGCTGTTCGCCATGCTGGCCGCCCTCAACCTCTGCAGTGTCGTAGCCGCTGGCGCCCTGCTCCCCTGGCTGGCGCCCCGCCCTGCGCCGTACCCATAGAATCGGCACAGCGCCAGTTCCCCGTGCCGCCCTGTCTCGACGCCCCGACGAACGCCGCGCCAAGCACACCTGGGTCACGCTGTGCGCACGACGCCCTCTCCACCTCCACGCTGCTAATCAGCGCCTTCGTTCTACATTGGTAGGGTTGTGGCGGCATTGATTGGCTATAGGGGCGTCCCCGGTCCCCACACCTACATTCGCGAGGGCGATTGTCTGCCCTATAATCCGCGCTACACGTGGTTGGCGCACAGCCGAGCCAACACACAGGTTCAGATGCGCGATACCCCAGACCGCCGGGCAGCGCATGGGCTATAATCGGGTCAGCATGCCTCCCAAGCGTGCGTGAGGCCCCACTATGACGGCGCAGTCCGCGCCGTGCAAGAGAGGATGACAGACAAGCCATGTCCCTGCGCAACCTGAGCCCGCAGTCCATGTTTGAGCACATCGCCATGGCGCACCGGCCGCGGTTCCAGTTCGCGGGCAACACCAGCGAGGATTTCGCCGCCTGGCAGCGGTCGGCCCTGCCGCAAGTCGTGGCCACGCTCGGCGATTTCCCGGCCCGTGTGCCCCTCAACCCCCAGCTCCTGGCGGAGTGGCGGCATGATGGCCTGACCAAGCAGAAATGGCTGATCGACGTCCAGGAGTATCTTTCGGCGACCCTGCTGGTTAATCTGCCGCCGGGGCTCGCCGACGGTGAGCGGCGGCCAGCCATCCTTTGCTGGCATGGCCATGGCCGCTTCGGCAAAGAGCCCGTGATGGGCAACGACTCCTCACCCGGACTGCGTGAGGATATCGCCGGGATGAACTATAACTACGGCCATCAAATGGCGCACAAAGGGTTCGTCACCTTCGCCATCGACTGGATCGGCGCGGGAGAGCGTAACGACAATCTCAAACCAAATTGGCGTAACCAGGATAGCGGCCGGGATTGGTGTAACCTGTACTATCTGAACGCTACCATGCTGGGCATGACCTCACTCTCCATCAACGTGACCCACGGCCAGGCTGCCACCGACTTTGCCTGTAGCCTGCCGCGCGTCGACGCTGAGCAGTTGGGTGTGATGGGCCTCAGCGGAGGCGGCACGATGGCCCTGTGGTCGTCCCTGTGCGACCCCCGCTTCAAGGCGGTTGAGATTATGTGCTACAGTGACCTGTGGGCACACTTCGGCATCCGCGACCTCAACTATTGCGGCATGCAGGTGGCCCCGGGCTTGTTCAAGCTGGTCGATGTTCCCGACCTGCAGGGTCTGCTGGCGCCTCGCCCCTTGTTGGTGGACATCGGCGCCTACGATTCGTGCTTTAAGGTGGAGACAGCGCTGCAGTGCTTCGACCGGGTCACGGCCATCTATGCCGCCGCAGGCGCCGCCGATCGCCTGGAACTTGATCTGGCGCCCAGGGAGCACGGCTGGGGCGGCAACAAATCAGACGCGTTCTTCCGCCGCCATCTAGGGCCAGGGTAGCCGCATGCGGACTCCGGTCTCTATGTTCGCTCATGGCCGCGCACAACGGCAGCAGCGGTCATCTCCGGGTAGTCCAGGTCTTCAGCAACGGCGTCCTTGTAGGTGATGGCCAGGGCGTAGCGGTCGGCGCGGGCGCTGTTCGGGTGCGACGCACGGGCAGTCAAGTCGTGGAACGCCCCGGCAGGAACGGCCGGGGCGGGCACGCTGACCACGCGCGAGGCGTCGATTATGGACGCGTCAAGCTGGTGGCCAAATGAGGCCGCGGGCCCGTTTCCTCCCTGGTGCTCCAGGCTGTCGCGATGGCTGCCTCGCACCAACAGCAGACAGCCGTTCGCCTCGTCGACATTATCGAGCGCACGCCACTGGGTGATCTTGTGCAGGCCTTGCCAGTAGGGCCAATCTTGGTGTCAGGGTGTGCCAAAGTCTGTGTCGTCTGTCTTGAAAACAACCTTGTCACTCCAGAACAGGATGTTTGGCCCGATCAGCTCTTCGATCACATCGAGCAGGGGCGGGTCGCTAGCGAAGCGCCGGCAGATCTCAGAGTTTGTGAATCAAACCCTACCTCTGGTGGGCCACCCTCCGCTGAGGCCGCGCCCGCATCAGATTCTGGTCCCAAAGCGGTCAAAGAGCCGGCGAAAACGCCCTCTGTGACCGTTTCCAGCCTCCAGAATGCTGTTTACGCTGCCGCTTCTTCTCTGTTGCTAGATTGATTCACAAACTCTCACTGTGGATGGAGAGGCCCACCAACACGCCTGCCTTTATGAAGCGGGGATAGTCTTCGCCCTGCTCTCGCGCCTCTTGCGCCGCGTCGCTGAGCACAACCCGCGTTTCCTGCTTGAGGGCCTGTGCTTCCTCACGGGTGATCAGATCAGGCACGACGACAAAGCCGTCGCGCTGGAAAGCCTGGCCCAGCGGCCGCTGGGTCGTCCCGATGGCGTTGTCACGTTAAGGGCCGTGTCCGTACCGCATCACAGGAGCGATGGAAATAGCCCGGATGCCCGCCGCCGTGAGCTTTTCTGGAGGTGTACCGGCCACAGGCCAGGAACGTCGAGAAGCTGGAGGAGTTGCTCGCCTACCTGCATGCCCGGCGCGAGTTCCTGCCCAACTACCGGCAGCGGCACATCACGCGCCAGTACATCGGCAGTGGGCACACGGAGAAGCTCAATGATCTCCTGGTGGCCCGCCGGCAGAAGGGAGCAGGACGCCACAGGTCACACGAGACGAGCGATGCGTTGGCCGCGCTGCGCACGCTACTGCTCAACGACGGCTGGGCGCGGTACTGGCAGCACCGCCAGGTCCTCCCCTTGCTCGCCAGTTGACCCAGAGGTTATGCGCGCTAACCTATCGCGTGACCCATGAAGGGCTGCGCAACGCCCTATTCTTTACCCGTGTCTACGCCCGCATTCTGCGCCCCGGCTTGGCCCACCTGAGTTCTGCGGGGCCGCCGGGTGATCCCGTCCTCCGTCCCTACTTTGATAAGCTAGAGAAGGCGCTCGACCACTGGGTCGAGCAGACCAAACTGGCAGGGTGAAAACTTGACTCAATCACATCATGTTGTCCCGTACTATGTAGTGGGCAGACGCATGTTGCACATCCGGGACTCGCTCAGCAGCCTCCGATGCGGTTGGTGGACACGGTGCAGGGTTGTCGGCTCCCGTGTCCATGATTGTGCAACATGTCTCTGCCCAATACATGTTGTCCCGTATTAGGAGTCTAGCTGGGGCCTCCTGGGATGTGGTTTCATGAAAGGAGCGCCGTCGCTGTCACGCGCGCTCACGCACGGGTCTCTGGGGACAGATGGTAAGGAGGATGCGCCATGACGTACACCGCACGACCAACGGTTGCCCTGCTGATGCCTGGCCCCCGCCGCGACGAGGTGTTTTCCGCCGCCGCGCTGGATCACTTGCGGTCGTTCGCCACCCTTCTCGTGCCGACGGGCGATACCGCGGCGCTCGGCGCGCAATTACCTCTGTTGCTCCCAGGTGTCGACGCCTGCCTGACCGGGTGGGGCGCGCCACCGCTGACCTCTGAGCACCTGCGCGCGGCGGCGCGAGTAAAGATCATCGCTCACGCGGCTGGCACGCTCAAGGGGCTCGTCCCCCTTGCCGCATTTGAGGCAGGCATCGTGGTCTGTCACGCCGCCGCCATCATCGGTGGCGCGGTGGCCGAAGCGACGCTGCTGTTGATGCTCACCAGCCTGCGTCGCCTCCACCTGTGTGATCGCGCCCTCAGGGACGGCCGGACCTGGGCAGAGGCCGGCAGCCTCTATGCTGGCCACCAGCTGGCGGGGCGCACCATCGGCCTCGTCGGCTGCGGCAAAGTGGCGCGCGCGGTAATCCGCCTGCTCACGCCATTCAACACACGACTTCTTGTCTATGATCCGTATCTCACCACCGAACGCGCCCTCGACCTGGGCGTCATCGCCACCCCTTTGCCTCAGCTCATGGCGCAGAGCGACATTGTCTCCAATCATGCGCCCACCACCCCCGCAACCCACCACCTCATCGGCGCGGCGGAGTTAAGTCTCCTGCGGGATGGCGCCATCTTTATCAATACCGCGCGCGCCTGGACCATTGATGAAGATGCGCTCCTCCAGGTCCTGCGAGCAGGGCGGGTGTGGGCGGCGTTGGATGTCTTTAGCGCCGAGCCTCTGCCTCAGGACAGTCCCTTGCGCAGCCTGCCCAACGTCTTCCTCACACCGCACAAGACTGGCCAGACCGTAGAGACCTATGAGCGGCAAGGTGCGGCCATGATCGATGACCTGGCCCGCTTCTTCTCCGGCCAGCCCCTCCTCCATCAGGTCACCGCCGCCGACTATCCCATCATGGCCTGAGCGCGTTCCTGGATGCGGCACGGGTCGTCGTCAGTCCAGTTCCCAGCTTGTGTGCGGGAGCTCGCCCGCCAGAGTGTCGCCCCGCCCCCTCTCAGGCATGACACTGTCAGCAGTGGGCGGGGCTCTGTCCCACGGCCGCCGCGGATCACGTCGCGCCGGACGCATCGAGTGTGGGCAGGAGCGACGAGACAGGCCACATGGTCAGCGCCGGGCCAGAGACACAGGCCTCTGGTCAGCCGGTACCAGGGAACAGGGATCTGGCAAAGCTCAGGTCCTCGGCGATCAAACGGTGCACGGCGGCCTCGTCGGTGTATTCCGCCGTCAGACACACCGCGCCCCCATAGCCCCGTCCATGCAACGCGGCGGCGACGGTGGGCCAGGAGCAGAGGCCCTGGCGTCCGCTCGTCCAGATGCGCTCGAACCGCGCCCCGTCCTCATCCAGCCGGTCGGCACGGCTCCAGTAGGCGTTCTTCAGGTTGACTAGGTGGAGGTGCGACCAGAGGATGTCCAGGGCAAGCTCCGGCAGCTCTCCGCCCAGGGCACAGTGCGCAGGATCCCAGACAGCCCCGATCAAGCGGGGATCGTAGCGCTCAATCAGGTGGCCCACACCCATGGCGGTGGCGATAAAGCGGTCACAGTGGTTCTGCACACCAATGGCCACCCCATAGTCCTCCAGCGCTGGGAGCAGCGCGTCGAACGCGCGCTGTACCTGCGCCTCAACCTCGAGATAGGAGCGGTCCAGAGGGATGGGGATGCAGACACGGATCAGGGGCACCCCGGCGTCAGCACAGGCCGCGATGGTCGGCAGATCCAGCGGCCCGGCCACGCTGCCGATGGTCACTCCCGCGCTCGCCAGAGTGCGCGCCGCGGCGGGGAGGCCGCGGGCAACCTCCGCTGGCTCCACCTGATATCCTGGGCGGACGGGGAGTTCGACCGCATCAAAGCCCAGCCCTTTGACGAGGGGGCCAAGCTGGGTTAACGGCACGCGCCACGGCTTTGTAAAAACGCTGAAGGTGACGGGTCCCCCACGCATACCACGCTACTCCTGGGTAGCGACGGACCCGTAGGTCGCCGCAGGCGGGGGCAGCGTCCGCCGCATCTCACCCAGGCGGTAGCCAAAGCCGGGACCCTGAATCGTCCCGAGCTGAAGCCTGCCACCGCGCCGGGTGTAGAGGCCTGGGTGGACTGCGGCCTCGGGCAGAGACGCCTCAGGGTAAAACTGCATGCTGTTCGTCTCAACGCCCAGAAGAGTCCCCGCATGCGCGGCCAGCAGAACGTGCGGGATCTGCGCGAGCATCGGGTTTGTCAGGTCCTGCACCATGATGAGCATCTTGTGCGCCTTCGCCCAGCACAGACTGAGGAGCGCTCCGGTCTGCGTCTTGCAGGTCTTGAGCGCCACGCCTGTCCAGCCCAGTGAGCGCCCGAAGCGCACCATCTGCCAATCGTGCGCGCTCTCGTCAAGAAAGAGGGGCTTGCGCGCGGCAAGCCCCATATACATCAACCTAATCCTGCCAGGTCAGGATTGAGCAGCAATTGGTAGGTGTTGGGCTTGATTTTGCGCCGGTTGATCCGGCACCCTGCCGCCAACGCGCGGTGAATGACGCGGATAGCG
>JAABUM010007061.1_pt1 | contig 10591 bp, 13 predicted proteins | sample 5559161 | NCBI WGS metagenome assembly JAABUM01 (sample SAMN10711868, study PRJNA513369) | rock metagenome | isolation source: Antarctica rocks | place: Antarctica: Victoria Land, Siegfried Peak nord | reverse complement strand
CCGGGTCAAGGGGGTGTCGCGGTGGTGGCCGGGAGCGGGCACCGACGCGTCCGCTCCCCCACCCGCCGGTGCCGCGTGGCTGGAGGTGTCGGCCGGTCTGGGCACCTCCCCCTATGCCCCGTTCCGGCTTGCCTGTCGACCGGAAGCAACGCTGCTGACGCTAGGCCCCGTCGCCTGAGCTGCCGTATGCCGTGTGCCGCCCGGCCATTGGCCGTCTGGGGCGCTCTGGCCCCGCAAAGCTCAGCTGCGTCCCCGCAGCTTGACTCACGGGCCATGTGGTGGATCCCCGGATCCAATTGGGTCGCGAGGGGGTGGCTCGGCTATCCTCGGTTCTCGCTGCCCGGGTCCCAGCCAGGTCCCGCAGTGACAGCCACGGGGTGTGGCGCAGCTTGGTAGCGCGCTTCGTTCGGGACGAAGAGGCCGCAGGTTCAAATCCTGTCACCCCGACCAGTTGGCAAACCGGCTCTGATGCGATGTAGGAGCGGGTCCTCCAACTCCTGTGGCGCTTTCATGAGGGATGCTGGGGATGTCCACGGCTCCCGTTGACGGAGCCCTGGCCTCCGCGTCGCCCCTAGGCTAGAGCGCACTGGACTCGAGTTTGCATGCCTTGATCAAGGGAGACGAGTACAGCGGCGACCTCCTCGCGATCGCTGTGGACACCTAAATCCGGAAGCCCGTCCAGGTCGACCATCCGTGATCGAGCGGGTGTTGTCGGGGCAGCCCGCTAGGGTCGAGACAATCGCCGAGTTGCGAATATTGCGGCTAGCATTGACATGCTACGGAAGGAGTCACCATGAGCGCACCGTCGGGCCTCAGAGAACCTGAGACATACGTGCCTGCCGCCGGCGAGCAGGGGCAGCTCCTCGACCTCGTCACCGCTCTTGCCGGCCGCGGAACGCACGTTGAGCCGCAGCCAGTCCTTGTCACCGCGGACAACACCCGACACGAGCTCACACCAGGTCTCGCCGATCTTCTGGCGCAGATCGCTGAGGCCCTCGCCCAGGGCCACGGCGTCACCGTCATCCCCCGACAACGACTGCTCACCACCCAAGAGGCAGCGGACCTGCTGAACGTCTCGCGTCCCACTCTCATCAAGCGCCTCGAAGCCGGGGAGCTCTCCTACGAGATGCGGGGACGACACCGCCGCATTCGACTGGACGACCTCCTGACGTACCAGGACCGACTTCGCGTGCAACGGGCCGAGGCCCTCGATGCCATGCAGCAGCACGCTGAGGAGGACGGGCTCTACGACCTGCTCGATGGGTTGCCGCCCGCCACGAGGTAACCGTTGCTGCTTACAGTCGCCCGCCCGGCGCCGTCATGACAGCGTCAGCGGGTACTTTGCTGGACGAGGGCCCAGTGGTCGAACACGCTCCACACCTCGACGATCCGGTTAGCGTGCACGGTGTAGATCGCGTATTCCCGGAAGCGGATGGGTGCGCCGATGGTGGTGAGACCGACCCAGGGTTGGCTCAGTGTGCCGGAATCGGTGTAACGAACTGTCACTCGGTCGCCGCAGACGATCATCTCGTCGACCGTCCAGGTGTATCCCGCGACCGCCTCGACATTGGCGGCGATGTGGTCATCCCACCACTGCGCACCGGTCATGCGCTCTCCGTTGTGGCTCAACTCATCGGCCACGATCGCCAACGCCTGCGCCCGCTGCCGTTCGTTGAGGGCAGTCACGTACCGGTCGAACAGATCAGCCACCTGTGAAGCGGTCACGTCAGCCACTGGGCCAGACTATGGTTTGAGGAGGTCCTCGCAGACTGCCGGTCCACACCATTCGAATCTCGCTCCACCATGGACCGGTGGCAGCTACCGCCGACCTTGTGCCGCAAGAAGGAAGGTTGCAACGAGAAGGCTCCCTCACAGCGGCGTCTCGAGGTCCAGCGTGTCCCAGCATGTGGTGCCGCGAGCTCAGTGAACTACCTTCGGAGCCATGGCAACAGACATCACGGTCCGCATCGGCGGGACAGAAATCCTGACGGACGAGCGGCGCCTCGCGCTCGAGACACTCATCGGGAATCTGCGGCAACTTGACCTCGACGGTGAGATCGCATATCGACCGCCAACCGGAGCGGGCGTTTCCTGGTACGAGATGACTGCAATATACCTCGGGGCGAAGGCCGTCGATGCGGCAACTGGTCACGTGGTGGACCGCGTCATTGATGCCGTTCTCTCGCGGGCTGTCGACTGGGCCAAAGCGCGCATGGCCAACGAAGGCACCGCTCGGCCGCAATCCATCACTCTCTACGGGCCGGACGGTAAGCCACTCAAGAGCGTTCGTGTGGACAAGGACGTGCGGGGCAGTACTTCACTCCGCGGGCGTTGATTCAGGCCATGGTCGACTGCGTCCGGCCGACGGTTGCTGACTCGGTGGTCGACCCGGCAGCGGGGACCGGCGGATTCCTGCTCGCGGCCCACGACTTGGCGTCCAAGGACGCCGAGACACTGACCCCAACCCAGCGGACGCACCTGCGGGACTCGTTCGTCCACGGGGTCGAGCTGGTCGACGGCACGGCGCGGTTGGCGGCGATGAACCTTTTGCTGCATGGCATCGGCACCCCGACCGGGGAGAGTCTTATCGAGGTGAAGGACGCGTTGATCGCGGATCCGGGCACGCGGCATACCGTGGTGTTGTCGAACCCGCCGTTCGGACGCAAGTCCTCGCTGACCATGGTCGGTGCGGATGGGCGGGAGGCTCGCGAAGAGCGCGAGATCGAGCGGCAGGACTTCGTCGTGACGACCTCGAACAAGCAGTTGAACTTCGTGCAGCACATCGCGACGATCTTGGGCATCAACGGCCGGGCCGCGGTGGTGCTGCCGGACAACGTGCTGTTCGAGGGAGGTGCGGGAGAGACACTGCGGCGGCGGCTGCTCCGAGACTTCGACCTGCACACGATGCTCCGGCTACCGACGGGGATCTTCTACGCCCAGGGCGTCAAGGCCAACGTGTTGTTCTTCGACAAGAAGCCGGCCGGTGAGCGGCCGTGGACCCAGCGGCTGTGGGTTTATGACCTGCGCACGAACCGCCACTTCACGCTGAAGCAGAATCCGTTGCGGCGGCAGCATCTTGACGAGTTCGTCGCCTGCTACGTCCCGGGAAGGTCGCGCTCCGGGCGGGTAGAGTCGGAGCGGTTCCGAGCGTTCGACTATGACGAACTGGTTGCCCGGGACAAGGCCGACCTCGACATCACTTGGCTGCGGGACGAATCGCTCGAGGACCTCGACAACCTCCCCTCGCCCGAGGTAATCGCCCGCGAGATCGTCGAGGACCTCACGGCCGCTCTCCTCGAGTTTGAAGCGATCGCGGTCGCACTAGAGAACTCTGGATCGGCCGCCCCGGCGAACGCGCGCGGAGAGCAGTAGCCCTGCGAACTGGAAGACTGCGAGCGGAAAATGCTGGGCACGGTCTCGTATGGCGAGTACCGCTCCCAGGAAGACTCAGGGATGTCGGCGGCTGAATCGCGGGACCGGCGGCTTGATCTCGCTCGGTTCGACGACATCCGAAGTTGTCACGACATCAGGCGTTCACATCCTCAGCAGGCGGCGCAAGGCACACTGAGCCATGACCGACTCTCAACAGGACTCGCTCCAGGAGATGATCGCAGAGCTGCTCGACGGCTGGAAAGACTTCGTAAGCGGCACCGGCCCGAACCTGGTGGACTGGCGTGGGCGAAGCGAGGCGCAGGTGGCCACGATCATGACCCTGACGGCGCACGTGCACGCTACGGCGGCAATCCTGCGCCCGGCAATACCAGATGAACTGACCATCGCCCACATGCCTCTCGTCAGGTCGATCTTCGAGTCCACCATCACCATCGCCTGGTGCGACGAGGTCGCTGATGCGGCCCAGAGCCTGGTTAACGAGAGCGCCCGACAGAGACGAGCTTTGCGGTCCTCACTGGAAAAGAGCCGGACGATGAGCGAGATGGCCGATCAGATCAGCGGAACCGACTGGAGCAGCCTGCCGACATCGAGCAGCCAGCAAGCGAGGTACATCGAACAGCGCTGCGACGACGTCGCCCTCGACGGCGCGTACGCCTTCTACCGGATGCTCAGCGGGATGAGCCACGTCTCGATCGAGACGATCGACGCCTACCTCGACGCTGAGTCCTTCATCCCCGGTGAACCGCTGAGCGTGAAGTCCAACCCAGGCCCTATATCGTCCTCTCCCGCCTGGTCGCATCTGGTCGCGTGTTGCCTGGTCTGGTCGGGCATGGTCGTCAACTACCTCGACAAGACCCGCAGTAGACGCAGTCAACTCCGCCTCGTCGCGCGCGCACTGGGCATACGTCCCGAACTACCCGTGAAGTACGACGCCCACCGCCGCGGCCAACAGTCAACCAAGCGCCAGCGCTGACTCACCCACCACGGCGTTACCGGACGAGCCCGGCCGTCCTCCCCACGGCGTGACAGGGGGCGTTCGGTGGGCCAGCGCCACAGATCTGGTCGTGACTGACCACGACTCGAAGGTGCTGGCGGGACGCATGTTCCGGTGCAAGGGGTGGGACCTCGGGGCCGCGTTGGACTGGGCGGCCCAGCGGGCCGCGCGGGCGGGGTTCACGGGTGCACCGACACGCCGACATCGCGACTTTCAACAGCCCCTGGCGGCGACCGGAGGCGTATGTCGGCGCTGTGGAGCAGGATGCCGAATGTGACGAGAATCGATGCTGGAGAGCTCAACTTCGAGTGGGACCGCGACTTGGTGGCTACGATCAAGGCCGTCCTGGGACAGGTGGCGGAGACTTACGAGCTGTCGAGTCTCGTCAAGGGTGTTCTCTCAGGCGACCTGGAGGAGCATGTGAAGGCGTTGGTTCGAGCGCTCGACTACCACCAGCGCAGACCGTCGGGTAGGCGCTCGTCTGCGGATGCTCGGTACGGCCCCATGATGACGACGACAGAGGGGTACGCATACCCAGAGCCCCTTTCGTCGCTTGCCCCGGAGACGGCGTTGGCCTGGGCCGACGCAACTCGAATATTCCACGCCAACGACGTTGTTCTGGCGCGGCTTGGCGACCTCCTGTGGAGCCTCAAGGCCCAGCCACGACCTGATCTCCACGCCCGCACGGCCCAAGCCGCCATGCGACGGCTATGGGCGCGTGGGGAAGTTGCTTCGGTGCATCGTGCGGACGCGCTTATCCGGGCCCTGGAGCTGGCAAGCGAGCTTCAGGACCTCGCCCTGGTGTCAGAGATTGCAGCTGATTTAGTATCGGCGATTCGCGAAACTCTCGTTCAGGAGGAGTGGGCTCCGGGCGTCGCCGTTCCAATGATCGAGGCGCTGTCGGGGCTTCCGGAGCCGAGTCAGCCGGCAGACGTTGAGGAGCTCATCGCCGAATCGCGCCGACGGTATGCCGACGATCCGTTCATCATCGAGTCACTGTCGTTGCTCCAAATGCAGCGCGCTGGCGGGGATGCGCAACAACGCCAGCGCATCGCCCGTGAAGCCGTCGAGATGTGGCGCGACCACGCGGATAGGCGTGGGGGCCTTGTGGGACTGGCGCACCTCGAGCGAGCGCTTGAGCTGGCGCGTAACGAGGGCTTGGTGGACGCGGCGAACGAGTTGCGTCTGCTGATACAGCAGCCCAGAAGTGCTGATGAGCTCGGCATGCAAGAGATAGCGGGCGAGGTGACGGTCCCGACAGAAGTGATCGAGGGATTTGTCAATAGCTTTGTTAATACATCTGGGCCCGAAGAGACGCTCGCAAGGCTTGCAACGCACAGCCCGATCACAGATGTTGATTCGGACATGCGGCTCGTGCGTGACCAGATGCACGAGTTCTCCCTTTCAACACATGTTCTCGCGGGTGGTCACCAATAGCGACGGCACGCCAATCGCTCATATCACAACTGATGAGCAGAAGTTCAGCCATGCCCTAAACCAGCATCACAGCATGGCCATCACGATCTGGGGCAGCCTCTTAGGGATGATCATCGAGCGACTCACGAATGGCGCCCATCTGGCGCCGGCGGACGTTCGGCGACACGTACTGGGAGAGTTCATCGACGACCCGATGGCTGAAGGTATTGCCAAGGCCTACGAAGAGATCCAAAGTGGGGACTTTGAAGGCGCACTTCAGCGTTTGCTCGTGCGCATTGAACGAGCAATCAGACACGTATCGCGTGGCCTCGGGCTGCCAGTCTTTCGTGAGCCGAGCCTCGATGGCAACTCAATGGGCGCCTACAAGGGCCTCGGAGAGTTGTTGAGCCTGCTCGAGGGGCGAGTGCCCGAACATCAACGCCGGTACTTCGCGGTTCTCTTGACCGAACGCACAGGGATGAACCTCCGCAACAGATCAGCGCACGGACTCATGGAGGCGGTCTCGCGCGAAGAAGCGGCCCTAGCCCTGCACGTTCTGCTCGCGATCTCCCTCTGGTCGGCCGGCGCGCCCGGCCCAAGTGAAGGTAAAGAACCACGCGCTTGAGCGCCCGATTGGCGCGTCCCCTAGGGAGTGGAGCGACCAGGGAGCATCAAGGGCGCCCGCTCATCGGCATGAGGGATCGGTGGCGCCCCTCGGTCAACCGCCGGGCCACGAGCGCTTCGACCAGCGCTCCGACTTGACGTGTACCCAACTGGCTGTGAGAAGTTTCTGTTCTTCGTTAAAGCCGCCCGCTTCGCGGGCGGCGCGGCCGGCGGGTCGGGCATGCGGCCTGGCGGCCGGTCCCTCCCCGCCGGCCGCCAGACCGGACCATAGCGGCGCGTCAGGACGACGCAACCTGACATGCCGGACATTTGGCGGGCGCGGGCCAAAGGAGGGGTCAGCGACCCGCCTCCGCCGTCGTCGGCTCTCCGGTCGGCGCCCGGACGGTTTCAGGCGCTGGCGACGGACGGGGCGGGTTCCGCGGGCCCTCCCCGAGCCCCAGCTGTCTCGTTCCAGCCGCAGCCCGTTGTCAAACCCGTGTACCTGGCTTCCGCACCCGCATCGCAGCGGGCCACCTCCCAGCGACGCGGGTTTGCGGTCACTGCGCATACCCGCGTGGCCACCGACGCGACCGGTGTTCTCTTGGGCGCGAACGGGGGACGTGTCAGGCGCCTCGTGCATTCGAACCTGCGTCCTGCATATCTGCTTGAGTGCAGTAGTTTTGGGCGGTGTCGACGGATCAGTGGCCAGCGGGCGGAGTGGACTATCCGCGGACCTACCAAGCGTTCCGGTCGTGGTTTCCTGACGACGAGCGCTGCCGGGAGTACCTCGGACGGCTGCGCTGGCCGGCGGGCTTCACGTGCCCTCGGTGCGGATCCGGCGGTGCCTGGCGTACGGGTCGTGGTTTGTGGATGTGCACGGAGTGCGGCGTGAAGACGTCGGCGACGGCGGGCACGATCTTCCACCGCTCACACACCCCGTTGTCGACCTGGTTCGCGGCGGTCTGGTTCGTGACCGCTTCGCGGAACGGCGTCTCGGCCCGAGGTCTACAAGACGTCCTGGGATTCAGATCGTATGAGACAGCGTGGGCCTGGCTGCACAAGCTGCGACGGGCTATGGTCCGTCCCGATCGTGAGCTGCTCGGGAACCAGCCCGGCATCGCTGTCGAGCTGGACCAGAGCTTCCTCGGCGGGCGAAGCACCGGCAAACAGGGCGCATCCAGTGACAAGGCGTCGATCACGATCGCGGTCGAACGCACCGCAGGCGGGCGGCTGGGCAGGGCCCGGCTGGAGCTGGCCGACAAGGTCAACGGGCTAGACATCATCGACTTCGCCCACCAGGTCGTCGCCCCCGGCGCCACCATCCACACCGACGGCGCCCGCATGTTCGCCCGGCTCGCCGACCTCGGCTACACCCACCACGCAACCCCAGCAACGAAAGCGGGACACAAAGTCGAGGACCCCGACGCCGTGATGGCCGGACCTCACCTGGTGTCCTCGCTGCTCAAACGCTGGACCGCCGGCACACTGCACCACCGAGTCAGCAGCCAGCACCTGCCGTACTACCTCGACGAGTTCACCTTCCGGTTCAACCGTCGCTCCTCCCGCGCCAGGGGGATGCTCTTCTACCGGCTGCTCCAACAGGCCGTCGACACCGACCCGCACCCTCTCAAAGACCTGCTCGGCGGAGGCTGAGCACCAACTGCACTCAAGCAGATATGCAGGACCTGCGTTCGATAGAGTTGGCTCATGATTGATGTCCCGCGGCTGGCTCAAAGGCAGCCGCGGTCGGTGACGCCGGAGCAGCTGACCGCTCTCGACGTCACCACTGCTGCCGAGCCGGCGAGGGTTCACGCCTGGATCCTGTGGGGGGACGGTGCCGAGGAGCTGGTGGCTGGCCACGCCGTTGCGTGGACCCGGCGAGCAGTCAGGGTTCGGTGGGGTGTACCGCCTCATGTGCTTGAGGCATGGGTCTGGGCTGGTGCCGTACAGCGGCTCTAACGTCGACGGCTGCGCCGAATCTTTGTGGTGCGTTCGCGGATTCAGTTGGGGCCGTCGCGAGCAACGCGGTGTGGGTTGTGTCGACTCGCCACGCGGATTCGGCGAGCCGAGACGCCGCGCGAGGTGACCACGAGCACGATCGCGCATCTGCCAATATCTTGCTAGACGCAAGCCGCCGCCAGTGGCGACATGAGCGCTCGACCTTGCGCGGGGAAAGCCGTCGATGAAGGGAGCTCCTTCGCGTCGCGTAGATCTCCATAGTTACGGCGAGATCGGCATGGCGCACGATCCGCACAATCACTCGCGGGTGGACGTCAAGGTCGACCAGCAGAGTGCCACACGTGCGACGAGCGGCGTGGACCGTAAGCTGGCGCACCCCGGCGGCTTCACATCGGGCCGTGAGCCGGGAGTCCAGTGCGTGGATGGATGGGCGTGCCAAACCGACCGGTGAGAACGAGGTGCCGGCCCTGGTCCATGCCACGCCATCCGGTTCCCACCTCTAGCCGGTCCTTGTCCTGCTGCTCACCCCGCAGATGCAGGGAGGCCGGGACAAGGTCCGGCCACATCGAACTAGAAGGCACGGATGTCCCACCTGTGGCGGGCGAACGGTGAGCACGCCAAACCCGAGGCGCGTCGTCGCCCCGTTCTGGTGTGCGCGCTAATGCCGCGTTGAGGGCGGCTGCCCTCGCCCGAATCTGCGGAGTCCGGTCGTCATGGCTGTGCCGGCCACACTGTCCCGAGCGTCGCGCACTGCAACTAAGGTCTAAGCATGCTTCGCCGACTCGACCTCAAGGCGCCTTGGAGGTCTCTGGACGAGGGCTTCTGGTCCGACGACCACCCTTTAGGTGGCCGGACGGTTGTGTATGGCCACAACGGCAGCGGCAAGTCGACGCTGTCTGAGCTTCTCCTCAGCCTCGCCGAGGGAGTCTGCGCCACGGGCGTCGTTTGGGAGGACGATCAGAAGCGCCACACCAACGTGAGCGCGGGCGGAATGAGCCCGTCGGCGTCCATGGCGGTATTCACGCGCAAGTGGGTCGAGGTGAACCTGTCAGCCTTCCTCGACGGTGCCGGCGCCTCGGCCATCGTGACGTTGGGCAAGGAAGCTATCGACGCGAAGGATGAGGAGAATCGGCTTGTTGAGGAGATCGACAACCTGCGGGATGAGGGCAAGGAGGCCGCCACGCGGCAGAAGGCTGCCCACGACAGGGTCGAGAAGCTGGCCCGTGGCCTGCAGGACCGCATTGTCTCTGAGCTCAAGGAGTTTGACTACAGCCACTTCACGAAGAACCGCTACTCCGTGCCCAAGGTCCAGGATGACCTGCGCAAGTACAAGGGTGAGTTCCCGGATAGCAACGCGCATGCTGAGGCACTCAAGCGGCTTGGCGAGGGTGCGCCGTCGCCCGTGCCGGAGGTTGTCGCTCCGCCCGCTGGCGTCGCCAGCCTGCTGGTCAGTCTGGCCGAGATTCTGGCCGAGACGCCCACCCGAGTCGCCATCAAAGCACTAGAGGGCAACCCGGCGGCTCAGACATGGGTCGAGCAAGGTCTCGTACTGCACGAAGGCCTCGACCACTGTCTCTTCTGCGCCGGGGAGATCAGTGGCGATCGTCGTGACCAGTTGGCTCGTCATTTCGATGAGAGCTGGCTCCATTCGCAGCAAGGCGAAGAAGTTGGTGGATGCCGTCACGGGCGAGAAGCGGGAGCTTGCCGCCTGGCATGCTGCTCTGCCGGCTACCACGAGCTTGGCGAGCCAACTGCAGTCGGTCTACGAGGACGCTGTGAAGCGAGCCAAGACTGACGTGGATGACCGCGTTGCCGCACTTGTGGCCGTTGAGAAGGTGCTCAATGACAAGATTGCGGACCCCAGCGCCACGCCTGGCGCCCCAGAGTGGACTGTGCTCAACACGGCTCCATCTACCACGGTGCTCGCTCAGGCGGTCACGGAACACAACGACCAGGCTCGACGTCATGCAGAGGTCACCGCGGAGCGGAAGCAGACGGTCCTGGACCACCTGGTCGGATCCCAGAGCGAAGCCTTCCGAGGGCTTGAGGAACAGGCCAAGGAGCTGGCAGCCAAGAGTCAGACCGCCAAAGATGCCGCGGACTGTGGACGATCACGTAATTCCCCAGGGGTGACGATCACGTAATTCCCCAGGTGTGGTCCGTGTTCTGTTTCTACTCCAGAGTTTGGGTGGTTGTCGAGTCCACCTGTGACTGAGGTCAATATGC
>JAABUM010007060.1_pt1 | contig 10592 bp, 6 predicted proteins | sample 5559161 | NCBI WGS metagenome assembly JAABUM01 (sample SAMN10711868, study PRJNA513369) | rock metagenome | isolation source: Antarctica rocks | place: Antarctica: Victoria Land, Siegfried Peak nord | reverse complement strand
CCGTGCCGGTGGTCGCCGTCGACACCGACCTGCTCTGCCCGGGAGGTGCGGGGAACGCCGCAGCCGGCGTGGCGGCGCTCGGGGCCCGGGCGCGCCTGGTCAGCGTGGTCGGCGACGACGGCGACGGTGCCGAGCTGCTGCGCGTGCTCGACACCTCGGGCGTGGCGACCGAGGGCGTGCTGGTCCAGGCCGGCCGACGCACCGTGGCCAAGCGACGGGTGCTGTCCGACGGCCAGCTCCTGGTGCGCTTCGACAGCGGTGACACCACCGTCCTGGCCGCGGCCGCGGAGCGGGAGGTTCTCCGCCGCGTCCGGGAGGCGATCGCCGGCGCCGACGTGGTGCTCGTCGCGGACTACGAGGGCGGCGTGCTCACCGACGGTGTACGGGCATCGATCGTGGTCCTGACGCGGGCGGCGGGTCTGCCGCTCCTGGTCGACGCGCACCGGCCGGTCCGCTGGGCGGCGGCCCGGCCGGCCGTCGTCAAGCCCGACGCCGAGGAGGTCTTCGAGCTGCTGGCTCCGGCGGCCCGGTCGGCGTTCGACCGCGACCGCGTCGGCACCGTCGCCGCACAGAGCGAGCACCTGCTGACCGTCACCGGGGCGGGCGCCCTCGTCGTCACCCTCGACCGCGACGGCGCTCTGGTGCTGACCCGGGACGCCCCACCGCGGCGCCTGCACGCCGACCCGTCCCCCGTGCTGCACACGGTGGGGGCTGGGGACAGCTTCTCCGCCGCTCTGGCCACGGCACTCGCCACGGGAGCCAGCGTCGCGGAGGCGGCCGAAGCGGGCTGCGCGGCGGCGGCGGTGGTCGTACGACAGCCCGGGACCTCGACCTGCCGGCTGCCGCAGCTGCGCGACCGCCTCGGCGCGGGCAGTGCGCGCCTGCTGCCGGTCGAGCAACTCGCCGGCTGCACCGCGACGCACCGGGCGCTCGGTCGCCGCGTGGTCATGACCAACGGGTGCTTCGACGGCCTGCACGGCGGCCACCTGGGCTACCTCACCGCAGCCAAGTCCCGGGGCGACGTGCTCGTGGTCGCCCTCAACAGTGACGGCAGCGTCGAGCGGCTGCGCGGCGCCGCTCCTGCGCACGCCGTCGCCGACCGCGCGGCGGTGCTCGCCGGGCTGGCCTGCGTCGACCACGTCGTGGTCTTCGACGGCGACACCCCGGCTGACCTGCTCCGCCTGGCGCGGCCTGACGTCTGGGTCAAGGGCGGCGACTACACCGAGGCGATGCTGCCCGAGGCGGCGCTCGCCCGCGAGCTCGGCGCCGAAGTGCACTTGGAGCAGTGGGTGGACGACCGGGACCGCAGTCCGGCCGAGCCGTGACCGCTCGTCTGGACGTCCTGCTGCCCACGTGCGACCGCCCCGCCGCCCTCGCTGTCACGCTGACCGCGCTGCTGGCGCAGGACGTGCCGCTGCGGGTCGTCGTCGCCGACCAGAGTGCGTCGCACGACGACCCGGTCGTGCTCGGCGTCTGCCGGGTCCTGGAGCACCTCGGCCACCAGCTCGAGTGGCACGCCCGCCCGGACCGGCGCGGTGTCGCCGAGCAGCGCGACTTCCTGCTGGGGCGGGCTGTCTCGCGGCGCTGCGTCCTGCTCGATGACGACGTGCTGCTCGCGCCCGGCTCCCTGCGCCGGCTCTGCGAGGCGCTCGACCAGGTCGGCGGCGGGTTCGTCGGGATGGCGATGACCGGCCTGTCCCACGTCACCGACGAACGCCTGCACGAGCACGTCAGCTTCGAGCCGTGGCCGGACCGGGTGGAGCCCGAGCGGCTGCGCAAGGACACCCCTGCCTGGGAACGCTGGCGCCTGCACAATGCGGCCAACCCGGTGCACCTCGCTCGCCGCCACGTGCCGCCCGAGCAGCCCTGGGTGGCGTACAAGGTGGCCTGGATCGCCGGGTGCGTGCTGTTCGACACCGCCGCGCTGCGGGAGGTCGGCGGCTTCGACTTCTGGCAGCGCCTCGGTCCGACCGGCGCCGGCGAGGACGTCGCCGTGCAGCTCGCCGTCATGGAGCGACGGGGCGGCTCGGCCCTGCTGCCCTCCGGCGCGTTCCACCTGGAGGTGGAGACGACGCTGCCGGAACGCACGACCGACGGCTACGCCGTGCTGGACGAGTGAGGCCGGCTACCGGACCCGCCCTGTCGACCTGAGTACGACTACTCGACCCTGGCCGACCGGTCAGCGCACCCCCGCGGCGTCCATGCCGCGCAGCTCCTTCTTGAGTTCGTTCACCTCGTCGCGCAGCCGGGCCGCGAGCTCGAAGGACAGGTCCCGGGCCGCGTCGTGCATCTGGTCCGACAGCTGCTGGATGAGCTGAGCCAGCTCGGCCCGCGGCAGACCGGCGAGCTCTTTCGCGTGCTTGCCTACGCTGGCCGACTGCGAGCTCATGCCCGGGACCGGCGCCTTGCCGCGGGACTGCTGACGCCCCCCGCCGCCGACCCGCTCCCCGTCGGCACCTTCCCGCACGAGGTCGTCGAGGATGTCTGCGATCCGCTTGCGCAGCGGCTGCGGGTCCAGTCCCCGCTCGGTGTTGTAGGCGATCTGCTTGGCCCGCCGTCGGGTCGTCTCGTCGATGGCCTTCGCCATCGACGGCGTGATCTTGTCGGCATACATGTGGACCTCGCCGGACACGTTACGGGCGGCCCGCCCGATCGTCTGGATCAGGCTCGTGCCGCTGCGCAGGAAGCCCTCCTTGTCGGCGTCCAGGATTGCCACGAGCGACACCTCGGGCAGGTCCAGGCCCTCGCGCAGCAGGTTGATGCCGACCAGGACGTCGTACACGCCCTGGCGCAGCTCCTTGAGCAGCTCGATCCGGCGGATCGTGTCGACCTCGGAGTGCAGGTAGCGGACCCTGATCCCGAGGTCGAGCAGGTAGTCGGTGAGGTCCTCCGACATCTTCTTGGTCAGCGTGGTGACCAGGACACGCTCGTCCTTCTCGGCGCGCTGCCGGATCTCGTGCACCAGGTCGTCGATCTGGCCCTTCGTCGGTTTCACCACGATCTGCGGATCGACCAGGCCGGTCGGCCGGATCACCTGCTCGACGACGACGTTCTTGACCCGCGACAGCTCATACGGCCCGGGGGTCGCGGACAGGTACACCGTCTGGCCGACCCGCTGCAGGAACTCCTCCCAGGTCAGCGGCCGGTTGTCCATCGCGCTCGGCAGCCGGAACCCGTGGTCGACGAGCGTGCTCTTGCGGCTGCGATCGCCTTCGTACATGGCCCCGATCTGCGGGACCGTCACGTGCGACTCGTCCAGGACCAGCAGGAAGTCCTCGGGGAAGTAGTCGAGCAGCGTGTGCGGCGCGGTGCCCGGCGCCCGCCCGTCGATGTGCCGGGAGTAGTTCTCGATGCCGTTGCAGAACCCGACCTGACGCATCATCTCCAGGTCGTAGGTGGTGCGCATACGCAGGCGCTGGGCCTCGAGCAGCTTGCCCTGGCCCTCCATCTCGGCGAGCCGCTCGGCGAGCTCGAGCTCGATGCCCTTGGTCGCCCGCTCCATGCGCTCGGGGCCGGCCACGTAGTGCGTCGCCGGGAAGACGAACACCTCCTCGTGCTCGGTGATGACCTCGCCGGTCAACGGGTGCAGCGTCATGACCCGCTCGATCTCGTCGCCGAACATCTCGACCCGGACGGCCAGCTCCTCGTACACCGGGAAGACCTCGACCGTGTCGCCGCGCACGCGGAACGTCCCGCGGGTGAACGCCAGGTCGTTGCGGGTGTACTGCACGTCGACGAACTGGCGTAGGAGCTTGTCGCGCTCGATGGTGTCCCCGACGCGCAGCTTGACCATCCGGTCGACGTACTCCTGCGGCGTGCCTAGCCCGTAGATGCACGACACGGACGCCACCACGATGACGTCACGCCGGGTCAGCAGGCTCATCGTCGCGCTGTGCCGCAGCCGCTCGACCTCCTCGTTGACCGAGGAGTCCTTCTCGATGTAAGTGTCGGTCTGCGGGACGTAGGCCTCGGGCTGGTAGTAGTCGTAGTAACTGACGAAGTACTCCACCGCGTTGTGCGGCAGCAGCTCCCGGAACTCGTTCGCCAGCTGGGCCGCAAGGGTCTTGTTGGGCGCCATCACCAGCGTCGGGCGCTGCACCTGCTCGACCAGCCACGCCGTCGTCGCGCTCTTGCCCGTGCCAGTCGCGCCGAGGAGCACGACGTCGGGCTGGCCGTCGCCCAAACGCCGGGTCAGGTCCGTGATCGCGGTCGGCTGGTCGCCCGCCGGGGAGAAGTCCGAGACCACCTCGAAACGGCGCTGGGTACGCGCCAGGTCGGTCGCGAGCCGAGGCACGATCGGGCGCGCGCCGTGAGCGGGGGGTGCTGTCATGGTCACGCGTCCACGGTACGTGCGGGCTACGACAGTTTCCGGTTAGATCCGCCCTCGCCTGCTGACCAAACGATCGTGAAGATCGTCGTGCGCAGGGGGGCGAAGTCAGGCGCGAGCCCGCAGCCGCTGCCACAGCAGGTCGACCTGGTCCGCGAGTTCGTCGAGGCTGCCACCGTTGTCCAGTACCTCGTCGGCGGCCGCGAGCCGAACGTCCCGGGTGGACTGCTGCGCGATCCGGGCCAGTGCGTCCGCTCTTGACATACCCCGGTCCCCGACCAACCGGGACAGCTGGACCTCGACGGGTGCGTCTACGACTACGACCACGTCATAGGAGTTCGCGAGGCCGTTCTCGACCAGCAGTGGGACGTCGTACACGACCATTGGGACACCCGCCAGCTCAGCTTGCTCGATCAGCGTGCTGGCGCGCTCGCCCACCAGCGGATGGACGATCGTATTGAGGTCCGCAAGGTCAGCGGCGTCGGCAAACACGCGACGTCCGAGGGCCTGGCGGTCCAGCCGACCGTCGCGACCGACGACCTGCGGTCCGAACCGCGCGACGACCTGTTCGAAGCCGGGGGAGCCGCCGGCCACGACCTCGCGTGCGAGCAGGTCCGCGTCGAATACGACGGCTCCATGGCTGGCCAGCCGCGCGCTGACCCACGACTTACCGGAACCGATCCCACCGGTGAGACCCACCTTGAGCATGCGGCCAAACGTACCGATCCCGGTCGCCAGGCCGCAGCGCCCTGCAACACCGGACATCCACCACGAGCACGTTCCTGGACCGCTCGGCCCAGTAAGCGTGACCTCCAGCGCGCCCACAGGAGGTGGATGTCAGGTGTTGCAGCACTGCCTGGTAGACGGCCCGCTAGCGTGCCGCTCCCATTTCGGCGGCCGAGGAGAAGCCGGCCCTCAGGGCCGCCGCACGGCACTCCAATGCCTCGCGGAGCAGTTCCAGCACCAGCTCGGGCTCGTGAACGACCTCAGCCCAGGTGAAGCGCAGTACCCGCCACCCTCGCGCCGCGAGGGCGTTGTCCCGAGCCTGGTCGCGCGGCGGATCAGGGTGCCAGCGGGCGCCGTCGGTCTCGATCACCAAGCGCACCGCCTCAGCACGAAGTCGACCCACAACACGGGCTGACCCCACGGGCCGGTCACCTCGTACTGCGACGTGAACCCGGAGAGACCCGCGAGCGCCATGCGTACCCGCAGGACGGTCTCCAGCACCGAGCCGTTCGCCGGATCGCAGAGCAGCACAACCTGGTGGGCACGTGCCGCGTCGCGGTGCCCCGACAGTCGCCCGGCTGCTCGTTCCACCTCCTCGACGGTGATGGCCCTCGCGCGGAGCGCGCTGTCCAGGACCACGACAGCTTCCAGCAACGGCATGGCGAGGTAGCAGTCAATCACGGTCTGCACGGCCGTCGTGACCCAGATCCCCTTCGCGCCAGCGCCTGGCACCCACCGCTCCCGGGCGAGCCGGCGGCGCTGTCGCAACCGCACCTGCGTGCCGCTCGCCCTACCCCGGCCGTGCGGCACGCTGACCTCAATCGTGCGCGCGGGCTCGACCAACATCCCCCAGCCGCGCAGGGCAGCGGCCATCCGGCCGCTGGCCGTGGCGCTTTCCCCCAGTGCATTCAAGGCCGCAAGCACGCGGATGACGTATGCCGGCGCCGGTCCGGCGTCGGTCGTGACAAAGCGCGGCGGGTCAGGTTACGGAGCGCTGCCGTACACCCCTGCTCCCAGGCGCAGGACCTGTCCCTGCCGAACCGCCCGGGACAGGGCCGGCCGAGTGACTCCGGCCCGGAGCAGCTGCTGCACGGTGACGAGACCGAGGCGCGACGCGTCCAGCCGCTCCAGCGTCGTCAGCACGTCCACCTGTAGAACGTGCCTCGAAAAGGGCAAGCGCGCCTGACCCTGTGGACAATCAGGCTGCTGCCGCCGTTCAGAAGCGAGGGCTCCTCCGGCGGACCCCGGTGAGCACCTCGTGGATACACGCGCCACCCTTGGCGGAGCCCATTGCAACACTGGACATCCACCTTGCTCGCAAGCTGCTGGCGGCACGCTCAGCGGCAGCAGCCGGCCACCGAACGTCCGGCAAGGTGGATGCCCGCTGTTGCGCAAGCGCGTCATCGCTACGGGGAGCAAAGACGCAAGCACCGGCGACGCCAGCAAGGACGACGACCAGAGACGCCCGGCTCGGGTCGGCGCTCCGGACGTCGACTGCCCTGTCTGTTCGACGGGGCGCCCAGGCTCGTGCGTGGCCGGGCATGCGGGAGCCCCCGCCGGCGTACGGGTCGGGGGCTCCCATCTTGGTGCTGGAACTACTGAGCGCCGCCCGAGAGCTTCTCGCGAAGGGCCTGCAGCGCCTCGTCGCTGGCCAGCGTGCCGCTCGTGCTGGGCGCCGCCGGGGCGGGGCGCGGCGCCGCTGCCGCCGCAGGTGCGGCGTCGTCCGGCTCGCCCTCGCGGCCCTCCGCCTCCCCGCCGGTCGCGGAGGAGTACGTCGTCGGGACCGCCGCCTCGGCGTCGGCCGCGGCCATCCGGGTGACCTGCTCCTGGTGGGCCTCGAAGCGCTTCTGCGCGTCGGCGTACTGCTTCTCCCACATGTCCCGGGCCTCCTCGAACCCGGGAAGCCACTCGCCGGTGTCGGCGTCGAAACCCTCCGGGTAGAGGTAGTTGCCGGATTCGTCGTAGGTCGCCGCCATGCCGTACTGCGCCGGGTCGAAACTCTCGGTGCCGCCCACACCCTCGTTCGCCTGCTTGAGCGAGAGCGAGATCCGCCGCCGCTCGAGGTCGATGTCGATGACCTTGACCAGCAGCTCGTCGCCGACGTTGACGACCTGCTCGGGGATCTCGACGTGGCGCTCGGCCAGCTCCGAGATGTGCACCAGGCCCTCGATGCCCTCGTCTACGCGTACGAACGCACCGAACGGGACGAGCTTGGTGACCTTGCCCGGCACGACCTGGTTGATCTGGTGCGTGCGGGCGAACTGCTGCCACGGGTCCTCCTGCGTCGCCTTCAGCGACAGGGACACGCGCTCGCGGTCGAGGTCGACGTCCAGGACCTCGACGGTGACCTCCTGGCCGACCTCGACGACCTCGGACGGGTGGTCGATGTGCTTCCAGGACAGCTCCGAGACGTGCACCAAGCCGTCCACGCCGCCCAGGTCGACAAAGGCACCGAAGTTGACGATCGAGGAGACGACCCCGCTGCGGACCTGCCCCTTGGTGAGTTGGGCCAGGAAGGTGCTGCGCACCTCGGACTGCGTCTGCTCGAGCCACTGACGCCGCGACAGCACGACGTTGTTTCGGTTCTTGTCCAGCTCGATGATCTTGGCTTCGAGCTCCTTGCCGACGTAGGGCTGCAGGTCGCGGACCCGGCGCATCTCCACCAGCGAGGCGGGCAGGAAGCCGCGCAGGCCGATGTCGAGGATGAGGCCGCCCTTGACCACCTCGATGACGGTCCCGGTGACGATCCCGTCCTCTTCCTTGATCTTCTCGATCGTGCCCCAGGCGCGCTCGTACTGCGCGCGCTTCTTGGACAGGATCAGCCGGCCCTCCTTGTCCTCCTTCTGCAGGACGAGGGCCTCGACGATGTCGCCGACGGCGACGACCTCGTTCGGGTCGACGTCGTGCTTGATGCTCAGCTCGCGCGAGGGGATGACGCCCTCGGTCTTGTAGCCGATGTCCAGCAGGACCTCGTCGCGGTCGACCTTGACGATCGTGCCTTCGACGATGTCGCCGTCGTTGAAGTACTTGATCGTCGCGTCGATGGCGGCGAGGAAGTCCTCCGCGCTCCCGATGTCGTTGATGGCGACCTGGGGTGTCGTGGGGGTCTCGAGAGTGGTGGTCAAGGAAGGGGCTCCGGCTGCGGTGGACTCATGACCTCGCCCCGGACGGGCGACGTCGGTGGTGGTGCAGGCAAGACGTTGGTGCGAGGAACGTGGCGGCGCTGCGCCGCGGGTGGGTCGCCGGGGCCAGGACGGCAGCGACGAACGCGAACACGCTGTACTCGAACACCCGCAGCGCTACGTCAGACTACGCGAATGGGCGCTGAGCAGTCGACTGTGGACAACGCCGTGGTCCACCGCGCTGCCGGGGCTGCTGAGAGTGCCCGGGCGAACCGGCACTGGTGGGACGCCAACGCGACGGACTACTACGCCGAGCACGGCAAGGTGCTGGGCGACACGGACCTGCTGTGGTGCCCGGAAGGGCTCCGCGAGGCCGACGCGCAGCTGCTCGGCGAGGTGCGTGACCTGGACGTGCTGGAGGTCGGCTGCGGCGCCGCGCAGGCCGCGCGCTGGCTGGTCGCGCAGGGCGCACGCGTGACGGCCTTCGACGTCTCCGCCGGGCAGCTGCAGCAGGCCAGGCACCTGGACACCGCCTCCGGCGTACGGGTGGAGCGGCTCGTGCAGGCCGATCTGCAGCGGCTGCCCTTTCGCGGAGCGGCCTTCGACCTGCTCGTGAGCGCCTTCGGGGCGATCCCCTTCGTCGCGGACTCGGCCGGCGCGCTGCGCGAGTGCGCCCGGGTGCTGCGTCCCGGCGGCCGGCTGGTCTTCTCCGTCACGCACCCGCTGCGCTGGGCCTTCCCCGACGACCCGGGTCCGCTCGGCCTGACCGTGCGGCAGTCCTACTTCGACCGGACGCCCTACGTCGAGGTCGACGAGGGCGGCGCCGCGGTGTACGTCGAGCACCACCGCACCCTCGGTGACCGGCTTCGCGAGCTCGTCGCGGCCGGGTTCGTGCTCGAGGACCTGGTGGAGCCGGAGTGGCCGGCGGACCGGACGCACGAGTGGGGCCAGTGGTCCCCGCTCCGCGGCTCGCTGGTCCCGGGTACGGCGATCTTCCTGGCCCACCTGGCTGCAGACCGGTAAGGGGTCAGGGCGCGGGCTCCCAGTGGACGACCTTGAGCTGAGCGAGTTCATCCATCAGCTCGGGGCCGTAGCCCAGGCCCTGCCCGCTCCCCCGGTGCGGATGGGCGGCCCCTCCAGGGGCTCCGCCGAACACGGCGTTGACCTTCACCGTGCCGACCGCCAGCTCCCGTACCGCCTGCTGGGCATGGCCGAGGTCCTTGGTGAGCACTGTCGCGGCCAGGCCGTACGCCGACCGAGCGGCCGCGCTCAACGCCTCGTCGTAGGACGTGACCGTGCGCACCGCGGCGACCGGTCCGAAGGTCTCCTCCCGCATGACCGCCATGTCGTCGGTGCAGTCGGCCAGCACGGTCGGGGGGTACCACGCGCCTGGGCCTTGGGGGACGACACCGCCGGTCAGCAGGCGTGCCCCCGCAGCGACGGCCTCGTCGACGTGCCGCGCCACGACCTCGCGCTGGCGCCGGTCGACCAGGGGGCCGATCTGGAAGCCCTCCGCCTCGGCGACCAGGGCAGTCAAAAACGCAGCGGCCAGTTCGCTGTGCACGTAGACGCGCTCGACCGAGACGCAGATCTGGCCTGCGTTGGCAAAGGCGCCCAGGGCGACCTGGCCGGCGGCCCAGGCCGGGTCGACGCCGGCATCGACGAGGCAGGCGTCTTTGCCACCACCTTCGAGGACGGCGTGCGCACCCGTGTCAGCAGTGGCCCGCCGGATCGCGGCGCCCATCGCGGAAGACCCGACGTGGTAGACGACGTCGACACCCGGGTGCGCCACCAGCGTCGCCCCGGTGCTGCCGTCGCCGTGCAGGACCTGCAGCACGCCCGGCGGCAGCTCAGCGGCAAGCACCTCGGCGAGCAGCCCACCGCACAGCGGCGTGCGCTCGCTCGGCTTGTAGACCACGACGTCGCCGACGGCGAGCGCCGCAGCCAGGCCCTGCAGGGAGATCGCGACCGGGTCGTTCCACGGGGTCAGGACGGCGCAGACGCCGCGCGGCTCCCAGAGCATGACGTCGGTCGCCGCCCAGTCGCCCTGCAGCGTGCGTCCGCGGTGCAGGGGCCCGAGCTCGGCGTACTGCTCCAAGGCGCCAATGCCGGCGTCCACACCGCCCCGGCTGTCCGCGATCGGCTTGCCACCCTCGCGGGACTGGACCTCGGCGATCTCCTCCGCCCGCTCCCGCAGCGCCCGGGCGGCGGCCTTGAGCAGGCCGCTGCGCTCCCCCGGGCTGGTACGGGCCCAGCTGGACGATGCCTTCTGCGCACCGCCGACGGCGGCCTCGACCTCGGGACCGCCGCACAGGGGTACCTGTCCGACCAGGCTGTCGTCGCGGGGGTTTCGGACGTCGAGCAGCTCCCCCGGACCGGGGACGGCCTGACCGTCGAGCAGGAGCTGGGTCACAGTG
>JAABUM010007059.1_pt1 | contig 10593 bp, 11 predicted proteins | sample 5559161 | NCBI WGS metagenome assembly JAABUM01 (sample SAMN10711868, study PRJNA513369) | rock metagenome | isolation source: Antarctica rocks | place: Antarctica: Victoria Land, Siegfried Peak nord | reverse complement strand
CCCGGCGAGGATCTGCTGCGGGCCGGTGCCGTCGCCGAGCAGCACGAACGCGGTCGCGTAGATCAGCGCCGCGACCGGCTTGTAGAGCAGCGCGGCGAGCAGCCACGCGGTGAGCTTCTGAAAGCTCTGCTGCCCGGTCCGGGTCCCGGACGCGGCCGCCACGGTGGGCAGGGCGCCGGTGAGCAGGACCAGCATCCCGACCCGGACGACCATGAGCACGAGCTGCGCGAGGGCGGCTAGGGTGCCCAGGATCGCGACGATGAGTTCCAGGCCGATACCCAGGCCGTTCATGCTGCCGGCCAGGGTGAGTAGGCGGTTGCCGAGGTTCTGCCCGGCGCTCTGGTCCAGTAGCCAGGCGGAGAACCCGTCGCCGGCCTGGCCGAGCAGCATGACCAGTGGAACGGCCAGGAACGTCGCGGCGAGCAGGTTCACCACCGTGCGGCTGGCTACGACCGCCCCGCCGGACTTGCGTTCGAGCATGAGCCGGCCGGCCGCGACCAGCAGCGAGATCGCTGCCAGGGCGGCGGTGAGCCAGGCCAGGTAGGTGTGCAGCTGCGCCGCAGGCCCGGTCAGGTCCGGCAGTCCCACGTTCGTCCACGACGCCAAGCTGAGCTTCGCGGCCGCCGCGAACCCAGCGGCCAGCTCCTTGGCGATGCTGTCCAGCACGCTGCCACCGACCGCGCCACCGACCGAACCGACAATGCCCTTGACGCCGTCGATGACGCATTGCGGCAGGGTTGGGGCGACCAGGCAGACCGGGCTAGGCATCTGGGGCCCCCCACAGCACGAATCCGGTGGGACTCGGCAGGCTGGTGATGCTGGGGCTGTTTGCGCCGTTGGGGAGCAGTTGCAATCGCCAGTCGCCGTTCTGCCAGCGCAGGGTCAGGGTGATGACGGCGTACTGACCGCCGCGGTGCGCCAGGAGCTGGAGCATGGCCAGGTCCGGCGTCCAGGAGACGTACCGAAAGCCCTCGGGCTGCGCGTAGCCCTGTGCCGGTGCGGCGTCTGACGCGGTCGCTCGCAGCCGCACGTAGGCGTCCCGGCCTGGGCCCGGGAGCACCTGGGCGAGGGTCACTGCGCGCCAGCCGCCAGCTGGCGCCAGGCCGTAGCGGGTGCCGATCTGCTGGGCGGCGAGCAGCGCCCCGAGCGGCGAGCGGGCGTAGCCAGCCGCGACCGGGCCGGCGACGTGCGCCGGGCCCGCCGTGGTGCTGTACGGCTCTAACTCCCCAGCGAACCGCGCCCAGGTCAACCCGGCTGGGGTGGTGACCGGCACTGTCAGGTCCAGTGGGTGCGGCTGCGCTGCGGGGGCAGGTGGTGCGGCCGGAGCCGGTGGAGCGGCGGGGGCGGCTGCGGGTGGGGCGGCGGCAGCCGGCGTTCGGGGCTGCTGGTGGCCGGCAGTGATGTCCACCGCGACCAGGCCGGCGGCCAGGGCGAGCAGGACAGCGCCGACCAGCACGGTCTTCCGACCGGGGCGGCGCGGGTCGGGGTTCGGGGTCGGCTCGGTGAGGTCCACGGAGACGAGTGTCGGGCCAGCCATAGCGCTTAGCCGCTTAGGCCGAGTGCGGCGACGATTGGGCCGGCGGAGGCGGCCAGCACGATTCCGGTCACCACCGCGCCCAGGGCCGAGCCGTGCTCGGAGATACCGCCGCGGCGGTGCTGGATCATCAAGGTGCCGGCGACGATCAGCAGCCCCAGGGCTGCGCACGCCGTGACCCCCCACGCCACCCAGCCGACGACGGTCTGGAAGTGCTGCGCCCCGGGAGGCGCAACCGGGGTCGTGCCGATCGCGTGCAGAACTGTCAGACCCACCACGTAGACCTCCTCAGAGATGCCGCCGCACCGTCCGGCGCGAGCACAGAGCAACCCCTTCGGCGCCGACCGTAGGCGGTCCTCACCCGTCCTGTCTAGCCCTCTAAAATCCTATTCAGCCCTAGACAGTCCTACGCGGCACCTCTAGGTTGCGGGTGGGCCTCGACGAGGAGAGGCGGCCGGATGAGCGCCGAACGACGCGTGGAGCTGAGCTCGTGACGATCACGACCAGTGCCCCTAGCCTCCGGGAGGACATGAGTGATCACCCAAGCGACGAACCGAGGTACGTCACCTCCGAGGACGCGGCCCGCATCCTCGGGATGTCGGTCGTCACGATCCGGCGGGCCGCGAAAGCCGGCCGGCTGCCCGGCGTTCGGATCAGTGGCGAGTGGCGTTTCCTGCTCGATGACCTGCGCAACCTGCCCAAGGGGTCAGCACCCAAGGCAGAGAGCCCACCGGGGTCCTGACTCCCTCAGCTGCCCCACGCCGCGACGCGAGCCAGCGCCGTGAGCGCAAAGGCGACGAGCGCCGCCGCGGCCGCCGGCCTGTTAGTCGTCGGCCCCGTTCTGGGCCTGACCGTGCTGGTCGCGGCCACACCCCCGGCCAGTGCCGCCCAAACCGGCGGTGCGTTGAAGGCCGGCGCGATCCCGGCGGCCTATCTGGAGGCTGTGACGAAAGCCGGCGGAACGTGCCCGGCGGTATCCGGGCCGCTCATTGCGGCGCAGATCGAGACCGAATCGGGCTGGAATCCGGCGGCGGTGTCACCGAAAGGCGCCGAAGGCCTTTCCCAGTTCCTGCCGGGCACCTGGGCGGGCAACGGCATCGACGCAAATGGGGACGGCACCGCCGACCCGTTCGACCCGTTGGATGCGATCGCCAGCCAGGCCGGCTATGACTGCGCACTGGCCGGGGCGGTCGCCGGCGTGCCGGGGAACCGGGTCGGGAACATGCTCGCCGCCTACAACGCCGGCCCGGGTGCGGTCCTGGCCTCCGGCGGGGTCCCGCCGTACACCGAGACCCAGCGCTACGTCCGGGCGATCCAGGCGCTGATCGGTGTCTACAGCGCGGCACCGCTGGCGCTGCCGGCCGGGACCGCGGGTGCGGTCTTGTCCGCCGCCCAGACGATGCTCGGCGTGCCGTACCTCTGGGGTGGCACCACCCCCGGGGGCGGGTTCGACTGTTCGGGGTTGACCAGCTGGGCCTACGCCCAGGCCGGGGTCGCGATCCCGCGAACCGCGGCTGAGCAGGAAGCCGCGGCGAGCCCGACCGCGGATCCCCGGCCGGGTGATCTGGTGTTCTTCGGGCCGGTCGGCAACGCCGACCACGTCGGGCTCTACCTCGGCGGCGGCCGGATGCTGGACGCCGCGCACACCGGGACGTTGATCCGCACCGAGGCGTTGTGGCCCGGGTCCGGGGCGCGGTTCGGCCGGGTCCTGGCATGACCAGCACCGCCACGCACAGGTGTGCGCGATCCGCCGTCGGCGGTGCCGTGACGTGATCGCGCCGGCCGGCGTCCACCCTCCCCTCTCACTGCCGTAGGAGACCGTCATGACCATCACCGGCGAAGAGCACAGCGCAGGCGAAGGGCGTAGGCAAGATATGCAGCGGTTGCCCAAACCGGCCCCTGCGGGGGCCGGCCCGGACTCCCTGGCAGGGGCGGGTGGGGCGGTCCGACCCGGCGGGGTCGGTGGCAGGGCCAGGGCGGACCGGGCGACACCGCGTAGCGCCAGGCGGCGGGGGCGGGACGGCGGTCGCCGGGAGGTCCGGGTGTACCTGCGGGTCAACCCGGACGAGGCCTCCGAGCTGCAGCAGGCCGCGGACCGGACCGGCATGAGCGTCGCCGGCTACGCCGCCGCCACGGCGCTGGCCGCAGCGGCCGGGATCCCGCCGCCGCGGGCGCTACCGGCGGCCGATGAGCGGACCCGGGAACTGCTCGGGGCCTTGGTGGCTGCCCGGTTCGAACTGGCCCGGGTCGGCACCAACCTCAACCAGCTCGCCAAGTCGGCGAACATCGACGGCACGGTGCTGCCCGCGCAGCTCCGCGAGGTGCTGGCCCGGGTCGACGCCGGGGTCCGCCGGCTGGACGTGCAGACCCTGGCCACACTCGGCGATGACGACGAGCTGTGATCGGCAAGGTGCTGCGTTCGGGTGGCTCCACCCGGGGGCTGGTCCGGTACCTGTTCGGGCCGGGGGAACGCAACGAACACACCGAGCCGCGGCTGGTCGCCGGCTGGGATGACCTGAGCCGCATCGCCCCTGACCTGTCCGCTGGGGACGCCGGCCTGCGCGCCCTGGCCGGGCTGTTGGACGCCCCGAACAAAGCGGCCCGGGGCGGGGAGAGCAGCGTCTATCACCTCATCTTGTCCGCAGCCCGGCCCGATCCTGACAACGGCCTGCCGGCTGACCCGGCATTGTCCGATGAGCACTGGGCCGGCATTGCCCGGGACGTGCTGGAACGCGTCGGGCTGATTGCTCCCGGGGACGCCGACGGGGTCCGGTGGATTGCGGTCCGGCACGACCAGGCGACGGCGGAGCACGTGCACGTCGTAGCGACCTTGGCTTCGCAGCAGAGCCGCCGGCGGGTGAGCCCGCACAACGACTTCTACCGGATCGGGGAGGGCTGCCGGGCGGCTGAGGCCGCCCACGGGCTGCGCGGGACGGCGCCCCGGGACCGCACCAGCACCCCGCGGGTCACCCGCCCGGAGCGGGAGAAGGCAGCCCGGCTGGGCCGGGTCGAGGTCCCGCGGGACGTGCTGCGCCGCCAGGTCCGGGAGGCGGCCGGGCGGGCATCCACGTCGGTCGGGTTCCTGGAGGAGCTGCGTGGCACCGGCCTGCTGGTCCGGGAACGGCTCAGCCCCACCACGGGCGCGGTGACCGGCTACGCCGTGGCCGTGGCCGGCGGGGACCACAACAGCCACGGCCAGCCGATCTTCTACAGCGGCGGCCGGTTGGCGTCGGACCTGACCTGGCCCAAGGTCCGGGCCCGCTACGGCGAACAGACCCCCACCAGGCCGGTGCAGGCCGCCCCCGACCCGGCGACGTCGACCACGCCGACCGCCGCGCCAGGGGTGGCACCTCGGCTCAGCCCCGAGGAACGCGAGCAGGTCTGGCGGCAGGCCCAGGCAGCGGCCGAGCACGCCGCCCAGACCATCGACGATCACGGCCAGGACCCGGCGGCGGCTGCCGATGCGGCATGGGCCGCGTCGGACTTCCTGACCGGCGCCGCCCGGCTGGTCGCCGGTAACGGCCAGGTGGGGCCGCTGGAGCAGGCCGCCCGCAACCTGGACCGGGCCGCCCGCGAGCCGTGGGGGCGCACCCCGGCACCCAGCCGGGCCGGGCAGGGCCTACGGGCCGCGTCCGGGTTGCTGCTGGCCGCCCGGTTCGTCCAGAACAGCGAAACCCAGCAGCTGCTCGCGTTGCTCGCCCAACTCGCCTCCCTCGCCGACGCAATCACCCGGATGCGGGAGGCGCAGGGCCGCGCGGAGCAGGCCGCCGCCGCCCGCCGGGCCGCCCACGAGCTGCAGGTTGTCACCGCTGCACGCTCAGCCCGCTCAGCGCCGTTCCGCCTCCCCCGTAGCGCCGTCCTGGCCGCCGCCCAGGACAGCACCCCGTACCGACAGGACCCGCCGGCCGCCGGCCGCGGGCGCAGCCGTTGACCACCAGGAGAACCCGAGATGACCGGTCACGATGAGGACCCGGCCGCGCAGGCAGCCGCCAAGCTCGGCCAAGCCGTCGCGGTACTCGCGGCCGCCGCTGAGGCCTTCGCCCAGCTGCAGGCGACCAAGGCGACGCAGCGGGCTGCCCGCGATGAACGCACCGCGGCCGCAGCCCGCGCGCAACTCCGCGCCCGGCACGGCGCCGACCGGTTGGCCTGGTCGCCGCTGCTCGACGCCCACCGTCTCGCGCAGCTCGACGTCCCGGACCTCCTCACCGGCTGGGGGGCAGCCCAGTGTTGGCCCGACGACCTGGAGGCGCAGGCAGCGCAGCGCGCCGCTGAGCAGCGCCTCACCGACCTGCGACCCGACGCCATGCGCCGCTACACCGATCAGGTCGCAGCAGGCGCCGACCCGGGCCAGGCCATGCGCGACGCCGCCAACCTGTTCGACCAGGCCCGCGACGACTCCACCGCGCACTTAGCGTCACAACCCCTCGCTGTGGCCGGCGGAACGAATGGGCCGACAACCGATCGCCTGCCTACCGGGCTCACGACGCCCGGGGACCAGCCCGAGCAGCAAACCACCGCCCGCGCGCGGGACGACCTACCCTCGGGCCGGGTCGTCGACGGCGAGGTGACCGCTAGCCGCGTCGAGCATCTCGACCGACAGCACTTCCCCGGTGGGCTCGTCGTCGAGGCCGGGGCTGTCGCCGCGGCCGTCGCCGGACAGGCCGCCAACGCCGCTCTGGAAACGTCCCTCCCAGCCGCCGCCCGGGGGCGGACATGACTTCCCCACCGCCCTCAGCCGAACGCAGGACGGCGCCGAGAGCAGACGCCGGCTCGCTGTACGTGCGACAGCTCGCCGCCGACCTCGCCGCGCAGGACTACCTCGCTGCCCGAGGTATCTCCCCGGCCCTGGCGCGCCGGCTCGAGCTGGGAGCAGCTGGACATGGCTGGACTGGCGTCGTCGACCAGCTGCGCGGCCGCGGCTACACCGACATCGAGCTGGTTGCGGCGGGCGTCGGCCTCCGGTCCGGCCGCGGCACGGTCGTCGACACCTTCCGCAGCCGCGTGCTATTCCCCGCCCATGACGAGCAGGGCGTGCTGGTCGGTTGGGCCGGCCGGTCCACGCCCGCCGCCCCGCAGCAGGCCCCCCGCTGGCTCAACAGCGCCGCCGGGGACTACCGCAAGGCCGAGCTGCTGCACGGGCTGCACGAGGGCCGGGTCCGGTTGGCTAGGGGGGCGACGCCGGTGCTATGCGAGGGCGTCCTTGCGGAGGATCCTGCGCCGTTGCTACTCACACCCCGGGTAGCGCGACACGCCGAACAATCCCAGATGCCGCGCATCAGAAACGCGATGCAGCAACATGGCCGACATGGTCAGACGAAGGCCGGGTCCAGGCAGGCCAAGCAAGGGGGATCGCACCGTGTTCACCACACGGATCCCCGCGCAGATAGCAGAGGCGCTGCGCGCCTACGCAGACGAAGCCGACCTGTCCTACAGCGAAGCGGTCGCCAACGCGGTCGCGGAGAAGTTCGGGTTCCCGTCCGTCGCAAGCCCGCCCGGCGCTGACCAGCAAAAGCTCATCGCCTAACGCACCCACCCGGCCGTCAACCGGCGACCGGACAGCACGAAGCCCCACACCCCAAGTCTCGTTTGGCCGCGAATTTGGGTGCAGGGCTTCGTCTAACCACTACGGAGGTTACTATACCCCCGCCGTCGCGGTGGGTCAGGTCGTACGTCCGGCTTCGCTGCCGCGCGTGTCGCGCCGACCCGCCATCTGAGTCTGCGCATGGCCGGCGCCGCCCGGCCCCGTGACGCTGACAGCGCCCGATCCGATCAGGGTCGGCGCTGACACCCCCGACCTCGCTCCCCTACCCGATGGTGCTGGCACACCAGAGCGGTTGTGGGCCGCGTTTGCGCCCGCGATCGCCGGTCAGTTGCGGGTCCGGATCGCCCGGGACCGGGTCTCCTACCGGCAGGCGTGGGAACGGTCCCTGGATCCGGAGGGCCGGCCCAAGCTGCCGGCTGCGGTCCGGCTGTACGGCCGGGACGGCCGCGCGCGGTGCCTCGCTCTCGACCTGGATGTCGGGCGTGGCGGGCACGCGCAGGTGGCCGCTGACACCGACCGGCTGCTCGCCCTAGTTACCGCCGTCGGCGGGCGGGCGTTCGTCGACGAGTCCCCCACCGGCGGCCGTCACGTCTACCTGCCGCTGCGCGAACCGGTCGCGCTGGAGGACCTGCGCCCGGTGCTGCGGTCGCTGGCCGCGCTTGCCCCGTCGCTGGACCTCACCCCGATGCTGAACGCGGCCGCGGGCTGCATCCGGCCGCCCGGCGCGGCGCACCGCGCCGGCGGCACCCAGCGCCTGCTCACCCCGTTGCCGCAGGCCCGCGAAGTCGCCCTGCGCGGCAACAGCCCGCGGGTGTGGCGGGCGCTGTGCGACCGGCTGGCGCCCCGCTTTGACGACCCCACTCCCCCGGCCGGCTCCGCCGACCCCGACGAGCTCGATGAGCCAGCCGCCGCACGCCGCCCAGCCCAGCCACTGTCGGCCGACTACCTGAAGCTGGCCCGGACCGGTGACTACAGCGACACGCCGTATCGGACCGGGTCGGAGGCCCGCCAGGCGGTGCTGACCGCCGCCGCCGCCCGCGGCTGGCGGCTGGTCGACGTGACCCGGCACCTGGAGACCGGCGCCTGGCCCGGGCTGGCCGGCCTGTACGGCCGGTACCGGTCCGGCTGGCGCACCGCGCTGTGTCGGGACTGGCGCAAAGCAGGGGCGTTCCTGGCCGCGCGAGAGCGTGTCTCCAACTCCCCCACAAGGGAGAGTTACTCACACCCCCCCACCCCTGACCGGTCACAGACAGCCACCATCAACGGAACTGATCATGGTGGGGAACGGGACTATGTGTTCCTGCGTCAGTGGTGGACCGCGCTGACTCTGGCCAGCACCGACCGGTACGGCAGCAGGGCCGGGCTGACTTTGCGGGCGGTGCTGTACGCGATCGGCGCCGCCGCGCAGAAGCGCGGCCACCGCTACGTCGCCTACGGCACCCGCAGCCTGTCGCTGGGCTCGGCCCGCGACCACACCACCGTCGCCGCCGCGTTGCGCGCCCTGCGCGATGAAGCCGACCCGTTCCTGGTGCTGCTCGATGGCGGTCGCGGCCCGGCCGGGGACCTCTACGAGTTACGGATCCCTGACGTCTACCTCCGCCGCGCCGAAACCCGTCGCTGGCCCGCCGGCCGACTCCCTCAGGTCGACGCGGTGTTCGGTGAGCTCGGCCTGCCGGCGTTCTTCGCCCACACCGCCCTCGACCAGGCACCCCGACCGGTCAGTGATCTCGAGGACCGCGCCGGCCTGCCCCGGCCCACCCTCTACCGGGCGCTGGACGTGCTGGCTGACCACGGCCTCGCGCAGCGGGTGTCTGGCGGATGGCGGCTCGGCTGCACCACCTTGCACCTTGCCGGCGAGCGGCTCGGCATCCCCGAACTCGTCACCGCTCTGCTCGCCAAGATCCGACACGAGCGCGCCGCCTGGTGGGCCCGACTCGGCTTGGTCCGCCGCGGCCCCCCCCAGGCCGATGACGCGGCTGGCTCCCCTGGCCGCAGCGAGTTGGGCCCAAGCCCACCGGAGGACTGGAGCGGCATGCCACTCATGCCACCGGCGAATGAACTGCCGCCCGACGAGCCGTACACGGTCCTCGACCTGCTGTACGACGTCCTCGGCGCGGTGCCGATCCCGCCGGGTGCATGACCCTCCCCAGGCGGCCTCGCCACGGTGGCACCTGAGGTATTACCATGGGCGGGTGGCCGTAACGAAACTCTCCGTCGCCCTTGACGAGCGCGTCGCATCTGCGGCCCGCGCCGCCGCGACGCGCGACGGAATGAGCCTGTCCGCGTGGCTGTCCCGCGCCGCCGAACAGGCCGTGCGCATTGATGAAGGACTGCGCGCCGTCGCCGAATGGGAAGCCGAGCACTCCCCCATCATTGCCGCCGAACGCGCAGCCGCCGATGCTCTGCTCGACACCCTCGCCGCGCGCCAGCGCGCCGCCGCCTCCTGAGTGCTCACCTACGACACCGGCGCGCTGCTCGGCGCCGAAGCAGGCAATCGTGCGGTGTGGGTCCTGCACGAGGCCGCGCTTCGCCGCGGGCAGCCACCCATCGTGCCCACCGTCGTCCTCGCCCAGGCGTGGCGCGGCGGCCCGCAAGCCCAGCTCTCCCGGCTGCTCAAAGGCTGCCGCCTCGACCCGCTGACCGAGACCCAGGCCCGCGCTGCCGGCGTCGGCTGCGGCGCAAGCCGCACCGCGGACATCGTCGACGCGGCAGTCGTGGTCACCGCCGCCGCCCGGGGCGACACCATCGTCACCAGCGACCCGACCGACCTCGCCCGCGTCGCCGACGCACTCACCCTCACGGTCGACCTGCACCGGGTCTAGGAGCACAGCGACAGCCCGAGGTGTCCTGCTGCTCACGCATCTGCTCTCGTGCCCTTCTGGCTGAGTGCTACCCGAAGTGCGGAGGCCGCCACCGCTGTCCGCGTCACGCCACCGGCCCCGCTTCGCCGCGGCATCCACCTCCGCCAGCTCCGCCGGGTCCCGCCGAAGCGTCAATTTGCACCGTGTCCGCCGCGACCCGCCTGCCGCGCGGTACCCGATCGCCCACGGAAGGCCTCTCAGCGGCCCGCAGAGCGTCTAAAACGGCCTCCGGCTGATCTGGTGCCGTCCATGCCACCAGATGCCCCTAAGAAGGGCGTTCAGGTCCGCTCAACAAACCCCTCGCACGACGTCCTCGTACAGCAATCTCGGCACGGCCGCCGCACCACCTACTGGGCGACTTGACCGCACGTGTATCGGCGCCCGTAGAAGGCATCTGCGAGCTCCCGGAGCAGCCCGGCGTCAAGCCGCGCACGACGGCGGCCATGCGAGGGGCAACGCATGTACGCACGCAAGTGCACAAGCAATGAAACAAGCAAGGTGACAAGTCGACGACTTAGTAGGTACCCACCCAATCCACCAGCAGTGCACCTCGCACGCGTCGCGGCGTGTCGCCTCGCAAAGCCCACCCCGGGAGGCAAGCATGGGGTACATGCATGTCATTGTCGTTGCCAACGCCAAGGGAGGCGTGGGCAAGA
>JAABUM010007058.1_pt1 | contig 10593 bp, 8 predicted proteins | sample 5559161 | NCBI WGS metagenome assembly JAABUM01 (sample SAMN10711868, study PRJNA513369) | rock metagenome | isolation source: Antarctica rocks | place: Antarctica: Victoria Land, Siegfried Peak nord | reverse complement strand
TGCTCGAGTTTCAGACGACCCGAACCATGGCCGAGACCCCCGACCCAAACGCGGACCCCCACCACCGCAACCGCCACCACCGACCGCCAGTCAGCCCATCAGACCCCGCTTAGACGCGAAGCTCCCCTTTCGTCCGGCTGTTCGCCTGTGGTCGGTCATGGCGATCACTCGCGTCACTCCAGCCGGCAGCGGGCGAGTGATGCGACAAGGGGCGCACCCGGCAGTTCGAGCTCTACGGCCAGCCCGATCCGGATTCGCCGTTGGCCACTCACGCTGACTCGGATAGGCCTCGTCCCCGTCCGAACGACGCTTCGCCAGCGGCAAGTCTCCAGAGATGAACTCGTGCTCGGAAGTCCTGACCGCGACTGCGCTCAGTCGGTACGCCGCTGGTACTCCGAACCGGCGCTGCGCCGATCCGGCGTGGTCAGCCGAGCGCGTCGAGAAGGGGCCGTGCGACGAAGCACATCTCATCGGCGGTGACGGCGGCGATGACCTCGTCACCGGCGCGCATCCAACCTCGTGTCCGATCGGCACCGGAGACGAGGGTCCGATCGACAGCCGCGGCGACGAGGCGCCGAAGGGTCGAGGGCGCGTCGAGCAGCTCCCGACGGACGGCGCCGTCGGTGTCGAGGTCACCGAGGATCCGGTACAGGTCCCACGCGTCGCCGGCGCGCTTCTCGAGCCGGACGGCGCTGCGGCTCTCGATGGCATGGAGCTTCATCGCCACAAGCGCCCCAGGGGTGGCGAACGGAGCCGTCGCCCGCACTTGACGGTCGTCGCCGGCGACAACGTGCACCGACGTAGCCGTGTCGAGGGCCCAACTGTGGGCAAAGACGAACAGAGCGTCTCCGTCGGATGCCCAGGACAGGTCGTCGTCGGGGCCAATGGGACCGACGCCCAGGATCTCGACCTTGGTCCCGGCGACGTAGACACGATGGCCAGCATCCGGATCGGGGCGCGCATCTCGGAGGGTGAGCAGTGCGGTGATGGCGTCCGGCGGCGTGGTTTCGTCGACGACGGTGTCGACATCAGCGGTGGCGCGGTGCGCCCGGTTCAGCCGTGCCGACACGGCCAGCCCTCCGACGACCGCGTGCGGGCCAAGCCCGACGGTCTCCAGCGCGGCCACCGCACGGACCAGTCCGACCATTGCCGGGCCAGGCAGGACGACGACGGGGTCAGCGCCAGACGGCACCGTCGACGTCCCAGTCATCGAGGATCTGACGGCCGCGAGCCCGATCTTTGGCGAGGTCGAGGGCGACGGCGAGCATGGGAGCTGCTGGCCACCCGTCGACCATCGGCACGCCAGCGTGGGCCTCAGGTCGCTCGGTGACCGCGCTCACCTGGGCGACGGCCAACGCGGCCGCGCCGGCGCCGGGCGCGGTGGGATGGAGACGGCGAACCGTCATGCTCAGCTCGGTCGCACCAGGAAGGTAGAGCTCGACCGGACCGTCACCGGCGCTGACGACGGGCGCGCCATAGGCAGCCGCGGCCGCTGTGCCGGTTCGGCACCACCTTCGTGGGGCAGGGTCGCCCGAGGCAGACGGCGTAGCGGGCATGGTTGCGACCCAGACCCGGTCGGGGTTCCACGCCGCCGCGAGCTCCCAGAACAGCTCGGGGAACAGGCCGACGCCGTCGTCGCCGACCAGCCCGGCTTCAACGAGACGACGGTTGGCCGTCGAGATCGTCGAAGGGGCGTAGCCCAACGCTGGCGCATGGCCGTTCGGTGAGATCGCCTCACCCCTGTGGCTGCACAGCCAATAGGCGACGGCCAGTCCCCCGGGACCAGCGATCGGGGCCCGATGGGTCGGCGGAGCCGTGATACGTGGATCGGCGGGGACATCGACATCGAGGCGCACGCCCGGGGCAGACAGGTGCAGGCGGCCGCGCCGATCGAGCCACGACCAACCAGCGTCGGTGAGCCGATCCCGTGCCTCCGAAGTGATCTTGTCGGCCACGAGCAACGGCACGCTGTGGTCGTCCGGGCGCGCTCGGGCGACCACGTCGGCGACCTGCGCACCGGTTCCGTACGCACGTGCCTCGACCCGAACCACCACCTCCCTATCGTCGACCATGACGACAAGTGTCGGATCAGCCTGAGCATCGCCCACCTCCCGTGACCCGGTCAGTCCGATGTGCTCCAGCGCTTCGATGAAGGCATCGAGAGCACTGTCTTCGAGTGCCAGCGTTGATGTTCGTACCATACGGTGTTCGAGTATACCCGAACGGCGAACGCCGCGGTCCCTTACGAGTCCGTTCGTGGGTTGATCGGACATTGCGCATGATCGAGATGCAAGAGGTGTGCGCTGCCGCCTGAGGGCGCGAGGCCAATGCCGGCCGTCTACGGCTCTCGACGAAGTGGTGAGGACCTGGGACGTGATCCTCGATGTTTGGCGCGCACAAGGTCTAGTCGAACTCGCCTCCACCCAAGAGGTCAAAGGCCTCAAGGTGCAGATCGACCTCCTCGTACGCCGATAGCGCCATGGTGTACCCCTCCACTCGGTACAGCCCGTCCAGGGGCGAGCCGAGTTCGAGCATAAGGGGATGCGTTGGCCGGAGGTCGAAAAGGTCGGCTCCGCGCACGGTCAAGTGTATCCGGCGATGGACACCTTCGACGTGGTCCACCACGGGACCAACTGTTTCGGTAATGACAGCCGGATCCCGTACTTCGGCGAGTCCAAGCAGCACGCAGATGAGCTTGATGACAAGTTGGTTGTACCTACGCAGGGGTTTCACGAGCGTCGAGAGTTCGTCGTCACCCTGGTACGCCTCTTCGCACGCGCTCACAGCCTGTCGGAAGGCGTCTGCTATCAGGATGTCGGAACCTGACGCCATTCGGCCATTTAGGCAGATCGGACTCGCGCCAATCGGCGAAGCAAGGACTGAGACCGGGCAATCCTCTCGGAGGACCGCCGAGCGTCAGCGAAGGCCTTGGACGCCTTCGCCAACTCGCTCATCTTGCGTAGGGCCTCGCGAAAGTCCGGTGAGTCGAGGCCTGCGAAGCGTAGGGAGGGCCGTCCTTGATCGTCCTGGCGGATCATGTAGAGCGTCCCGGACGCCGCGGCCGGCCACGCATCGTCAGAGTCAACAAACGTTCGGCGAACCTCTTGCGGAATCCCAGCCCAGCATTTGCTGCTGACCCGCTGCATAGCCTCCGCCGCAGACATCACCCACCTCAACCACATGTCTATTCCATCGGGAACGGGTTCGCCCATGAGTCTTAGGGCGAGCAGGGCGGCCTGGGTCCGGTGGATGGCCGGGTCGTAGGCAAGCTCCCACTTTTGTAACTCATCGGGCATCCGAAGAGAGTTGTGAAGCGTCACCTTTCGGCCGAGTACTTCGCCATATCGCGCGTCTCTGAGCGTAAATCCGAACTCCGTATCTCGCAGAGCCAGGCCCGCCGCCCATGAGGTCAAGGCGAGCCGGCTCACCATGTCCATGCCGGTACGAGCTCAGGCTTCGACCACGACTGCGAGTTGAGCCGGCACCCGATCGCCCGTTCGACCTCACTCACGATTTCGGCATAGACGTGGGCCTCCTGGTCTGAGCTGAGCAGGTATCGAAGCTCGATGGAGGCCGCCGGGCGCAAACCGTCAGGCGGGTCGCCCCTCGACACTGTGGGCTGGTCGCTGCCCCACGCGATCTCCACCCAGCCATGGCCGTCGGGCATCGCTCTAATGGTCGCTGACGGCTCTCCCGGTTCAGTCCGTCCGAGGTCATTCGGCGAGAGATCGACAGCGTCCAACATGCTGTGCCGCAGTGCGCGTCGTGCCCCGATCGCTGAGAGCACCGATTGGTCGAACTGATCCGGTTCGCGCATCATCCGCTGCATCTCGACGTCCGTCGCTCCTCGATAGGGATCGCCGTCTGGCTTCATCGCTAAGAACGCCTGTCGAAAGTCGCTGAGGACCGCAGTCTGCGCGATGAACTCAGGACTTCGCGTCAAAAAGGGAGAGTCCGCCCACAATGAGATGTCATCAGTCGCCTCTGCACGCCAAACGTCGAAGTCCGCGTCCGTGACGGAAGAGTGAATACTGCGCTGGCCACTCCGCCGCCACGCCGTCCAACGCTCTCCTCTGATGATGTCGAGTTGCGCGGCGCCCACCGACCAGGCGGCATAGGCATCGGCGAATCGCGTCACGTCGGAATTGGGCTCGCTGTCTCGGGTTCGCTGTAGGGACAGCCTAAGCATCCGAGCGGACACGAAGATGCTACGAGTCGAGAGAATCGTGACTAGCCGCCCTGCGTCCCCACCGTCGTCGAGGATGGCGGCAACGAACGGCGCCAGCTCGTCATCAACGGTCGCACCCATGGGGTGTGAGGCCAGGCTTTCGCTAGCCAGGATTGACGCGAACAAGCGATGCGGGATGGACACAAGGTCGCCCATCTCAACGAGTCCGGCCTCTGCCAGGCCGAGGATCAACTCTTCGCCGGATCGATTCTGGAACGTGGCACCGTCCTCGGCCTCAGTCGACCAGTCATGGATCAACCTAAGTACGTTCTCAACAGTTCCGTTGGTCTCGGGCCATAGACGTCGAGCGACGTATCCAGCGAGCAGGCGTAACCGGTGTCGTTCGATCCGAGACACGATCTTTACCGAGTCGAGGCGCGCTTCCACGATCCGCTGAAGCAAATCGAGCGCTGTTGACGCCTGCGGACCAAACACTAGCAATGCGGTTGCCCAAAGAGGCCACGATCCGAGGTCTCGCATCTGGTCAGGCATCTTCCATGCGACCGAAGTATATCCAAGGGCGCTCGCGAGTTCGTCCAACTGCTCGTTCTCTAGCGGTGCCATTTGCAGGTGGACAAACTCGGCGAGCTCGGCCTGCATGAACTGGCGCGCGCAAACAATCAGACCGGATCGTGGGTAGGTTGCTACAAAGCTCTCGCAGGACCTGAGCAGGTGCCTGCGATCCTCATCGTTGAGCGACTCCAACCCGTCGACAACAAGCAGAATGCGTCCGATCCGCGCCCACTCGCGAGTAATTTGCTTACCCGCTTGAAATCGCATTGCATCGAAGCGGCGCTCAATGAGTTCCTCGGCACTTCTTGCGCCTGAGGCGTTCGTCCAGATGATAAGCGCATTCGGGTCGATTGCAGCGCGCCTCGCACAGATGGCGACAGCGAGGGACTTGCCCGACCCACCAATGCCAGCGAGAGCGACATGCGCACCCAACTGAAGAAGGTCGGAGGCAAACTTGGGCGTTCCGTTCTCCGATGTGACCACCCGCGGCTCCAGTAGCACCGGAACGTCCGCTACGAGGCGCCTAGCAAGGTCGATGCGCCGGTCGAGGTCGGCCGCTATTGCTTGCCGGAGGATCCGGCCGGAGGTCACGGACTCGGCGACCGCCTCAGCAATCGGTACTGCTAGGTCCCCTGCCATCGGTCGCTGTACCCGGGTGTGCCGAGATTCGAGAAGGGTACGGAATGAGTGGACAGTGGCATTTCCACTGCCAACAAAGAACGGCAGGACCTTCTCCGGGTTGTCGGCGAACGCAGCGCGATACTCATCCTCTGTCGCGTCCGATTGCTGGTCGGCTACGATAAGAACGTAGAGATCGCAGGCTTGCGCCATCTCCAGGTACTGGCTATCTGGGGAGGAGCCCGCCGCAACTGCGTGGACCTCGAACAGCCATGGTCTCGCCGTCGCCCTGTTGCTGAGCGTCCGTTCCACTTTGGCACGAAGGTCCAGCAACTCAGTGATGGTCGACGAGATCATCACGACCGGCGCGTCTGTCGTCACACAGCTTAGGGTGCCAGACGCACCATTCCATGCCACGCATTCTCGGGTGCAAATGACCGATCAGGTCAGCTCTGCCACTCGCTGTCACGAGGTGTACTCGAACCGGATTGTCGGCTCCTACATCAATGGCCGCATGACGGCAGGCCACGCTGTCCGCCCTCGACAGCGCGCTTGCCTGACGAGGCGACCTCGTCCTTCGACCCCTCAGATATACCCGAACGGCGAACGGAGGTCTCCTCCCCGGGCGTCCGCCACTATCACCGCCTGAGCGTCAGCAGGGGCTACGACGCACGAAGTACATCCGGCTGACGCCCCTCGGCGATTCGAGGTCGCGGCCTCCCAGGAAGGAAGCGCCGCCCACCAAGCACGACCTCGCCCCCGCAAAATGCAGGATCCCGCGCGGCGCTAACCAGGTCTTCGAACCGAGCCGGGTGACCACCAGGACTGACGGCGTGTCCAGGTTCTCAGGATCAGAGGCTCCACGTGACCCTCCTGAGGTCGGGTTAACACGACGGCGAAGCCGGCCCGAGGCTCGCACCTCGAACATTCGCAACTCACTTATCGGCGTCGGCGTCGTCGTCAGGAGTCGGCCAATCGTCTCGCTGACGCCGCGGTCGGAGGCGTCGAGGGCGTGGGCGTAGACGCGGAGGGTCATGGCGGGGTTGGAGTGGCCGAGGCGGTTGGCGACGGTTCGTATGTCGTGACCGGAGGCGATGGCCATGGTCGCCGACCAGTGGCGCAGATCGTGGAGGCGCCACCCCTTGTCGATGCCGCTGGCCTTGCGGGCTCGCCGCCACCAGTGGCCGATGCGGTCGGGGTGGGCCGGTTCGTCGTCCAGGGTGAACATCCACGTCGCGTACTCGCCGCTGACCGCTCGCAGCTCCTCGGCCAAGGCCACGGTCTGCGGGTCGAGGGTGACCACCCGGCGGTTGCCGGTCTTGGTCTCGGCGTCGACCAGCACCCGCTTCTGGCCATCGGTACGGATGACCGAAACGCTGCTGTCGATGGTGAGGCGGGCACCGTCGAGCTCGTCCCACCGCAGGGCGGCCAGCTCGGACCGACGGGCGCCGGTCACCGCCGCGATGCGCAGGGCCAGCTCGGCGTGGGGCTCGACCTGGCGGGCGGCGATTAGCACCTGGCGCACGTCGTCGTCGGTCATGGACGACCGCACCGACCGGCGGGGCGTGGACAGCCGGGCCACAGCGGCCACGTTGACCGTGACCCAGCCCCACCGCTGGGCCAACGTGAGTGCGGCCCGCAGGGCCTGGTGGCGGTTGCGGATCGAGCCCTCGCCCACGCCGGCCTTGCGCAGCCGGGAGTGCCACCGCTCGATGTCGGCCACCGACAACTTGGACAGCTTGGCCTTGGCCAACCGGTCGGAGCGGACCAGCTCGGCCCGGTTGCGCTGGTCGCGGCGCGACGACTCGGCCCACGTGGGGTCGCTCTGGGCGATCCACGCATCGAGCATCTCGGCCACGGTGTGGCTGGCCGCTCGCGTCGGCGGGGCGATGGTCAGGGTGGCGGCCATCCGCTTGGCGTCCTTCTTCGTTCCCCTGACCGTTCGGCTGATCTGCGTCGACCGTCCGTCGGCGCCCAGGCCGGTGTACTGGCGGACCTCCCACACCCCAGGACTGCGCTGCCTGATCGTCGCCATGCTCGGGGAGCTTACGCAAAATAGTAGGGATGAGAGTAGGGATGGCGCCCGAATCGGACCTCCGGACGCGACTCGGCCCGGACTACCGGGGCGGTCCGGTCCGAACGACTAGATCAGCAAAAGCCCAGGTCAAGGGGCTAGAATGGCTACTCGATGCGCAGGCCGGAGATGGCCCGGGCGATGACCAGCTGCTGGATCTGTTCGGTGCCTTCGAAGATGTCGTAGATCTTGGCGTCACGGTGGAAGCGTTCGACCGGGTACTCGCGGACGTAGCCGTAGCCGCCCAGGATCTGGATGGCTCGCTCGGTCACCCAGACGGCGACGCGGCCGGCCTTGAGCTTGGACTGGCTGCCTTCGGCGTTGACGTACTGGGCGTTGCTGGCGGTCCAGGCGGCGCGCCACACCAGCAGACGGGCGGCGTCGATCTCGGTGATCATGTCGGCCAGGGTGAAGGCGATCGCCTGGTTCATGATGATGGGCTTGCCAAAGGCGCTGCGGTCCTGGGCGTACTGCAAGGCGTACTCGTAGGCGGCGCGGGCGATGCCGATGGCCTGGGCGCCGACCGCGGGGCGGGTGGCCTCGAAGGTGGCCATGGCCGGCTGCTTGCCGGTGGCGGCGTGCTTGGGCTTGTTCAGCGACTCGCGGGCCTTGGCCAGCTTCTCGTCAAGCTTGTCCTTGCCGCCGAGCAGACAGGATCCAGGCACCCTCACGTCCTCAAGAACGACCTCGGCGGTGTGGCTGGCTCGGATGCCGTGCTTCTTGTACTTCTGGCCCTGCGAGAGGCCAGGGGTACCGGGCGGAACGATGAAGCTGGCTTGGCCCCGGCCCTTCAGGTCGGGTTCGACGGCGGCCACCACCACATGGATGTCGGCGATGCCGCCGTTGGTGATCCACGCCTTGGTGCCGTTCAGCACCCACTCGTCCTTGGCCTCGTCGTAGACGGCTCTGGTACGGAGGGAGCTGACGTCGGAACCGGCGTCGGGCTCGGACACGCAGAAGGCGCCGAGGGCGACCTTGTCGGGCGTCCCGTAGCACTGGGGGATCCACTCCATGGTCTGCTCCGGCGTGCCGTTGCCGACGATCCCGGCGGCGGCCAGACCTGAGCCGAAGATGGCCAGACCGATGCCGGCGTCGCCCCAGAACAGTTCCTCGAGAGCGATGGGCAGGGTCAGCCCGGTCGGGTCCCCCATCATGGCGTTGGCCATGAAGTCAAACGAGTAGAGGCCGTTCTTGGCGGCCTCCTCGACGATGGGCCACGGGAACTCCTCCCGCTCGTCCCACTCTTCGGCGGCGGGGCGCACGGTGGTCTCGGCGAAGTCGTGGACCCACTTCTGGATCTGCAGCTGGTCCTCGTTGAGGGCGAGGGAGAAGTCGGTCATTCGTGTCCCCTGGGTACGGCCCGGCGTGGGCGAGTTGGCGATGACGCTCTAGGGCCGGCAACTCGGAAAGTTACCGTCGGGTAACAATGCTACGAGCACCCTTTGTGGAGCTGCAAGCCATCGCCAACGCCCCGCTGGCTCGGCGGTGGCCCGGCAGGAGTCCCGCTCCGCGGCGGCGAAGTCAAGAAGCGATGAACGCCGCCGCCGCTTCCGACGCCCCCACATCCGAACAGCTCGCCGACCAGGCCCGCTCGGGAGACCGCCAGGCCTTCGAAACTCTGTACGAGCGGCACGCGGGGGCGGCGTGGGGCGTGGGGCTGGTGATCTCCGACGACAAGTTGGTGTCGAGCAACGCGGTGGCCCGCTCCTTCGCTGACCTGCTGTCCGGGCCGGTAGATGCGGCCGCCCACGACACGTTCTTGGCGGCGCTGCTCTCCCAGGTTCGCAAGGAGGTCCTGGCCCACGACGGCAAGGCGGCCACCGGTCTTCCGTCGCTGGTCGCGGAAGCGGAAGCGGCCGGCCAGGTCGACGACACCGCCCGCTGCTTCGCCGAACTGCCCGAGGCGTGGCGGACGTGGCTGTGGCTGTCATCGGTCGAAGGCATTGCCGCCGCCGATCTGGGCGCCGTCTACCACCTGCCGACCGACGAGGCCGATCAGCTGGCCGAACGGGCCCGGGACGCTCTCGCCAAGCGGATCGCCGAACGGAGATCACGGGCCGTGGCCGGTGCCGGCACAGGATCGGCCGCTCCCGGGTCGAGGGAGATCGATGAGAACCTGGCCGACGATGAGCGGGCTGACCGGGCACGAGAGGCTCTGGCCAAGCGGATAGCCGAGCGGAGGTCAGGCGCGGGGGCTGGTTCCGGCAGCATCCGCCGACGCCGGGTCGAGCGAGGTCGACGACGACCTGGCCGGCTCGCTGCGCCCGCTCATCCTGCCCCTTCCCTTCGGCTTGGCCGGGACAGCTTGGGCGGTGTGGGCCGCGCCCCACACCAGTGCCACGACCGGCGAGTCCAAGACGTCGGGCGGGCGGCTGGCCACCCTCTGGGCGGCGGCTGAGCCGACCGCCAACAAAGCGGTGGCCGCGGCGGCGGCGCTCATACTGGCAGCGGGGTTGGTGGGCGTGGTCACGGTCGGCTCGGGAGGAGGGTCGAGCTCCCCGTCGAACTCCGACGGCGGCAAGAGCGGCCACTCGACCGATTCCGGCGGTCCGACCACCTCGAAGACCAGCCCCAATCCTTCGGGCGCGACGACCACGATTCCAGGGTCAATAGGTACCGGTAGCACCGGGGGCCAGAGCGGGGCCAACCCGAGTACCGGAGGCACGACCGGCGCTGATCCGGGCGCCACCACCACGGCCGGCGGGACCACGGGGGGCACCTCGGCGAGCCCCGACGCGAGCACCGGCACTTCCGGGGGCGCGGGAACCGGCACCAGCGGCGGTGTCACCGCTGAGGGCACCAGTGCCGGAGGTTCAACCGGCACCAGCGGAGGCGGGACCGGCGCAACCACCGGCGGCGGCGGAACCAGCGGGGGCGGAACAACTGGGGGCGGCGGCACAACCGGGGGCGGAACCAGCGGCGGCACTGCGACCAGCGGGGGTGTCACCGGCGGCACGACCGGTGGCGGCACGGCCGGTGGCGGCACGGCCGGTGGCGGCAGGACCGGTGGCGGCACGGCCGGTGGCGGCACGGCCGGTGGCGGCACGGCCGGCGGCAGCACAACCAGCGGTACTAGCGGCGGCACGGCCGGTGGTGGCACAACCGGCGGCAGCACAACCAGCGGTACTAGCGGCGGCACAACCAGCAGTACTAGCGGCGG
>JAABUM010007057.1_pt1 | contig 10593 bp, 13 predicted proteins | sample 5559161 | NCBI WGS metagenome assembly JAABUM01 (sample SAMN10711868, study PRJNA513369) | rock metagenome | isolation source: Antarctica rocks | place: Antarctica: Victoria Land, Siegfried Peak nord | reverse complement strand
TGGAGGCGTCGTCGCCGTCGTCATCTGGGTCCTCATCTCGGTGCTCTTCGCCATCTACGTCACCAACTTCTCCTCCTACGACAAGACGTACGGTTCCCTGGCCGGCGTCGTCATCTTCCTGGTCTGGTTGTGGCTGTCCAACATCGCGATCCTCATGGGTGCCGAGATCAACGCCGAGCTCGAGCACGGCCGGGCGATCGCCGACGGACTGCCGGAGGACGTGGAGCGCTTCGCCGAGCCCCGGGACACCCGCAAGCTCGACGAACAGGAGAAGCGCGAGATCGAGCAAGCGCGGGCCGCTCGACGCACGTAGCGACCGCGCCCCAGGTGGCCGTCCTCGGCGACCGGCACCGGTCCGGGGTTTGGACGGGACCAGGACCGCCCCTCGGTCAGCAGGGAGCGTCCCGACTCCCTCTCGGGTCAATCCTGTGGCGCGACGTCACCACTCGCACGACGTTTCGTCCACGAGTGGTCGTAGCCTGTGGTGCTCATGGATCCCTCAGGTATGCCGTCGCGCGACGGTGTCGTACTGGCGCTCACGGCCGTGCGCGATCGGGTGAGGAACCGGCTGGTGGAGATGGAGCTCGACTTCCGCGCGATGGTCGAGGCGTCCGTCGGCTCGAACGCCGACGACGAGCACGACCCGGAGGGCGCCACCGTCGCGTTCGAGCGTGCGCAGCTCGCAGCGCTCATCGAGAGTGCCCGACGACATCTGGACGAGCTGGAGGCCGCCCTGGCCCGTCGCCACGCAGGCGGGTACGGGACGTGTGAGGGCTGCGGCAAGGCCATCGGGGAGCTGCGCCTCGGGGCGCGCCCGGCGGCCCGCAGGTGCATCCGCTGCGCCGCGGACTGATCACAGACCCGAGCCACCGACCGGGACGCGGGCCGACCCGGGACGCGGGTAGACGCTGCGGTTTCTCGCTGCCCTCATCCGGGCTGGTTTGGCTGGACCACGCGTTCTGTCGCGCCGCCTCGCCCGCGGTCATGCGGCGTACTTTCGGGTGGGGGCGCCTCGGCGGTGGTCGCACCACCTAGACGCACGGAGAGGCCGGGTGAAGGGCTGAGAAGTGTCGGCGCGCGTCGGGCCGCCTCGACGGGACGTGCCCGGGCCGCTCGGCGGCAGCTTGCCGTCTCCCGTGCCGGTCAGCTCCGCAGGACCAGCGCCATCACGTCGAGCGCGGCGATCGACACGGCGGCAAGGAAGGGGACCCGTCCCCGCCCCGCTGCGGCCACGACACCCAGGGCCAGACACCCACCCATCAGGGCCCAGCTCCACGCCGGGATGCGACCGCCCGGCCCGAAGACCGTGAGGGCCGACGCCGCGACGAGTATGACCGGGGCGAGCAGCCGGACCCGGCGCGGGCCCAGCCGCTGCGGCCACCCGTTCACGCCGGTCCGGGCATCGTCGGCGAGGTCCGGGAGGGCGTTGAGCAGGTGTGCGCCGACACCGATCAGCGCTCCCGTCACGACCATCCACACGGGCGGCAGCTGCGGATGGGCGAGCGCAAGGGTGACGACCGCCGGCAGCGACCCGAACGCCACGGCATACGGAGCGGCCGACCAGACGGTGCGCTTGACTGCGAGGTTGTAGACCAGGCCGGATGCCACACCGAGCGAGAGGTGAACCACGGCTGAGCGCGTCCCGCAGGCGAGCGAGAGGGCGACACAGGCGACGAGGGCGACGCCGACGGCAACGCGCACGCCGTGCTCGGTGATCTCCCCACGGGCGAGTGGTTTGTCCCGGCGGCCGACCTGGCGGTCCCGACTCGCGTCGACGAGGTCGTTCGACCATCCGATGCTCAGCTGGCCAGCAGCCACGGCGGCAGTGACGACCGCGCCCGAGCGCAGGTCATGCCCGACCCCGCTCGCGAGCAGCGCGGTGAGCGACGTGACGGCGACCACCGGACCGGGGTGACTTGCCCCCAGCAGAGCCAGGAGACCTCGCGCGGTGGGCACGCTGACGAGAGTAGGCGACCGGTGCGGCGACAGCCTGAACGACCCGGCGGCTGGAGCTCGGTGCGCCACCGCCCGGCCGAGCGACCTCGTCCGGGTCCGCTCCGAGCTGCTTGGGTGAACGCCGTGCTTGGCGTAGCGGCGTGTGACATGTCCCGGGGACGGGTAGGGACCCTCCGTGGACACGACTCCTCCCGACAACGGTCCGGCGACAGGGCGCGGGACGGCTGACCTCCGTCGACCCGTCGCCCTGGTCGCCGGCGCCTCGCGCGGTCTGGGGCTGCTCATCGCCCGTGAGCTGGCTGCCCAGGGGTGCCGGACCGTGCTGTGCGCCCGCGACCGGGAGGAGCTCGATCGGGCCGTGGCGATCATGCGGCAATGGGGTCACGCCTCGGACAGCTACGTGTGCGATGTGTCGGATCACCGGGCCGTCGACGAGCTGGTGGCTCAGGTGGCTCGGGACATCGGCGTCGTCGAGGTGTCTGTGCACGTCGCCGGCGTGATCCAGGTGGGGCCGTTGGGGTCCATGACGCGGGAGCACTTCGAAGAGGCTATCGACATCATGGCCTGGGGGCCGGTCAACCTGGCCCTCGCCGTCCTGCCGGGGATGCGCTCGCTTGGCCGCGGTCGGATCGCCACCATCACGTCCATTGGTGGGGTGGTGAGCGTCCCGCACCTCTTGCCGTACTCCACGGCGAAGTTCGCCGCCGTCGGCTTCAGTCAGGGACTGCGAGCAGAGCTCGCCGGTTCGGGGATCACCGTCACGACCGTGGTCCCCGGGCTGATGCGGACGGGGTCGCACCTGCACGCGAAGTTCACCGGGGCCCCGGCCCGCGAGTACGCGTGGTTCGCTCCGTCGGCCTCCCTGCCCTTGCTGGCCATGGATGCTGAGCGGGCCGCGGCCAAGATCGTCCGGGGAGTTCTGCGCGGCAGAGGCACGATGCTGTTGAGCCCGCTGACGAAGGTCGGAGCGCGGATCAGTGGCGTGGCACCGGCAACCACCGCCGCAGTGATGGGTGCGGGTGCCCGGCTGCTGCCGGGCGCCCCGCCAGGGCCACGCGTCACGCTCGACGGCGAAGCGGCCCGCAAAGAGCTGAGCTCACGCATCGTGGAGGGCCTGACGACGCTCGGGACTCGAGCGGCACGTCGCTTCAACGAGACCGCGTTCCCAGGTGCGGGCGCCGATGCCGGGGCACGGTCCGGCGATTGACGGCCTCGCGGAGGGGCAGAGTGGTGCCATGACCGCCAAACCAGTCCGGGCCATGACCTTCGAGGAGCTGCAGGCTGAAGTCGTCGCGAGACCGTTGAATGAAGACGCGCAGCAGAGCGGGGACGAGCGCCTCGAGGAGGTGCGCCAGGAGATCGCCCGTCGGGATGGCGCTCCCGTCCCGCTGGCCTCGGCGGGCCTGGACGAAGCACCCGCGGATCCCGAGCAGCCGAGCAACCCCGCCTGAGCTCAGCCGTCGGCCTCCTCCTCAGCAGGCAGGGCCCCGTCCGCATGGACCTCGCGAGGGGCGTCACACCTGCTCCGCGGTGAATGGCCGGGGTGCCGGGTGGGTACGTGCCGACCATGAACGAGGGGACCCCCACGACGCCGACGAGTCTCGCTGACGTGGTGGCGTTGTTGCGGCGGCAGCACGAGGCGATCAGCTCGAGCCTGGCGGACGTGCTCAATGAGGCAGAATCGGGCCGCGAGGCGTCGTTCGCGCGCGTGAAGCGGTTGCTCTCGGTCCACGAAGCGCTCGAGCAGGTCGTCGTCCACCCTCCGTTGGCACAGGCGGCGGGGGTGGCCGGCAGGTCGAGGCTCGACGAGGAGGTCGAGCTGTCCAAGGCCATCACCTACCTGGAGGCGATCGGGCCGCGCTCCGACGGGTTCGAAGGGCCTTCGGCCGTCTGCAGCACGCGCTGCGCGCGCACCTTTCCCGCGAGGAGTCGGACGAGCTCCCGCTACTCGCTGCTCACCTCACCCGCGAACCGAGCGCGCAGGTCGGCGTCGCGATGAGTCTCCTGTCGGCACCTGACGGCGGGAGCTTCGTCGACGGCGACACGTTCAGCGAGATGTTCGACAGGGCCGTGGACCAGATCACCGCCGCGGTTTCCCGACATCTCCTGAGCAGGGCCGGGCAGGTCGACACCATCATGAGCGACGAAACCATTACCAACGAAGCAGAGGGACGGTCATGAGCGAAGCCGTACTGAGCATTCTCAACGAGATCATGTCCTCCGAGCGGATCTGCATGCTCGTGACGACGACCGCCGAGGGGCGCCTGCACGCTCATCCGATGACCACGCAGGAGACCGAGTACGACGGAAGCTCCTGGTTCCTGGCCAAGCAGAGCTCGGAGACCGTCCGTGACCTCCGGAGCCGACCGTCGGTGAACGTCAGCTACTCCGGCAAGAGCTCCTGGCTGTCGATCGCCGGGACCGCCTCGGTCGTCGATGACCCCGCCAAGAAGGCGGAGCTCTGGAACACCTTCACCGAGGCATGGTTCCCGGATGGCAGGGACGACCCGGACGTCGTCGTGGTCCGGGTGGCGGGGGAGTCGGCCGAGTACTGGGACAGTCCGGGACGCGGGGCGATGGTTGTGTCCATGGTCAAGTCCCGCCTCACGGCAGGCACCCCGGACTCGGGAGACTCCGGCACTGTCGACCTGACGAAGGCCGGCTCCTGACGGCTGCGCACTTTCCTGCCACCCGCCGGGCAGGCGCCTCCGCTACCGTTTGAGGGGCCGGGTAACCGGGCATGAGACAAGGGTCGACTCTCCGCCTGCGAAAGGAACGCATGATGGGCATGGATGACAAGCTCAACAACATGAAGGACGACGCCACCGGCAAGGCCAAGGAGGCCACCGGCAAGGCGACGGACGACGACGAGCTCCAGGCTGAAGGCAAGGGAGATCAGTCCAAGGCTGACCTGAAGAAGGCCGGCGAGAAGGTCAAGGACGCCTTCAAGAACTAGCGTCAGGTCGGATATCCGGCCGGGCCACTCCGTAGCGGAGGGCCCGGCCGTTGTCATGTGGTGGGAGCGTCAACAACCTCGTGGGAGCGTCACCGTGAGTGAACCGACTGCTCTCCTCGCGCGGCTGGCAGAGGCCAGCTACGTTCCCGTCCGACGCGGCCGCGCTGGCTTGGCAAGACCCGGTGAGAGCCGGGGAGACGCCCCGGCGACCTCGTGGCTGAAGCCTGCCGGAGCTCGACACGAGTGAGACCCGGGTCTCCTGTATGCCGTGCCGACTCCCTGCCCTGTTTCCTAACAGGTATGCATCGGGGCCCGCCGAGGGGCTGGCCTGGGTGGTGGTGGACCGCGAGCAGGGCGCAACGTGGGGTCGTTGGAAGGTCGTCGACGACCTGGTGGAGGCGCGCGAGCGTCTCGTCGGAGACATCGAGCGCCGTGGTGAGCAGCGACCGCTCTTCCTCGTCTGCGTCCATGGCCGGCGCGAGGTGTGCTGCGCGGTCCGGGGGCGGCCGGTCGCTCAGGCTCTCGCCGCCCGCTGGCCCGGTCAGACGTGGGAGTGTTCCCACCTCGGTGGTGACCGCTTCGCCCCGAACGTGCTCGTGGTGCCTGACGGGACGACCTACGGTCGGTTGGACGAGCGCCAGGCGGTCAGGGTGGTGGACGCACACCTGCGTGCCGAGGTCGACACCCGCTACCTGCGAGGGTCGAGCGCCGATCCACCGGTCACCCAGGCCGCAGTGCCGCCGGTGGGGCCCGGCCGGCCCGGAGGACATCCGCGCCTCCAGCGTACGGACCTTCTCGACTGACGAGTGGCTCGTCGAGCTCGCCGGGACGGCGTCCCTGCCGGACGTCATGAGGGCCAGGGCCACCAGGCGCCCCCGCCCGCCGGAGCTGCTCACCTGCCGGGCAGCAGCGGCCAGCAGCGCGGACGAGTATGCCGTGCAGTGGTTACCCGTGGTGCCCGACCCGTCGCCTCGCCATTGACGGCGTAGCTGGGGAAGGGCCCGGGGCTGGGGAAGGGCCCGGGGCACGCGGGGAGGTGGCCCGCGACTCGAGGGCAAGCGCATCGTGTGGGGCGTGACCGAGGACGTCGTTGTCGAAGTAGACGTAGACGTCCTGCCCTTCGTCGGCCCAGGCGAGGCATCGCTCGGCCCAACGGTCGAGGTTGGCAGGGGCGTACCCGCTGGTGTAGAGCTTGGTGTGGCCGTGCAGGCGGACGTAGGTGAAGTCGCTGGTCCGGCGCTCGATCATCGGCCAGCGCCCGGCGCTGTCGGCAAGGACCAGGCTGATGTCGTGCCGATGCAGGAGCTGGGCTGCCTTCTCCTCACGGAAGCTGTCGTGGCGCACCTCGAGGGCGTGCCGCAGGGGCTGGTCAGTCGGCGCCGTGGTGCTCGCCCGCCCCTCCGGCACCTTGTCGTCGTGGTGGCTGGCGACGGCCGCCGCGGCGACCGTCGAGCGGGGGAGCAGGTCGAAGAACCCCTCCAGCAGGGGTGCGTCGAAGGCCACGGTGGCCGGCAGCTGCCAGAGGATCGGCCCCAGCTTCTCGCCAAGCATGAGGGGGCCGGAGGCGAAGAAGTTCGCCAGCGGCGTCTCGACACCGGAGAGCCTCTTCAGGTGGGTGATGTACCGGCCGCCCTTGACCGCGAAGACGAATCCCGGTGGCGTCGCGTCCCGCCACCTCTCGTAGGAGGACGGGCGCTGCAGCGAGTAGAAGGAGCCGTTGATCTCGACGGACGACATCCGCTCGGCCGCGTAGGTCAGCTCCAGGCGCTGAGCCAGCCCCGCGGGGTAGAAGTCGCCTCTCCACGACCGGTAGGTCCACCCGGATATGCCCACCCGGATGACGCCCATGCCACCGACTCCTCGGCCGTCACGGCTCGCGCGTGGAGGCGACAGGCTGCGGGTTCGCTGGTCCCAGGGCTTCACTCATCCCAGGGCGCCGTGTCGTCCAACTTGGCGTCGTAGCGCGCGAGGTGGTCGCGGACCCGCTCGATGTCCCGCTCGAAGAGGCTGACACCACCACGCGAGCCCTGCATCACCGCAGCCGCAGCCATGATCCCGCGGGGCACGGCGACGAGCTCGCCCTTGACGACGTCGGCAACGATCAGCTTGTATGCCGTGACGTCGCCCTTCTTGTCCGGGTCGTACCAGATCTGCGCGTTGCGGTAGTCCTCGTTGGGTTCCTCCGTCGCCGTGGCCCATGAGCGGACCCGCTTCTCCGCAGCAGCTCCGTCCCACTCCCGGTCGGCCAGCAGCAGGTCCTGAAAGCTGGGAACGCTCATGTCACATCTCGATGTGGCTCGAGAGCTTCGAGCTCGCAGCCGCGACCGCGTCGACTGCGGGCGGTCACGTCGATCGATCATCGTCAAGCCTCCTCGGGTCCTTGGTGTGCCCGCGCCTCAGGCCGCGCGACCGGCCTCCACCAGGCAGCTCCTCAGCTTGGCGATGATGGCCGTGATGAGGCGCGACACCTGCATCTGGCTGACGCCGATAGTGGCGCCGATCTGCTCCTGGGTCAGGCAGTCCACGAAGCGCAGCTTGAGGATCGTCTGCTCCCGCGGCGTGAGCTGCGAGATGGCCGGGCGGAGGGACAGGATCGAGTCGGTGCGCTCGTAGGCGTCACCGCTGTCGGCAAGGGTGTCACCGAGCGGTGTCGTCGACCCGGGGAACGGGGCGTCGAGAGAGGCCCCGCGGAAGCTGCCGTCCGCGATCCGCGCTTCGGCGACTTCGCGTCGAGACGCGTTCAACCGCTCCGCCAGCTCGTCGAGCGTGGGCTGCCGACACAGCTCCTGGGTCAGTGCCGGGACGACGGCGCGGATGGCCTGGGCGAGCTCCTGCAGGGAGCGGGTCGGGCGGACCAACCACCCGGAGTCGCGGAAGTGACGCTTCAGCTCGCCACGAATGGTGGGAACGGCGTACCCCGCGAAGGTCTTGTCCGGCTGGTGCCGGTAGCCGCGCACGGCCTTGCACAGCCCGAGCATGGCGACCTGCTCCAGGTCGTCGTCATCGATGCCGCGGCCCCGGTAGCGACGTGCCAGCGAGATGGCCAGACTGCGATTGAGGAGGATGGCTTCGGCTCGGAGTATCTCGGCGCGCTGCGGGTTCGAATCGCCGTTCGCCGCCTCGGCGAGAAGCTCCAGGGTGGACGTCTCTCGGTCGGACAGCTCGGACGGCAGTGAACTCGTTGGACTGAACGGCATGGCACGACTCCTGGGGGAGGATGTTGCCAGCCACATGGTTCGAGCCGGTTTCTGCTGTCCCCACACAAGCACAGCTCACGGTCCTTGGCAAGCCCGCGGCTGGGTCGGTAGGTCCGCCGCTCCTTTCCGCGCCTCCTTTCCGCGCCCCGACAAGAGGCTTCGGCCAGCCGGCCCACCTCGGCGGCGCCGAGGTCCGTTGCCGGGCTGAGCGGCGACTCACCACCCCGCAACGACTCACCACCCCGCAACGACTCACCCCATCAGTCGCTCATCGGCTCGTGGTGGTGCTGAGATCCCTGTGCTACCAAAGCCGTTCGGCGACGGGCCTGAGGTTCTGCTGGGCCGTGGGCCGTGGTTGCGCCACGGCTGCTCAGCTTCGGCGGGGCACCCGTCGGTGACGCCGCACCGCACCTTCGGGCCATGGCGATACGGCCGCGGCCGGGATTGGAACGCGTCGGACAAGGGATAAGGCCGGAACCGACGATGACCCGCGCCGCACCCCGAAGAAGAGACCGACGGATGCCGGCGGTCGGATGCCTCCTGTCGCGCGAGAAGTACTCCCCGCAGGGTGCTGGACCAAGTCCTCGTCACCGTTGCGGCGATCCGCCAGCCCGTGGCACGAGGTCGCGCGACGGGACAGGGTCGTGTGGCTGGGCTATGTTCCAGTACCAATGGGCGCCTCGCGCGCCCGGACGAGCCCCCCGCCGAAGGTGAGTGACCATGCACCGCGAGAGCGTCTGACGTGCGCAGTGTGGGAGTCGAGGAGGAGATGCTCCTCGTGGACGTCGCCGACGGTCGACCTCGATCCGTCTCCCACCAGGTGCTCCTGCATGCCGGGCGCCAGGAGGTCGACGGTGGGGCCGACCCTGAGGTGTCTGGCGCCATCGAGAAGGAGCTGCAGCTGGAACAGATCGAGACGCAGACCCCGCCGGTGACGAAGATGTCCATGCTGGAGACCGAAGTGCGACGGTGGCGTGACCGCGCAGTCGCGGCCGCCCGCGAAGCCGGCTTCAGCGTGGCGGCTCTGGGCACCTCACCGCTGCCGGTGCAGCCGCAGACGACGAAATCGCCCCGGTATCAGCACATGCGGGAGAGATTCGGTCTCACCGCGGCGGAGGAGCTGGCATGCGGCTGCCACGTCCACGTCGCCGTCGACTCGGATGAGGAAGGCGTCGCGGTGCTCGACCGCATCCGTGTCTGGCTCCCCGCGCTGCTCGCGATCAGCGCGAACTCCCCCTTCTGGAACGGGTTGGACTCCGGCTATGCCAGCTATCGCTCCCAGGCCTGGGCGCGCTGGCCCTCCGCCGGGCCGGTGGGTCTCTTCGGCTCCGCCACGGCATACCACCGTCTGGTGCGTCAGATGACCGAGTCCAAGGTGCTCGTGGACGCGGGCATGGTGTATTTCGACGCCCGGCTCGCCCGGAGCTACCCGACCGTGGAGATCCGGTCGGCCGACGTCTGCATGGAGGCGGCCGACGCCGTCCTCGTCGCGGCGTTGTGCCGCGGACTCGTCGACACCGCCGCCATGCAGTGGCGGGCGGGGGAGCCGGCAGCCGACGTCCCGATCTCGTTGCTGCGGCTCGCTTCGTGGCAGGCGGCCCGCGAGGGCGTGGAGGGGCAGCTGCTGGACCCTGGCACGTACCGACCGGTGCCTGCGGGTGACGTTCTGCACCGACTGGTCGAGCACGTCAGCCCGGCCCTGGCCGACAACGGCGACGACGAGCTGGTGGCCGCGGGTCTCGAGCGGCTGAGGACTCGCGGAAACGGCGCGATGCGGCAGCGCCGGACACTCGACCGCACCGGGCAGCTGGTGGACGTCGTGGCGCAGGCCGTGCGCGTCACCGCGGGGCAGGGGGACTGAGCTGGGCGCTAACGGTGCCCACGGCGTCATAGGTTGTGGTCATGACCGCCGCCGACTCGTCCCTCCTTCTGGCCGATGTCGTCCGGGCCCTCCAGGGGCTCTACCCACCGGACACGGCAATGGACTGGGACCGCGTCGGGCTCGTCACCGGAGACCTCAGCCAACCGGTCTCGCGCGTGCATCTTGCCGTCGACCCGACCCTCGGCGTCGTCGAGGAGGCCGTTGCTGCTGGTGCAAACCTCCTGGTCACCCACCACCCCCTGCTTCTACGCGGCGTCAGCAGCGTCGCCACTGCGAGCGCGAAGGGCGAGGCTGTGACGCGGGCCATCCTCGGTGACCTCGCCATCTACTGCGCCCACACCAACGCGGATGTCGCGACACCAGGGGTGAGCGACGCTCTTGCCGAGGCCTGCGGTCTCGAGTCCGTCGAACCGCTGCAGGGAGGTCCCGCTCCACTCGGGAGGGTCGGGACCCTGCCCGAGCCCCAGACGTTGCGGGCCTTCGTGGAGCGACTGGCCCAGGCGCTGCCGGCGACCGCGGGCGGCATACGGGTCAGTGGCTCACCGGAGGAGGAGGTGAGCCGTGTCGCCGTCGTCGGAGGTGCGGGAGACGACCAGTTCGAC
>JAABUM010007056.1_pt1 | contig 10595 bp, 14 predicted proteins | sample 5559161 | NCBI WGS metagenome assembly JAABUM01 (sample SAMN10711868, study PRJNA513369) | rock metagenome | isolation source: Antarctica rocks | place: Antarctica: Victoria Land, Siegfried Peak nord | reverse complement strand
CCTACGCCATCCCCCAGGCGACGTGGCAGTCGGTCAACACCTTCTACATCCAGCTCGAGGAACAGGTCGGCATCCTCAACGTCGCCGCGATGGCCCGCACCCTGGGCATCCCCGACGCGCGGCTGGCCAAGGTCGGTCCCAACGACGGTTCACTGACCCTGGGCACCGAAGTCGTCAGCCCGCTTGACATGGCCACCGCCTACGCCACCCTGGCCGCCCGCGGGCTGCGCTGCGACCCCCGACCGGTCACCTCGATCACCACCCCGACCGGTCAGCCGGTGGCCTTCACCGCCCCCGCAGCGTGCCACCAAGTCATCGACCCTGCCGTGGCCGACACCGTCACCAGCGTCCTGGAAGGAGTGCTGACCAACGGCACCGGCTACCCCAACGCCGCCACCATCGGCCGGCCCCCCGCCGGCAAGACCGGCACCAACGAAGCGTTCTCCAGCGCCTGGTTCGTCGGCTACACCCCCCAGCTCGCCACCGCCGTCGAACTCGGCGACCCCCGCGGCGGCCCCACCCACCCCCTCACGGACATCACCATCGGCGGGCAGAGCTACGCCCACGTGTTCGGCGGCGACATCCCAGCGCTGATCTGGGGCCGGACCATGTACACCGCACTCGCCGACCAGCCCACCGCCCGGCTACCCGCCCCCGCACCCGCAACAGGCTGAGCAGCCGCGCAATCCTTCCGTCCGAGGCGAGCCAAGTCTGGCACCGCCCGCACCCGTCGCCGGCTTCCGGTCCCCCGCACCCTTGCGCCCTATCGTTCGTTGGCGGCGCCCACCTGATGATCTCTACCGGTCTGGGCGACCGCCCGCTGCACCCACACCGTCCCGACCGCGGCCCCCCGACGCAAGGTTCATCGCGGCGGAAAGACCGCCACCACGGCGCACGACTCGGCAAACGCGATCGAGGGAGCAACTCTTTCGATGGTGCGCAGCGTCTGAGCTCGAAACGACCAAGGAGCCCACAGCCTCCGAGGTACCGCGTGTGCGGATGGCTCCCCCGCTTGTTTCCGACGAGCAATACGCGGCCGCTTGCAGGCAAGGCACCTGGTCTACGCAGGTAGGACGAGGCGCTTATCGGTGGTCTGTGCGCTTCCTCGGCCGCCGGTCACGCCGACCCGGTCGCGCGTCGCGGGCGCCGCTCAGCCTGGCCGCCGCTTCGGTGACCAGGTCTGCCGCTCACGCCGATGTCACGCTGCGCGCCGGCTATGAGTCCGGGAAGTCTCGCCTTCGTGTTCAGCCGGCTGGCGTGGGCTGGGCGCCAGCACCCAGTCCAGCCCTTGACGCAGCGCTGGTCGCCACACCCCGTAGGTGTGAGCTCCGGGGCGGACCGCGAGCCGCACCGGGATGCCCTTTGCCGCGAGAACACCGTTGATGTGCCGCAGGGCTGCCAGCACATCGGTGTCTGAGCGCCCGCTGTCCAGCCATACCCGCACTGCCAGCCCGGCCGGGAGGCTGGCAGCGTACTGCCCGGGACTGTTGGCGGCCGCAGCAGCCAGGGCGGCGGGACCCTTGCCGAACAGGGCCGCGGCGCCGCCGCTGTGGGTCGGGCGGTCCAGGCCGGAAAGGTCGACGATGGCGCCGAACAGGTCCAGGTGCCGCAGACCCAGGTTCAGGGCGCAGTAGCCGCCGGCGGACATGCCCGCCACCACCCGGCCATATGGGGCTGGCAGTGTCCTGAAAGTGTCGTCGACGGTGGGCAGCACGTCGCGCAGCAGGTGGGTCTCGGCTTTGAGCCGCAGGCTGTCGACACATTCGCTGTCATCGAGCCAGTGGTGGCTCATCGCCGGCATGACGATCAGCGTGGGATGGCCCGTAGCGGCCAGGTGTGCCCCGGTCTGCTCGGCGCCGCCGGCCCGCAGCCAGTCCGCCGGCATCCCCGGCGAGCCGTGCAACAGGTAGACGACCGGGAAGCGGCGCAGCGGCTCGGTGAAGTACTGCGGCGGCAGGTAGGCCAGCGCGCTCGACCGCCCGAAGCCGCTGCCCCGGTCCGGGACCGCTAGGCGCAGCACCCCGCCGTGCGGCGCCTCGTGCAACACCTCGGCGTAGTCCGCCGGCCGTAGGTCCTGGTGCTGCAGCGCAGTCCAGCTGTCCTGACCGGTGACGACAGAGGCGACGTCCGCCACCCGCGGCAGGTAGGAGAAGTAGCTGTTGGCGCCGTCGGCGACGAGCAGCACGGTCAGCATCGCCGCCGCCAACAGGTTCAGCCGCCGGTGACCCCCCCGGCTGCCACCAGCCCGCCGGGGCTGCGCCGCCCGCCACCACAGCAGCCCCGTCACCGCCGCCAGCACAGCAACAAAGCCCCAGCCAGTGACGTCAAGCTGTCCCACAGCAGTCCGCGTCCTTCGTCGCCCGCGGCGCCACGCTTGCACCACCTTGCGCACCGCTCGTGCCAGCTACAACGAGCGCACGCCCCAAGCCTGTTCCTGCACGCACCGTGATGCGCCGCTTGGCTTGGCACGCTCACCACCAGCAGCCAAGAACGCGCCGTTGCGGCCCGGGTCCGCCGGCCGGCTTCGGCTACGCCCGGTCCGGCTCGTGCCGCGGCCAGCGGCCTGCCTGGTCCAGCACAGCAACATGCGGCAGGCTGGGCGGGTGCGTGCCACCGGCGTCGGGCGCCGCCTGCTGGCCGTTGGGCTGCTGCTCACTGGCGCCGCCGCATTCAGCGGCAGTGCCCAGCCCTCAGCGGGCCGCCACACCACCGTCGCTTTCCCTGACAGTCGCGGTCCCTCGCCCGGCCCTCCGCTGGGCGTTGTGGCTCTGGGGGACTCGGTTCGCGCCGGCAGCGGTTGCGGCTGCACGCCGTTCCCGGTGCGCTACGCCGCCAGCCTGGCCGCCGGGTAGCGGTGAGCAACGACGGGACGCCCGGGCTGACCAGCACCGAGTTGACCGCCGAGCTGCGCGACGGCGGGCCCGCCGCGGCCGACGTCGCCGCTGCCGACATCGTCAGCATCACGATCGGCGCCAACGACTTCGACTACGCCCAGCCCAGCCCCTCGTGCCCGGGCGGGACCGCCGGCTGCTTCGACAGCCAGCTGGTCGAACTGTCCGGTCAGCTCGATGGGATCCTGGCCCGAATAGACGTTCTGCGTCACCATGCACCCACAACCGTGCTGCTGACCGGGTACTGGGATATCTGGGAAGACGGGCAGGTCGCGGCCGCCGCCGGTCCGGCTTATGTGACGACGGGCGACCTGCTGACCCGGTGGGTCAACCAGCGGCTGCAGCACGCCGCTGCCCTCAGCCGAGCGACATACGTCGACCTTGCACGAGCGTTCCGCGGAGCTGCGCTGGGCGACGACGACACCAGGCTGCTGGCCGACGACGGGGACCATCCCAACGCAGCCGGGCACCAGCTCATCGCCGGCGCGCTGCTCCAAGCGACCCCGTCGGGCGTTCTAGCCACTGGCACGGCATCCCATGCTGTGGCCGCCGAACGCCCATGAACCAGGGCTCGCTGTGGCTTTCTGCCGGTAGGCGTCGCCCGGGGCACGGCCGCTCACCTGTCCCACCTCAGCGGCGGACACCCGGGTAGGCAGGCAGCCAGGTTCATTCTGCTCAGGCATACCAGCCCGGGCTCGGCGAGCCGGCTGCGCGCGGCCAGTCGCTGCCGCCGAGGCGCAGCCGCGACGGCCGGCCAAGCTGCCCTGGCACGGCTGGCGAGGAGAGCCGGTCAACGTCGGTCCTCGATGCCGGCGTCGGCGCCAGCCCGGACGCGGCCCAGCGCCGGGCATCAAGAACTGCCTTACTTGGAAGGACCGGTTGAAGGCCGGCCGGGTCAGCGGCGCCGCACGAGCAGCCAACCCGCCGTGATGACCGCTACCACGGACGGCAGGTCACCCAGGGTCAACCCATGCCCGGAACTGACCACCAGCAGCGTCGGTCCCTCAACCGGCCCGTTGACGGCCGCCCAGAGCACTGCAGCCACGACAAGCAGGCCCGCCGTAGCGCGCCGCAGAGTGACAGCCACATGAGGGTGACGAAGGCCAGACCCGCCGAGTTCCCCGCCGCCCTGTGACCTACCGGTCAGGTCGGTCCCGCTGACAGCCCCGGTCCAGGGACCGCCCTGGGGACGGCTCCCAGATGCCGCAGACTCTGTTTCTGTCCTTCACGCCCAGCAGTGCCCTCTCGGGCCGCACCACGACGTACGTCCCCTTCTTCCGCGCGAAAGCTCTGACACCAGGACCAACCGATTGCTCGCCGAGCCCGCCACCGCCCCGCGGTGGTCTAAACGGCCATCTCGTCGATGCCGACCCGAACATGCCGGGTGGCTATCGGCCCGCCGCACCGCGGGATGCTACGAGGCGTCGCCGCGCCCGGTCCGGAGGACCTCACGCGCCGCCGCCCCCCAGAACGGTCCAGCAGCAACGCGAGCTCGTCGACGATCAGTCCCTGATGACGAACGCGGCGCCGCGGGTGAACGTCAGCCCCTTGAGCAGCTCCCGGAACGTCGCCGCCGTCATCTACGTCCTGTTCTTCGAACGGCTGTTCGGGCTGCGCGGCGGTTGCCGGGCTACGACGCCGAGCGCCGCGGCGAGCAGCTGCTCGAACTCGAGCGCCCGCCCTGAGCAGCCAGGGGCGGCAGGCGCATGATGCCCGCACAGCGCCCGCCACCGGGAAGGTGTCACCGTGACAGTCCTCGAAGTGCTCATCGCCCTGTTCCTGCCACCGCTTTCGGTTGCGATGAAGAAGGGGCTGAGCAGCAAAGTCCTGATCGCCGCCGTACTGCAGCTGTGTGGACACGTTCCCGGTGTCGTCTACGGCGTCTACGTGGTCACCCAGGAGTAGCCGGCCTCGAATCGCTCGGCGCCGCGGGACCGTCGCAGTCCCACGGTCGAGGGACGCCGATCCAGAGCGACAGCGCACACGCTCGACTGCCTGGCGCGGCCCAGACGGATGCTCGGCATCGTCCAGGTGGTGGCGGACGGCTGGCGCCGTCGATCTCGACACGCGGGAACGCTGGGCTGTGCGCAGCCGTCCCGGCTCCGCGCCCGCGCTGGCTATGACCCCATTGGTCGCATCCGTCGAACGTCACTTCCTGGCGGCCGCCTGATTGCACTCAGCTCGAAGGTGCCGAGCGCCGGACAGCCTCCGCAGCCACGCCAACCGTCCCGGCAGACGATCCAATAGTAAGATCGTCGAGGTTGTGCCGTGCGGCGTGTGAAAGTGCTGTTACCGGCCGGGCGTGCCACGATCTGGCATCAACAGCCCCGTCGGGTGTGAATTGCCTGATTGGGGACCGGCGCCCAGATTGAAGGACCAGTTATGAATCGAGCAGAGCTCATCAGCGCTGTCAGTGACGCGACGGCGCTGCCGCGTGCGCAAGTCGACGCCACGCTAAGCGCGGTACTGGACCAGATCGTGGCGGCCACTGCGGCGGGGCAGAAGACCACCCTCACCGGGTTCGGGAGCTTCCAGCCGCTGGACCGGGCGGCGCGGGCCGGTCGTAACCCGGCCACCGGAGAAGCGCTGCAGATCGCGGCGAGCCGGGGCGTGAGCTTCAAGGCGGGAGCTACCTACAAGGCGCAGGTCGCTGCTTCGGTTCCCGCCGCGAAGAACAAGAAGGGGCCAGCGGCAAAGGCTGCACCAGCGTCGACGCCACCCGCCGCCAAGAAAGCAGCCGGCACCAAGCCGGCGGCCAAGAAGAAGTCGTCCGCCAAGAAGTAGAGATCGTCAACTCCTGGCGCCGGTCACCGCGGCTCGTGGCTGCGTTCGCCGTACCCGACACGTCGGTGAACGTCTCGACCGGTTGCAGCGCACTGGAAGCTGGTCCCGGCAGTAGCGCCGCCGGCAGGACCGACGCCGGTCAGGCCGACCGAGAGGCCATGGTCAGCGCGACGACCGCACGCCACCACACCACGGCCAGCCCTGGTCCGCGCGTGACGTCCCGGCCTGTCAGCGGTGTGACCCGGGCCGCCGCTGTCGCGGGTCGGGCGGAAGCGCGGGGTGAGTGGCCCGAGCCGGGTTGGGCCACGGCGCCGCCTGCCGGCCGCGAAGGGCAGCGGTAAGGGAGTCGAACGCCATGCCGGCCTGGATCCCGGCGGTGCGAGCGGCGCTGCGGGTGCGTCCAGCGGCAGTGTCAGTGCCGGTGTCAGTGCCGGTCGCGGCGGCGAGGTGTCGCGCCGCTGTGCTCAGGTGGGCGGTGCTCCGCGAGGCGGCGCTGATGGCGGGATGGCCGCCGGCGGCGTTCGCTACCGGGAGCCAGAGCAGGTCCTGGCCGCGGCCGCGACCGCGGGTCGGTTCCTGGCGGGGCGCGAGGAGCCGCCTGGCGTCGATGGCCCGGCTTAGGCTGTCCTCGAGGGCTGCGGTGAGTGCGGGTGTCTCGATCGCCCAGCGGGTCAGCGGCGCAGCGAGGCGGGCGAAGTCCGCTTCTCGGGCACCGGTCGGCCCGGGGTGGTCTTGCAGCCGGTCTGCGACGGCGGCGGCGGTGCCGAGCCGGGCCCGGATCTGCTCGGCGAGGTACAGCACGGCCGGGGCTGGGCGGGTGAGGGTGGCTAGGGGTTCGTGCAGCAGCTGTTGCAGGTCCGGCAGCGCACCCGGCAGGTGCTCCCGGGCGACGGCGACCGAGTGGTCCTTCGCGGGGTGGGTGAGCGCGAGGACGCGGCCGGTGAGGTCGACCCCGTCGGCGAGGACCCGCAGGGCAGCACGGCTTTCGGCGGCGGTCAGGTGCGGTCCGCGGTGTGCGACGAGCAGGGCCAGCTGGCGGGTGGCTTCGGGAAGGTCGGCCAGTGTGCTGGGCGGCTGCAGGCGGGGGCGCTCGGGCAGTGCCAGGTCCGTCGACCCGGCTGGCAGGTCGGTGGTGTGCGCCCGAAGCTCGTCGGCGGCCAGGCGGAGCAGGCCGTGCGGCACCGGGTCCAGCATTGCCGCGCACGCCCGGTCGGTGCCGGCGGAGGGCAGTGCGGCGGCGAGGTCGGCGTCGAGCTGGGGAAGCGCTGCGGCTAGCTCTGCGACGTTGCGGATCGCGGCCCAGGCCTGCGGGCCGGGTAGACCTGCGAGCAGGTCGTGGTAGCGCTCAAGGGCGACCGCGGCGCGGGCGGCGTCCTGCCAGCCGCGGGTGAACGGCCCGCCGTTTCGGGCGAGGGCTTCGGTCTGAGCCAGCTGCGCCGTCGCGGCTGCCGGCAGGTCGCTCAGTGCTGCGCGCAGCGCGTGCGCGGGGCTGCGGGCCAGCAGCTCTGGGCTGTCCGCACGGGTTGGGCGCTCACCGAGCAGCACCGTGGTGAGGGAGCGCAGCTCGCCGGCGACAAGCCTTCAGGTGTTCGCCGGCTGGCTGGCGCAGGCCCATCCCGAACTGACCGGGATGCGGCAGCTGCGCCGCGAGCACACCGAGGCGTTCCTGGCCTTCCACGCCCACCGCGCCTGGCGCGGTCGCCTCGCCCGCGACACCGAGATCTCCCAAAGGCACCATGCCCGGACCGTGGTTGACCTGCGGAGCTTCTTCGAGGACCTAGCCGCCTGGGGCTGGGCGGAGCGGCCAGCCGCCCTGCTGCTGCACCGCAGCGACATCCCCCGCCTGCCTCAACCGTTGCCCCGGGCACTGGCTCCTGAGGTTCCCCCCGGACCGTGGAGGCATCACCTATAGGGGGGTAGGGATGTCAGAGAAGCGCAACAAGTACGACCGGGAGTTCCGTGAGGGAGCAGTCCGGATCGTCAATGAGGTGAACAAGCCGATCGCGGCGGTGGCCCGCGACCTGGGGCTCAACGAGGGCACGCTCGGCAACTGGGTGGCTCGTGACCGGGAGGCCCGGCAGGGCACCCAGGGCCTGTCCAAGGGCGACCGTCGAGGAGTTGAAGCGGCTCCGTGCGGAGAGCGCCGAGCTGCGGATGGAGCGTGATGTCCTCAAGCGATCCGTGGTCCTGTGGGTCAAGGAGGCGACGAAGTGAGCGTGGCCCGCTTCATCGCCGCCCAGAGGACCGACTACCGGGTGCCACATTCGCTGACTCGCCTGCTGCTGGGGGTCTCGCTGGCCTGGTTCTACAAGTGGCTCGGGCGGGCCCGGCAGGCTGGCCCGCACACCGAAACGGAGCGGCGCCGGGCCGAGGTCGACGCCGCCGTCGCGGCCTGGTTCGTCGACGCGCGCGGGCTGCACGGCTCGCCGCGGCTGCATGCTGACCTGCGTGAGGCCGGCTGGGTCGTGTCGCAGAAGACGGTGGCTGACTCGATGCGGCGCCAAGGCCTGGTCGCGCGGCGGATCAAGCGGCGCGGCGGCCTGACCCGGCAGGACACGACCGCGCCGAAGTTCCCGGACCTGCTCAAGCGGGACTTCACTGCCACGGCGCCGAATGTCCGCTGGGTGGGGGACATGACCGAGATCCCGACTGGTCGCGACGGGCGAGGCACCAAGCTGTACTTGGCGACGGTGATCGACCTGTACTCCCGCCGGCTGCTGGGGGCGGCGACCGGGCTGCACCCCGACGCCGACCTGGCGTGTGAGGCAGTCAAGATGGCTGTCGCGGCCCGCGGCGGTGCCGAGCAGATCCGCGGGGTCGTCTCCACACCGACCGCGGGTCGACTTACACCGCAAGCGACTTCACCCGGCTCTGCCGGCAGCTCGAAATCAGGTCCCTGCGGCCCGAGGTCCTGTTAGGCGCGAGCAGTCGGCTGGGCTACCTGCAGGGCCACGCAGCGGTCGTCTGGCCACGGCATGACATCTTCTTCTCCGCCCGCGACGGGCGCCGCGCTGCCGCCCTGCTCGACACACAAGTGGTGTGGGCCGACCGTTCAAGGACATTCGTGCCGGTGGACCGGCCTGACCTAGTCGCAGCAGCCGTCCAGCGCGTCCTCCGCGCCTCCGCCAGCCCCGGGCCAGCATCGGTGTCCTGACGGTGTAGCCGCTGCCCTCTGTCCCGGTAGCCGAACGCCCATCGGTACAAGATCACCGGCTGGCCGGCACACGAGCAGGAGCAGGAGCTGCTTCCCAATAGACCCTCCGCTTTGAAGTCCCGCTGTGGCACGTCATACGGCACACTGCTCGGGTGACCGGACTCAAGATCGGCTACGCCAGGGTCTCCACGACCAACCAGGGCCTCACCGCCCAGCGGGGTGGCCTGGCCGCACGCGGGGTCGACGTCGACCAGATCTACGTCGACCACGGCATGACCGGCACCACCCGCGCCCGGCCTGGCCTGCGTGAGGCGCTGGCGGCTTGCCGCACCGGCGACACCCTGGTGGTCACCAAGCTCGACCGGCTGCCCGGTCGTTGCCCGACGCCCGCGACATCGTCGAGGAGCTGACCACCCGCGGCGTACGGCTGCAGCTGGGCGGCTCCGTGCACGACCCCACCGCCCCCCGTCGGCCGGCTGCTGTTCAACGTCCTGGCGATGGTCGCTGAGTTCGAGTCCGACCTGATCAAGGCCCGGACGCGTGGAGGGCTCGCTGTCGCTCGCGCCGCCGGCAAGCTCCGCGGACGCAAGCCCAAGCTCACCCCGCAAGGAGGCGCTACTGGTCGACCTGCACAAGACCGGCCAGAAGAGCCCGTCCGACCTGGCGGAGCTGTTCGGCGTCGGCCGGTCCACGGTCTACCGTGCGCTCGAGCGCGCGGCCGATACGTCCCCTGCTGGCAACGCAGGAGCAGCCCCGGCCACATAGCGATGTCAGAACCCGCGGCAGATACCGCTGCAAGTCACAGATCGGGTACGCGCGGGTGTCGACGGCGGAGCAGTCGGCGGACCTGCAGACCGACGGCTGCCGTGCCGGACGAGGCGGACGCCGAGAACGCTGCTGCTCTTGCTGCAGACGCGGCGGCGAGCACCGCGCTGGATGTGGTGGCGGTGTTCGGGGTGGAGGGGCACCTGCCGGTGCCGGGCAGCGTGGTGCAGCACCGCCGCGGCCGCCAGCCGTGGCGGGTGGAGTCAGTGAACGAGCACGGAGCGGTGCTGTCTAACCTCGCCGGCGAGCTCGAACGGCTGCCGCTCAGTGTCCTGGCGCCGGACCGGGTCGAGTCGGAGCACGTGACCGGCGGGGGAGGACCCTAAGCAGGTTCACTACAGCGGGGAGCAGCGTGTCGGCGGGTTCTGCTGCTGATCTGGGCAAGGATCGCGGTTGTGGCCCGCGAAGAGATTGTTCACGTCACCGACGACCTTGACGGCACCGAGGCCACGACGTCGCTGAGGTTCAACGTTGACGGAGTCGAGTACGCGATCGACCTGAACGAGAAGAACGCGGCGAAGTTCCACAAGGCGCTCGCGCCCTACGTCAACGCCGCCCACCCGGTCCGGCCTACCCGGACCGGGAAGCGCACCGGGGCCAAGAGCAGCCCAGCCGCGCTGCCCGGCCAGGAGGGTGCGGCAATCCGTGCGTGGCCGGGGAGAACGGCTTCGAGGTCAGCAGCCGCGGTCGGATCCCGCGCAGCGTGGCGGAGGCCTAGCAGGCGGCGCACTAGAGCCACGACGCCGGCCACCCTGCTGCCGCGGTTCGGGTCATGGCTGAGCCGGCCGGCCCCGCAGGTCCACGCTGCTAGGCAGGGACGGACTGGTTGAGGGCGGCGATCGCCTCCTGCTTGCTGACCTTCACCAGGGCGGACATGACCAGCCCCGCGCCGATGAGGAACGCCGCACCGACGAGAAAACCGGCGTCCCAGCCGTGCACCA
>JAABUM010007051.1_pt1 | contig 10606 bp, 10 predicted proteins | sample 5559161 | NCBI WGS metagenome assembly JAABUM01 (sample SAMN10711868, study PRJNA513369) | rock metagenome | isolation source: Antarctica rocks | place: Antarctica: Victoria Land, Siegfried Peak nord | reverse complement strand
ACATGGTGCTCACATCTTGAACAGGTAACAGTTGGGGGGAACCGCGGATTCACGCGCGCACCTGACCCGAGGCTGCGCCGAAGACGGGGCGGGCCCGCGCTGATGAGAGGTTGAGATGCTTAGCTACACCCAGGCCGTCGTCATCGGCTTGCTGCAAGGAGTGACCGAGCTGTTCCCGGTCAGCAGCCTCGGTCACAGCGTGCTCGTCCCGGCTTGGCTGGGCGGCAGCTGGAAGCGGCTGGTTACACAGCAGTCCTCCGGCGAGTCGCCCTACCTGGCCTTCATCGTGGGGCTGCACGTCGCGACGGCCCTGGCGCTGCTGGTCTATTTCCGTTCGGACTGGGTGCGCATCCTGCGCGGTCTGGGCAGGAGCATCACCAGTCGGCGCATCGACCCGGCCGACACCGACGCCCGCCTCGGGTGGCTGCTCGTTCTGGGAACGATCCCGGTCGGGCTCGTCGGCCTGGTGTTCGAGCACAGCCTGCGGACCCTGTTCGCCAAGCCGCTCGCGGCAGCGGTGTTCCTGACCATCAACGGGGCGGTGCTGCTGCTCGGCGAGCGGCTGCGCAGCCGTACCCATGTTCACCCGCGGCAACGTGTGGGTGCCGCCCGAGGTGCAGACGCGCAGGCACCAGCGGATACGGACACGATGCGGCAGCCGCGCGGTGAGCCGCTGGCCGCGCTGTCCGTGGTCAATGCGGTCGGTATCGGCAGCTTTCAGATCGCGGCGCTGTTCGCCGGGATCAGCCGGTCGGGGGTGACGATGGTCGGCGGTCTGTTGCGCGGGCTGAGCCACGAGGACGCCGCGCGCTTCTCGTTTCTGCTGGCGACCCCGGTGATCCTCGCCGCCGGGGTGTACAAGCTGCCCGACCTGTTCGGACCCAACGGCACCGGCATCCGCGGGCAGGTCCTGGTCGGCAGCATCGTCGCCGGCCTCGCGGCCTACGCCTCGGTCCGGTTCCTGAGCCGGTACTTCGCCACTCGCACCCTGCGGCCGTTTGCGGTCTACTGCCTGGTCGCCGGGGCGATCTCCGTCGTGTGGTTCGGGATCTTCGCGTGACCGGCACGACCGCGGCAGCGGGCGTGCTGCACGGCGCCGGCGTGACCGGCAGCCTGAGCCCCGCGCACCTGCTGGCCAGCTACGGCGTGATCGGGCTGGCGCTCGTCCTGTTCGCCGAGACCGGGCTGCTGCTCGGGTTCTTCCTGCCGGGGGACTCGCTGCTGTTCCTGGCCGGCGCCTACGCCCACTCCTCCGCTGCCGGGCGGCCGCACCCGGCAATCCTGGCGGTCATCGTCGCCGCGGCCGCCGGGGCCGTGCTCGGCGGCCAGGTGGGTTACCTGATCGGGCGCCGGGCAGGGCCGGCGCTGTTCAACCGCACCGACTCGCGGCTGTTCAAACGGTCCTACGTGGAGCGGACGCACACCTACTTCGAGCGCTTCGGGCCCCGCACGCTGGTCCTGGCCCGCTTCGTCCCGATCGTGCGCACCTTCGCCGCCCCGGCTGCCGGCGTGGGGCGGATGTCTGCGCCGACGTTCGCGGTGTGGAACCTGCTCGGCGGGCTGCTGTGGGCCGTGGCCGTCCCGCTGCTCGGCTATGCCCTCGGAGGAGCCATCAACATCGACACCTACCTCGTCCCGATCACGCTGGTTGTGGTCGTCGTCTCCTTCATCCCGGTTCTGCTCGAGGTCCGCCGGGCCCGCCGCAGCTCCTCCTCATCCTGAGATGAAGCCGGCCACCCGCGACCGCGCCCCTCGGAGCAGGGTCGACGGGCAGGGCGGCGCGTCCTACCGCCATTCCCGGCAGCGGCCGGTCGCTGGGGAACACGCCAGCTGCAGTCGGGGCAGCCAGCGGAACCCCAGACGCAGGTCGCTGACACGGCGGGTTCTGCTATCGACGGTGGCTGTCGTGCTGATCGCCGCCGCCGGCTTCGGCGTACTGCTACTGGCCACCCCCGGCGTGGGCGACGCGGCTGCCCGGGTCGCCGCCCACACCGGAGCCGGCAGGCTACTGACCGGCCCGCCGCCGCTTCGGGTACAGCAGGCCCTGGTCGCCACCGAAGACAACCGCTTCTACAGCCACAGCGGCATCGACATCCTCGGCAGCATGCGGGCGACGGCCGGACCGCTGCTCGGGCAGTCCGACCCCGGCGGCGCGACGCTGGACCAGCAGCTGGCCAAACTGCTCTACACCGGCGGGCGGCGCAGCTTCACCGACCGCGTCGAGCAGGTCGCCCTCGCCGTCAAGATCGACCACCGGTACAGCAAGCCCCAGATCCTGCGGCTCTACCTCGACACGGCCTACCTCGGCCACGGCTACACCGGCGTCACCGCCGCCGCCCGCGGCTACTTTGACCGCTCCCCGCAGAACCTGACCTGGAGCCAGGCCAGCCTGCTCGCCGGGCTCGTCCAGGCCCCCAGCGCCTACGACCCACTGGCTCACTACGCGCTGGCCCGCTCCCGGCAGCGGCACGTGCTCGACCGCCTCGTCGCCACCCGGGTGCTGACCAGGACCGCCGGCGACGCCGTCTACGCCGCATCACTCGGACTGGTCAGCAGCTGACACCGGACCGGTGCTCCAACAGGCGAAACAACCCATGAAGCGCCAAGTCGCGGGATCACATCTCGTGCACACCGCGGCGACATCTGCTACCTGGCAGCGTGCGGGCTGTCCCCGCGGTGGTCCCCCGCAGCCGCGGGGACGCCCTCGTCGCACCAGGAAAGTCACCCGATGAGCCTGACCGGCCTGCCTGTGCTGCTGGTGCTGCTGGCTGCCGCAGGCACCATCTGCTGGGCGACCGGCTGGGTGTGGCAACGGTTCGCCGGCCCGGCCGCCTTCGTCGTCCGGTCGGTGATGCTGCTGCTGGTGATGGCCAGCGGAGCGGTGTTGTCGGCCGACATCGCCAACCGGCACTACGGCTTCTACACCAGCTTCGCCGAACTGACCGGCGGGACCGGCGGTGCCACGGCGGCGGCTCCCAGCCTGGACGGATCGCTGGATGCGGCGACGACGGCCCGGGGACGTCGCCTGGCCCAAGCCGGCCACGGAACCGTGGTCTGGTTGCAGCTGAACGGGGCCCGTTCCCACACCCGCCGTGCTGGCCTGCTCTACCTGCCCGCCGCCTACTTCACCAGCGCCGGCACCAGCCTGCGGTTCTCCATCATCGAAGTGTTCCACGGCAACCCCGGCGGCCCAGGCAACTGGACCCGCCAGATGCACCTGGCGGCGACCCTGGACGGCGAGATCGCCGCCGGCCGCATGCCACCGGTCATCGCCGTCGCCCCCAGCTACACCCGAACAGTCGGCGGCGAGTGCGTCAACGCCCGTGGCAGCGCCGATGACACCTACCTCGGTGTCGACATCCCCACCCTGCTCGCGAAAAGCTTCCGGGTCCGGACCGACGTCGCCAGCTGGGCGACCATCGGCTACTCCACCGGGGCCAACTGCGCCGTCGGCGTTGCTGTGCACCACCCCGGCACCTACACCGCTGCCGCCAGCCTCGCCGGGGACTACCCCAGCCGCCGGGGACACGGGCACGCCTCGGCCGGTGCGGACCTGATCGCAGCGCCCCGCTTCGTGCCGCCGCGGTGGCCGGCCCTGTACCTGATGACTTCACGTCAGGACCGGGCCAGCCTCGCCGGTGTGCGGGCGTTGGCGCACGCCGCCAGCGCCAGCACGCCGGTCACCACCGTGCTGCTGCCTGCCGGCGGGCACAACTGGCGGGTCTGGTCCGCTGCCAGCATTCCGGCCTTCGACTGGCTCGCCGCCCGGCTGCCGGCGCCGCTCGCCGCGCCTGCCACCGACCCCTTCACAGTCACCACTAGGCCCGCCGCAGCGATGGGAACCGGCCGGCTGCCCACCGGCCCTCGCGCCGCTCGCCGGCTGCTACCGGTGACATCGACCTGCTGCGCAGCCGACGCAGCAGCCACTGCTGCCACCCAGTTGCCCGCACTTCGAAGCGCGGGGCACCGCGGCACGGGCAGGCGCAGCGCGCTGCGGGCTGTCCCCACAGGCTGAGCCCGGCCGCCCGCCCGCTGGGGTGGCTGCTTACCGGTCCCCTTGTGCGACCCGGTGCCAGTAGGCGGCCGCAGCACTGCCTTGACGCAGCACCGCGTCCTCGCGGGCAGCCGAGTCAGGCCAAAACTGCAGCAGGTAGGAGTCAATGACCCCCGCCACCGTCGCGTCGGCATCTTTGGCCTGGTCCATTCCGGTCGCGCAGTACCGCACCCGGTAGCGCCGCACCGCCAGGTCAAGCGGCTGGGCCTGGCCACCCCATTGCACCATCCGCGCGTCGGGGCCGACGGGGCGAAAACAGGCCTCCACAACGTCCTCCCACTCGTCGGCGACAGCTGGCGGCCCCGGGTGGGACTCGACAGTGAAGCCGACGTAGCCGGTGTGCAGACCGATGCCCAAAAACAGACACCCCGGGACCTGAGCGCCCAGCAGCCCGTTTGCCTGGCCCGCGACAGCTCGGCTGAAGTCATCAGCGTGATCGGCGCCGCTCTCGACGTACGCCTGCCCGTAGTGCACGAACAAAACCCCGGCGAACAGCCTCACCCCGGCGCGCACGACACCGACCATCGGACCGTTGTCACCGGGCGGGAGCCCGGACACGGGCGAAGAGCCCCTGACTGGCGACATCTCACGCTGGATCCCCTCAGTAACGGCTCCTTCACCCGGCCGCCGGTTGCTGTGAGCACCATGTGAACGGCCGAGCACGGCGCGGTACCGACCCGGCGCAGAGGGGGCGTCAGCATGGTCGGCTCTGCCGTGATCGCTCAGCGGACCTTCTGCTGGCCCTTGGCCAGCCTGCGCGACAGCGATGCCACCGCGCAGACGAGGCATGGTAGCTCGTCGCTCGCCTCTGGACATCGGCGCCCCCGCCGTCGCCCCAACGCCAGTTGACGGTGAACAGCAGGATGCCGGCCCGCTGCCGGCGCACAGGTCCGCCTGGTGCCCCAGGTGCTCGGCCGGTCCAAAGGCGGGCCAGTCCCGCCAGGAAGCTAGCAGCGCCGACCTCCAAGCAGGTCAGCCGGCTCTGCGGCCTCTACGGCGTTGTCTACCTCGTGCGGGCCGACGGCTACCGGCTGCTTGAGCGCACCTGCGCAGCCGTTTCTAACCAGCTTGCCGCCGACCGGGAACGCACCTTCGAGCTGCCCCGCCGGGCGCTACTCGAGGGCGGACAGGAGCGACTACACCCACCAGCGATCGCGAACAGTTCCGGCACGCCGCCCGGTCAGGTGACCGCCGTGCGGCAGGATGCGGCCTGCGCATCGGCCGTGGCCCACGCATGGGACAGCGGCAGCGGCCACCTGCTGCCGCTGCCGCTGCCGCTGCCGCTGCCCAGCTTGTGGGCTAGTTGTTGCCCTCTGACTGGTTGTCGACGGTGCCCGCAGGGTCCTGGTGGCCGCCCGGGCCGTCGGACTGCCCTGCCGCTTCGGCTCCTGCCTTCTCGGTTGCGTCGGCCGTCTCGGTGCCTGGCTTCTCGGCGGCCGTCGCCGTGTCGGGAGCGTTCTGGTCGCCTTGCTGCACGTTGCCGGTGGCACCGGCAGCGGGAGCCACGGCGGTTGACGGCGACTCTCCCGGCTGGGCGGCGAAGGCGGTGCCGACACCGGCGGCGCTAAGGCCGGCGACTGCCAGTGCTGCGACCGTGAGTCTGATCTTGCGCATGCTGTACTCCTTCGGTGGGTGAAGCGGACCAGGCCGAGAGTGCCGCCCACGCATAAGAACCTCATAAGGAACGTCATTGATCACGCGGCCGGGCGGGGCGGAGGGATGTCTCGAGGTGCCGTGCCGCGTCTAAGCCGCGTCTTAGCCGCGGCTTAGAAAACTCGTTGATGATGGCGTTCCTGACGGCAGGAAAGGTGAACCCAATGACAGTCCCGACGGTGCCGGCGCCGCAACCCGTGGCGGCCGGAGCGGTCTTTCGAACGAGCCTCAACGTGGCGTTCTGTGTCTTCCTGCTGGTCAAGCTTGCCGCACCGGAACTGCTTGACACCGGGCTCAGTGTGGCTAGCCAGCTGCTGCTGCTGATCGCTCTGCTGCTGGCAGCAGCAGCCGCGGGATGGTCGGCACGGGCCGGACGCAGCGCAGGCAGCCGCGACGCAGCCGGCTCACACCCCCCCGACCCAAGGGCAGTGCGATGAGCAGTTGGATACGGCGCCGGTGAAGGTACTGGTCGTCGAGGACGAGCCGGTCATCGCCGAGGCGCTGTGCAGGGGCCTGTCGGGGGAGGGGTTCGTCGTCACGGTCGCCGCCAACGGCCCTGAGGGGTTGTGGCAGGCGACCGAGTTCGCTTTCGATGTGGTCGTCCTTGACGTGATGCTGCCGGGTCTGTCGGGTTACGAGGTGTGCCGTCGACTGCGTCGCGGCGGGTTCGGTGTCCCGGTCCTGTTGCTGACGGCCAAGGACGGCGAGCACGACGAGGCCGACGGTCTGGACCTGGGCGCCGATAACTATCTTACCAAGCCCTTTTCCTTCGTCGTGCTGCTGGCCCGGCTGCGGGCTTTGCTGCGCCGGGGGCCGGGCGACCGGTCCCCGGTGCTGGCCGTCGGCGACTTGTCGGTTGACCCGGCGTCCCGCCGCGTCTGGCGCGGGCAGGCTGAGGTCAGGTTGACGGCTTGGGAGTTCTCACTTGCCGAGTATCTGGTGCGCCGTAAGGGGCAGGTCGTGAGCCGCAGCCAGATCGCCGAGCACGTTTGGGACACCCAGCTTGACGTCGACTCCAACGTCGCCGAGGTCTACATCGGCTACCTGCGCCGCAAGCTTGACCAGCCGTTCGGGCTCGCCAGCATCGAAACTGTCCGCGGGGTGGGCTACCGGCTGGTGGACGCAGCAGGCCCAGCAGGTGCGCAGTTGGCAGCCACACCGGGCGCGTCGCCACCGGTAGAGCGGGGGAGCCAAGCTGCAGCGGCCGACACCTGAGCAGCCAGCGACCGGCCGGGCCGGCGCTGGTCCCGGCAGTGACACCAAAACCGGGGGATCACGCCGGGTGCCCTGGGCGCCGCTGGGGGTGCGAGCCAGCGCCACCGCTCTGGCGACCGCCGTTGTAGCGAGTGCGCTGTTAGCCGGTGGCCTGCTCCTGGTCGTACTGGTGCACCGGTCGCTGGTTAGCGGCCTGGACGTCGCCGGCTACACCCAGGCCCGCAACGTCGCAGCCCTGGCCGGCAGCGGGCGATTGCCGGCGACCGTTGCCACCACAGGTGATGAAAGTGCGGTGGTGCAAGTCGTCGACCAAGCCGGGACGGTGGTCTCCGCAAGTGGCAACGTCACCGGAAACCCGGCGGTGCTGGCAACCGCCCCAACCCGCCGCACCCCGACGGCTGTCACTGTCGCCGGTCTGCCGATCGCCGACCGGGGACAGTCGTTTCGTCTGATCGCCGAACCGGTCGATCTGCCAAGCGGTCCCGGCTGGGTCTACGTCGCCAGCTCCCTGGGCCAGGTCGACGCCAGTGTGACCCGGGTTGGGACCCTGCTCGCCGCCGGTCTGCCGTTGCTGGTCGTCGTCGTCGCCGCGGCGACCTGGCGGGCTGTCGGCCACGCCCTGCGGCCAGTGGAACGGATCCGGCGAAGCGCGGCTGCGATCGGCGCCAAAGGCCTCGGGGAACGGGTGCCAGTCCCGGCGGCACGCGATGAGATCGCCCGCCTCGCCGTGACCATGAATCAGATGCTCACCCGGCTGCAGGACGCCGCGCTGCGGCAACGGCAGTTCATCGGCGACGCCTCCCATGAGCTGCGCAGCCCGCTCGCCGCCCTACAAGCCCAAGTCGACGTCGCACTGAACTGCGACCACGAAGACTCGAACGGCGACGTGCTGCGCCACGTTCAGCGCCAAGCCCGGCGGATGGGTGTCCTCATCGATGACCTGCTGTTCTTGGCCCGCGCAGACGAACGCGTCGAACCCGCCACCTCGGGTGAGCCTGTCGACCTCGACGAGCTAGTCCTGGGCGAGATCAGCCGACTCCGCGCCGCCGGCGGGCCAGCCATCGAACTGGTCGCTCTCGGCGCAGCAAGAACCACCGGGTCGGCCCGAGACCTTGCCCGAATGCTCCACAACCTCGGTGACAACGCCGTGGCCCACGCGCAACGCACAGTCGCTTTCAGCCTGAATCGTGAACGCGACCAAGCAGTGATAGCAGTCAGCGACGACGGTCCAGGGATCCCGCCAGCGGACCGGGAAAGAATCTTCGAGCGATTCGTCCGGCTCGACCAGGCTCGCTCCCGCAGCCAGAACGCTGCCGGGGGTACCGGCCTGGGTCTGGCCATCGCCCAACAGATCGTGCAGGCACACTGCGGCCAGATCGTCGCCACCGACCGCATCGACGGCAAAACCGGCGCAGCCTTCATCATCCGACTACCCCTGCCGCTCGAGGACCCGCCCGCCGGCTGACCGTCCGCCCGCTGCGGCCGATGCTGGCGGCGTGCTTTGCCGTGAACTGCTCCCGCAGGCCGCGGGCTGGTAGAGGCCGGCGTCAGAGCCAGATCCCGGCGCCGACAAAGCACCTTGCAGTGAACGGGGCCAGGCGGTGACGTCGCCGTGATCGGCCAGCAGATGCAGCAGCTCCTGCCGTCCGGCGTGGTCGACGCTGATCCGGCAGTACCCCAGCAGTTGGCCGTTCCGGTCGATCAGCGATCGCCCTTCAAGACGGCGGACCCCTGGGCACCGTCAAGACCCGTGGGCTGCCAGCCTGCGGACCACGGCGTCCTCGTCCTTAGCTGAGCAGCGCGTCGGCGCTTTTCTGCCCAGCACGGCCCCATCCGAGCGGGTGACACCGGCACTGACAGCGCGCTCACGTCAAGACCGTCCGCATTCGACGGCAGTTGCGACCCCCCGCCGGGCGAGCAGGTCGATCGTCACCGCCTGCGTCATCTCCCGGCAGCCGTGCCGGAGCTGCGGGCGTGCTCCGTAGTGTCGGGCTGACGTTACGAGGAGTTTGCTGTCGATGACTGCCATGACCGCCGCCGCGGTCAAAGATGAGCTGAGCCGCCTACCGGCCGGCAGGATGTGCTGCCGGCGGGCGGAGCTGTCGGCCGTGTTGCATTTCACCGGGGCCGTGGACCTGTCCGCCGGGCGGGTCGAGGTCGAAGCCGAACTCGACAGCGGTCTGCTGGCTCGCCGGCTGCGCCGCGACATCGGCGGGCTCTACGGCTATCCGACCAGCGTCGCGGTCCTGGCCAGCTCAGCTGCCGCTGGCGGCCGGCGGTATGTAGTGCGGGTGCAACGCAAGGGCGAGCTGCTGGCCCGCGCCACCGGTCTGATCGACCGAGCCGGCCGGCCGGTCCGGGGACTCGCGCCGATGATCGGCACCGGCAACGGCTGCGACGCTGCCGCTGCCTGGCGCGGAGCGTTCCTAGCCTCCGGTGTGCTCACCGAGACTCGCGGCTCGTCGGTGCTGGCGGTGGTCTGTCCCGGACCTGAGGCGGCGCTTGGGCTGGTCGGCGCCGCCCGGCGGCTGGGTGTGCCAGCTAAGACTGGGCAGGCGCGCGGCGCCGACCGGGTTGCGGTTCGCGACGCCGAAACGATCGCGAGACTGCTCACGGAGCTGGGCGCCCACGGCTGTGCCCGCGGCTGGCGGGAGCGGCAGCTGCGCCGGCAGGCACCCGTCACGGCAACCCAGGTAGCCAGCTTCGATCACGCGAACGGGCGCCGCGTCGCACGCGGGGCGGCCGCGGCGGTAGCACGGGTGCAGGCCGCCATGGCGCTGCTGGCGGGCGAGGCGCCTGAGCATCTGCTCGCCGCGGGGCGGCTGCGCCTGGCGCACCCGCACGTCTCGCTGGAGCAGCTGGGCGCCCTGGCTGACCCGCCGATGACCAAAGACGCTGTCGCCGGGATGCTTCGCCGGCTGCTCGCCCTCGCCGACCGACACGCCACCTCGCTGAACCTGCCCAGCACACAAGCGGCCGTTACCCCCGAACTGCTCGACGCCGCCGACCAGGCCCACCGCACCCGCCTATCTGCGCGTTGACCACGGGTATCCGCTAGGCGGAGCGGCTACCGATGGTCACTGGCGAGTGGTCGTCCGCCGGGCTGGTTGCGCAAAGCTGCGACCAACGGGTTGAGCACGCCAGCGCTGGACCTTCCGGCTGAGCGCGCAGCCGGGCTTGGCTGGCTACCGCGTGCCGGCGAGGTGGTGACGGCGCGGGGCTGCTGCGACCGCTGTCGGGGTGGCGGCGAGCAGTGCCTGGGCGATGGTCTGGTGTCCGGCAGCGTTGGGGTGATCCCCGTCGCCGGCTAGCAGCCCGGTGTCGTCGTCTATACCTGACCTGCCTCGGAACGGTGCGGTCAGGTCGACGTAGATCGCCCCGCTTGCGTTGGCTGCCTGCTGAAGTCGCTGGTTGACCTGCCGGGTCAGTTCGTCGCCGATCGCCACGTAGGGCGGCCCGGTGAAGGCTGCGACCTGGCCGTCTTCCCAGATGTCCCAGTATCCGGTAAGCAGCACGGTCGTGGGGGAGTGGTGTCGCAGGACGGCGACCCGTGCGAGAATCGAGTTCAGCTGGTGGGACAACTCGGCGAGCTGACTGTCAAAGCAGGCGACTGCCCCTCCTGGGCAGGAGGGGTCTGCCTGGGCGTAGTCGAAGTCGTTGGCGCCGATGGTGATGGTGAGGATG
>JAABUM010007049.1_pt1 | contig 10607 bp, 8 predicted proteins | sample 5559161 | NCBI WGS metagenome assembly JAABUM01 (sample SAMN10711868, study PRJNA513369) | rock metagenome | isolation source: Antarctica rocks | place: Antarctica: Victoria Land, Siegfried Peak nord | reverse complement strand
CAGCACATCTGCAGCAGCGGGCACCACTGCCCGTGGTGGGTGAACTTGCTGGCCTCGGTGCACTCCCCGAAGACCGCCGAACGCCTGGCGGGGCACCTCGCGGACGGCAACACCGACCCCACCGCCCGCACCGACGCCTACTTCGACACCGAAGGCCGCTCCCTGCTCGCCACCTACATCCTCGCCGCCGCCCTGGGCGGTGGGGACCTGATGCACGTGCGGGAATGGATCACCGCCACCGACAGCGACATCCCGCAGAAACTCCTCGCCCAACACGGGCACCCAGCGGCGGCGGAGTCCGCGCAGCGGTTCCTCCAGCTGAACGTGCGCCAGAAAGACGGTCTGTACGGCACCGCGGGCAAGCTGATCCGGGTCCTGGACGAACCCTCCTACGCCCAATGGGTGACCCCGCCGGTGCGGGTGCGCTTCCTGGACGCCATCGACGGCGGGGTGCAGGCGGAGCGCACCGCGAGCCGCCGCAAGATCGCCGAGTTCGACTCCTTGGCGTTCGTGGCCGGCGGCCCGCAACCGGGCGACAAGACCGAGGAGGCAAACCAGGACCCGGCCGAGAACCGGCCCCGCGCGGACACCCTGTTCCTGCTGTCCATGGAAGGCCCCGCGGCGGCGACATCGCTGACCACCGCGTTTGCGGCGCAGTTGTTCGACGCTGGGCAGTTGGTGGCCACCGCCTCGAAAGGCCGGCGGCTCGCGACACCGCTGCTGTTCATCCTGGACGAGGCGGCGAACGTCTGCCGTATCCGGGCACTCCCCGACCTCTACAGCCACTTCGGCTCCCGCGGGATGCCGGTGCTGACCATCCTGCAGGGCTGGTCCCAAGGCGTGCAGTGCTGGACCGAGGCAGGCATGCAGAAACTGTGGTCCGCGTCCAACGTCAAGTTCTACGGCGGCGGCGTCAGCGAGGCCAGCTTCCTGCGGGACCTGTCCACGATGGTCGGGGACCACGACGTGGAGCGGTGGTCGCGCAGCAACGCCCGCGGCGGGTCCTCGCACTCGCAGTCCTGGTCGCGGGAGCCGATCCTGTCCGTCGATGCCCTGGGCGCCCTGCCCCGCGGACGGGCTGTGTTGCTGTCCTCAGGCAATCCGGCGACCATGCTGGAAACGGTGCCCTGGATGGCCGGTCCGCACGCCGAGGCCATCACGAAGTCGCTGGCGACCGCGGGGTCCGCGTCGGACGGTGATGAGGGGTCGATCGGCTGGGCGCAGGCATGAGCTACGCCGAAGAGATCGGGTCGGGTGCGGCGGCGGCGCCCCCCGCCCGGAAGCAGCAGTTCCCCTCGGTCGGCGAGTGGGTGTACGAGTGGTTCGCGCCGACGTTCGTGCGCCGCGACGACGCCGAGTTCCGGTGGTGCCCGGAGTGGTGGCGACACCCGGAACCCCTCTCGCGGCTCACCGGGCTGTGGCGGGCCTGGGAATCCTGCCTGAGCAGCCCCGAGCAGGTCAACCAGTGGTGGCTGGAGCACTGCGACCCCCACCTGCGGGTAATTACCGCCTCCGGCGGCCCGTTCGGGGCGTGCAGCCAAGGCAAAGGCCACCTGGGTGAGTCCGCCGGGTTAAAGGTCGTTCCGATGCCCAAGGACTGGCTCAAGCACAAATAGCGCACCGAGCTGGGGAGCGAAGAGCGCCAACGACCCCACCAACGGCAGCGTCCAGCAGCAACCGTCATATCCGTTGGTTGTTCGGCGCCTGGACGGAGAGCGGGACAAATTGGGAGAGGTCCCGCGGCCAGTGCCTGTCGATCAGCGCTGTAGGTCGCATGACAAAAACCCGGCAGAAAATCTCCGGTGGCATGCGCACCCTCACCGGAGCCCAGCACTTCGCGTCCCTGCGCTCCTGCATCACGCACAAACCGGTCTCGGCGCTGCTCGCCGATCTGAGGGTCACCCGCTCGCATTTCCGCCCGCGGGTGTGCCTCTTAACCGTTCTCCGAGGCCCAGTTCACGACGCTGAAGTACCTGCCCAACTTCCCCGCGGCCTTCACCAGCCTCGCCGAGGCACGCCAGTTCTGCGCCAGCTTCTTCTACGAGTACAACTACGTCCACCACCACTCCGGGATCGCCTGGCACACAACAGCATCCGTGCACTTCGGAACCGCCGACACGATCGATGAAGCCCGGCAAACCACCCTCACCACCGCCTACCACGCCCGCCCCGAGCGCTTCGGGCGCTTCGGGCGCCGACCCCTGCCACCACAGATGCCCACCCAGTTCTGGATCAACCAGCCAGCACCCGAGACCCAAATAAACTGACCATCACTGTCTCACTTGACTTGACAGATTCGTGCCGGCGAAAGTCATTGCCAGCGCCGTGAGGTAGAAGTACTCTCCGTACGGCAGCGGGCCGTCCAGCCCGAGGCGGTGCGGGGAAGAATAGCAGGCGTGCGCGAGCACGCCGACCGTATCCTGCAGCAGCGCCTCCCGTCGTAGCGTGTCGAACAAGGACGCGAGTCGTTCTTCCGCCCGCAGTGCGTCGGCGAGAGCGGGATCGTGAGCGATCGCCAACGCAAGGCCATAACACACAATGGCTGCGGCCGAGGAGTCCTGAATCCCGGTATCGATCGCCAGGTCATTGGGCGTTAGTTTGGCGAGGTCATGGCTGTTGCAGTAGTAGTCAAGCAAACGGATAGCGGCCTTGCGGTAGTGCAGCGCCCCCGTCTCACATGCCATTGTGATGTATCCGGCGATCCCCCATGCCTGTCCGCGTGCCCAGCAGGAATCGTCCGCGGCACCCTGGAAGGTGCCTTGCCACATCGGCTCGCCGGTATCGGAGATGTGGGCGAGGTGGTAGGTGGAGCCGTCGGGGCGGATGAGGCTGTGCAGGGTTCGGTCAGCGTGTGCAACCGCGGTGGCCATCCATGCGCGGTCGCCGGTGTGGCGACTGGCCCAGCACAGCAGGGGGAGGTTCATCATCGTATCGATCGTGCTCGTTGCTCTCGATCGTTCCTCACCGGTGTGCCCGAAGGCCTGGAGATGCCCCGAGGGATGTACTGCACGCTGCGCCAGTGCGGCCGCTGCCTGCAGTGCGGTTGCCGCACTAGATGGATCCGTGAAGAGATCCGCGACGAGAGCAGCGCTTGGATAGAAAAGGAAACCGATGTCGTGTGTTCCCTGGTCGCCGGCGCGCCCGGCGATACGGGCATTCAGCACTGTGGCGCGATTTTGCAGGCTTTCGTCCTCGCTTCCCAACTGGCTCAAGCGCAGCAGCGCGCCCACCCAGAAGCCAGATGTCCAATTCCCATGGTCATAATCCTCGCCTACCCATCGGCTGGCTTGATCGATCGGCGAGTAGATCCAGCGCCCGCGCTCTGCGTAATGCGCCGATCGGTCAGTGCCGCCTCCCTCGACTGCCGTTACGACTCGCTTGCGGATCTCTTCCAGGTCTCCAGCACTGATCGTGGCCGCTTCGGCGAGACGTTCGGACTCAGGCATGACTCTTCCTTTGGCATTAATAAGCGAGTGACAAAGCACCGCACCGTAGCGGCGCGGGCTCCAGTTAATGAGACGTGGCGGAGTTGGGCATCTGCTCGATCCGGTCAGTTCGGTGTTGCGTTGCTGGGGCCTGATTGAGCCTGATCACCTCAGGCTAGGAGGCCGCCAGCCGTGGGTCAACGACTCCAGCTACGCCCGCAGCTTGACATGGGTCACCGGGGGACGGGTGCGGTGGCGGACAGAACAATATTCCGTCTGTGACGCTTGACACGTCATGCTCCGCGTATTAGCGTCTTCACGCAATCGGTTGCGCAATCGGTTGTGGAGGCGGATGTGGACCTGAATGGCGTCATCCCGGCAAATCTGTTGCCGCTACACGCTGACCTGTCGATCGACGCGGAGGCATACCGCAGGCACCTCGACTCGCTGGCGACCATCCCTGGGGTGGTGGGGATCACCTGCAACGGACACGCGGCAGAAGTGGCCACGCTGAGTCGCGACGAGCGACGCAGCGCTGTGGCGTTGGCCTGCGAGACGGTCAACGGAAGGATTCCGGTGATCAGTGGGATCCACTGCGAAAACTATTCGCAGGCGATCGACCTAGCGCGCGACGCTGAGGCGGAAGGGGCAGAAGCGCTGCTCGTCTTCCCGCTCCCTGTACTCGCACTCGGGGGTAGCCCGGAGATGGCCTACCGGCACGTGGCCGAACTTGCCTCCGCCAGCTCGTTGCCGCTCGTCATTTTCTCCTACCCCACATTCACCGGCATGCAGTACGACCCCGACACTTTGGCGCGAATCTGCGCCATCGAGGCGGTCGTCGCTGTCAAGGAGTGGAGCATGGATCTGCGGATACACGAGCGCACACTAGAGATGACCCGCAGCCTGTCTCATTCGGTGGCTCTGCTAACTAGTTTCAGCACGCACCTGCTACCTGCCCTCGTCGCTGGGGCCGACGGGATTCTCTCCGGGCACGGCAGCGTCATCGCCGCCATGCACGTACGGTTGCTCGCCCAGACTCGCGACGGCGACCTGGACGGCGCGCAGCAGCAGTATCACCGTATCCAGCAGCTGACCCGAGTCATCTACCGGGCACCCATGGCGAATATGTACGCGCGGATGAAGGAGCACCTGATCATGCTTGGTCATGACCTCACGCCAGCCGTACGGCCGCCACTGGAGCCGGTCGGTGAGGTGGAACGTCGAGAGCTTGGGCAGGCGCTCGTCGATGCCGGGCTGCAACCGGTGCGCAGCTAATGGGCTCCGAAGCTACGGCCTCGGGTTCCCAGGCGACTCGACACCAGAAGACCAGCACGGCCAAGGAGGTGGCGGAGCGCGCCGGAGTCTCGGTCACGACGGTATCGCGGGTACTCAACGGCCGAGCGCAGGCCATCCCGATGGAGACACAAGCCCGCGTTCGGTCCGCAGCTCAGACGCTGCGGTACCGACCGAACTCGTTGGCCATCGCCCTCCGCAAAGGAACCACACAAACCATCGGTTTGATCGTGCCCGACATCTCCGACTCTTACTTCCACCAGATCGCGCGCGGAGTCGAGGACGTGGCCCAGGCTGCCGGTTACCTGGTCATCATCGCCAACACGGATCGAATCGGGGACAAGGAGGAGGCGTCCGTCAACCTGTTGCTGGACAAGCGAGTCGACGGGATAATCTTCGCCGGTGGTGGCGTCGATGGCGACACTCGCCTCAATGACCGCGATTGGGGCAAGACCCGGGTGGTGACCATCGGTCCGCACCAGCTTCCGTTCCCGTCTGTCCTGGTGGACGATGCCGCGGCAATCGCGACGGCCGTGCACCACCTCGCCGATGTCGCCTGCCGCCGGGTGCTGTGCTTGGCGGGCCAGCCGAACTGGCTCGTCACCCAACGACGGCTGGTCGGCTACATGACGGCCGTCGCCGAGAGGGGGCTCGCCGCCGACGTCGACCTCGTGGCCTTCGGCGACTTCACTCAACGGTCGGGTGAGGAGCTCACCCGTACGGCACTCGAGCACAATATTTCATTCGATGGAGTAGTCGCTTTCAACGACTACTCCGCCATCGGGGCACTGCAGGCGTTGGCCGCAGCGGGACTTCGGGTGCCGGAAAATGTCGCAGTCGTCGGCTGTGACGACACCCCAGTCTCCGCACTGGTCCACCCATCACTGAGCAGTATCAACTTCTCCCAGTACGAGTTCGGTCGGGTAGCCACGCAGATGCTTTTGGAACCCATTGTCACGCCCAAGGAAATAATCACGTTTCCTAATCAACTCATCCAGCGAAATAGCACGGCCCGCCGCCCGCATGCAGGCACATCGAACGAACCCGTAGCAGAACGTATCGCCGAAGCACCTTTGCTCGAGCATCACGGTAGTGACCTTTGTCTGTCGACCCCTCATGACGGCTGCGGTCCACCGCCGGTATCGACGCAGCACCTCGGTACTTACCGTACTTGCGAACTCCCCGCGACAAGGAGCAACGAATTATGACGACGTCCACGCAGACCGCGTCACCAATGACTCGGAAGCGTTACAAGGTCGGCTTCGCAATCGGTTTCGCCTTTTTTGTAGCGTACTTTGATCGCACCAACGTTTCCGTCCTCATCGCCAACCAGGGCTTCACCCACGACCTGGGAATCAGCGACAGCAAGTTCAAACAGGGCCTCCTCCTCACCGGATTCTTGTTCCCTTACGGCTTGTGCAACTTTATCACCGGACCACTCGGTGACCGGGTGGGTGGGCGCCGAGGCGTCGTGATATCCATCATTGCCTGGACCGTCCTCATGTGCGTGATGGGGTTGGTCTCGAGCTTCGCGGTCATGCTTGCGCTACGGGTGCTGCTCGGCCTGGGCGAGTCGATTATGACTCCGGCCTGCAACATGATCGTCGCAGAATGGTTCCCCGACCGGGAACGGTCCCGCGCGAACTCGGCGTGGCTGGCGGGGCTGTTCCTCGCCCCGGCGGTTTCGTTCCCGATCATCATCGTGGTTGTGAACGCGTTCGGCTGGCGGGCGAGTTTCTTCGTCCTTGCCGCAGTGGGTTTGTTCGTCGCGCTGCCGCTGATGCTACGCTGGACCTCCGACCGGCCCGAGGACGTGGCCTCGGTTTCGCGTGCGGAACTGCGTCACATCCGCGAAGGACAGGTACGCACCGAAGAACCCAGCGGCTCACTTGCGAGCATCCGCAAGCTCTTCTCCAATTACCGGTACTGGCTCTGCGTCTTCGCCTACACGGGTTACGGGCTCGGCTTCTGGGGCATCGCCACCTTCCTCCCCTCCTACTTCGAGCACGCCCACCATGTGAACTTCACCAAGTCCGGCCTTTTTGCCATCGCTCCCTGGCTCGCCGCGACCGTGCTCACCATCCTCGGCGGCCTCCTTGGTGACCGGAAGCCAACGCGGCGGGTGCTGCTGTGGTCCGGCGGCTACCTCGGCGCTGCGGTCCTGTCGTACCTGGGTGTCACCACCGGGACCATCGGGCTATCGGTAGTTCTGATTTCGGTAGCGATTGGGCTGCTCGCGTTCACCCTTCCACCGATGTGGGCGGTCGTGCAGGAACTCAGCCCACGAGGTCTGACCGGTATGGGCACCGGCGTCGTCAACGGGTTCTCCTACATCGCCGCCGCGTTCGGACCGGCGTTGGTCGGCGCGCTCGTCGACCGCACCGGTTCCTACGACCTCGGCTTCTACCTGCTTGCAGGGTTCCTGGTCATCACCGCACTGGCGCTCGCCCCACTATGGCGAGGACACCTGAAAACTGCCCCACCCAATCGCACACAACAGGGCGGACTTGACGCCGGTCGCACCGAATCGGCCGATCAAACTACACGCCAGACCGAAGTTCCGCGATCGTGAGGAGAGGCACATGACGACAGAGCAGACCACGGCGAGGGGGGCGGCCCCAGTCGCCCTCACCCCCGAAGACACCGCCGGACCATTCGCCATCGGCCGGACGGAGACGTTCACCAAGACGGTCGGCGAGAGCGACATCTACCTGTTCGCCGGCATCAGCGGCGACCTGGGCCCAAACCATGTCGACGAGGAATACATGCGTAAAACGCGCTATGGACGACGCATTGCCCACGGCGTGTTGATCATCTCCTATATGTCTACCTGCTCGACGAAACTCATCGAATCGGCCGGCAACAAGCCCGCCGTCTCCTACGGCTACGACCGCGTGCGCTTCGTACGGCCGGTGTTCATCGGCGACACGGTTACGGTCACGTACACGGTGAATGAGCATGACGCCAAGCGTGGCGAGATCCGGTCTCAGGTGACGGCCCGTAACCAGGGCGACGACGTTGTCGCCGTCGCAACCCATATCCTGAGGAGGGTCTGACGATGGCTGTGCAGACCAGCACCCCGACCGCAGAGCTCGATGACGAGCATGAGCTGTTGCGCCAGACGGTACGCCGCTTCGCCGAGACGGAAGTGGCCGCAAAAGCATTCCAAATCGACCGCGAGGATATTTTCCCAAAAGACCTGTACGGACGGATGGCCGAGCTGGGACTGCTTGGCCTGAACGTTCCCGAGGCATATGGCGGTTCCGGCGCTGATGAACTAAGCATGGCCATCACGCTGGAGGAACTCGCGAGGGTCTCCGGCACCGTCGCCAACGCATGCCTGCTCACCAAACTGCAGTCGGAATTCATCTGCGCTCGCGGCACCGAAGACCAGATCCGAACATGGGTACCGCAGCTCGTGGCGGGCGAGAAGATATGCCTCATCGCGGTCACCGAACCGGACGGTGGCTCCGATGTCGCCAACATCAAAACGATGGCACGGCAGGACGGCCAAAATTGGATCCTCAACGGTACCAAGGCATTCATGACCGCTGGCGCTGTCGGTGATCTTGCCGTCGTGCTTGCCCGCACCGATCGGCAAGGGGGCTCCCGGAGCTTGACGACCTTTTTGGTCGAGAAGAGCCGGGACGGCGACCCGACCAAGGGATTTATCATCGACCACACGGATGAGTTGATGGGCATGCGCGGCCTGGCCACCGCCGGAATCGCGATGCGTGACACTATTATCCCGGAGGAAAATGTACTCGGCGCACAGGGGCGAGGCCTGGGCAATGCGCTCGCATCATTCAACAACGGTCGTATTGTCATCGCCTCACTCGCCCTTGGTCTTGCTGCTGGCGCCCATCAGGCGTGTCTCAACTACGCCGTCCAGCGAAAGGCATTCTCCCGGCCGATCGCCGACTTCCAAGCGATCCAGTTCATGCTCGCCGACGCAAGCGTGGAGATCGACGCGGCCAGGCTGCTCATACACCGGGCTGCGAAACTGAAGGATGCTGGCAAGAACTTCTCCCTGGAGGCATCCCAAGCAAAATTGTTCGCCTCCGACGTCGCGGTGCGAACCGCGACCAACGCAGTACAGATCCACGGTGGCTACGGATACACTAAAGACGCAATTGTCGAACGCATCTATCGCGACGCCAAGCTGACCCAGATCTACGAGGGCACCAACCAGATTCAGCGGATGGTTATAGCCAAACAGCTCCTACCGAAAACTAGCAAATGACATCGACCGTGCATATGCGGCAGCGCGACGGCGTGGCAACCCTCACTCTCGACAATCCCCCACTGAACCTGCTCACCATGCAACTACGCGAACAACTGGCGCAGCAGGCAACGCGACTACGCGATGACCCGGCTTGCCGCGCAGTGGTCATCACCGGGACGGGTAAGACATTCTCCGCAGGTTCGGACATCAGCGAGTTCCCCCCCGGCGCCACCGCCGGAACCGAGCGCGCCAAACAGGAACACGCCCTGTTTACAGTCATCGAGCAGCTGCCACAGCCGACGATCGCCACCCTGCGCGGCCACGTCCTCGGCGGCGGACTCGAACTGGCTCTGGCCTGCGACCTACGCGTCGCTGACGAGACAGCGCGACTGGGGTTGCCGGAGGTCAACCTCGGTTTACTGCCGTGTGGCGGGGGTACCCAGCGGCTACCCCGGCTGATTGGCGCGGCCAAAGCCAAGATGATGCTGCTGACCGGCGAGTACATCGACGTCACCCGGGCCGAGCAATACGGCCTCGTTGACCGGGTCACACCCGCCGACGAAGCAGGCGCCGCCGCACAGCAACTCGCCGCGCGGATCGCCGCCGCACCCCCAGCGACTACCCGCGCGATCAAGACCGCGGTAGCCCGAGGACTCTCCGAAGGCATGGCGACCGGACTCGCACTTGAGGAACAGCTGGTCGGCCCCCTGTTCGCCAGCGCCGAGACGCAGCACGCGGTGCGCTGTTTTCTCGCCCGATAACCAACCAGGAGCGATACCCGTGGAACCGTTAAAAATCCTGCAAGACGTGAAAATCGTGGCGTTCACCCAGTTCCTACTCGGGCCTGCCGGTGTACAATACCTGGCTGATCTCGGTGCCGACGTCATCAAAATCGAACCACCCGGGCGCGGCGCCTACGAGCGGTCCTGGTCGGGAGGCGGTACCTACATCAATGGCGTGAGCGCATTTTTCCTGCTCGCACATCGAAATTCTCGCAGTGTGACCCTCGACCTCAAACAGCCAGAGGGCAAGGACATCGCGCTACGTCTGGCAGCTGAGGCCGACGTCGTAGTGGAGAACTTCCGTCCTGGTGTCCTCGACCGGTTCGGCCTTGGCTACGACACGCTGCGCGAGCAGCACCCCGAGCTTATTTACGCCTGCGGATCTGGATACGGATCGGACAGTCCATACAAGAACCTGCCCGGGCAGGACCTGCTACTGCAGGCCGTGACCGGGCTAGCCGCAGCCACCGGCCGGGCGGCCGATCCGCCAACACCGGCCGGCGCCGCAATCGTGGACCAGCACGCAGCTTCTCTACTGGCCATGGGCATCCTCGCCGCGCTGCACCACCGGGCACGCACCGGAGAAGGTCAGCGCGTCGAGGTCACGATGGTTCAAGCCGCACTGGACCTGCAGCTGGAACCGATCGTCTACCACCTCAACGGTGGGCTGGTGCAGCGGCCCCAGGAAGCACTCGGCTCCAGTTTTCACGAGGCACCGTACGGCATTTACTCCACGGCCGACGGTTACCTGGCGCTGTCGCTCAGCCCCATCGCCCGGATCAGCGAGGCGCTCGGCGATCCCCCCGAACTTCAGCCCTACCTCGACCCGGCGGTAAAGCTAACCCAGCGCGAAGATATCCGCCGCGCGATCGGGCCATTGCT
>JAABUM010007046.1_pt1 | contig 10612 bp, 11 predicted proteins | sample 5559161 | NCBI WGS metagenome assembly JAABUM01 (sample SAMN10711868, study PRJNA513369) | rock metagenome | isolation source: Antarctica rocks | place: Antarctica: Victoria Land, Siegfried Peak nord | reverse complement strand
AAAATCGCTGTTGGCTCGCTCAACCTGCACAACGACTACTTCAGCAAGAGCTACGACTACACGACGTCGGACGGGATCCGGCCATTCAGCGGCTGCTTCGCCATCGGGTGCGAACGGCTGGTGTTCGCGCTGTTCTGCCGCTACGGCCCGAGTCTTGCACAATGGCCCCTGCCCGTGCGGAGCGCTCTAGGTCTGGGATAGATCACGGGCATCTCGCGCGCGACCCCAGCCCGCCCGCGTCCGCTCCGCCTGAATGTCCGGCCGGATGGCCAGCCGCCATTTGCTCCTCTTGCCCACAGGGGTTGCTATGAGAGATGCCAAATTCGAGAGCCGCGTCGCGGACATCCTTCGCGATGTTACCACGAACCCCGGGCTGTCGATCGAGCCGAGCATGGCCTTGCGTAGCATTCCCGGCTGGGACTCGGTCAGCTTGGTGAACGCGATGCTGTCAATCGAGGACGAGTTCGAGATCGAGTTCCAGGCAAACGAATTCGCCACGTTGAACACAGTCGAGGATATCGCGCGGCTGATTGAGACGATGCACGGCTGAATTTCGTCCGATCGGAAGTGAAATGCTTATGAGCGGGGTGGCCGGTGCCGTTCCGCCCCAGGCCGCGAGCGGTCGGCGCGCTTGCGAGGTCTTGTCATCTGAGCAGGAGGACGTGTCGTGCTCGACGGAAGCTTTCTGGATATGGATTTCACCAGTGAGATGGACTGGGTCGGCTACAGGCGGGGCGGCTGGTCGTTTCCGGAAGGCGAGGGCACCTGGACCGTGGGCCTTGCAAGCGATCTCCTCGTGCCGGAGCCGGCGGAGGCGCCGTGCTACACGCTTCTGCTGACCGTCTCGCCTTTCTTGAGTGGGGCCGTGACGATGCAGAGGATGGTCGTGCGGGTCGATGGCACGAAGGTCGGCTCGTTCGACGTGCGCCATCCGCAGACCCTGACCTGCGAGATTCCGGAAGCCATGCTCCGGCGCAACGGGGCGATGCGCATCACGTTCGAGCAGCCCGATGCGATGCGGCCATCCGATGTCGTCGCGTCGGACGATCAGCGCCTCCTGGGCTTCATGCACAGACGGCTCGTCCTGCAGCGGTCGGTTCTGCCGCAGGGCGGCCCCCCGATGCCGGCGGATGAGGCGGCAACGCTGCTGCGCCGCTTCGAGAGCCTGGGCGACACCTGTGAATTCAGCTTCCTCCAGCGTCGGTATGGCGTGGAGCCGGTCGGCCTGTTCCGCTTCGCCGGCATGAGGCTCCACCGGCTGCTTGACGGGTTGGACGAGGATTTCGTGGGTCTCGGCGATCCCGATCTGCTGAAGGTCCTGGGTGGCGGCGTTGAGGGCAGCCACGATATCTACCACCATGGTTACGGCTACGTGTACCACACCGTTCGGCCTGACGCGGAGCTGCACACCCGGGAGTTCCGCCGGCAGGAAGCCGCCAGACTCAGGTTCCTGTGGCGGATCCTCAAGGGGGACCTTCGCGCTGCTGCCAAGATTTTCGTCATCCGTTCCGGTGACGACGTTTCGGAGCGCCACCTGCGCCTGTTGCTGGCTAGGCTGCGGCGCTACGGAAACGTGACGCTGCTCTGGGTCGTGCAGGCGAACCAAGCCGCTCAAGTCGGGCATGTGGTCCATCTGGGCGACCGTCTGCTCAAGGGTCACGTCACCTACCTGACCACGAGCAGGGCGTACGAGTTCGCCGACGAGAGCTGGCTACAGGTCTGTGCGGAAGCGGAGCGGATGGCCGCAAGGTTGCAGCTGCCTTCAGAACCGGTCCATGCCAATGACGTAACGCGAGAGAAAATCTATCAGGCAGGAGCGGAATAAGCTGGTCCTTGGTCCGAACCGGGTGAACTCAGGGTGCTTGCCGCTCATCGGTGGCCTGCCTGGATCTTCCAACCAGCTCCAGGATTGCGGATGTCACGATCCCGGGCTGGTCCAGATGGATGGAATGGCCGGAATGTGGCACCATCCGGCTCACGCCCTGGCTCGAACATGCTGCAAGGGCTTCATGCCCGGCCTTCCACAGCGCCTTGCCGGCGATCACGCGCTGGTCGTTCCCGTCGGTCCCCCCGGTGTCGGCCGCCGTCAACACGATCATCGGCAACGAGCCCAAATCGCGTGCCTCGGCCTTGAGCTGGGCCGAGTCCGACTCCTCGGGATCGCCGGACAGGCTGCTCATGCTTTCCGCTTCCGAGCCGGCGACGGTAGTGGGATCGCCGCGGGGAGCCGCTTCCGGCAAGTAGGGCGCCAGGGTTTCCGCCTGATCCACGAAGGATGGGTCGACCAGGACCATCCCGGCCAGTTCCGGGAGGTGGCGATCGGCAAACAGCATCGCGCCAAGTGCGCCCATCGAGTGGGCAACAATCACGTATGGAGGAGGTAAGCCTGCCTGGTGGAGGAGGGCATGCAGGTCATTGGCAATGGCCGAACTGGTGCGCGGCATAGGACCCGGGTCGCTGAGGCCAAGCCCTGCGCGGTCGTAGGCACAGACCCTGGTGACGTGAGCGACTTGCCGATTGGACAAGATGCCAAGCAGCGGAGGTGTCACCAAGCCCGGCCTCTAGGATCACCGTGGGAAAGCCCTGGCCCTGGCAAACGAGATTCAAACGCCGGCTTGGCTCGATCTCCACCAACTGAGATGTTTGTTCTGAAAAATTACCAATAGAGGAGAAGGCGTCTAAGCTCATAGGTGTTCTCCGGATAGGCATTGAGTGACTGCTCACCTCGGATATCGTTTGAATGTGACGGGCTGAGCAGCGATGGGGCTGTGAATGGGGGTTTACACGATCGCGGTTGATCCGACTCAACGCGGGCGTAAGCCCTGCGATCGACCTTGCCGCGATGACGGGAGCCAAGAAGGATGTTCTGATCCTCTCGCTGCTGCCGCTGGTTGGGCAGCTTGAAGCGGCGCTGGCGCGGGTGGCGGTCTTGGAGGCCCGAGTCGAGGAACTGACCCGCCCGCCCAGGATACCGGACAACTCCTCCACGCCGCCTGTGCGAGGCCACAAGCCGGACCGTTCGTCGGGCGACAGGCACCCGCGCGGTAGCCGTCCCGAGATGGCGCGTGCCCTGGCCGAGACTCCCGACCGCGTCCTGGGCACCTGCCCCGCCCGCCAAGCCGTGTTCCCGTCCGAGGTGCAGACGCCGCAGAGCGTCTACGACCGCATCGAGTTGCCGCCGGTGCGGTCGCTTGTGACCCGCGTGCACCTGTTCGGCGGACGCAGCGCCTGCTGCGGCGTACGTTCCACCGCAGCTGCGCCCGCAAGGCTGGACCTGGGCTCGCCGTTCGAGTACAGCATCGAGGCCATGGTGGTCTACCTGCATTACGCGCACGCGATGGGCCTGGAGCGGCTGCGCGTACTGATGGGCGAGGTGTTCGGCTTGTCCATCAGCGAGGGTGCGTTGTGCAACATCCTGGCCCGCGCGCGTGAGCCCCTGGGTGCGGCCGCCGCCACGATCACGGCGCAGGTGCGCGAGGCGCGGGTGGTGTGCAGCGACGAGACGTCAGTGCAGGTGGCGGGCAGGACTTGGTGGGAGTGGGTGTTCGTGATCAAAGCGGCCGTGCTGCACGTGATCCGGCCCAGCCGCGGCCGGGTTGTGCCGCGGGCGTGCGGCTTGGCGTGTGGGTGTCGGACGCGTTGGGCAACCAGCGCGGGCACGCCAAGCGATGGCAGATGTGCCTGGCGCACCTGCTGCGCGACCCGCAATGGGCCATCGACTGCGGCGACACGGGGTTCGGCGTGCGGTTCAGGTTGTGGCTGCTGCAGGCGATGGCGATCGGGCGAAAGCGCGACGGGCTGCGCGACAACACACCCTTGCAATACCGCCATAACCTTGAGCGACGGCTCGACCGCATCATGGCCCACGCCGTGCCGCAGGGACGGGCGGGAAGCTGCGCTGCCGTATCGGCCGCTGCCGGGAGCACCTGAGCGTGTTCGTCACCGACCGCAACGTGCCGCCGACCAACAACGTCTACAAACGCGCACTGCGGCCCAGCATGGTGTTCCGCAAGGTCATCAACGGGTTTAGGGCAGAGTGGGGTGCGCAGACCTACGCCGCGTTCCGATCCGTGGTCAGCACTGCAAAGACACGTGGTGAGACCGTGCTAGCCGCCGTTCAGGACGCACTACGCGGCAAGGCAGCCTGCGTACCAGGGTGAGCAATTACTTGCCAAGAGTGCCATATCCTACCCGAATAAGGGTAAGTACTGTTACATGACCAGTCCAACATTCTGAATGGTAACCATCAAAGATTAGGTAAATTTTTGGAAACATACTACGCCTAAATGTCGGTAAATCCTAATTGCTTGACAAATGTCCAGACCGAGCAGCTTCGCGATCATTGGCCGGATTACGTGCTTGTTTGTCTTCCAACTGTCAACGGCGGCGAAGACTCCTCAGAACGGGCGTTTGAATATTCCCCATCCGGAGTCCGTCGCGGCTCAGGCGGTAGTCGCCTGGCTGCCGGTGGTTTTGGGTGGCCGTCCCCGTCGGCGCGGCGCAGGGTCAGGCATGCTGGCGGGCAGACGCTGGACGGGTGGCAGCAGGTCGGCGTGCTGGCGCAGCCGGTAGCTGGAGCCCTCGATCTGCACGACCACGGCGTGATGCAGCAGGCGATCCAACAGGGCGGTGGCGACCACGGGATCACCAAAAATCTGCCCCCACTCGGCAAAGCCGCGGTTGGAGGTCAGGATCATTGCGCCACGCTCGTAGCGGGCGTTGACCAGCTGGAACAGCAGGTTCCCGGCAGCGGCGCCGAGCGTGAGGTAGCCGACCTCGTCGATGATGAGCAGCTGGGCCCGGCAGAACGTGCGGATGCGCTCGCGCAGCCGACCCTCGCGATCGGCCTTGGCGAGGCTGTCGATGATATCGGCGAGCGGGGAGAAGTAGACGCTGCGCCCCGCGCGGATCGCCTCCACGCCCAGGGCGATGGCGAGGTGGGACTTGCCGGTGCCGGACTGGCCGATGAGGTGGACCACCTCGCAGCGATCGATGAACCCGAGCTGTGCGAGGGCGAGGATGCGGTTGCGGTCGAGCGAGGGCTGGAACGAGAAGTCGAAGCCGCTAATGGTCTTGATGGTGGCGAGCCGGGCGATCTGCAGGGCCGCCTTGATCCGGCGGCTCTCGCGCAGGGTGAACTCCTCGGCGAGCAAGATGTCGATCGCCTCGATGGGGCTGATCGAGCCGCGCTCGAGCTGCTCGACGATGCCGTCCAGCGCCTCCAGGACGCGTGGCATGCGCAGGCCGACGAGGTGCTGGCGGATGCGCTCGATGGCGGAACCTGGCGGGGTCATGGCCATCACGCGGCCGCTCCGTCAGTGGCGAGGCGCTTGCCAACTGCGTCGTAGAAGGCCAGCGGCCTCAATGCGACGATCTCGCCCGCTCTGGCGGGTGGCGGGTTCTGCCGAGGCGTCTGGCTGTTGACCGGGGGTGGCGTGCTGCGGTGCCCGGCGACGAGGCGGCGCTGGCCGCGGCCGTCCAGCACGGGATGGACGGCGATGACCTTGCCATCCTCCAGGATGCGGACTTCTCCAGCGGTGCTGTGCACCTCGACGGGTCGTCGGCGGGTGGTGTCGGGCACGCTGTAGAGGTTGCCATCCACCGAGATCATACCGTCCTTGGTGATGCGCCGCTCCAGCCGCAGCACCGCCTGGAACGGCCCGGCGGGCAGAGGCTGCAAGCTGGGACGCTCCTTGGCGAAGTGCTCGAGGACGACGCGCCGCGTGGTGGCGTGGGTGCGCGGGTTGGCAACCTGGTCGAGCCATTGGCGGAACTGGTCGTTGAGGTCGCCGAGGTTGCGGAAGCTGCGGGCGAGGAAGAAGTCCTCACGGATGTAGCGGAACGGCCGCTCCACCTTGCCCTTGGTCTTGGCCCGATAGGGCCGACAGGCCTTTGGCAGGTAGCCGTAGTGGCGGGCGAACTCGACGAGAGTGCGATTGTAGACGATGTGGTCGGCTCCGGGGTCCTCGCGCACGAACACGGTGCGCATGCGGTCGTAGAGGATCTCGGCGGGCGTGCCGCCCAGGGCCTCGAAGGCGGCGGCGTGGCAGCGCAGCAGGGTTTGCATGTCCTGGTGGACCACGAACCGGCCCCACAGCATGCGGCTGTGTCCGAGCACGAGCGAGAACAGCCAGACGATGCGCTCCACTTCCGGCTCATCGGTGAACACGGTGCGGAAATGGGCGAAGTCAACCTGCGCTTGGCGGCCCGGTGGTGTCTCGAAACGCACCTCGAAACCAGCGGACCGGCTTGGCCGGACGCCGCGCAGGAACTCCTTGACTGCGGTGTAGCCGCCTCCGTAGCCGAGGTCGACGATCTCGCGGTGCAGGCGGCGGCCGGTCAGGTCGGGGTAGGCCGCCACGCGCTCGCGCAGGTAGGCTCCAAAGGCGGCGACCTTGGCCGGGCGCGGCTGGCGGGTCTGGTAGATGGGCGGCTCGAGACCTCGCTCGATGTACTTGCGCACGGTCTTGCGGTCGATGCCGACGCGCCGCGCAATGGCGGACACGCTCAGCCCTTGCCGATGCAGATCCAGGATCACGACGAGTTCCCCAAGCCTGACCACCCTCGATCTCCCCCAGACTGCCGAGGGAAAGGTGGCCTATGGCCGGGCGCTGCCCCATTGCAGCCGGGCTTGCAGACGAGCCGCCATGCCAGACTGGGGAATATTCAAACGCCCGTTCTGAGGAGGATGCTTCCGGCACTGACACCAACTGATCAAAGTATCGGATGACGTCCGCTGATGCGCCATCGAAGTGCAGGTAGGACTTGTCGAAGCCGGCGATGTCCTGCAGGCCGGCGACATCGAGCACCTTGAGCAGGCGATGCTCCATCGCGATCAGGCGACGCTTGCGGAACTCCATGAGCACGCGGTTGACGTGGACCGGGGTCAGGCCGAGCGCGTCGCCCAGCTCGATCTGGGTCAGATGATATGCCTCGTCCTTGACCAAGCCCATTGCGCTGTAACGCCAGAGCAGCTCGCACAGCAGGTAGGCGATGCGGCCGCGGGCGTCGCGGCGGCCGAGCGAGACGATGCGCTCGCGCAGCATCGACTTCTCCTGAAGGGAGCTCCACCACAGGCCGGCGGAGATCCTGGGATGGGTGGCGAAGGTCCTCATCAGCCCCTCACGCGAGAGGGCTGCGATGCGGACGGGCGTGAGGGTGCCGATCGAGTGGTCCATCTCCCCGAGGAGGAACATGTGCGGGTCGCACAGGTCGCCGGGGATCAGGAACGTCATGATCTGGCGCCCTCCCGTCCGGCATGGTGCGGTAGCGCACTGCCATGCCGTCCTGCAGCAGGAACACCGACCGCGGCGTCATCCCTTCGGACACGATGTCGGTGTCGGCGCCGAAGGCCTCTTGCGTGGTGGTCAGGGCATCGAGCGCCTGCCGGTCGGAGTCGGACAGTGGCACGAACAGCGAGAGCTTGCGTGCAAGGCTGCCTGCGCTGGGCAGGAAGGCAGGAGCGTCATGTCGGGGTGCAGGCTGGGTCACGGATCATCCACACTGACAAGACCAGACAATGCCTGACCGTCTTGGCTGGCCATGTTTCCATCGCAAGCTCGCAGGACAGGAACGCTCAGCCCTGCGGGTGGCGAAGGTGCCAGAGCCGCTCGAAGGCGGCAACCAGGTTATCCATGTTGTGGCGCCGGTTGCCCTCGTTAGCGGTGTGGCGCTTGCTCATCATCTTCTCCAGGATTTCGAGGAGCTGCTCCGCCACGTCCAGCTCGATGGTGTCGCAGGCCTGGTGGAACGCTACGAAGATCTTGTCGGACAGGCGACGGGTGTGGCGTGGGATCTTGGGAGGAACCGCTTCAAGCGTGGCATCCCTATCCGTTGGATTGTCATCCAGTTCCTCCGTGAGCACTGGCGGCGTGCCTTTGACCATAAGCAAGACGTCCTGTTGGCATCACCCTGCACCTACAGAGGCAATACGACTGATCGGCAGTGCCGATTACCCATGTACTCACAATTTCTAAAAGGTAGCCAGGGGTTGTCGGAGCAATCCTGGTGCAACCATAGGAACCCGTCACGCTGCGTAACCGCTCGCGGAAAGCTGCTGACCGTGGCGTTGAGGCCTTCCGCACAGCTCGCTGGGCTACCGGCCTCCGACACCCGAGGTCATCCTGCCGAGGACGCCAGTGCCGGCAGCTCCGCCAGATCCGGTAGGATCAGCCACGGCGATCGGCATGAGGCTGAACCAAGATCTCGCCCGGATCATTCGGTGAGGGCTGGTCAGTCCGGTAGCGACCGAACCGAGAATGCATTTCAGTAGGACGGTTCGACCTAAGTAGCTGGCATCGTTGAATTAATGCAGAAGACCTGCGTTTAATGCGGACTGCTGATGTCTTTCTGACAGCGTGGTTTGCGCGTGTTTTCGACATGCGTAAACCTATGCCTTTATTTTTGACCGACAAATTATAATCATTTTAGCGTTGAAATGTTCCTTAAATTTGTTTGTTGACAAATTGCCGATATCAAACATTTTAAAGATCCCTATTGTATTTTCAAAATACCATGCTAGATAATACCGCTTGACCATACTTTTTGGCAGCAACTGACTAAAGTCATCTGACGCTTGGTCAGATTTTGCAAGGTAGCTAATTGTCAGACATGAAAGATGGTTTTTTAGGTAACGCTATTCAAAACAAGTTGCTTCAACTACTACCATCAAGCACGATGCAAAAGCTTTCACCCTACATGGTATATGTAGACCTGCCTCTTAAACATACTCTAGCGCGACCGGACACAGCTGCTGAATTTGTGTACTTTTTGGAGGCAGGCGTTGTTTCTATGATCTCCATTTTAGAAAATGGAACACAGATCGAAGTCGGGTTGGTCGGATCAGAAGGGTTTATTGGTCTGTCAGTGTTGTTCGGTGCGCCAACTTCTTCTCTGGAAGCGTTGGTGCAAGTAAGCGGGCAGGCTCTAAGACTTCCTGCCGAGAAATTTCGTGAAGTGTTAAGAGATGCACCGGAATTATACAATCTACTGCTTCGCTACGTTGACTCATTTGTTTTACAAATATCACAGGCTGTAAGCTGCAATGGGCGTCATTTGGTTGAGCAGCGATTGGCACGATGGATCTTGATGACCCATGATCGAGTGGGCGGGAGTCGTTTCACCATGACCCATGACTTTATGGCTTGCATGTTGGGTGTGCGACGTTCTGGCGTGACTACGGCTATAGGCGTGCTTCAGCAAGCCGGGTTGATCCAGGCTGGCAGGGGCAGCATGCAGGTGATTGACCGAGCGGGCCTCGAAACGGCGTCCTGCGAATGCTACCGAAACGTGCAACGCCGGTTTGAATGGCTCTCATAAAATGCATACAAAAAAATATTGCAACTTTGTACGCTAACGGACCGACGCTGCCTCTGGGCTGTTAAAGTATGATGCTCGTATGCATCGTAACAGACAAAAAAAGATTTTCCTCTGTAACTACCTAGAATCTACCTGAATGAATAATGCTTGTATAAAGGTTCTACCATGACGGACTCAGCCTTGCTTGTAAGAGAGCGGAAGACAGAGAAAACTGTTCGGCAGCCTATTGATGTACATATTGGTAGGAAGATTCTACAAAGGCGGATGGAGCTTGGCATGTGCCATAAGTCCCTTGCACAGAAAATGAAATCTAGCGAGGACACTGTGAAAAAATATGAATCTGGCGACTCTCATATGACTTCCAACGAAGTATACAATGTGTCCCAAGCTCTTAAAGTGAGCATAGGTTTTCTGTTTTCGTGAAAGCAAGTGTATATCCTGTAATAAAAACCAGCTAAACCAAAAGAAGAGAAGGTGACATGGCTATTCTGGTGACAGACGCCTTAGAAATTGTAAAGCAGCCAACCCATCACCAGAGCAGGCTTGCTGACAAACTTGTCTCAATAGTCCATAGCGCCTGCGATAATAATGACCTAGAAGTAGCTCGTGATCTACTAAAGGTACTTAACAAACTGATGAGAAAAAATGCTCTCTCAGATAGGGACAGGCGGCGAGTAGGGGTTTCCATAGTCACCGCTCACGAACGACTATGGTCATTGCGCCATGGCAAGACAGTAGGTGAAGCTGTTCAATTCCAAGAGCCTTGATGACTTGTAGGGGTTGTCGGCGGAAGCCGGAATAGCGTCTCAATCCAATGTATCACTCTGTCAAACGGTCGTTTGGGTTTGAAAAAACGAGAGTTCTAACTTGGGGTAGGTTCCGGCATTTGGCATTCTTCCGGCTTTTGCTGGTGGGTGGTTGGGGATGTCTGAGGGCGGGCTTTGCTGCAAGCGGTGCGGGGCGTCGGACTACGCGAAGAGCGGTCTGGCGCGGGGGCATCAGCGTTACCGTTGCCGGGCGTGCGGCTGTCATTTCACCAACACGCCCCTGCGCGGCAAGCCGGCGGCGATGAAGGCGCTGGCGGTGCTGCTGTATGGCATGGGCGGCATGAGCTTCAGCGGCATTGGCCGCCTGCTCGGCGTCAGCGACGTGGCCGTGCTGAAGTGGGTGCGCGCAGAGGCTGCAAGCCTGCCGGAGCCGGTCGTGCCTGCGTCCATGGTCACGGTGGAGGTGGACGAGATGTGGCACTTCATCAAAAAAAGTCTGCCAGGCTCTGGGTCTGGCGTGCCTATGA
>JAABUM010007045.1_pt1 | contig 10612 bp, 12 predicted proteins | sample 5559161 | NCBI WGS metagenome assembly JAABUM01 (sample SAMN10711868, study PRJNA513369) | rock metagenome | isolation source: Antarctica rocks | place: Antarctica: Victoria Land, Siegfried Peak nord | reverse complement strand
GCCCGGGCCCACCGCTGCGTGCGCCGCCGGTCCGGTGAGGTCCAGATTTCCTGCGACGCGCCGGCCCTGGTTGGCCAGGTGCCGGTCAGATCCAGCAGCTGGACGGCGGCGGCCGGGAGGGTGAACTTCACCAGCCAAGGATCGCCGGTCCGGACGTCGACAGTGCGGTTGGCGCCGAACGCCTCGGCCAGCGCGGTGACCGCGTCACTGCCCGCGTACAGCACTCCGTGGTGGGGGTGGTTGGCCGTCGGCGGCGGGTGCGGGTCGAACCGGGCGGCGACCGGCCCCCAGCGACGCAGCGTGTTCCAGGGCGTGGCGTGGACGCTGGTGGTCGGGAAGACCCGCCACAGCGCGGCGGCGACGCCGACCAAGTCGCCGTCCAGGTCGGCCGCCGGCAGCTGGTCGGTGGCTGGCGGATCGGGGAACTTGGGCGTGGCCCTCACCAGGTGTTGCCCATGTTGGCGATCACATTCGCCGGGGATTTGCCGGCGGCCAGCCATTCGATCGGGGTCACCACCCGGCCGTCGAGCTCCAGCGACGGCGTGGCCAGGTAGTTGCTGTAGCCGATCCAGGACCAGTCGTCCGGCACGTGCGGTGAGGTTCTGTCCAATCCTGGCCGAAGCCGGCCGGCGTCGTCGAACTGGAACCGCGGGAAGCGCTGCATCCCGTCGACAAGCAGGAACACCAGCTCACCGGCAGCCGCCTTGTTCCGGATCCGCCCTGCCGAGATGCCATTGTTGCCGGCGACTTCGGCGCCGGTATAGGCCGCGTTGAGCCGGGACTGCCGCAGCGCCTCGTCGACCAGCGCCTGGTCAGGACTGATGCGCGCGTTCACCTCGAAGCCCGAGTCGGCGAGTTCGTCCAGCTCGGCGGCGGTCAGCGGCGCATTCGGCTCCAGCGCAAGGCGCAAGGTCCGCTCCACCTCCAGAGGGTCGACGTGATGGCGGACCAGCAACTCTTCGAGAGTGGACATCACCTCAGCATACGCGCAATTGCGCGCACCGCACGTATCTGCGCACGAAGTTTCTGACCATCGTGCGCGCAGAGACCGCTCCACGCAGGAGGGCCGGAGGTGAAATCAGGCAGATGCCCACCGGCTCGCCGTTGTGGCCGGCGGGATAACCCGTATCTTCTCCAGAAAAGGTCGAATTGTCGGCTGAGCCGGCGCTTGGCGACAACCACCGAATCAAGATCACTCACCGAGCAGCCGTTGCCGGCTTCGCACGAGGCATTGGACCCCACGTCGATGCGCCTCGCACACGTATTGCACAACAGGACCGATTCGACCCACTGGCATTTCCGACACTCGTAACGCAACGACCAACCTGCGTGCCGTTGACACCTCTGAAGCGCCGTGGCCGGGCCGTCGAGGCTGCGCGCGATGGGCTGGTCTCGGAGAAGCAGCCAAGCCTCACAACCAGAGGTGGCCAGACGTCGGCAGAAACGTCGGTGGGCAGCGTCCATGTCGGATCGCCTTTCTGTCCAACTATTTGGATGGTGCGGATCCGCTCTTCTCGGTCCTGCCAGGATTCGGGTGATGACGCACCAGCTGTTGAGGAGCAACTGGCCAGGTCGGGCAGAGGAGGCGTCAGCGGTGGTTGCCAAAAGCAGGTACCGGCCGTATTCATCGGCGGCGTCGTCCATCCAGGCCGGCCGCGGTTCCCCAGGTGCTCGAATCTCCACTGTTCCAGGGGGCCCCGCGCGCGGAGTTGGTCGGCGGGGAAGCTGAACGCAGGGAGTGCAAAGCCTGCTTCTCGCAGATCCAGCAGGTGGTAGCCCGGTTTCTGTCCAACGTTGGTGTGCCAGGCGATCCGGAGTACGCCCAGCGACGGTATGAAGTGCGCGGGAGCCTGGCCGATCAGCGTGGCGCTCGCGGTCGCCCGCGCCGTGCGCGATGCCGCCCGACGGGGCGACGATGTGAGCGCGGCGATGTTTGCGGGTTGGTTGCCAGTGCACCGCGATCAGCAGGAGATGTTCAGAGTTGAACGAAAGGAACCTCATGACCGGCGGAGCTAACGCGGCATTGCGTGCCCTCATACAGCAGGACGATAAGTGGGACACCATCCAGAAGGACGAGCGTGATCGGATAGGAAGAATTCCGCGCCGACACACGCTACGTACGACCGGTACCACGCGGGATCTCTGGCTTGGGATCTGGACCTATTTGCGCTTGCTCGTAGAGCGGTTGACACGTGGCGACCCGGTGCTCCGCCGTTGGGACTGGTGGGGGCAGGAACCTACTTGCTAGCGCTGACGAGAGCTGTCGCGGCGGTTGAGGCGGTTGATCCGGCAGGTCAGTTCACCCAACTCAAGACACGCTTCGCGGCGTCGGTTCAGCAGTGGCGCGCAGTGCGAGCGTCCGGTGCCGGCGCGAGCGGATACGACTCGACGTTCACGCAGATGTCAGCGGACGATGACGCACGCATGAAGGTGTTCGGAGATTTGGAGGCCGCGGTGCACAATTACGCGGCTCACTTGCAGGAGCAGAACGTCGACAGTCTGATTGCCAGCGTTGAGGAACTGGCCCGAACCAACCCGGGTGGAAGCGGACGGATCAGCATCGAGGTACTCGGATCTGACGGACACGTAACGGTTGTTCGCGACGACGTCATCAAAGGTCCCGCGGCGGCGTCATAACGTGCTGGCGGCCAGTGCTCTGACAACGGTTGCGCGGCCGACCTGGAGCATGGTGGCGATGTACTCCAGAGTCCGGCCTTCGGTGCGCATCCGTTGAGCTTCGGCCAGGCGGGCTGGTGTCATGACGGTGGGCCGGCCGCCGGTGCGGCCGCGGGCCCGCGCTGATTTGAGGCCGGCAAGGGTTCGTTCGGAAATGAGCCGGCGTTCCATTTGGGCGACTGCGGCGAAGATGTGGAAGACCAGTTCTCCGCCGGGGGTGCTGGTGTCGATGGCTTCTGTCAGGGATCGGAACTGCACCTGACGGTCGGCGAGGTTGTTGACGGTTTCGATCAGGTTGGCGACGGAGCGGCCGAGTCGGTCGATGCGCCATACGGCGAGGGTGTCGCCGGGGTTGAGATAGGCCAGGGCCTGGGCCAGTTCTGGCCGGTCGTCGGTGGCCCCGGACGCGTAGTCGGTGAACACGCGGGCCGCGCCGGCCACGGTCAGGGCGTCGACCTGGAGGGCGGCGTTCTGCTCCAGGGTGGAGACGCGGGCGTAGCCGATGATGTTGCTCATTGCCGGTACCTCGGTCGTTGTTGGTCGGGGGCGGTAGACGGCTGATCTTCCGCTTCGATGTCAGGAGCCGGTGCTGCCGGCTCGGTGGTGTGTGGGGCGGACGGTTCGGTGAGGCGTTGGCCGATGGTCCTCATTCGGTCGGTGAACGATGGCCGTCGCCCGGGAGCTGGTGGAGGGTCGGGGCGTGGCGTGATCATGACGGTGAACACCGGAATCAGAGTGCCGGGGTCGGGCGTGAGCTGCCCTCGGTCTGGGCCGGACAGTGCAGCCGCCTGGTTCCATACGTCGGCTTCGACCCGCTCGAAGTCGATGCGCCACGGCGACTGGCTGGCGATCGCGGTCAGCCAAAGTTTGGTCGCGCGACCGTTGCCCTCGCGGAACGGGTGGGCGTGGTTGGCCCAGGCGTAGACCTTGGCCATGGTGCCGGCGAACTCATCGGCAGGTAGGCGCGGCCACGACGTGTTGTCGACGATGGCGGCCGCGCCGTCGAGGTAACTGGAGATCCGGTTGGCCGGAGCGAATTCGCTGATGCCCTTGGCGAGGGGGACGGTGCGGTACTCGCCGGCCCAGTCGTACAGATCCTGGAACAGGTGGCGGTGGATGGTGCGAAGGTGCGTGGCGTCGTAGGTCGGGGCGATGGCCACGCGGCCTAGTTCGATTTCGGCTTGTCGGGCGGCGACGAACTGGTACTCCTGGGTTTGCAGGTCGTCGCGGTTACGGATGCCGAGCTTGTTGTTCAGAACGGTGGTGTTTGGCCAGAAGTAGGACGCCCAGTTCTCCGCCGGCATCAAACGGCGATACGGGCGCGGACAGCGGCCCAGCGCTCACTCCCCCGGGCGACGTACTCGGTGAGTGTCAGCCGGCCCAGCGCCTGGTCGATGAGATCGGCTACGTCGGAGCGGTCCGGGGCCCAACCCTCGAGGCGGCCGTTGGCCAATGTCTGCTCGATGGCCCACACCTGATCGGCGGTCAGCGGCGCGAACAGATCCGGGAACTGCTCGGAATAGCGGATGTGCGCCACGGTGCTTCTCCCTCGCTCGGTCCCTTTCATCTTACCGGAGTGGATCGAAAACGTATAGTGCGACGGGTTATGAGTCGTTGATTTCGGACCTGAGTTGTGAGCATCGCGTCGACTCCCGTTTGCCCAGTTCGGTGCATATCTGTCTGAGGGCCTTCGGGGGTGCTCACAAACGGTCGTTTTTCGACCATTAACCCGAGCGCTCCCATCGGCCTGCTTTGCGGGTTGAACGGTCAAACTTGATGTTGTCGAAGATGTGAGCCACGGTGGCGGCATGCTGCCTGAACGTCGCCCAGCCACCGCGTAGGTTGCCGTGCCCGGGGCAGACTACGACGCCGAAGGGGGCTCGCCGGCCTCCTGGCGGGGCCGAGTCTTCCAGGAGCGGAGGTGGCGCCACGACATGTCTTCCCACCAGTAGCCACTCCAGTCGGCGCTGAATTCGAACAGTGAATACCACTTGGCGACGAAGGATATTGGAGGGGTGAGGGGCAGACCTGCCAGGAACTCTCCAACCTCGTCGGAGAGACGATTGTCGACGTAGAGTTCATGGGCGGCGAGCCCGAGGTGGGCGGCGAACTTGTAACTGCCGACTGGCGTCACGGCGTAATCATCGACCGGGACTGATAGAGGTGCGATCGCCTGTGCCACGGCTAGGGCCACGTTGGCCATTGCGGCGTTAGGCGCGGCACCTGAGGCGTCGTCGTTGAGATTGTAGCCATATCTGTCTGATTCGCGTTCGATGCCGTGGTTGAAGACAGAGAACGGCTCGATGGTGGCGAAGACGGTGTCCAGGACCGAGATCAAACCTGCTTCTGTGGTATCGGTGTGCAGATTGCCGATGAGGGTGGCGTGGGGCGGGAAGGCGGCGGCGGACACCAGCCCGAACTGCTTGTTCAAAGCTAAGGTTATTTGCGTGACGGTCCAGCAGGTGGCTGGATCGGGGCGGAGGAAGATTCCGTAGCGCACGTCGTTCAAGGCTGTAATCCTCTTTTGTCGTATTGCTGCTGGGGAGGAGTCGGACCCTGCCAGGCGGGGGCTGGCGTCGGGACTGCCGCCCTCTTGGGGACTAGTGGCCGAGCTGTTGTTGGTACTGGTCGATGGCCTTCTTCGCGTCTGAAACCGCCTGGTCCAGTGCGGTGTCGACCGGTTTTGAGCCGGAGAATGCGGCTTGAATCTGGGAGATGTTGGCCGTGCGGACGGCTGTCATCGCGCCGGTGACGCAGCCAGCCGTCTGGGACGCGATGGGGACGTTCTTGATCTGGTTGCTGAAAACCTGGAAGTTGGGGTGGGAGGCGAGGTAGGCCTGCTGCGTTGCCGAGGACGCGACCTTGTTGTTGACCGGAACGTAGCCGGTGGCGTGGCTGAACTGTTCCTGGGCTGAACTGGAGGTCAGGAACGTTTCGAGCTTCCACCCGGCGATCTGCTCAGCTTTGCTTGCGCTGCTGCTCAGCCATAGCGCCGAGCCGCCGATGACGGTCCCGGAGGTGCCCTTCGGGCCGGAGAGGGGGTAGGGCAGGGCTTCATATTTGAAGGGGGTTCCGTTCTTCAGTGCTCCGGCAGCGCCGGAACTATTGAACATGAAAGCCACCTTGCCGGCTTGGAATGCGGTGAGTGCGGTGGAGCCATCGGGCGCTCCGTCCAGGCCGACGCCGGAGTGGTAGAGATCGGCAAGGGTGGTGATTGCTGCCTTCGCTGCGCCGCTGTTGATAGTGATGCCGGTAGTCGCCTTGCCCTTGCGGCCGTTGTCTGGGGTGCAGAAGTTCTGGCCGGCGGCGGCCGTGAGTTGCTCGATGTACCAGTCGTCGTCGGCCTGGGTGATGCCTTTCTGGCCCGTTTTCCGGGTGACGGTCTTGGCCGCCGCGGCGACGCCTTTGAGGGTGCTGAGGTCGGTCGTGTCCGGGATCCCCGCGGTTTTCAGCAGGTCCCGGTTGACCCACAGCACAGGCGTGGACATGTTCATGGGTACTGCCTGCTGTTGGCCGTTGACGGAGTAATAGTTTTTGCCTGCGGCCGAGAGGTCACCGAGGTTGAGGTCGTCGGGGTTGGCTTTGGCCATCGCTGCAGCGGGGATGCTCCGCTTGACATCGGTCAGGTATCCGGTGGCGATGTCTCCCGCGAGCAGGATGGTGGGACCGGAGTTACTTCGCAGCCCTGCGGTATATTTGGCGAGGAGGTCGGCGTAGGCGCCTTGGTAGGTGGCGATGACGTGGATTTTTCCGCTATTGGCGGTGTTGAACTCGGAGATGAGTTTGTTAAAGGCGACACCATTGGCGGCTCCGAGGCCATCCCATATGGTGATGTTCGTGACGCCGCTTGCGTCTTTGAGGGCCGTAGGCCCGGGGGCGGACGTGTCGGAGGACGAGTTGTTGCTGGCCGCTGAGCAGGCGGCCAGGCTTGCGACGAGTGCGGCAGTGACCGCCATGGACATGATCTTTTTCATCAGGACTCCTTTGGAGCGAGGGGGGGAAGGAGAGGGACAAGAGACAGCAGAGAGGGTCAGCGCAGCACGCCTCGGGATAGTCCATTGACGAGGTAGCGCTGCGCAGCGATGACGAGGATGACCGTGGGTACAACGACCAGGGCTGTGCCGGCAAAGATGACCGATGGGCTGCCCACCTCGGAACTGGCGAGCTGGGAAATTCCGACCTGTATCGTCCGGGCCTTCTCGCTGTCGGTGATCAGTAGCGGCCAGAAGAAGCCATTCCAGGCGGCGAGAGCGCTCCACATGACGGCAGTGGTGACCTGGGGTCGACAGGTCGGCATGACGACGGCGAAGAGCGCTCTGATATCGCCGCAGCCGTCGAGTCGAGCCGCTTCCCAAATTTCGACTGGCACAGCGGCGAACGCCTGCCGGAGCAGGAAAATCGGATATCCCGCCGCTAGGAAGGGCAGCACAACGCCGAGGATGGTATCGCGTAATCCGAGCGAGCTGACAAGTTCGTAGTTGGGGATGACGATACTTTCCCCGGGGATGGCAAGGCATACGAGGACGAGGCCGAACGCTAGCCGGCGGCCGCGCCACTGCGGAAAGACCAGCGCATAGGCTGCCAGGGCGCCGGTCAACATCTCTGCGAGCGTCTGCAGGGTGACGACCGCAACGCTGACAAGGTACTCCCGGAACAACGGAATGGCATTAGTGGCTTGCGAGAAGTTGTTGAGTGTCAGATGGTCCACTCTTGGAATGAGCCCGTCGCGGGCGATTTCGCCCGTGGGAGTGAAAGCGCTCACGAACGAGACGTAGACCGGAAGGAAGATGATCGCGGCGAGGAACAGCACGACGGCGAACCTGACGAGCGTTCCGAGGCTCGGAACCCGTTGACCACGTTGGACTCGTTGCTCGTCACCACGAACGCGACGACGCGCAGCTGGGGCGAGGCGGGGGGCGTTCATACAGTTCTCTCCCGACCGAACAGGCGAAATTGGATGGCCGTGATCACGGTGACGATAAGGACGAGCACGACCGCGATGACCGACGCACGCCCGAAGTCTGGCGAGCCATTTCCGAAGGCGAGCTGGTAGAGCCGGTAGACGAACGTGGTTGTCTCACCGGACGGTCCGCCCTTGGTCAGCACCGCTACCTGCGCAAACGACTGAAGCCCGGTGATCGTTTCGGTGACTGTGAGGAACAAGATGCTGGGGCGCATAATCGGGACAAGAATTCTCACCGCAAGGCGCAGACCACTGGCGCCGTCGATCATTGCTGCCTCGATGACCTCGGAAGGGACTTCCCGGATGGCCGCGGTCAGGACCAGAAACGCAAAGCCGAATTCATACCACGAGGTGGCTATTGCGATGGCCCAGACGGCCGCGACTGGGTTTTCGAGCCACTGCGGCCCTGACAGTCCGAATCCACCGAGCAGAATATTCAGCACGCCGATAGAGGGGGCAAAGAGCCCTGCAAAAACCGCAGACGCCGACGCGGCGGAGTATGCGAAGGGAAGGGAAAAGATCACCCCAAACAGTCCGGCCCCAAGGATGCGGCGGCGCAGCAGCAGCGCCGCAACCAGTGCACTCAATGTCGCCAGAAACGTTCCCAGTAGTGCGATCACGACGGAGATGATGACCGTGTGGACAAAGGCTGGATCCGCGATGAGCGAGGCATAGTTGCCCAGACCGACAAACCGACTCGGATTGCCGATGAGGTCGCTGGCGTAGCCGCTGAGCTGGAACGTCCGGAATAAAGGCCTGAGAACAAAAATCGCCAGTAGCACGATGGCCGGGAGGGCCATCCACGGCCCGATGCCGTATTTCCGCCCAGACCGCTGGGGGGGGCTCGACGGGGTGCTGGAAAGCACGCTTCCTCCACTTCCACAAGGACGGGAACGTTCCCGGCACGACCAAAATTTATCAGAGAGCCGTGGAGCCCGACAAGTAGTGACTAGGCAAACATCCGGTGAACGGTGCAGGGATCAAAGAAGCTGATGTAGTCGTGCCGCACACCGTCCCCCCAACGCGGGGTGAGGAGTGTTCCGCGATTGGGCCCGGCGGCCCCAAGGCGGCGCGAATTTTACGAGCATCGCGGGTGGAATCCCGGCGCCCCCGGCGCAAGGACCGCGGGACCCGGGCGGTCGACCCGGCCAGCAGCTCGCGCCGGGCCTGACCCCCTTCGGCGCAAACACTGGCGCCCGATTGCTCCTCAAGCAGATACGCCCGGTCAGGATATTCAGTTGGTCGAGGCGGTCGAGCCGCATTGCTCAAGTGTCAGGGTCCATCCGGGCTCTTCGGCAGGACCCAACCTGGGTGCCCTTCGTTGAACTGGTCTGGGTGCTCCCCCTGCTCGGCACCATGTTCCATGTCTGACGTCGGAACCTTGGCCAGCCTGACCAAGTGGAGCGGCTCCCCCCAAGCACCCGTCTGCGGAGCCCGGGCGGTGACGGTGTCGTGCATCCACCGACGTCACGAGAGCACAAAAATCCCGTCGTGCCGCTGGTAAGCTGCGGAAACCAAGAAATGTTACAAGTCCCAGGGTCTCAGGTTGTTACCTCTCGTCGTGAAGGCAGTCCGGCTGTCCTTCCGGAGATGAGAGTGCCCTTCAGCACGACGAGTCGATCCTGGTCCGACTTGCCTTCAATCCTATCGACCAGAATATCAACGGCAGTACGCCCGATGTCTCGGACCGGTTGGCGAAAAGTCGTGAGGCCCAAATAGGATGCCGCCCAAGGACCAAATCCGTCATAACCGGTCACAGCGAAGTCGTTTGGCGCGGATTGGTCGTGCAGCCGCAGTATCTCTAAGACGTCAATCACGGAGCCATCCGTAGGACACATAATGGCCGTGACGCCCGACTCGGCGACCATGGCGGCAACCACATTGCCCACATCAGCGTCTACCGCGACTTCCCATACGATGGGCGAGAAACCACCGTTGCGTATGCACTCAATCATACCCAGTCCGCGTGCGTTCTGGCTCAGCGAATACGATCGATCCACGAGGACGACGGCAATATGTTTGTGCCCTAAATGCAGGAGATGCTCGGCCAACTGACGCCCACCATCGGCGTCGTCGCAGAACACGCTGGTGATACCGGGACCCGTCTCCCGACGCCCTGCAACCACAATCGGCACGCGCTCAACAAATGGAACGATCTCATCTGCGGGCAAACGGGCAGATGCAATAAGTAGTCCGTCGACCTGCAATGAAATAAGGCGCTTCAGCGCGCGTATCGCATCAGCTACTTCGAGCTCGCCGGCGCTAGTGACGGTCACAATCTGGTAACCGCGACTCTCCGCCTGAAGTTGCATCCCAGCTTGCAGCTCGGCATAAAAGGGCCGAGTCAGATCCCGAAGGACAACTCCGATCATATTGGTTTGGGCTCTGACGAGGCCCCTTGCCATCGCGTTCGCCACGTAGCCGAGATCCTTGGCTGCGCGTTCGATGCGATCTCTCGTCGCGGCACTCACCTCTCCCTGCCCCAGCAGGGCCCGCGACACAGCGGACTTGGAAACGCCCGCTTCGACGGCGACGTCAAGAATCGTTGGAGCCTTAGCGCGCGTCCTCGTCATGCGACCCCCGTCCCCCTTTGGCTGCCCGCCGCCGCCTGCACAGCTCCCCTACGGGAACGTTCCATGTGCAGCAGCCTAGACGCAACGCCTCCAGGAACACCATGGACGCAATGTCGGCTGACGCCCGATCTGCAGCGATCCCACTGCTGGAATACGACGACGTGGACGCGACCACTGTTGACCAGACGCCATCACCCTGGGCCAGCGTGCCCAGGCTGGCGGCGTTGCTCTGCAGTGCAATACGGTCGTTTGCGGACATGATCGGGCCAAATACGCTTCTTTCACTACACCGAGGGGAGTGGCCATGGCCTCCGACATCCGTGATCTCGAAAGTGCCGTCTCCGAAGCGGCGTACGGCTCGGCCGTCCAAGCGACGTGGGAACAACCGAACGACGGTCAG